>Ga0210396_10000760_pt1 | contig 38334 bp, 58 predicted proteins | sample IncBWH17OmetaG_FD_155466 | JGI IMG/M metagenome (GOLD analysis project Ga0210396, IMG submission 155466) | Forest soil microbial communities from Barre Woods Harvard Forest LTER site, Petersham, Massachusetts, United States - Inc-BW-H-17-O ...
CCCGGCCCCGACTCCCCCGGCCCCGGCGCCCCCGGCCCCGGCCGCCGACGACGAGGTAACCAAGCTGCGCGCCGTGCTCGACGACGAACGCAAGCAACGCAAGGCCGCCGAGGCGAAGCTCGACAAACTCGCTAAGGACGGCATGACCGAGCAAGAGCGGGCGGTCGCTACCGCCAAGGCCGAGGGCCGCGCCGAGGCCGCCGCCGAGCACGCCCGCGACCTCGCCGCCGCCGAGTTCCGCGCCAAGGCCGCCGGTCGGATCGCCGACCCGGCCGCCGCGCTCGCCGTGCTCGACCTCGACAAACTCGTCAAGGACGGCAAGCCCGACGAGGCCGCGATCGGGAAGCTCGTCGACCAACTCGCCGTCGTCCCGGCGCCGCCCGGCCGCGTCCCGGCCGGACCCCGGCAAACGCCCGCGGGCGACGGCGATTGGATACGCGACCAACTCTCGAACCGTTGACCCCCGACGACCACGGCGACGCCGACGACGCGCCGCTCTGTTCGACGTGCCTACGGCGCCCGGCCCGTCCGGGCTCGCCGTACTGTTCCCGGCTCTGCCGTGTCTTGCGGGCGCTACGCCTCGCGTTCGGCGGCGGTTGCCCTCTACCTGTCAGTATCCAACCCGGCCCGATTCCGTGCGGGCTAGCCCGGACCTAGCGGCCGGGGTTACTCTGGCCGCGTTGCCGTAGGCGTAACGCGACGGCAGCCGGTAGCCGAATCCGGGCGCTCACTCGGCGGACGCCGAGGCCGCCGCGCGGGCGTGAGCAGCGCGAGCAGGTAACGCGAAAGCGGCGCGACCCTGCCACCATGCCCGAGAGGCCGCGCCATGCCGCTATCTGATTTTTCAGGGATCATCCCGCGCGAGTATTCGCAACAGATCATCGAGGAGGCGACCCGCCTCTCGACCGTGCTCCAGTTGGCCCGGACTATGCCAATGGGGACCCGGATCACCGAGCTACCCGTCCCCGGCAAGCTCCCCGCCGCCCAATGGACGACCGGCACGAACCTACCGCCCGGCGGTCCGGGTCGTAAGTTCTATACCGACCTACGGCTACAGCCGCAAGTGATGACGGCCGAGGAGGTTTCGGCGGTCGTCGCGATTCCCGAGCAGTACCTCGACGACAACACGGTCAATCTCTGGGGGTGGGTCCGGCCGCAACTCGCCCAAGCGATCGCGACCCGGCTCGACGAGACCGTCTTGTTTGGCGGACCGGCGCCCGTCCCGACGACGTTCCCGGTCGGCGGGATCATCGCCGCCGCCTACTCGATTCCGGTTACCGAGGGGATCGACGCCGTAGACGGCGTTAACGCCGCAATGAGCGCGGTCGAGCGTCAAGGGCTCCTCGTCACCGGACACTCGGCCGACATCGGCGCCAAGGGGCAATTCCGCGGCGTCCGCGACCAAAACGGCTCGCTCTTGCTCGGAACCGAGCAGGTCGGCGGGATGGAGCGCCCGACGTTGTACGGCGCCCCGATCGCCTATAGCGCGTACACACAGACGCCGCTGACCACCGATTTCATTACCGGCGCCTGGGAATACCTCGTGATCGGCGTGCGGCAAGATATCCGATTCAGGATCGACCCCTCGGGCGTGATCGCGAGCCCGGACGGGCAGCAAGTCCTAGTCTCGGGGTTCCAAGACAACGTGGTCCCGGCAAAAGTGTGGGCTCGGTTCGCTTGCACGATCGTTAAGCCCGTGACGCCGCGGGTTAGCGGCGGCGCGATTCCGTTCGCTCGGGTCAATCTGTCGACGCTCACGCCGCCCGCCGCCCCGCTCGACGAGCCCGCGACCGCAAGCCGCGCCCGCAAGTGACCTCGCCCGCCCGGCGCCCGTGGGAATCGTGGGCGCCGCCCCTCGACCCGCCGACGCCGGGCGGCCTGGCCGACGCCGACGCCGAGGCGATCGCCGCCGCCTACTGGGACGACGACCCGCACTTGTGCGCCGCGCTGCAATGGGAGAGCTACGCCGCGACGCTCCCGCCCTCGGCCGCCGTGTCGCAAGTTGCGACGGGCTCGCAATCGGTCACGTACGCGCCCGCGCTACCGGGCGGCGACTACGGCCTCGCGATCGCCCGCGCCGCCTGGCATCGGTCGTTTTGCACGTTTACGACGGTCCCGCTCGTCCCCTCGATCGAGGCCGCGTTCGGCGACGTCGACGACGGCGAATGGTGGGAGGCCCTCGGTTGAGTCTCGCTCTGGTGACCGATCGCGTCGAGCTATACCGCCCCGGCGGCCTCGACGAGTACGGGTCGCGCGAGCCCGGCGCCGGGCCGCCGGTATGGGCCGGACCCGGCAATTTCCAGCTAGGCCCCGGCGCCTCGGACCCGAGGGCGGCGGCCGGGGGCGGCCGGGGGCCGCACGACCCGGCGGGCAACCAAACCGGCGTGCTCTACCTCCCGCCCGACTCGGGCGCCGTCGACGGCTACTCGGTCAAGGTCCGGGGGCAGTTGTTTACGCTCTCGTCGGTCCGGCTCGTCGTCGACCCGACCCCCGGCGGCGCCCTCGACGCCCTCGTCGCGACCGCGACCCGGACCGAGGTCGCGTGATGGCCGCCGACGCCGAGTTCCGGGTTACTAACTTCCGCGCCATGCGCGAGGCGTGCGGGCCGATGATGGCCAAGATCGCGGGCGAGATCGCCGCGGGCGCCTCGGCGAACACGCCGCGGGATACGGGCACGCTCGCCGGGTCGTACTCGACCAGGCCCGGCGACCGGGACCCCGGAACCTACCTAGTGACCGCGAGCGGCGTCGGCTGGGGGCTCTATGTCGAGTACGGGACCCGGCACCGACGCGCCGACGCGCCGATGGGCCGGGCGGTCGCCGCGGCGAGGGCGGCCTACGGATGACCGCCGACCCGATCGTCGCCGCGCCCGACGCCGAGGCGTGGCTATGGGCCAACCTCCGCGCTCTGCCCGGCGTGACCTCGTTTAGCTATACCGCTCAGCAACTCGACCCGCTCGGCTGGATCATCGCCCATTACATACAAGTCGACGCCCGCGCCAAGCGGCGGGCCGCCGCCCGCGACGGCGCCGAGCGAGCCCGCCGGATCGTGCTCGGGCTCGGCGGCGTCCCGTGGGCCGAGGGCGTTATCTGCATGGTCGGCGTCGTCGAGGCCCCGTTCTACTTGCCCGACGACGACGGGCTACCCCGGTACGCCGCGCGGTACGAAATCCGCGCGCACCCCCGCCGCGACCGCGGCGACCCATCCCCCCCGAGCCCCGGCTCGGCATAACCCCGAGGAGTACCTCGCATGACGACCCCCGCCCCCGCGCCGACCCTCGACCCCGACGAGGTACAAGTCGGCGCCCCGAACGGACCCGGAATCTACGTCGCCCCGCCCGGCACGCCGCCGCCCGACACGACCGCCGACGAGTGGGAGGACCCTTGGATGCCGCTCGGCTATCTGTCCGCGGACGGGCCGACGCTCGCTCAGTCGACCGACTCGACCGATATCACGCCCTGGCAGAGCGTCGCGCCGATCCGGTCGGTTATCACGGCCCGCGGGATCACGCTGCAATTTGTCATGTGGCAGATCAACGAGACGACGCTCGCGGTCTATTTCGACGCCGACGAGCCCGAGGTCGAGGACGACGGATCGTTCGATCTGGAGCTACGGACCGACGCGCCGCAGCACTTGCACGCGATCGGGATTGACTCGGCGGACGGCGACCGCGTGTTCCGGGTCACGTTCGGCCGGGCGTCGCTCAGCGATGCGGGCGATATGGCGCTGACCCGCGGCGAGGCGGTCCCGCTCGACGTCACGCTCTCCGCGCTCGATAACGCCGGGCAACTGGCGATCGTCCAAGTCGGCCCCCGCGCGGCCGACACGGGCGGCGGCGGCGGCGGCGGTAACGGCGCCCGCAAGGCCAAGGCCGCGACCGCTGATAAGGCGGCGTGACCGGGCAGAGCGCGAACGGGTCCCGGCCGTTTGACCTACAGGCCGCCGCCGACGCCGCGGCGGCCGAGGCCGAGGGCCGCCCGTTCGTGTTCGCCTATGCCGGCAAAACGTACGAGGTCCCGGTCGCGACCGCCTGGCCCGTGTCCGCGCTCCGCTCGCTGGCCGAGGGCAACCTCGACGAGGCCCTCGGCGTGCTCCTCGGCGCCGAGGCGTACGAGGAGCTAACCGCGGCCGGGATCAAGCTCGGCGACCTCAACGTCTTGTTTGACAAGATCGCCGCCGAGTCCGGCCTCGGTAGCCTCCCAAACTCGCGGGCGCCTGCGCCGCGCGCTGGTCGCCCGAAGTCGAGGCGGTTATGTTCACGGCGTACGGCCTCGACGTGCTCGACCCGGCCGCCGTGTCGCCCCGCCGCCTCGCCGTGCTCCTCGACCAGCTACCCCCGCAGGCCCGCGCGCCCGGCGAGCAATGGTCGGTCGAGGCCGCGCTCCTGGCCGCGCTCGTCGACCAAGTAGCGCAACTGACCTACGTCACGGCCAAGGCCGCCGGGGCTAAGAATGTCCCCCGGCCCCGGCCGCTCCCCCGGCCCCGGCCGCGGGCGGCGCCCGCGCCGCAACCCGCGAGACGTGAACCGCGCCCCGAGCCCGGCGAGGTCAAACACGGCAGTTGGGCGGACGCGCTCGGCGCGCTCGCCGCGATGCCCGGCGTTGAGGTTAGCCGCGATGGCGGGTTATTCCTACGGCGGCCTAGAGGTCAACGTCACGGCCCAAACGCACGAGGCCGCGAACGCCGTCCGGTCCGATCTGTCGGCGGCCGGGTCCGACGCCGCCAAGTCGATAACTCAAAACCTGGCCTCGGGGCTCTCGGCGATCGGCGGGCTCCTCGGCGCGACCGGCAAGGCGGCGGCGACCGGGCTCGGGCTCGCGACGAGCGCCGCGATCGGGTTCGGTATCGCGTCATTCAAGACCGCCGCCCGAGCGGGCGAGATGGACGCGACGCTCGCCGCGCTCGCCAAAACCAATAACCTCTCGACCGCCTCGCTCCAGAAATCCGTTACCGCGGTCCGCGATCGCGGGATCGAGACGGGCGTCGCTCAGAGCCTCGTCGCTCAATTCGTCCGGTCCGAGCTAGACCTCGCCAAGGCGACCGACCTCGCCCGCGTCGCCCAAGACGCCGCCGTGATCTCGGGGCAAAACTCAACCGAGACGTTGGATCAATTGATCCACGGCATCACGACCCAAAACACGCAAGTCTTGAGAAACGCCGGGATCACGGTCAACGCGACCAAGGCCCAAGACGAATACGCGAAGTCGATCGGCAAGTCTCGTAAGGACCTGACCGAGGCCGAGAAAGCCCAAGCGACCCTCAACGCCGTGTTGACCGAGGGCGCCAAGGTCGCGGGCGCCTACGATGCCGCGATGCGCGAGCCCGGCAAGGTTCTAAGGTCGTTTCCCCGGCTCGTCGACGACATAAAGCTCTCGATCGGGAAGGGGCTCGTTAACGCCTTTAAGGACTCGATCCTCGCCGCCTACGATCTGACCAAGGCGTTTAGTAAGGCGATCGAGCCCGGCGGTAAGCTCGCCCCGATTTTCGACGCGATCGGCGTCGCGGTCGCCAAGCTCGCCGCGCCGCTGGCCGCGATGATTACCCGATGGGCCGACCTGCTTAACAACCTCAAGCCCGAGCAGATATCGCGGATCGTCGACGTTATCAAGCAGTTTGGCCCGGCGATCATGCTCGCCGCGGGCGCCCTGGCACTGTTCACCGGGGCGGGCGTGCTTGGCCAGATTCCGATACTCGGCGGGCTACTGTCGACGTTGCTCGGCCCGATCAAGATGCTAGTTCCGACCCTCCTCGCGGTCGGTAAGGCCGCGGTCGGCGTGATCGGCGGGCTCACCGGGATCGGCGGCGGCGCGGCGGGCGCCTCGTCCGGGCTCTCGGCCCTCCTCGGCCCGGTAGGGCTCGTAATCGCCGCGATCGCCGCGCTCGTGCTGACCAGCGCCAAATTCCGAACCGCGGTCGTCGACCTCGGTAAGGCTGTGATCTCCGCGCTACGCCCGGCGTTCGACGCGATCGTCGCCGGGGTCCGCCAAGCCCTCCCGCCGATCCTCGATCTGGTCCGCACGATCGGCGACGGGCTCGCGCCGATCATTCAGAAATTGCTACCGCTCCTCGCGCCGCTCGGGCAACTCCTCGGCGCCGTGCTGGCGGCCGGGTTTAAGCAACTCGCGACGAGCGCCGCCGCCCTGGCCCCGATCGTCCGCGTCGTCCTACAGGTGATCGACGCTCTCCTCGGCGTGCTCGTCCCGATCGTCGCGCCCGTGCTCCGCGTCGCCGCCGGGTTCCTATCCGCCGCGGCGGCGGCGTCCGCGACGGTTAACCCGCTGGCCGCGCTGGTCGGCATCTTTACGACCGTAGCGAACGCGATCGCGACCGTCGTCCGCTGGATATTCGGCGGGTCGCCGGGGCTCATCCCCGCGTTTGTCGCGCTCGCCGGGGTCGTCGGCTCGATTAGCGGCGTACTGTCCGGGCTCGTCGGGATTTTTAGCGCGATGGCGAGCGGGATCGCCGCCGCGTGGTCCGCCGTGACCGGCTCGACTCGGGCCGCTATGTCGGCGGTAACCTCGGCGGTTTCGGCCGGGGCGAACGCCGCCAAGTCGGCGGCGACCTCGGCGTTTAACGGAATCCGGTCGGCGGCGTCGAGCGCCATGTCGGCGACCGCCTCGGCGGTTTCGTCGGCGTTCGCCTCGATCCGGTCGGCCGCCGCCTCGGGCGCCTCGGCCGCGCTCGCCGCGGTATCGTCGGCGTTCGGTCAAATCCGCGGCGTCGTCCAGTCGGCTATGTCGGCGGTCCCCGGTATCGTGTCGAGCGCCCTCGCGTCGGCGGTCGGCGCCGCCCGGTCCGGCGGCGCGGCGATTATGAACGGCCTACAGGCCGGGATACAGTCGGCGGCCGGGGCGGTCATGTCGACGATTTCGAGCGTCGCGTCCAAGATTTCGGGCGCGCTCTCCTCGGCCCTCAAGATCGGGTCGCCGTCCCGGCTCACTATCCCGATGGGCGCCGCGCTGGTCGAGGGGCTCGGCGTCGGCTGGGATAACGAGATTGACCACACTCTCGCCGGGATGGCCGCCGACTTGCACGCGCCGCAGATCGGCGGCGGTTTCGACGTTGGGGTCGGCGGCCTGGCCGGGCTCGGCGGCGCCGCGGCCGGGGCGACGATCAACGTCTATCCGTCCGCCGGGATGGACGAACGCGCGCTCGCCGCGATGGTTTCGCGCGAGCTAGCTTGGGCTACCGCCGGGGGAGGGTAACCGATGCCGCCTCGCATTCAGCGCCGCCGCTATGACCGGACGTTTGATTGGGCGTACGACCCGCGCCTCGTCCCGCGACCGCCCTCGGGCGGCGGGCTCGTCGGCGTCGTCTGGGACGGGCTAAGCCTCAATTCCGACGATCCGGGGATCGTCGAAAACGTCGAGGGTTGGGAGGATTCCCCGCCCCTCGACGGGCACGACGCCGAGCGGTCGATCGCCGATGGGGCCGCCTACGGACCCAAGTCGCTACACGCCCGGATCATCACGATTCACGGCGCCGCGACCGGGCAGCGCGACCGGCTCCAATGGTTCCGCGACCAGCTAACCGCCCGCGCCGCGTCCCGCTATCCCGGCGAGCTAGTCGTCTCGCTCGGCGACCGGACCCTCGTCGCCGACGTCCGCGCCGGGGCCGATCGGTACAAGCAACACGCGCTAGGCGGGCGGGCGTTCCGGTACGAGGTCACGTTGACCGCCGCCGACCCGCTCCTCTACGAGGCCGGTTGGCGGACCGCGGTCGTCCGGTCCGGCGGCGGCGAGGATACCGGCCGGGGCTACCCGACGACCTACGCTTGGCAATACGCCGTTCCCTACCTCCTCAATAACGCCCGGCTCGTTAACGAGGGAAACGCCGACGCGCCGGTCTACGCGCTGTATGAGGGCGAGCTAACCGAGTCGCGGATCGTCTCGGACCAAGGCGGGACGATTCACCTCGCCCCGCTCGGCGCCGGTATGCGGATTAGGGTCGCGACGGCGACGCTCACGGCCGAGGCCGAGGGCGGCCTCTCCCGCGCCTCGTACATTCTGCCCGGCTCCTCGGCGATCACGGTCGCGCCGACGAGCACGGCCCGATGGTCGCTGTATGCGGCCGGGGCCGGGTCGGTAACCCTTGGCTGGCGGTCGGCGTGGGTATGACGACGCCCCTCGGCGTATTCGAGGCCCGCCCGACCGTGGTCATTCCCGGTCGCTGGTCGTTTTGGGCCGACATGATCCGGGGCGACGTCCCCCTCGGCCCGGTCGACGTGTCCGGGTTCGGTTGCACGACCCGGCTTAGCGGGTTCGGCAACGCGACCGGGACGTTTGCCCTCCCGTGCGGGATCGACGAGGCCCGGCTACTTAGGCTCTGGTCGTGGCGCCTATGGGCCTACTACGACGGCGAGTTGTATTGGTGCGGTTGCCCGAGCGGGATCGCCGACGAGGACGGCTCGGTCCGGGTCACGCTGACCTTTACCGAGCTACCCGGCTACCTCCATAAGCGGCAATTCGACGAGTGGCCGAAGTGGTCGACGCCGCAAGCGCCCGCCGCCGGTATGGAACAAACCGAGATCGCCCGGCGCCTCGCCGGGCCGGTCGAGGACGTCGGCGTCCGGCTCGTGACCGAGCCCGGCCCGGCGCCGATCCTCCGCTACCGGACGTATGAGTTTCTCGAATCCGACTCGCGGGCCGCCCTCCTCAGCAACCTAAGCGGCGTGCTCGACGGCCCCGAGTTTAGAAGCGAGTACGACACGACCGCCGCGGGCCGGCCGCGCTGCACGTTGCGGATCGCGTACCCGCGGGTCGGCTCGGGCGAGGCCGGGCTCGGCGTCACAATCCCCGGCGCCGCCCTCGGCTACACGGCCCGATGGGACGCCGACCGAATGCGGACGACGACGTTTGCGGTCGGCGACCTCCCCGAAAACGCGACCGAGGGGACGCCCCGCCCGGTCGCTCGGGTCGACCGGCCGCAAGACGATTTGCCCCGCCTCGACGCCGCCGACGATTGGCCCGGCACGTTCCTACAGAGCACGCTTAACGAGCGGGCCGCGACTATGGCCACGATCCAAAACTCGCCCGCGCTCGCGCTCTCGGCGAGCCCGCCCGAGTCATTCCCGCCGATCACCCGATACCGGGTCGGCGACGACGTGACCGTCCGGGCGACGACGCCGCTCCTGCCCGGCGGCCTAGAGGTAACCGGGCGCCTGACCGAGGTAAGCGTGAGCGCGGGCGAGGGGACGGCGACGTGGACCGTCTCGGCGCCGAGCCCGCCGCCGATCGCGCGTGAAACCGTCGCGCGGCGCCTCGACCGGCTCGATACGTGGACCCGGCAAATGTTCCATACCGGCGGGATCGCCAACCCCGGACCGCCAACCGAGGAGGTCGCACAATGACGACGCCGACCGGGCGCCTGGCCTACGGGCAAGCGGGTACCTATGACGCGATCGACGATCGCTCAGTGATCCGCGCCCTGAGTAATAACCGGACCGGGCTCGTCGGCGCGACCGAGGTCGCCGCCGGGGCCGGGCTCGCTGTGACCGTCGCCGGGGGATGGCTCGGCATCGCCGATTGCGGCGACCGGACAAACGCCGTCGCCGGGTCCGCAACCGCGACCGTCGTCGACGCGAGCCCCGGCCCGCCGACCGGGACCCGCGAGGATTTGATCTGGGTCGACGTCGACCCCGACGAGGGCACTTGGGCCATGAGCGTTATCCCGGCCTCGGCCTCGGCCGGGCGCCCCGGCCTGGCGGTCGGCTCGATCACGGTCCCGGCAAACGCGACGCTCGCCTCGCAAATGACGATCCGGGCGGGCGAGGCCATGCTCGACCGCCGCCTCTGGTACGCCGAATTTACCGAGACGAACGTACGGACCGGGCAAACCTGGGAGACGGTCGGTAATCAAGCGTGGGTGCAAGCGACATGCGAGCCCGGCCGCCTGTACCGCGTCCGGTTTACCGCTAACTCGCCGATGCCGCTCACGAGCCAATACGCCCCGCCCGGCGGCCGGATCGGCGTCGGCATGAGGCCGCTCGGCGCCCCCGACGCCTCTAGCCAACTGTTGCGGGCGGGCGTGATCGCCTGGCCGATCATCAACGCCGCCCAACATTCCGAAATCGAGGCCATATTCCGGCACCCCCCGGCCGCCGCGCCGATCGCGCGATGGTTCGACGGCCGGGTATGGATCGCCGGTAACGGCAGTTTCCGCGCGAGCGCCGTCACGGCCCAAGGCCCCGGCCTCGTGATCTCGGTTGAGGATATGGGCACATGAGCACGCCGACCCCGACGCCGACCGGGCTCGCCCGATGGGGACAGAACGGGCGTTACAGCGCCTACGACGACCGGCTCGTCATCACCGCTCTAGCGGGCGGCCGGACCGGGGTTATCCGCCCGGCCCAACTGTCGCCCTCGCGCGGCCTCAACGTCACGGTTGCGGCGGGATGGCTCGCGGTCGCCGGGGTCGGCGACGGGACTAGCGCCGTACTCGCCGCGATGACCGCGGCCGAGGCCGAGGCCGCGCCGGGCGGCGCCGCCGACCGGACCGACGAGCTATGGGCCGAGGTCACCGACCCCGAGGCCGGGTCGTGGGCGCTCGCGATCCTGCCCGGCGGCCTCGACCCCGGCGGCGTGCTCCTCGGTTGGGTCGACGTCCCGGCCGGGGCGAGTAGCTCGGCCGAGTTGGCGCTCCGCGCCCGCCCGGCCGATTTCTCGACCGGCGGCGCGATACCCGGCCCGCCGGGGCCGCCGGGACCGCCGGGGCCGGGCGGTCCGGCCGGGGCCGCGACCGTGATCGTCGGCTATTTCGGCAACCTCCGCACGCCCGCCGACCTCCCGGCGAGCGGGTATATCGACGCCGATTGGGACGGCCCCGGCCGCCCCGCGACCGGCGTACAGATCGAGCACGGTTGGGCGCTGGTCTACCAGCCGACCGGCGAGCTATGGGTCTACGCGGGCGACCTTATGGAGGCCCAACCGTGGCTCAACGTCGGCATGATCCAAGGCCCCCGAGGCGAGCCCGGCCCGCCGGGTCCCCCCGGCCCGACCCTCGACCTCGACCAGTGGCACGACATGAGGCCGCTAATGAACGGGGCGAGCTACCCCGGCGGCGGCGAGCTAGTCCCGCAGTACCGTTTCAACGCCGACCGGACTATGGTCGTCGTCGTCGGGACGGTCAACCCGCCTAACCCCGCCCTCAACACCGATTTTTTCCAGTTCCCGCCCGCCTACCGGCCGCCCGGAATCGTCGGCTGGGCGGCGTCGCCGAACCTGACCGCCAACCCGCCCAACTCGCCGCGTTTCTACGTGAGCCCGACCAACGGGGGAATACAGATCGCGGGCGGTTGGACCGGACCATGCCGGATAAGCGGGCAATTCGCCGCGAACAACCCCGATATCGCGCCGATCATGGTCGCCGAGGATTGGCTACCCCTACCGAACACGACCGAGAGGAGACGCCGACGATGAACGAACCCGCGCCGGGCGCGATGCTACCCCCGGACCCCGACCCGCTCGCCGACGAGCCCGAACCCGCCCCCGCCGACGACGGCCGGGCCGCCGACGACGATTGGCACGACGCCGAATCGGCGCCGCCGCCCGATGACGTCGACGACGACGAGCCCCCGCACGCCGCCGACCCCGAGTTCGTGATCGGGGGCGAGGGCTAATGGTCGCCCGTCAACCGATGCTCGTCAAGAGCTACTCGACGAGCCGCGGCGCCGTCCGGCTAATCGTCGTCCACATGACCGAGGGCGCGACGACCGGCCAAGCCCTCTATAACCACATATCGAACCCGAACAACGGCGCCTCGTACCATTGCGCCGCCGACAACCACGCCCAAAACCGGGTATTCGAGTACGTCAAGCGGAATCACTCGGCATGGGGTCAAGCCTCGGCTAACTCGGTCGCCGTATGCTGCGCGGGTTGCGGACCCTCGGGCGCCTCGAATAGCTGGTCGCGGTCGTACTGGCTCGACCGGCAAGGCTGGATGCTGGACAGCATCGCGGGATGGATCGCCGAGGAGGCCCGCGCGTACGGGCTCCCGATCGTCAAGCTATCGGCGAGCCAAGCCCAAGGGACCGGGCGCGGCGTATGCTCTCACGCCGACCTCGGCGGTTGGGGCTCGGGCGGCGCCGGTCGGTCCGATCCGGGCGCCGGGTTCCCGTGGGATTACGTGCTCGCCAAGGCGAGCGGGACCAAGCCCCCCGCGGGCGGCGGCGGCGGGTCGGCGCCGCCCTCGACCGGGACGGCGCCCCGCCTCTCGGTCGACTATTTCGGGCAGAAACATAACCCGCGGGTCGCCGACGTCCGAACCTGGCAAGCGCGTATGCGCGAGCGCGGTTGGGCGATCGACGTCGATCAGATTTACGGCCCCGGTAGCGAGCGAGTCTGTCGGCAGTTCCAAGCCGAGAAACGCCTCGCCGTCGACGGGCTCGTCGGCCCGAACACATGGGCGCAAGCGTGGACCGCGGCGGTAACGTGAGCGTCGTCGACGCCTGGCCCGCCGAGGCGACGCTCCGCGCGGTCGCGGGCGACCCGTTCGCATTCCGCCTCGTGCTCCGCGACCCCGAGGGCGGCGTCGTCGACGTCTCGCTCTGGGAGTGGCGGGCGACCGTGACGACCGGCCGGATACGCCTCGATTTCGAGGCCCTCGCCGACGAGGGCGGCGTCCGGCTCATCATGCGCGGCGACGATACCGCCCGCCTCTACGCCGAGCGGGCCGGGAAACCCTGCCCGTTCGACGTCGCATGTCGGCAACCCTCGGCGGGCGAGGGCTCGACCGTGCTCGCGGGCGACATGCTCGTTATGCGCCGGGTTACCGACCCGATCAGATACGACCCGGACGTCGCGCCGGGCCGGGAAGATGATTTGGTGCCAGCATGACCGATATCGAAACCGGCGGCCTCGTCGAGGTCGAGGCGCCCCGCGGCGGCGGCCTGGCGGTCGACGTCGGCCCGCCCGTGATGGGACCGCCGGGGCTCCGCGGGCCGCGCGGCGAGCGCGGCGACCCCGGCGGTACGACGACCGTCGTCTATGCGTTCGGCGAGGGCGGTAAGACCCCGGCCGAGCTACCCGAGACGGGGCTCATTCCGGCGGGATGGGACGGCCCCCGCGCCCCGGCCGCCGAGATACAACTCGCGGTCGGCGAGTCGGCCGAGTACACCGTCGACGGGTATCTCTGGCTATTCGTCGGCCCGAGCACGGTCCCCGGCGGTTGGATCGAAACCGGGCAGCTACGCGGGCCGCCCGGCGACTCGGGACCGACCGGCGACCGAGGCCCCGCCGGTCCGCCCGGCGAGCGCGGGCTCACGGGCTCGCCCGGCGGACCGGGACCCAAGGGCGACCCCGGCGACCCCGGCCCGCAAGGCGCCCGCGGCGCCGATGGGGCTCCCGGCACGCCGGGCGCGACCGGACCCAAGGGCGACCGCGGCGACCCCGGCGACCGAGGCCCCGAGGGACCGCAAGGCGAGCGCGGCGAGCAAGGCGACCCCGGCCGGGACGGCTCGGACGGCCGGGACGGTGCGGACGGTGCGGACGGCGACCCCGGCGCCCCCTCGTTTATCGTGATGGACATTTACAGCCGGACCGCCCAAGACGTCGCCTCGATCACGACCGGCCTAATCCCGGCCGGTTTCGACGGGTCCGGCAAACCGGCCGCCCCCTACCAAATGAAGGTCGGCGAGGCGGTACTCGCCGCCAACCCGACCGACCCCTACCTCGGCCAAGCGATCGTCTTTACCGGCAACACGGGCGCGACCCCGCAACCGTGGATCGCGATGAAGGTAACCGGGCCGCAAGGCGACCAGGGCGACCAGGGCGACCAGGGACCGCGCGGCGACCAGGGCGCCCAAGGCCCGGTCGGGCCGCCGGGCAACCTCTGGCACTGGTACCCGGTCGACCCCCCGACCCCCGGTATCGGCGTACCCGGCGACATGATCTTGGTCCTACCTCACGGCGGGCCGGACATTCCCGGCTCGGGCAACGTCTACCGGGTCATGCTCGACGGCGGGTACTCGCTCGACGGCAACATACGAGGCCCCGCCGGACCGCAAGGCCCGCCCGGCGACGTGAGTTGGGCCGACCTCGGCGCGGTCGTCGCCCGCCTCGACGCCCTAACGGCCCGCGTCGACCGGCTCGAATCGTTCCATCTCGTGACCATCGCCCAAGACGTCGACCTCGCCGACGACCAGAACATTCTGGTCGGGTATCCCGTTCCGCTCCCGCCTGGTAGCGACTACCAGGGCAGCGCCCATCTCACATTCGAGTTGTCCCCGTCGATTCCGACATCGGCGACTCGGCTTATCACCGCGTGGATGGAGGCTTCCGGCGCGGTCGAGATCACCGGCCCGGCGTCCGGTCAACTCACGCTTCACTCGGCCCTGCCCTACGGCACGCTCTCAATCGGCCCCGTGCGGGCGATCTCGACCGGCGCGGCGAGCATCGTGCTTTACGTGCGGTCGACGTATGTCGGCGTCGGCGGGCTCCCGCCTAATCCGGGCTACGCGACCCTCAAGGCCATGACGTCGGCGCTCGGCGCGACCACCGCGAAGCCGCTCGCGACCGGGCTCATTGCCCGGTAACCGCGACCCCGATTGGCGCGGGATCGCCGCGGCGTTGCTGGCCCTCGCCGTGCTCGCCGTGCTCGTGATCGCTGCCATATTCGGCGGGCTCAACGAATACCGGACGGTTAGCTCCGAGGAGGTCGCGACCGTCTCGACCGTGCTCGGCGCCGCGATCGGCGCCGTCGCGACCTACCTCGGGACTAACCGGCGAAACCGGCCCCCCGCGGCGCCCGGCCTGGCCGAGGCGGACGACGACGAGCAACCCGGTATAACCACGCCCCCGCCCGGCCCGACCCCGCAGAATCGCTCTAAGAGCCCCGACCCGCCCGAACCCTTGTAAACCTCGGGCCGGGTTTGGGAGTCTAAGCGGCGACGGGTCCGAGGCGCCTAGGGAGAGGCCCCGGCCCGAAATCCCGCTATTTGAAAGGCGAACCTATGACGCGCATGTTGCGACTCAAGTTCCGGCGTTACGTGATCGTCGGCGCGATCGGCGCCGGGGCTCTCGGCCTCGCGATCGGGACCGCGGCGACCGCCTCGGCCTCGACGACCGCGGCGGCGTGGGCGACGCCGAGCCCGACGCCGACCGTCCACTACACGCCCCCGCCCAAGCATCACAAGCCGCCTAAGCCCGAGGTCGTCTGTTTTTTCTCGCTCGAAACCGAGCATGACGCGATTCCGGCCAACGGCGGCGGGTACGTCGACCCCCCCTCGGCCACTACCGACAGTTACGGCCAGCCGAAGGGCGCCCCGGCCGCCGAGTCGGTCGAGGTCGTCCAACTCGTCAAGGTGTGCGTGACCGAGGAGCACGGCAAGCCCGAGTCTGTGACCGTCGTCGACGAGTCCAAGCCTTACGCTTGGCTCGACACGCCCGGCGGGTACGACCCGACGCCGAGCGGGCTCCCCGCCTCGATTGGCGCGATGCTCACTCAGTAACCCGCCCGACTTCACCGGGGCCGAGCGCCCGCTACGGTGAGATAGACCGCCCGCCCCCGGCCCGCTCGGGAGGCGGGCGGTCGCCTCTCGGGACCATAAACCGGCCGCCGGACCGTTCGATCAGGGCATATCGAAAAACCACTAGGCACGGCCGAGAATCCCGAACAGAACCTAGGGTGTGTAACCACCGCTAACCGGGGTCCGAGGGCGTTAGAAACGATCTCAGAGCGTTCTAGAGCCTGTTCGACGTAGCGTAAGAATCAGGTAACGCGCCATAATCAACCGCCCAAAGTGCCCGACCCCGAGGGGCTCGGTTGGGGCTCGACCGGCGTCCAGCGCCAAGGCCCCGGCGGGCATGTGAACCCGCCCGGCTCGGCGATCGGCGGCGCGACCCGAGCGACCCGGCCGCCCTCGACCGTGTAGCAAATCCCGGCGGTCGAGTTCCGCGCGGCGGCCTCGGCCGAGGCGGCGGCGGCGGCGGCGAGGTCGGCCTCGTTATGCGCCGCGGCGGCGATACCGGCCGCGCTCGACGCCGAGGCGGTATCACTGTCAGCAACCGACCGCCCGGCGACGGCCCCGGCAACCGCGGCGATCACGACGACCCCGGCGAGGCCGAGCACGACGGCGAGCACGACCAGAGCGCGGCGTCCCATGCTCGCCTACAGTAGACCGTATGAGCGGCGTTATCAGCGAGTGCGGCCTATGCAAGCGCGTGTTTACGAGCCTGTCGGGATTCGACGCCCACCAAGAGCGCCGGTTCGGCGAGGACCCGCCGATTATCTGCCGCGACCCCGAAACGGTCGGCCTCGTGCTCGACGACCGCGGCCGGTGGCAGTTCCCCGCGACCGAGCGTTCCCGCGCCCGCCTGGCAGAAATGCGGGCCGGTACGGACCGGGGCTAAGCACTAGGACCCCCCGGCTCGACCGGCCCGCAGAAACGCCGGGTAACGCGCTCGGTCCCGAACCCGTAACCCGGCGGACAACCCCCGCGATCCGGGCGGCGAGCCGATCGGCCTCGTACCGCCCGCGCGCCTCGGCGGCGGCGTGGAAAAACCCCGGTTGCTCGGCCGCCCGCTGGAGCATACCGAGCAAGAGGCGCCAATCGCGGGCGTTCGGAAACCACGCCGCCGGGGCGGCGGGCTCGGCCCGGTAGTGCTCGACCGCCTCGTCGGCGAGGCGACAGTGATAACCCGCCTTGAGGTAGTCGACCGCGGCGGCGAGGGCGTCGGCCGGGTTGTCGTAACCCATGACCTCGACCTCGCCGCCGCCTTGCCAGATCAAGAGCCGGAACCCCTCGGCCTCGGCCCGGTCCCGGCGCCGCGCCGCCATGTAGGCGCCGTTAGCGCTCGCTCTGGCCACCGCTCCCCCTACTCAGAATTGATTGATCGAGGAGAGCACGGCCTCAAGGTGAGCCCGTACGGGCGGGTACATATCGGGCATGTTGTTACGGGCGAAGTCGAGCCCCGCCCACCGAACGGCGTCGAGGTCGCTCTCCTCCTCGACGATCCGGGGCTCGGCCTCGTCGTCGACGGCCGAGCACGCGAGGTAGACCATACGCCGCCCCGTCCTAGGGTGGATACGGTCGCCGAGTACCGCCCGGACCTCGACCTCTAGGCCGGTTTCGAGCGGTACCCGCCGGACCGCGGCCGAGGCGGGCGCCTCGTCGTACGTCGAAAACTCGCCGCCGGGAAATGACCACGGCGGGCGCTCGTCGATCCGATGACAGATCAGCACGCCGCGCGGGCCGGTTATGACGGCGAGCACGACGGGTAGCTGCAACGGTTGGGTTCCTGGGTCCACGATCGGATTTCCCTTTCTCTGTCTGCCTGCCCTCACAAGTTGGCCGACTCTGCCGTACGAGAGGCCGAGTAGCTCGGCGACCTCGGCCCGCGGGACGCGCCGCTCATCTTCAAGCGCCGCGGCGAACCAAGCCCGGAACCCCGACGCCTCCTCGCTGATCTCGGACCCGAGCCGCTCAAGTGTCGTCGCGTAACTGAACGCCCGAGCGGCGTCCGGGTCCGATTGCATAGCGGCGCCGATGCGGGCGAGGCCCTCGCGTATCGCCTTGACCTCGGCCTCGACGTCGGTCCCCTTGACATAGCCAACCATGATCGCATGGTATCCCGTGGGTTGCCCGTATAGGGGGAGGGCACGCCCGGTAGCCCCTAGACACATTCTGATAGGGGGGCTACCGTGACAGTGCCGAATGTGTCCCCGCTCGACGACCAGGAGGGGGAGAGCGCGACCCGAGGGGACGGCGGGCGGACCCGGCCGGGCCGGGCGCCTCTTACCAATCCTTTACCCGAACCCACTACCAGACCTAGACCTAAACCCGAACCCGAACCTACTAAGCCCGAATGACCGACCTCGCCCTCGCCAATGGGGAAGTTGCCCGAGGGCGACGAGTTGGCCCCCGGCCTCGCGTCGCTCCTGCCAGGGAACCCGGCGGGACCGGGGGCTAACTCCCAAATTAGACCGTTGGGAGTCACATGCTGCAAGTGATCGACGTCGACGAGCCCGCCGTCCGCGAGGACGCCGCGCCCGAGGCGCCCGTCGCGAGCGCCGCCGCTCCTCACGCTGGCCACTACGTCACGCCGCACGACCATCGTTGGCAACCGCCCGCCCATCCCCGATGCTCGACCCGGTTTTGGTGCGCGACGTGTCACGTCTGGATCGTCGGCCCGCGTTGCCCGGTCGGCCGCTCTAACCCGCTCCCGAAATCCTCTAGTAGGTGGTAATCGTGACCACGCTCGCGCCTTATCCGTCCGATATCGTGCTCGTCCCCCGCAGGCCGCGCCGGTACCGCGCCGTTATCGCCCTCCTCGCCGCCGCCGCCGTCGTGCTCCTCGTGCTCAACGTCCGGTCGGCGCCCAAGCCGACCCCGAGGCCGAGGCCGAGCCCGGTCGCGCATGTCGCCCGGCCCGCGGCGCCGCGCCTCTCGGCCTCGATCGCCGGCAAAACGTACGCCTGCACCGTCGTACCCCCGAAACCGGCCAAACACTAGGGAAGGACCGCCAACCATGCCAACCCAACCGACCCAAGAGCCCGACGCCGCCGAGGTCGTCGACCTCGCCGCCGACTCGGAAGAACGGGCGGTCGCCGCCTTGACGGGTTACCTCGAATGGGCCGCCGGGCGCCTCGGCGCCCCGTTCGCCGGGGACCCCGCCAAGCCCGCCCGCCTCCTCGTGACCGCCCTCGTCGACGCCGCCGAGGCCCGCATGAGCGACGCGATTATCGCGGTCGCCGCCGAGATCGTCGCCGACCGCCCAACTCAGTACATCTAAGGCCGACCCGCCCGGCGTTCCCTGCACGCCGGGCGGGTCCGAGGCGCCCGCCCGGCGTCGACTCCGCGGTCCCGGCCGGGCGGGACGAGTAGGCCCCCGACACCTAGCGAGTGTGTCGGGGGCCGCTCTATGCGTCGCGCCAAACCGGGTCGACGTTGCTTCAACGGGTAGCGGTTGCCAGGGAACCCGGCGCCGACCCGGAACCCGTCGACTTGCTCAAGGATCGCCGCCCGCCGCCCGGCGAGATCGAGGTCATTCCATGCCGCGTAAATGTCGGTACTCGCGCCGAGGGCGTCGCTAACCGGCGTCCCGGCCTCGGCCCGTATCCGCGACCGCGCCTCGTCGAGGCGGGCGTTTAGGTCCCGCAAGATCGCCGCTAGCTGGCCGGGGTCAAACTCCCGGCCCCGCGCGAGGTAACCGTCGACCTGGCCGCGGAGCGACGCCTCCTCGGCGAGCGCGGCGGCGACCTCGCCGCTCGGATGCCGCGGCGGCCTCGGCAACGTCCCGCGCCGCTTGATCCGGGCGACGATTAGCTCGGTAATCGCCGCGTCGAGCGGCGGCCGGGACCGTTGCGCGTGACGCTGGCCCTCGGGCGCCGGGACCAAGCGCTTACAGCGGTATTTCGCGACCTTGCCCTCGCCGTCCGCGCCGCCGGTAACCATCGGCCCGTCGCACGCCCCGCAAATCAGGATGCCCGAGAGCAGATAGAGCGCGGGCCGCCCCGGTCGGTCATTGGTCCGCCGATCGGGGGCGGTAAGGATCGCCTTAACCGCGGCGAACGTGTCCGGGTCGATGATCCGGGGCCAATCCCCGGCGCCGAGTATCTCGCCCCGGTAGACCGATAGGCCCGCGTTCGCCGGGCGTAGCAAAATCTCACGCACGGCCGAGGGCGTCAACTCGGCCCCCCGCGCGCCGACGAGCCCGCGCTCCTGCCAGTCGCGCCAAACGCTGTAAAGCGAGAGCCCGCCGACGATCGCCGCACAACCCGACGCGATCGCGTCGGCCTCGGCGGGCATGAGCACGAGCGGGCCGGACGGCCGAGCCTCCTCGTGGACGTTCCCGGCCTCGTCCATATTGCGGGCGATCCTCGTCTCGCTCTGCCGGAACCCGAAGCGCCGCCCGCCGCCCGAAAACCGCCCCTTGCGCGCCCGGTCTTGCGCCGCCAACTCGACCCGCTCCCGCTTGCGCTCGGACTCGTACACGTTGACCGCGTTACGGACCCTGGCCGACATCTTGCCCTCGGCCCGCCATAGCTCAAGGTCGGCCGCCTCGATACAGCGAATAACGATCTTGCGAGGGGCAAGCGCCCGGATCAACCTCGGTAGGTCGAGGTCGTCGCCGTCGCGTATGAGGCGGTCGTCGTGCAAGACCCACAACCGCCGGACCGGGTACCGCTGGCACGCCGCGAGGAGGGCGTCAAACTCGGGCCGCACGACGCCCGGCTTATAGGCCGACTTACTCAAATCCTCGAACCAATGGGCGATCGTGCGACCATCCTCGGCCGCGCCCGCCTTGATTTCCCGGCGTTGCCGGGCCGGGGATGCCGCGACGCCGGTCCGGTCGTCGCTGATGCGCGTATAAGCGACGTCGGCCCATTCGGCGGCGAGGAGATCGGGCGACACGCTGGGGAAATGCTCGGCGGCGGGACCGTCCGGGGTTATCGTGACCATACCGCCGAGGGTACGTGAATTTAGGGGATAACTCAAGGACCGTGTTACCGACCCCCGAATAATCTCCCCAATGTCCGGCTTGCATAGTTCCTGGTCACGGGTCTAAGGTTCCTAGCGTCCAACCGAAGGGACGTTAAACCTCGTGACGGTGGCCGGGCGACCAGCTAACTTGCCCGGCGTCCAACCGAAGGGACGTTAAAACTCGCGACCGCGACCGGGCGGCGAGCCGACTAGCCCGGACTAGCTACACACGCTCCCGTCACGGTCGAGGGGTCCCCCATGCCACTGTTTGACGGCGCCCTACTCCGCGCCCGCCGTACCGATCTCAAGCTCTCCCGCAGACAGCTAGGCGACCTCGCCGACGTCCCGTTCTACATGCTCGCCAAAATGGAGTCCGGCGAGATACGCCCCTCGGTCGTCACGCTAGAGCGACTCTGCCGCGCCCTCGGCGTCGACCCGAACGCGCTGTTTAGCGGCGAGGTCGACGACGACGCCGACATACGGCCGACCGACCTCGGCGACGCTACGGACCAATGGATCAAGGACACGCTCGCCTCGGCGCCGCCGCTCACCGAACGGCAGGCCGCGCGCCTGGCCGCGATCTTGTTTAGCAAGGCGTCGTGATACCCGTGAGTGACCAAAAAATGACCCCCATGCGAACCGCGGGTAACCGGGGCATAGAGTCGCCCATAGGTGAGCATGGTATGGGCGTGCTACGGCGGCACTTGCGGGACGGGGCGGGACAATGACCGCGGCGTCCGGCCCCGCCTGGCCACAAACCGCCGCCCGGTCCCGCGCCGGGATCGAGCGCCGCAACCACGGGCGCTGGCATAGCTACCGCGTCGACGGGACCAAGGTCCCCGGCGTCACGACGATTACGGGCTATTTCAAGTCCGGCGCCCTGGCCGAGTACCCCGGCAAGGCAACCCGCGAATACGCCGTCAACCATTGGGACGAGCTAACCGCGCTCGGCCCGGCCGACCGGCTCAAGGCCCTATCCGAGGCGCAATGGGCCGACCGCGACGCCGCCGCCGGGCGAGGGACCGAGGTCCACGCGCTAGGCGCCGCGCTCGCCTCGGGCGACGAGATCGCCGTCCCCGCGCCGCTCGCCGCTCACGTCGAGAGCTACCTCGATTTTCTCGACCGGCTAGAGCCCCGCCTCGCCGCGCCGCCCGAGCTAGTCGTCGGCAACCGTACCGAGCGGTATTGCGGGACCGCCGACCTCCTCGTCGACCTCGGCCCGGTCCCCTACGACGGCGCCATACTCCCGCCCGCGCGATGGTTGCTCGACGTCAAGACGTCCCGCTCGGGCATCTTCCCCGAGACGGCCCTACAGCTAACCGGCTACAGCCGAGCCGAGGTTTTTCTCGGCGAGTCGGGCGACGAACGCCCGGTCGAGTGGCTCGGCATCGAACGTTGCGGCGCGCTCTGGATACGCCGCGATGGGTGGGACCTCTACCCGGTCGAAACCGGCGACGAGGTATGGGAGCACTTCGCCTACCTCGCCCGGCTCTATCACGAGCAGGAGGCGAAAAAAGATTGGGTCGGAGTCGCCGCCGGACCGTTCCCCGATCCGGCGGCGGCGCCGGGTTCCTCCTGAGATTCCCCCGCGACGGGCGCCGCGACCGCGCCCGGATACTCCCGACAAAATGCTGCGTGATTGGGGACCGCGATGACCGTATCACAGCAGAACGCCCCGGCCGGGAATTTCCTCGACCGACTCACCACAACAGAGCTAAACGTCTTGATCGCCAAGCTCCGCGCGGGATGGTACGCCGCGGCGGCGGTCTATCCGGCGGTCGTCGACCCGTTTTGGCGGGACTCGGCCGAGCTACTCCACGACCTGCACGGCGTATGGATGCGGGCATTTGACCGCGAGGGCGAGGGGTCGACGTGACCGCCGTAATCGCCGAGCTATCGCTCCGCGAATGGGCCGCCGAGCTAGAGGCCGCCGCGACGATCGCCCGCTCGATCGCCGGTACGGCGTTCCTGCCCGAGTCGCATCACCGATTTTTCCGCGACGACCGGGGCCGCCTCCTCGACGGTAAGGACGGGCGAGCCTACCGGCTCGACCTCGACGCGACCACCGCGACCGCCGCGGCGGCGATAATGACCGGCGCCGAGTTGGGGCTCCCGCCCGGCGCCGCGCTCCGCTCGATCACGGTCATTAACAACACGCCCGCTCTGTCCGCGCTCGCGCTCCGCGCGATCCTGCAACACGCCGGGCACGACATATGGGTCGACCCCTCCTCGAACGCGACTAAGGCGGTCGTCCGCGCCCGCCGCGACGGCGGGACCGAGGTCCAAGCCTCGACGTGGACAATCGACCGCGCCAAGACCGCCGGACTCTACCCCGGCGCCGAGCGCTCACAATGGCGCCGCAACCCGGCCGCGATGCTCGTCGCCCGCGCCTCGGCCGAGGCCGCCCGATGGATCGCCGCCGACTCGATCCTCGGCATTCCCTACACGGTCGAGGAGATAATCGACGAGATCGAGACGCCCGAGGCGCCCGCCGCGATCGACGCCGCGCCGCCCGCCGCCCCGGCCGCGATCGCCGCCGCCCCGGCGAACGGCGAGCCCAAGAAACGCCGACGCCGGGCCGCGCCGCCGCCCGCTCTCCCGACCGGGCCGCCCGCCGCCGCGGTCGCCGCCGAGGAGGCCGACGCCGCGACCGCCGAGCGGGCAAGCGCCGAGCCCGCCGACGCCGGACCGCTCGGCCCGCTCGATCCGCCCTGGCCAGCCGACGCCCCCGGCGGCGACGCGCTCGGCCTCGACGGCGGGACCGAGGTCGTCGACGAGGCGACCGGCGAGGGGCATGTCGAGCCCCCCGAGGTCGCCGCGGCGAACGCCCGCGTTATCCCCGGCGAGGTCGAGCCCGAGCCCGGCAAGATCACGCGCGACCAGATGGCCCGGTTGCACGCCGGGCTACGCGAAATCCTCGTGACCGATAAGGACGAGGCCCTCGGCATGATCTCGCTATGGGCCGGGCGGACGGTTGAGTCGACCCGCGACCTAACCGAGGCCGAGGGGTCGATCGTGCTAACCCGTGTCGACGCGCTCCGCGGCCTCGGCGCCCGCAAGGTCGACGAGGAGGGCGGCGGTAATGGTGGCTCTGACTGATACCGCGCTCGACGCGATCCGGTCGCGCCTCGACGCATGGGTCAAATTCGGCGACCCCCCGCCCGACCCCGGCGACGTAACCGCGTTGCTCGTCGAGGTCGGCCTCATGCGGCGGGTTCACCTGACCGACGTCAACCTACTGAATCACTGTCGCGACGAGCTATCGCGGGTTTACGACGATTACCGCGCGATCGCCGATCAACTCGGCGCGATCGACGAGCAGGCCGCCGCCGAGGCGGGCGACCCCGACGCCTACCCCGACGCCTACCGCGAGCCCGGCCAATGACCGCGCCCGCCGAGGCCGACCCCCGGCCGCATTACGCCGTTAAGGTCGTCGACCTCCCGCCAACCGAGATCGTTTGCAAGTGCGGCGAACGGTTCACCGGGACCGACCCGATAACTCAGATCGGCGCCCATATGGACGCGCTCAACCCCGAGGCCGACCAATGACCGCGCGACCGCGGCGGCCTGGCCAGCACGTTTGCCCGATCGGCCCGTGTACGACCCAAGTCGCCGACCGGCTCCTCATGTGCGGGCCGCACTGGGCCAAGGTGCCCGTTCCGGTACAGCGCGACGTTTACGCCGCCTACCGGGGCGGCGCCGGGCTCGGCAGCGACGAGCTACTCGCCGCCCAAGTCGCCGCGATCCGGTCCGTTTACCGAGCCCTCGGGCTCGCCGAGGAGGTCTAAGCCAATGAGCCCGGCCCAATGGGCGGTCGTCGTCGCCCTCCTCGCCCTGGCCCTCGTCGCCATACCGGCCGCCGCGATCGGTTGGGCGGCCGGGCGGCGGGCGCTCCGCGAGGCCCTCGACCCCGGCCGCCTGGCCCCGGTCGACGACCCCGACGTCCGGCTCGTCGTCGACGCCGACACGCTCCCGGTCGCCGGGCGATTCCCGGTCGCGCCCGGCCCGTTCTGGTCCGCGCTCGCCGCCGCGGGCGACCGGGCCGAGCGCGACGTCGCCGAGGCGACCGCCCGGACCGAGCGCGAGATCGCCGACATGATCGCGACCGCTAACCAGCGGATACCGTGGCTATGAGCCGCGACCGAGGCGCCCGCGCCCGATTCCGAGCCCGCCGCGATGGCCGCGAGCATTTCCCGCCCTCCCGGTCGCGTCATCCGATCGTCGTCGAGCACGACCAAGCCCGGCTAACCGGCGCCGTCGATATGCTCGGCCGGACCGGCGCCGCCGAGGTCCAACTCCGCTACAGCGACGACGAGAAACCCGTCGTATGGATCGCCGCCGCCCGATGGGGCGACCATTGGGAGGCCGCCGGGGCGATGAACCCGCTAAACGCCCTATTCCGGCTATGCGATCACGTCATCGACGGCGGCGAGTGTAAGCGTTGCGGCAAGCCGACCGGGTTTAGCCCGGACGTCGACGCGCTCCCGCTCGACGACCTCGTTTGCTGGTACCAATGGGACCCCGAGCTAAAAACGTTCCGGGGCGGTTGCGAGGGCGACGACAAATGAGCGCCGCGCTAGAGCCCCCGACGATGACCGACGCCCTCGTTACCGGCGGCGCGCTCTGCCATTTCATCGCGTCGGACCGGCGGATCGCCGAGCTATTCGCGTCGTGGGCGTCGCATTGCCCCGGCGACCTCGACGCCGATACGGTCGTCGGCTACCTCGCCGAGTGTCACGACCTCCTCTCGCCCGAGTGCCCGGACCCGATCGCGCTCGGCGGTCCGCCCCTCGACTTTCACGGGCGGCCGACGTGAGCACTTGCCCGGTATGCGGCGCCGAGGTCGACGCCCTCCTCGCCGATCTGTACTCGGGGGCGGGCGGCGCCGGGTTCGGCTACGCCCTCGCCGGGTTCCATATCGTCGGCGTCGACACTCGCCCGCAACCGCGTTATCCCGGTTGCTTTATCCGGGCCGACGCGCTCCGCGTCGACCTCGGCCCGTTCGACGCCTATCACGCCTCGCCGCCGTGCTCGGATCACATACGCTCGCGCAACCCGGCGTCGATCGTGCATGGGACCGGGTACCTCCTGCCCAAGACCCGCGCCCGGCTCGCCGAGACGGGCCGCCCGTGGATAATCGAAAACGTCCCCGGCGCCCCGATGCGGGCCGATTACCGGCTTTGCGGTTGCCTGTACGGGCTCGGCGACGAGCGGTTTATGATCCTCCGCGAACGCTGGTTTGAGACGTCTTGGCACGGGTTCCGGCTCCGCTCGCCCTGCCACCATGACCGCCAAGCGTGCGTGAACCTAACCGGCGGATCTTGGTATCGGACCCCGCGCCCCGGCCGCCATAAGGTCTATATCGACCACGCGACGACCTCGGCCCTCATGGGTATTGACTGGATGACGCGCCGGGAATTGGGCAACGCGGTACCCCCGGCCTATACCGCCGACCTCGGCGCCGACCTCCTCGCCGAGGTCCGCCGGGCCGCGGTCAAGGCGGCGTCGTGAGCACGCGCCGCAAGGGTAACGAGGCGCCCGATTGGCTCGCCGAGTGGTTGCGCCCGTGGTTCCCCGACGCCGAGAAAACCCCGAACGGTCGGCGCGGCCGGGACGTCGACAACACGCCGGGGCTCGCGATCGAGGTCAAGACCGGCGCCGAGTGGCGCCCGCTCGCCTGGCGGAAACAAGCCGAGGGCTACGCCGGGCCGGGCGAGCTACCGCTCCTCGTCTATTACCCGCCGGGGTTCGGCAAGGCGTCGACCGGCGACACGCTCTCGATCGTGCGGACCCGGCTCATTCTGCCCGTGCTCGTCGAGGCCGGATACGCGCCCGCGCGCCGACCGCGCGGCGTCGCCGACGCGCTAGACCTACTCGACCGGAGGGCGCCGTGATGCCGCACGCCGAACAGACGTTTTACAAGATGAAATGCGGTTGGGCCGAGGACCCCAAGGTCGCCGCGCTCGCCCGGTTCGGCCCCGTCGACGCTTGCCTCGCCCGCGATCTGTTCGGGCAGTTGATCGACTACGCGCGCCGCGAGCTAACAGACGGCCTCGTCCCCGCGGACGCTATCGGGCTCGTCGCGTACCCGCTCCCCGCGGCCGACGCGATGCGGGTCGCGATGCAACTAGCGGACCCCGGACCGTTCGGCCCGCTCTGCGCTTGGGATGCTCCCCGCAATGGTGCCAGCAATGCCCCCGGCAATGCCCCCGGCAACGCTCTACGGGTACTCAATTACCCGAAATGGAACGACACGCGCGCCGAGGTCGAGGCCCGCCGCGAGCAAGGGACCAAGGCCGCCCGGACCCGCTGGGACCGCGCCGACCAGGGCCGGGATACTGCCAGCAATGCCGCGCGCAATGCTCCCCCCATACAGAGAGAGAGTAAGAGTAAGAACCCCCCTAGTCCCCCCGCGGACGGGCAATGGTCGCCAACCGACGCGCTACGCCCGCCGCCCGCCCCGACACGGGGCGGCGGGCCGCGCTCGGGACCGCGGACAACTCACCCGAACGCCGCCGCCGCGATCGCCGCCTCGACCCGCCCCGGCGGGCCGAGCGAGCACGTCGCCGAGCACGCCGCCGAGGCCCGCCGCCGACTCCTCGGCCGGGCCGAGCCCGCCGCCGCGCCCGAGCCCGACCCGCTCCCCCTCGACCTGGCCCCGGCGCCCGCCGAGGTCGACGAGTACCCGTTCTAGGAAGGACCGCGAACCATGCCCGATATCAAGCCGACCGCCCTACTCCCCAAGGGCGAGGCCAACGGTTTTGTCACGATCGCCAAGGAGCTACGCGACGAGCCGCTCAAGGTCCGCGCCGCTATCGTCGTATTCAACGCCAAGCGCGGGACCGAGGATTACGACCAGGCCGACACCGTGATAACGATTCGCGTGCTCCGCGTCGCCCGGCTCCTCCCGCAAGACCTCCCGCACGCCGAGGCCATGCTACGCCGCGCGGTCGAGTTCGACTCGGGCGAGACGACGCTCCCCCTCGACCTAGAGGACGAAATCCGAACGGCGTTCGAGGCGATGAAAGACCCGGCCTCGACCGTCGACCCCGACGAGCCCGAGCCCCCCGAGCCCGACAAATGACCGCCGCCGACGAGCTAACCGCCGTCGACCCGCTCGCCGTCGCCCGCAATTGGGCGCGGCGGGTTAGCGCGATCGCCGAGCACTACGCGCGCCGCGAGCAGGCCGAGCCGGGGTTCGGCCGGATCGAGGCCGAGATACACGGCGCCGGACGGCAGCAATTCGAGGCCGCCCAAATGGCGGCGTATATGGCCCTCGTCTCGATCGCGGGCGACGCCCGCCGGATCGCCGACGCGCTCGCCCCGCCGGGGCCGCCCGGCCCGGTTATGCCGCCGCCGCCCGACGACCGGCCCGAGGACCGTTGGCGCGACGCCCGCGAGCCCGGCCCGATGGTCGTATCCGAGGACGCGCTCGCCGACGCCCGGCGGGCTCGTGAGCACATGGCCCGATGGGCGCGCGGCGAGGAGACGCACGACGGCGAGCCCGAGCCCGAGCCCGAGCCCGAGCGCGGCGGCGTCTTGCGTGACCCGAGCGAGGTCGCCGAGGCCGAGGCCCGATGGTCGGCGATCGAGGGCGCCGACGACTAGTGATAACCGCGCTCGCGCTCACCCCCGCCGACGCCCGGCGGGCTCGGGCCGCCGCCCTGGCCCGCCTCGGTCAAGCGCTCGCCCTCGGCCGCCGGGACGCTCACGGCGCCCGGCCCGAGGCCGCGCTCGCGCTGCACGTCGACGGCGCCCGCGCCGAGCTAGCGTTCGCCCGCATGATCGGCGCCGACCTCGCCGAGTGGTCGGCCTACTCGCCCGGCGACCTCGGCGCGATCGGCTCGGACGTCGCGGGTTGGCAAGTCCGCTCGACCCGGTACCGCGAGGGGCATTTGGTGATCTATCCCCGCGACGACCCCGACGCCCGATTCGCCCTCGTCGTTACTAACGGGTTTACCTACCGGGCGGCGGGATGGATCGGCGGCCGGGACGCCCGCCGCCCGCAATGGTGGCGACAGCTACGCGACGACCGTTATCCGGCTTGGTGCGTACCTCAAAACGCGCTGTTGCCATTCTGACGCCGAATCGTGTCGCATGGTCTACCATGTGCCACTATTAAACGTACGGTGCTCGGATATACCCACACTGAAAGGCGGGGTCAAGTGAAGAAAACCCAAGTCTTGCTCGTCGACGATATCGACGGCGGGCCGGCCGAGGAGTCGGTCGCGTTCGGGCTCGACGGCCAGGGCTACGAGATCGACCTCAACCGCGAGCGGGCCGCCGACCTCCGCGGGACGCTCGCGACGTACGTCGAGGCCGGGCGCCGCGCCAACGGGTCGGCGCCCGCCAAGGGCCGAGGCGGCGCCCGCGCCCGCGTCGCCCGCAGCACGCCGCCCGCCCCGCCCTCGGCCGCCCGGCCGCCGGTCCCCGACCCGTTCCCCCGCCGCCCCGCGGTCGTCGACGGCCCCGACCGCCGCTCGGCGGTCCGGGCATGGGGCCGCGGGCCGGGCGCCGCCGCCGTCGCCCGCGCCGGGCTAGAGCCGGTAGCCGAGCGCGGCCGGATCGCCGTCAAGGTGTACGAGCTATACGACGAGGCGACCTCGTGACCGACACCGACCGCCGGATACGCCTCGTCGGCGAGCACGCCCGCTATTGCCTCATGGTTCACGGCGACCCGACCCCGGTCGAATCGTACGAGCGCGACGCCTGGGGTTCCGGCGCCATACTCGCCGCCAACCGCGCCGCCGCCCTCTCGGCCGAGATCGGCGGCGTCGTGCTCCTCTACGTCGGCGATCGGTACCTCGCCCGGTACATACGCGGGCGATGGGTCCAAGGCGGCGCGACGTGAGCGCGTGGGGCGAGATGCCCCGCCCCGACCCCGAGCCCGCGGTCGGCCCGCTCGCCGTCACGGTCTACCCGAGCGGCGACGTGTTCGCCGAGCGACTCCCCGCCGAGCCCGCCGCAATGGCCGCGTTCATACATCAGATCATCGGCGGGCATTTCGAGGGGATCGGCGTCGGCGATTGGGTCGCCTACCTCGACTCGGACGGCCGACGCGACCTCGCGCCCAACGTGCGGGCGACCGAGATCGCCGCCGACCTGGGATGGTTTGCCCTCACGCCGTTTAACTACCTCCTCGGCGCCGTCGTGTTCCTAGGCCGCGACGGCGTGACCGAGGTCGACGTCCCGGCCCGCGTCGCCGAGATCGCCGAGCGGGCCGCGGGCGCGTGGGTCACGGTCGAGATAGCTCACGAGGCGCCGTTATGGGTCCGCACGGCGAGCCCGGCCATTGGGTCGTGATCCGGCCGCGCGCCGAGGTCGAGGCCCAAGCCCGCGACGCAATCGCCGCGATCGAGGCGGCGAACGGCGGGACCCTCCCGGCCAAGCTCCGCGACGCCTACGACATAGCCCCGGCCGCGTATGCCCTCCTGGTCGAGGCGATCGTCCAACTCGGCGGCGCCGTCGACGACGACACGGCCAAGCTCGCCGGGCTCCGCGACGTCGGCGAGGCCCTCGGATGACCGCCGAGTCGGTCACCTGCCCGCGTTGCGGGATGACCAGCCATCACCCGAGGGACGTCGCCGCGGGCTATTGCGGAAACTGCCACGACTGGACGAGCCCGCCCCGCGGCGGCGGCGGGACCGGGCTACGGTTCCGGGTCTACCTCGACCACGCCCCCGACCACGCCGACGAGGGTTGGGTCTTTACCGGCGACGCCGACGACGACGCGACTATCGCCCGCCTATCCGGCCTATGCCGCGAGGCGAGCGAGGCGGGCCGGTACTGGCTACTTGAGGTCCACGACCCCGACAACCCCGGCGACGAGCTACGCCTCGACGAGGCTTCACTCGGCGGGACGGCGGTACAGGTGACCGTGTTTCTCCGCGGCGGCGGGTATGACCCGAGCCTCAACTAGACCGAGCGGGGTCCGGCCCCGTGAGGGCCGAGGCCGGGCTCCGCTCTATACCGGGACCGGGACGAAATACCCCCGGCCCGGCACGAGTACGGCGCCGCCCTCGGCGGCGAGCCGCTGTAGCGCCTTGTTTGCGGTACCTCGGGCGACCCCGTACTCGTCGGCGACGCCGACGACCGAGGGGAATTGCCCGGATATCTCGCCGAGGTCGGCCCGGCGGCGTAGGTCGTCGACGATCTGGCGCCAGATCGGGACGGGCGCCGCCGGGTCAACCGTGCTCATACCCACAACGGCAGCATACCGCGACGTATCCCATAGGCGCCTATGGGGCAGAAAGTAGACATGCACGCCTTGACAGTGATCGACGGGTGGAATCACGAGGCCCGCCCGGACCCTACGACGATCCGGTCCGAGCCGACCGGCGAGCCCGCCTCGCTCCTCTCGGCGCCGGGCGGGTCGTACCCGCTGGCCGCCGAGTGCGCCCGTTGCGGGCGGCCGATCCGGCTCGGCTCGCGGTCGCTCCTCGCCGATTGGGAGCACGCCGAGCCCGGCCCCCCCTTGCCCCGGCGGCCGACGTGACCGGCCGACACGGCGCCGAACCCGAGCCCCGGCACGCCGGGCAACCCGAGCCCCGGCCATACGAGATTTACGTCTCGGTCGCCGTCACGATCCTGATATGGGCCGCGGTCGCCGCGTTCCTGCTAACGCGGGTCCATTGGTGAGCGGCGACGAGCCCGACCCCGGCTCGGCCGAGATCGTCCGCCGCGACGAGCAATGGTTCGTCGAGGAGGTCCAGCGCCGGACCGCGCAATACGGCGACGCATGGGGCGACGCGCTCGCGCTCGCGCTCGCCGAGCAATGGGTCCGGGTCCCGCCGAACACGGTCAAGGCGGCGCGCGACGGGCTACGCCTGGCCGCCGCGCGCTACCGCTCGACGCACCGACGCGCCGACGCCGAGGCCGCCGAGGAGATCGCCGCCCGCCTCGACCGGGCGCTCGCCCGCTATGGTCGGACCAAGAGCGGACCAAGCGAAAGGACCCCGGATCATGGCGAAGCAACTCGTTTACATCGCGGTCGAGGCGTACGTACCGCCCTCGCGCCCCTCATTCCCCGGCGAGCCCGGCCAGCCGCTACCGCCCGAGGCGCCCGGCTACCCCGGCCAGCCGCTACCGCCGACCGGCGAGGGACCTTGGGAACCCGGCTACCCCGGCCAGCCGCTACCGCCCGAGCCCCGGCCGCCGCGCCCGGTCTATCCGATCATCGAGGACCACGAGCTAGGCGGGCACGACGACCTCCCCGACCTCAACATGACCCGGCGAATCACGGTCACCGATGGTCAAGACCAGTTCACGGCCTACGCGATCGAGCCCGAGCCCCCGCAGGTCGAGGAGGGTTACGAGCCCCGGCTCCCGACCAAGGGACTACCGGGGACGTGGGTCGTCGTGCTGTACCGCGACGCGCTTACGTGGGCATGGGTCCGCACGCCCGGCGCCCCGGCCGAGCCCGGCGAGCCCGGCCAGGGACTACCCGGCGACCCCGAGCGCGAGCCCAAGTTCCGCTAGGCTAAGCCCCTCGGCTCGACGCCCGCTCTCCCCCCCGGCGGGCGCCGGGCAGAGCGGGACGCGCGGCTTGGACTCGGCGGGTATTGTCCGCGCGCTGGTCGGCCGGGCGGGTAGGGCGACCTCGACACGCCGCGCCCTCGGGGGCAGACTGGCCAGCATGGCACGAGCACGAGCCCGGACCGCGAGCCGCTCGACGCTCTCGGCCCGAGGCCGCCGCATGTACGGGCTACCCGTCACGTCGAGTTGGAAGCGGGCTAACTACGCCTACCCCCGCGGCGCCGGGCCGGACCGCGGCAAGCGGCCGAGCTACCCGATTGACCCGAGACACGTCCGCTCGGCGTTGAGCTACGCCGCCCGCCGCAACACGTCGTCGAGTACCGCCGCGATCAAGGCCCGGCTACGCAAGCGGTACGGGTCGGTCGACCGCGCGCTCGCCGCCGCCCGCCGCGCCCAACCCTCCCGGCGCCGGGCCGGGTCCACGGCGACCCGGCGCCGGGCTACCCCGGCCCGGTCTACCGCCCGCCGTACCCCGGCCCGCCGGTCGTCGACGGCCCGCCGTCGATAGCCCCCCGCCATGCCGCGCCGTCCGCCTCGATCCTGTACCTATCCGGGTTGCCCGGCCCCCGCCTACCCTGGCCCCCGATGCCCCGCCCACCCCCAACCCAACCGATGGGCGAGCGGTACCCCCGGCCGCCGTATGCCCCCGCACTGGCCCGCTACTCGGGCTCGCATCCTGGCCCGCGATCCGCTCTGCCGTGACTGCCATACCGCGCCGTCGACCGAGGTCCACCACGCCGAGCGCGGCGTCGAGGCGGACGAGTTGCTGTTCGGTCTTTGCTCAGAATGTCATCGGAAACGAACAGAGGCGCAAGCGGCGGCGGCGCGACACTCTCCCCCCGCGCCCGGCCCCCTCATGGGTGGGGGGGGACCCCCGACGACCCCCCCGCCAAGAGCGGGCCGCCCTCGCTACGAACCCGCGGCCGGGTTCCGGCGGGTTAGTCGGGCGGCGTTATGGCCCGATCGGGACCGGCGCCGACGCCGACCGCGCTCCGCGTGCTACGGGGCGAGACGCGCCCGAGCAGGATCAACGCCGCCGAGCCGAGGCCGCGCCAACTCGACCCGGCCCGGCCGGGTTGGCTAAGCCCGTACGCCGTCGAGGAGTGGGACCGGATCGCCCCGGACCTGGCCGCGATGGGCGCCGTTAAGGCGGTCGACGCGACCGCGGTCGGCGCCTATTGCGAGGCGGTCGCCCGTTTCCGGGCGGCGTGCGAGTCGGTCGCCGTGCTCGGCGCGATGATTACCGACCGGGACGGCGACGAGCGGAAAAACCCGGCGGTCGGCCTCGCCCGTGACGCCTCGGTCGAGGTCCGTATGTGGGCTCGCGAGTTGGGGCTCACGCCCGCGGCGCGGCAACCGCTCAAGGTCGAGCACGTCCGCCGGGACCTCCCGGCCGAGCGGTTGCTCTCGTGACCGGCCCTCGGCCGCCGGGAAGGACCGCCAAGTCCAAGCGACGGGCCGAGGTCCGGCTACCCGAGCGTAACGGAATAGGCGCCGTAGCCGCTCCGTTGCAATTAGTGGTTGGGCTCACGGTGAGCCCGCCGGGAAGGACCGCCAAAATGCAAGACCGCATGACGTACGACGAGCAGTTGATCGCCGAGGGCAGTTGCCCCGAGCTAGTCCCGGTCCGCGACGAGGATTTCGGTTGGGTTGACGGGCGTTGCCTGGCCCCGATCGTCCCCGGCGGGTTCGCTTGCCCCGGTCACACCGAGGTAATCGAGGCGTGGCAGGGCATGAGCGAGGCCGAGCGCGCGGCCGACGAGTACGCCCGCGACATGATGGGCGAGGCGTGATGACCGGCCGCCGGGTCGACCCCGCGGTCGCCGCCGCCGCCGCCCTCGCCGCCGAGGCCGAGCGCGAGCTATACCAAAACGAGGCCCTCGCCCGCGTCGCCGCGGGCCGCCGTAACCATCCTCACGACGACGCTTGTCCGCATTGCGGCGACGTCGCTTGGGACGTCCCCGGCGACCCGCAGCAATGCGGCGCGTGCGGGACCCGGATTTGCCCGGTTTGCGGCGCCGATTTCGCCGAGGAGTACACGACGCCGGAACACGACCGGATCTCGGACAACCTCGGCGACCATATCGCCCGCTGGCATCGCGGGGTTGCGCTGTGACCGCCGACCCGGCCGCGGTCGCCCGATGGGCCGACCGGATCATGGTCGCGATCGAGGCCGACCAAGCGGCCGGGCTCGTCCCCTACACGGTCGCCGGGTTCGGCGAGCTACACGACCACCGCGACGCGAATATGTACGTTATCGACGTGCTCGCGGGCGAGTTCCCGGTCCCGGCCGAGCACTACGGCGACGAGTACCCGGACGGGGCCAAGCTCGACGAGGCCGACCAAGCCGCGCTCGACGCCGAAACCGAGGCCGCTAACGCGGTTATGGGCGAGGTCGACCGGCGCCTCAAGGCCAAGGCCCTACGCCGCCCGCCGGGCGTCGGGGCCGACCCCCGCCCCGGCTACCCCGACGCCGCGCGCCCGCGGTTGACATAGGTTGACGATCTGAGACAAAACGAGACGCCCCCGAGCCCGTGACCAGGGCCGGGGGCGGTCGCGTCTCTGAGAGCGTTTCTAAGCCCCCCGGTTTCGCCCCTATCTGGTCATACCGGCCCGTTGCTGGTAGGCCGCTGGCGTTGATCCTGGTAGGGCGCCGATACTGTGTCGCATGGCCGATCGTCGACGTTTCCCCCCTTGCGGGCGAACGTTCGACGGGTTGACGTGTCGCCGCCGCGGCGAGCATCTATGCGAGCCCCGCGCCCGTCACGCGCTCGCGTTCTGGTGCGAGTTGCTCGTCCATACCAAGGGCGATTGGTCGCGGCGCCCGTTTATCCCGGCCCCGTGGGAGCGCGATCGCGTGATCGTCCCGCTCCTCGCAACCGTCGAGTATGACCCGGCTTGGCGGCGTTACGTGCGGAGATACCGCGAGCTATACCTCTCGACCGGCCGGAAAAACGGCAAAACCGCGTTGATCGCCGGGCTCGTGCTGTACCTCCTCGTCGGCGACGACGGCGGCGCCGAGGGGTCCGAGGTCTACGGGCTCGCCCTCGATAAAGACCAAGCCTCGCTCGCCTGGCGGGCCGCCGCGCGCATGGTCGCGCTTAACCCCGTGCTCGCGCATCGGCTCAAGATCGCCCGCTCGGCGGGCCGGATCGTCGACGAGTCGACCGCCTCGTTTTTCGCCGTGATCGCGGGCGACGCCCTCGGCGCCCTCGGCGTCGACCCCTCGGCGGCGTATATCGACGAGTTGCTCGCCCAACCCTCGCGCGACCTCTACGACGTCATACGGACCGGGTTCGGGGCTCGGCCCGAGCCGCTCCTCTTGCTCGTGACGACCGCGGATAACGACCCCGCGGGGTTCGCCGCGTCCGAGCGGTCATGGTCCGAGCGGGTCCTAGACGAGCCCGAGCTAGATCACGCGCGCCTCGTCGTGCTGTTCGCCGCGCCGCCCGACGCCGATTGGACCGACCCCGAGGTTTGGCGCCTGGCAAACCCGGCCCTCGACGACTACCTCGACCGGCGGATACTGGCGGCCGAGTGCGCTAAGGCGGTCGCCAACCCGGCGGCCGAGCGGTCGTTTAAGCAGTTCCGCCTAAATCAGCAATCGTCGGCGTTCGGCCGGGCGATTGACCTCGACGTCTGGGACGCCGCCGAGCCCCTCGGCCTGGCCGCCGACCTCGACGGCCGGACGTGTTACGCCGGGCTCGACCTCGCCTCGACGATCGACCTCGCCGCCTACTGCCTCGATTTCCCCGGCGGCGACGGCTCGCACGACGCGATTTGGCGCGTGTTCACCCCCGAGGCCCGGCTCGGCGCCCTCGACCGGCGGACCGGCGGTAAGGCGTCGACGTGGGCCGCCGCCGGGCTCCTCACGATCACGTCCGGCGACGTGATCGACTATGAGGCGATTAAGGTCGCGCTCCGCGCCGACGCCGAGCGGTACGACCTCCGCGAGGTCGCTTACGACCGATGGGGGGCGACCCAACTTAGCAGCGACCTACTAGAGGAGGGTTTCCCGCTCATTCAGATGGGCCAAGGGTTCGCGAGCATGTCCGGGCCGACCAAGGAATTTCTACGGCTCGTCGCCGCCCGCCGCTACCGGCACGACGGTAACCCGTTGATCCGGTGGCAGGCCGGAAACCTCACGACGAGGAGCGACCCGGCCGGAAACCTCAAGCCCGACAAGTCGAGGTCGGCCGACAAGATCGACGCGCTCGTCGCCTCGATCATGGCGCTAGACCGGGCGATCCGGCACGCCGCCGACAAGCAAGACGACTACCTCGCCGCCGGATTCTAGTTAGGGGCTAGATATGGACGAAACCGACCTCAATCGCTGGCGGACCGCCGCCGCTCACAAGCTCGACGACCAGCGCGCCCGCGCCGCCCGCTATCAGACTTACTACGACGGCGAGGAGACGCTACACGTCCTATTCGGCGGCGAGGAGCGCCGGATATTCGGGAAGTTCCTCGACGAGTCGCGGGCTAATTGGTGCGAGCTAGTCGCGAACGCCGCGGCCGAGCGGTTGACCGTGACCGGGTTCCGGTTCGACGGCGAGGGCGGCGACGACGCTTGGGATATCTGGCAAGCCTCGCATATGGACGCCGACCATAAGCTCGCCCAACTCGACGCCCTCGTCACCGGGTCTAGCTGCGTGCTCGTGCAACCCGACGACGACAACCCGACCGGCGTCTCGATCTCGGTCGAATCGCCGCTAGAGGCGTGCGTACTGCACGAGCCCGGCAACCGCCGCCGCCGCGCCGCCGGATACAAGCGATTCGGCGACCTGCCCGGCGAGGGCAACGCGGTAACCGAGGTCTTGATCCTGCCCGACGTGATCGCTACGTGGTACCCGAACGCGACCCGGCCCGAGCAAGCCCCGAACCCGGCGGGCGAGGTCGGCATGATCGAGATAATCCCGCAACCGCGGACGGTCGGCCCGCCGCGGTCTGAGTTGCATAGCTGTATCTCGATCCAAGACCGGATCAACCTCACGGTTTTTAACCGCTTGGTGACCGGCGACTACACGGCGTTTCAACGGGTTTGGGCGACCGGGATCAAGGTCGCCCGCGAGATCGTCAAGTCCGCCGATGGGACCGAGACGACTAAGGGCGTCCGCCCGTTCGACCTCGGCGTTAACCGTTTGCTGGTCAACGAAAACCCCGAGGGCCGGTTCGGTATCTTCCCCGAGGCGACCCTAGAGGGCTACCTCAAGAGCGTTGACCAGGACGTCAACCAGCTAGCCGCGATCACGCAAACGCCGAGTTACTACTTTCACGAGCTAGTGAACCTCTCGGCCGACGCGATCACGGCGAGCGAGGCCGGTTTGGTCGCCAAGTGCAAACTCCGCGCGCTGTACCTCGGCGAGGATTGGGAGGAGGTCGTACGCCTCGCGTTGCGGTTGACGGGCAACCCGGCGGGCGCCGACGTCGGCGCCGAGGTCATATGGGCGGACGTCGAAATCCGCTCGCTCGCGCAACTCGTCGACGCCCTCGTCAAGCTCGGCTCGCCGCCGCTCAACGTCCCGCGCCGCGTGCTCTGGGAGCGCTACGGCGCGACGCTGCAAGAGGTCGAGCGCTGGGAGACGCTCGCCGCGACCGAGCAAGCGAACGCCGCCGCGACCGCGGCGACCGCGTTCGGCGCCCCGGACGGCGCCTATGCGCGGTTGCTCGCCGCGGCCGGGGCCGGGGCCAACGGGTCGTCGTGAACCCGGTAACCCGCGCCTACCGGGCCGCCCTCGCCGCGATCGTCGGCGGGCTCCTCGCCCGGCTCCTCGTCGCCTGGCTCACGCTGTACGACCCCGCCCGGCCCGCCTACTCGGCCGCGCTCGCCGCCGACCTCGCCGCGACGTGGATCGAGGGCGCCCAAGGGGCGGCGGCCGAGGCCGCCTCGCTGTACCTCGCCGCGCTCACGGCCCGCGCCGCCGGGGTCCCGTTCGGCGACGTCGGCCGCTACGGGATACCCGCCGGGCTCGTCGGCTCCTCGGCTCACGGCGGGCCGCTCCGCGACCTAACCCGCCTGGCCCCGCTAATCTGGTTTGCCCGTGTCCGGGCCGGGGCGACCGAGGCCGACGCCGCCGAGGCCGCCGCGGGTTGGCTCGGGCGCCTGGCCGCGTCCGAGCCCTACCGGGTCGCTAATACGACCGTGGCCCGTAACGCGGTCGACGACCCCCGGCTTACCGGGCGTATGCGCCGCGACACGACGCCGGGCTCGTGCGATTTCTGCCGGGCGATCGCCGAGCGCGGTTATACCTCGGCCCGCGCCGGGTTTTCCGCCCATACCCATTGCCGATGCACGGCTACCCCCGAGATAGGACAGATTCGCCGATGACAACCCCGCCCCCCGCTCCCCCGGCCCCGGCCCCGACGCCCCCGGCCCCGAC
>Ga0210396_10000763_pt1 | contig 38200 bp, 28 predicted proteins | sample IncBWH17OmetaG_FD_155466 | JGI IMG/M metagenome (GOLD analysis project Ga0210396, IMG submission 155466) | Forest soil microbial communities from Barre Woods Harvard Forest LTER site, Petersham, Massachusetts, United States - Inc-BW-H-17-O ...
TGTTGCCGTTGACGAGTTCACGGAAATACGACGGCTGGTGAATAAAACTTTCATCCGGCGCGGTATCGAGATACGCGTACTTTCCTCCGTCATAATAATTCCGGTGCGTGCCCTGCCCGCTAGCGCCAGTACTGAACTCCGACCATTTCACAATTTTCGATGGATCCGTCGCATCGTAAAACCGCACGCCACGCAGTCCCTTGTAATTTTTCCGTTTGTCATCGAGATGCGGATCATCGTACTTGCCCATGGGCGCTTCAGGAGTCGAATCGGTGATCGGTGTTTGTTGTCCGGTCATCAGAATCCACTTCTTCAAACCTTTGTTGTATGCCACCTGAACTTGATAACCCTCGAACCCGCCCTTATTGAACATCTGCGGCTTTCGAACGTCGCTGATGTCAATCACATCCCCCTGTTGGAACATGTACCGCCGGCTGCCGATGGACATGACCTGCATCTTCCCGTTCCGCGAGTGCCCGGGCATGAAGTGGGCAAGCAGTTCCATGTTCCGGATGTAGATCCGCCGATCGAGATAGGAGATGCTGTTCGGAGAGGGGTGCCCATGATGGTCGCCCCACGCCGGAATCGACGACCCCGCGAGCGCCAACCCGACCCCCGCCGCGGTTCGAATGAATTCTCGTCGCGTTGGGTTCAGCACCCTTTCACCCGAAGCGCGGGTGCGTCCGCCATCGGAGTGCTGCTTTTTCCTGTCTCGCCTAGATTTCATCTTTCGGTTCTCCCTGGACCCTGAACTTGACGCAAATCTCAACTCTGCCTTTGCCAGCGGGCCCAAACCGGCTGCTACTCCGGGTCACCTGCCCCCTTTATCGCTTATAGGAATGGCGCGCTCCAAAGTCCTCGCGCCAAACGGATACGCCGTAATCTGGTTGGACCGCTGTACCACTCGAAGCGGAAAGCTGTCAAGAATATTCTGCTATGAATCAGAGATATTTATAGTTAGTATGGCCTGCAAAAGAACCTTCGGGTATAGTGGTTGGACCAAATTCAGAGATCGTCCTGCCCAAATGCTCACTCTGTCGAGACTCCCGGAAGACTCGAAAAGAGGGATTCGCACGCTGGCAAGGACCTGTCAGGGTCCAGGGCAGCTCAGAAGTTTTTAAGGGAGACAGGAAATGGCAATTGCAACGATCAACCCGGCGACAGGCGAATTGCTCAAATCGTTCGAAGCACTGACCGACGCCCAGATCGAAGTAAAGCTGCAGAAAGCCGCGCATACATTTTCGAGTTACCGGCATGTTTCATTCGCCGAGCGCGCGCGCATGATGTTGAAGGCCGCGGAGATTCTCGAGAAAGAAAAAGAAACGTTTGCCCGCATGATGACCACCGAAATGGGCAAAACGCTGCGGTCCGCGGTCGATGAAGCCGCCAAGTGCGCGTGGGTCTGCCGCTACTACGCGGAAAATGCGGAGCATTTTCTCGCTGACGAAGTTGTGGAGACCGGAGCGAGCCGCAGTTACATCCGCTATCAGCCGCTCGGTCCGGTGCTCGCCGTGATGCCGTGGAATTTTCCGTTCTGGCAAGTGATGCGATTCGCCGCTCCTGCTTTGATGGCCGGCAACGTCGGACTTCTGAAGCACGCATCCATCGTTCCACAATGCGCGCTGGCCATTGAAGACATTTTTCGAAGGGCCGGCTTTCCCGACGGCGCCTTCCAGACGCTTCTCGTCGGCTCGCAAAAAGTCGACAAAATCCTTGGCGATTCGCGTGTTATGGCCGCGACGCTAACGGGAAGCGAAGGTGCCGGAATTGAAGTAGGGATCGGCGCGGCAAAGCGAATCAAGAAAGTAGTGCTGGAGCTAGGAGGCAGCGATCCATTTATCGTGATGCCCAGCGCAAACCTGGAAGTGGCAGCTGCTACCGCGGTCAGGGCCCGCATCTTCAACAATGGACAATCCTGCATCGCTGCCAAACGCTTTATAGTTGCCGAGTCCATTGCTGACAAATTCGAACGCGAGTTCGCGAACAAGATGGCGGCGCTGAAGGTCGGTGATCCGTTCGACGAAAAGACCGAACTGGGCCCAATGTCCACAGCGGACGGCGTGACCGATCTCGATCGCGACGTGCAAAAAACGATTCAGGCCGGCGCAAAAGTTCTGACCGGAGGCAAACCGCTGGATCGTCCCGGGAATTTCTATGCGCCAACGGTCTTGACAAATATTCCCGAAGGCTCCCCTGCGCACAAGGAAGAGTTATTCGGTCCGGTGGCCAGCGTGTTCCGCGCGAAAGACGTGAATGACGCGATTCGAATCGCGAACGACAGCCGTTTTGGCCTGGGCGCGAGCGCCTGGACCAACGACAAGAGCGAGCGCGAGCGCTTCATCAACGATCTGGAATCCGGAATGGTTTTCATAAACAAAATGGTGGCCTCCGACCCGCGCATTCCGTTTGGCGGAGTCAAATGGTCGGGTCATGGCCGGGAGCTGGGAGTCCATGGGATTCGGGAGTTCACGAACATAAAAACTGTGTGGATCGAGGAAGGGACCTGACGTCTTGCCGAGGCGAGGCGACCGTGGTAGATTGGTCCAACAACTCGACCAGAGCAGATGTGGGCCGAATTTGGTTCGGTGAACGTCAATATGGTATGATGGTCATACCACTGACCGAGATCGCTTCCGTCACCGCGGGAGGCTGTCATGTACAAAATCGTGCGCTCCTCTCGACTGTACGAGCAAATCGTTCAGCAGGTCGAGGATTCCATCCACAAGGGCGCGCTCAAGCCGGGTGATCAGTTACCGCCCGAGCGCGAACTGGCTCAACAATTCGGCGTTAGCCGCACGGCCGTCCGTGAAGCCGTTAAAGCCCTGCATGAAAAAGGGCTAGTCGAGGCCTATCCCGGACGCGGGACCTTCATTACCGACGGGACCTCCTATTCCATGCGCCAGTCGTTGGACCGCATGGTCAAGGTTGGGCAAGCCGAGGGTTCTGCGTTTCTGGCGGAAGTCCGCGCGATTTTGGAGCCGGAGATCGCGGCGCTGGCCGCCACGCGGGCCGACGCCGAAGATGTGTCTTCGATGCGCGAGCAGGTTGCGGTGATGGACGGCGCCTGCAAGGATCCGGACGCGTTCATTGAAGCGGATCTTGATTTTCACCTTGCCTTGGCCGAGGCAGCGGCAAATCCAATCATACTTTCCTTGATCGATTCGATTGTGGGACTGCTCCGCGAACAACGCATGGGAATCTTCCAGGTGGAAGGCGGTCCGGAGCGCGGCCAGCACCACCACAAGAAAATCCTGAAAGCCATCGAGCTCCGCGATCCGACGGGAGCGCGCGAGGCGATGAAGGCGCATTTGGTGCAGGTGCGCGAGGATTCGCGGCGCGCGCCGAGCGGGCCGGAAGCTTGAGGCGAGTTTTCAGTTGTTAGTTTTAAGTTTTTAGAAAGAGAGAAAAAGAATTCGGTGGTCCTTGGTTTTTTTTTCGGTTGTTTTTGAGATTTCCTGAGGCGGCACGCGGCGACGCGTCAGAAGGTTGGAAGCGACAAAAGGGGATTGCGGCCGGCGGAAGCGAGGAGAAAAGAAGATTCATGGCGAATCTGGGATTTGTCGGACTTGGGGTGATGGGCAGCGAGATGGTGAACCGGCTGCTCGGCAAGGGCCATAGCGTCACAGGATACAACCGCACGCGCTCGAAAGCGGAGTGGCTGGTCAAGAAAGGAATGAAGTGGGCGGATTCGCCAAGCGCAGTAGTTGCAGCGACCGATGTTACGTTTTCGATGGTCACTAACTCTGCCGCGCTCGGAGCGGTGATGCACGGTGCGGACGGTATGCTGGCCGGGCTCACCTCTGGAAAACTTTTTGTGGACATGAGCACCGTGAGTCCCGCCTACAGCCGGGAACTTGCCGCAAAGGTGCGTGAAAAAGGCGGCGACATGGTGGACTCGCCGGTTTCCGGAAGCGTGATCACGCTACAGGAAGGGAAGTTGTCGGTGATGGTCGGCGGCTGCCGGGAAACGTTCGAACGCGTGAAGCCGCTGCTACTGGACATCGGGCCAAAGGTGACGCATGTGGGCGACAACGGCCTGGCACTGGTGATGAAGATTGGCACGAACCTCAGCCTTGCCGTACAAATGCTGGCATTCTGCGAAGGCGTTTTGCTGGCGGAAAAAAGCGGCATTCCGCGTGCCACCGCCGTGGATGTTTTGACGCACAGCGTGATTGCGTCGCCCATGGTGCAATATCGCGGCCCGTTCGTTCTCAAAATGCCTGAGGAAGCCTGGTTCAACGTCAACATGATGCAGAAGGATATGAATCTTGCGCTGGAACTGGGGCGGCAACTGGATGTGCCGATGCCGACGACCGCGGTGACTAACGAGTTTCTGACGGCGGCCCGCGGCATGGGTTTGGTCGAAAAAGATTTTGCCGTCGTATTCGAAGTTTTGTCGGCTATGTCCGGAGTCAAGAAATGACCATCGCTACCGACTCATCCAAAACCAACACCGGCGCGAAAGCCGAACAGTCCATTCGCATGTACCGCCGGATGATGATGATCCGCTTGTTTGAAGAGCAGGTGAACGAACTCTACACGCGCGCGCTGATGCCGGGGCTTGCGCACCTCTACGTCGGCGAAGAAGCGGTGGCCGTGGGAATCTGCGAAGCGTTGCAACCCAGCGACTACATCACCAGCACGCATCGCGGGCACGGTCATTGTGTGGCCAAGGGCGCTTCGCCGGACCGCATGTTTGCGGAGCTACTCGGCAAGGAAGCAGGGTATTGCCGCGGCAAAGGCGGCTCGATGCACATTGCCGATCCGGCCACGGGGAATCTGGGGGCGAACGCCATTGTTGGCGGCAGCGCCGGCATTGCGACCGGGGCCGCACTTTCCGCGAAGCGGTTGGGCACGGGCCAGGTCGCGGTCTGTTTTTTTGGGGAAGGCGCGTTGGGGCAGGGCGTTCTCTACGAAGTGATGAACCTGGCGGCACTTTGGAAGCTGCCGGTGATTTACGTTTGCGAGAACAATCTTTATACCGAGTACACGCATTATTCGGAGACGACCGCGGGTGACATTCTTGCTCGCGGCACTGCGTTTGGGGTGCACGCGGAGAGCGCGGATGGACAGGATGTGCGGGCAGTGCATGCCACTGCGCAAAAACTGGTGGACCGCGCGCGCAAGGGTGAAGGCCCGGCGTTCTTGCTTTGCAATACCTATCGCTATACCGGGCATCACGTCGGGGACATCAACCGGGAATACTACCGCTCGAAGCAGGAAGAGCAGATGTGGAAGACCGAGCGCGATCCCATCAAGAATTTCGCGGCGTGGATGATCGAACAGAAAATCACGGATGCCGCGAAGCTGCAAGCGATTGAAAACGAAGTGCGCGCGGAGATGAAGGCGGCGGTGGAATTTGCGATTGCCGCGCCGTATCCCACTACCGATGAGGTGGACCAGGACGTGTATGCCTGAGGTAGCGACAAGGGAACTGACGTTTGCACAAGCGGTGCGAGAGGCGCTGGCGGAAGAGATGCGGCGCGATTCGCGCGTTTGCATTTTCGGCGAGGACGTCGCGGAAGCGGGCACGCCGTTCAAAGTTTTGTCGGGGCTCGTTGAGGAGTTTGGTGCGGAGCGCGTGATTGATACGCCGATTTCGGAAGCGGGCTTTACGGGAATGGGTGTCGGCGCGGCGATGACTGGACTGCGGCCGGTGGTGGATATCATGTTCGGCGACTTCCTGACGCTGACGATGGATCAGATGGTGAACCAGGCCGCCAAAGTGCATTACATGTCCGGCGGCACGTGGAAAGTGCCGATGGTGCTGCGGACAACGCTGGGCGCGACGCGGCGTTCGGCGGCGCAACACTCGCAATCGTTGCACGCGTGGCTGAGCCACGTTCCGGGGTTGAAAGTGGTGATGCCATCCACGCCGTACGATGCGAAAGGATTGTTGAAGACGGCGATTCGTGATGAAAACCCGGTGGTCTTTTTTGAAGACAAGATGATGTACAAGCTGAAGGGGCCGGTGCCGGAGGGCGATTACACCATTCCGTTTGGCGTGGCGGACGTGAAGCGCGAGGGCGAAGACGTCACGATTGTCGCGACCAGCAGCATGGTGCAAGTGGCGCTCGGCGCGGCGGAGCTTCTCGAAAAAATTGGCGTGAGCGCGGAAGTGATTGATCCGCGGACGACTTGGCCGCTCGACGAGAAAACGCTCATTGAATCGGCGAAGAAAACTTCACGAGCGATGGTGATTGATGAAGGGTACGGGCGCTACGGCGTGACCGGAGAAATCGCTTCAGTAATTGCGGAAGGCGCGTTCTACAACCTGGAAGCTCCGGTGAAACGCATGGGGGCGATGCATGTGCCGATTCCGTTTTCGCCGCCGCTGGAAGATGTGACGGTGCCGACGGATCAAACGGTATTTGAAGCGGCACGGATGCTCTGCGGGAAGGCCTGACTTGCGCGGGATGGGAGGCGTGTCATGGGACTGAAAACGTACGGACCGATGGCGGTGGATTGGGAAAACCGCATTGACTTTGACCGGCTGCGCCGCGAACGGCTGGCGCGCGCGAAGGCGCTTCTCGCCAAGTCGGAAATGGGCGCGCTGCTGTGCTTCGATATGAACAACGTGCGTTATTTGACGGCCACGCACATCGGGTCCTGGGCGCAGGACAAAATCAGCCGGTTCACCTTGCTGCCGCAGAATGATGAGCCGATCCTTTGGGATTTTGGATCGGCTGCGCGGCATCATCAGCAGAATTGCCCGTGGCTGGGAGAACGTTCGCGGCCTGGAATTCCGTTGCTGCGCGGAGCGATGTCTCCCGAGATGGGCCGCGCGGAAAACGTCGCGCGCAAAATTAAAGTGGAATTGGAGAAGCGCGGACTGCACAAGGAACCGCTGGGAATTGATGTGGTCGAGCCGCCGATTCTTTTTGCTCTGCAAAAAGAGGGAATCAAGATTGTGGACGGCCAGCAGTTGATGTCCGACGCGCGCGTGATCAAGACGCAGGATGAGATTTCGCTGCTGAATCATTCGGCGATGATGGTGGATGCGGCGTACGACGAGTTGTACCGCGCGATGAAGCCGGGCATGAGCGAGAACCAGGCCGTTGGGCTCGCCAGCAAAGTGTTGTACGACCTCGGCTCGGAATACGTCGAGGCGGTGAATGCGATTTCGGGCGAGCGTTGCAATCCGCATCCGCACGTGTTTTCGGACCGCGTGCTGCGGCCGGGCGATCCGGTGTACTACGATATTCTGCACTCCTACATGGGCTATCGCACGTGCTACTACCGGTGCTTTACGATTGGCTATGCTTCACACGCGATGATTGATGCTTACAAACGCTGCCGCGAGTATCTCGATGCGGCGATTTCTCTCGTGCGGCCGGGCCGAACCACCGCGGAAATCGCTTCAGTTTGGCCGAAGGCGGAGGAGTTTGGATTTCCGGACGAGGAAGCGGCGTTCGCGCTGCAGTTTGGCCACGGCATCGGGCTGGCGATTTGGGAAAAGCCGGTGATCAGCCGGATGGTTTCTCTCGAGCATTCGCACGAGATCAAGCCGGGGATGGTGTTCGCGCTGGAAACGTTCTGGCCCTCGACGGACGGCTGGAGCGCGGCGCGCATTGAAGAAGAGATCGTCGTTACCGAGACGGGTCACGAAGTCATCACGCGATTTCCCGCGGAGCAGTTGATGGTAGCGGGCGCGCACTACTTCACCGTGAATGGGCCGCTCTCCACCACGCGCGAAAATGAAGCGGTGCCCAGCCGGCGCGTGAATGAAATGGTGGAAGCCAGCGCGAAAATCGAAGGAGTGGCGGCTACGGACTGAACGCGCGTCCCCGGCTACCAAAAACTATGGCGATCAGTGTTGTAATGCCCGCGCTGGAAATGGCGCAGGAAACTGGAAAACTGCTGGCGTGGCGAAAAAAAGAAGGCGAGCGCGTCACCAAAGGCGAGCCGCTTCTTGAAATTGAAACGGACAAGGCGGTGGTTGAGATCGAAGCGCCAGGCGATGGAATTCTTGCTGGAGTGACCGCGGACGTGGGAGCGGTGATCCCTGTTGGCGAAACGATTGCCTGGCTCGTCGCTGCGGGCGAAAAACCTCCTGCGAAATCCGCGACGGCTGCTCCCGCCGCGCGAGCGTCCAGCGGCCCGGAGCGAGCGGGCGCGGCGGTTGCGCGCGTTTCTGCGCAACGCGCTGCGACGACAACGCAAATCTCGCCAAAGGCTCGGCGCTTAGCCAAAGAACTTGGCATTGATATCAGCAAGGTGCACGGTACCGGCCCCGACGGAACGATCACTTCGGAAGATGTGCAGAATTTTGCGGACGCGAAGGGCGCGCCGGCTTCTGCTCCAGCAGAAGAGGAAACGCTGAGTCAGGTCGCGCGACTTATGGCCGAGCGTACCACACAGAGCTGGACCAGCGTGCCGCATTTTTTTCTGGTGCGCGATGTGGACTGCAGCGAGTTGATCGCGGCGCAGAAACGCATCAGCAATGAGCTGGAAAAGACGCAAAGTCCGGCGACTACCATCACGGATTTGCTAATCGCCATTCTCGCGCGCGTCTTGGCGAACCATCCGCGCATGAACGCGAGCTGGACGGGTGAGGTAATCCGTTCGAATCCCGACGTCAACATTAGCGTCGCCATGGCCGTGAAGGACGGAGTCGTCGGCGCGGTCATTCACAAAGCGAACACGCTGAACCTCGCTGATATTTCTGCCCAGCGGCGCGAACTGACTGAACGCGCGCGCGCCGGTCGGCTGCGCCCCGCCGACATTTCCGGAGGGACGTTCACGCTGAGCAATTTGGGCATGTACAAGGTGGACGCCTTCAGCGCCATCATCACGCCGCCGCAGGCCACGGTTCTCGCGGTGGGCACCATCGCTGATCGCGTCGTCGCCATCGATGGAAAACCCGCTGTCCGTCCGATGATGACTATGACGCTCTCGAGCGATCATCGCGTCGTGGACGGCGCCCGCGCGGCGGAGTTTTTGAGCGAGCTCGCTGATGCCATTCAAATCCCAGAAAAAGGATTGCGGTAATTTCGTCAGCGAAAAATTCGGCAAACGGCTTGGACATTTTTCGCGCCGCGTAGCCACTCGGCCCAACCATGACCTCTGCGACCTATCCTGCACAAAACAAAAAACCGTTCTACACCAGCATGTCGCTGCAAGTGCTGGTGACCATCGGTTTGGCGATCGTTCTGGGCTACGGGAACCCGCCATTGGCCGTGGCCATGAAGCCGCTGGGCGACGCGTTCATCCGCCTGATCTCCATGATCATCACGCTGATTGTTTTTTGCACCGTGGTGATGGGCATCGCCGGCATGGAGGACATGAAAAAAGTCGGCCGGGTCGGCGGCAAAGCGCTGTTGTATTTCGAACTTGTATCTACGCTGGCGCTGCTGATCGGTCTGGTGGTCGGCAATGTGGTGCATCCCGGCAGTGGCTTCAACGTGAATCCCGCCACGCTCGACCCGAAAGCTGTCGCGGAGTATGCCGGTCAAGCCAAGGCGCAGAGCGTGACCGAGTTCCTGATGCACATCATTCCGAGCACGATTGTCGACGCCTTTGCGAAGGGCGACATACTGCAGGTTTTGCTGATCTCCGTTTTGTTCGGATTTGCGCTGTCCATGGTTGGCCCGCGTTGCAAGCCGCTCGTCGAACTCTTCGACGCGCTGACGCACGCGGTATTCGGAGTCGTCAATATCGTGATGCGCTTCGCGCCCATCGGCGCGTTCGGCGCAATGGCCTTTACCGTCGGCAAGTACGGCATCGCCTCGCTCGGCCCGATGTTCAAGCTGATCGTCACGTTTTATTTCACATGCATTTTATTTGTGTTGATCGTGCTGGGCGTGGTGGCGCGGGCCGCAGGCTTCGGAATCATCAAGTTCCTTTGGTACATCAAGGACGAGATTATTCTCGTTCTGGCGATCAGCTCGTCGGAGCCGGCGATGCCGACACTGATGGCCAAACTGGAGAAACTTGGCTGTTCGAAAGCGCTTGTGGGGCTCATCGTTCCCACCGGCTACTCCTTCAACACCGACGGCACCAGCATGTACATGACGCTTGCCGCTCTTTTTGTGGCCCAGGCCACGAACACGCCGTTAACGCTGATTCAGCAACTGACCATTCTCGCCGTCGCCATCTTGACCTCCAAAGGCGCGAGCGGAGTACAAGGCGCGTCGTTTATCGCGCTGGTGGCCACCATGACCGTTATTCCCACGATTCCGGTTGCCGGGATGGCGCTCATTTTGGGAATCGATCGCTTCATGAGCATGGCGCGCGCCACCGTGAACATGATTGGAAACGGAGTCGCCACCGTAGTGGTGTCGCGTTGGGAAAAAGAAATCGACTCCGCAACGCTGAATCGAAACCTGGCTTGATGGACGAACTAAATTTGCGCGCTTCGCGTGAATCGGCGCGAGCAGCGAGCAAAATGAACTGAGAATCGGAGCCGCAGGGGGCTATGGCTGAACGATTCGATGTCGTCGTTGCCGGTGCGGGGCACAACAGCCTGATCACCGCTGCCTATCTGGCGAAGGCGGGCTATCGCTGCCTGGTGCTCGAAGGCCGCCCCACCGTCGGCGGCGGCGTCAAGTCCGCGCATCTGACGCTCCGCGGATTCACGCACGACGTTTGCTCTTCGGCGCACAACGGCATTCACGGAAATCCCATCTTGCGCGATGATGAACTCAAGCTCGGCGACTACGGCCTCGAATACATCTATCCTGATCCGGTGTTTCACATGCCGTTTCCCGACGGCAGCTATCTCACGCAGTGGCGCGACCTCGACCGCACCTGCGATGAATTTTCCAAATTTTCCAAAAAAGACGGCCTCGCCTACCGCCGCATGATCACCGAATACGAGACCGTGAAGCCGCTTCTGGACGCGGTCACGTTCACGCCCATCGGTTTCGGGAAGGCTCTCAACGATCGTCTCGCGGATCATCCGCAAGGCAAGCTATGGCAGCGCCGCCTGGCAATGTCCGCCTGGGAAATTCTTCGCGACACGTTCGAGGACGATCACTGCCGCGCCTTTATGATGGGCTGTCCGTATTCGCTTCAGCCCGTGCAAGACCCGGTGACGGCTCGCGCCGCGTACATCCCGCTGCACCAACAGCGCGAGAGCCGCCCGCTTCCCAAAGGCGGCTCGGGAGCTTTGACGGAAGCGCTCGCGCGCTTCATCGAAGCACACGGCGGCGTCATCCTCGCCAACAAATGGATCAAAGCTCTCATCGTCGAGAGCGGCAAGTGCGTGGGAGTGGAATGCGCAGACGGCAGCTCTTATCGCGCCGAAAAAGCTGTGGTCTCGACCATCCACATCAAGCAGCTCGTGGATATGGCCCCGCGCGAATTGTGGCCGCAGGATTTCATCGATGGCCTGGACACCTGGGAAGCCGGTCTCACCTTGTTCGCCACGAATTACGCGACGAACGAGCCGCCAAAATACTCTGTCGCCGGCGGAACTCTCTCGCCCGTGCATTCGGGGATGATGATCAGTTCCGACCGTGCCATGCGCATGAGCGTTGACTACGTTCGCGGAGCGGTGAATCTCGAAGATCCCCCGTTGCATGTGATCTGCTGCAGCCTGGCCGATCCCACGCGCGCTCCCGCCGGAATGCATACGATAAAAATCGTCGCCTACCAGCCGTACGCGCTGAAGGAAGGCCCCCACCACTGGGACGCCATCAAGAAGCAAGTTTCCGACGCGAATCTGAAGTTTCTCCGCAAGTTCTCTCCGAATCTGACGGATGACAAGATTCTTGCGCGCACTATCGAAAGCCCGCTCGATCTCGAACGCATGAACCCGCACAACTGGCACGGAAGCTGTCACGCGGGCGGATCCGGGCCGTCACAGACTGGCGCGATGCGTCCCGTGCCCGGTTGGGCGCAGCATCGCATGCCGATTCCCGGTTTGTATCAGACCGGCGCGACGACGCATCCTGGCGGTTCCGTAACCGGCGGGCCTGGACGAAACGCCGCGACCGTGATGTTGAAGGATTTTGGGACCAGCATCGAGGAAGTAGTGAAGAAGGCGTAACAGTTTTTGTTGAGGGAGCGTTCCTATGAGCACCATCAGTCGGCGCGAATTTGTGAAGACGACGGCACTGGCACCTCTGGCCGTCGCACCGTTTTCATTGGGCCAACAGACTTCCAAAGAAGATCGCTTTGACATTGTGGTGGCCGGTGGTGGTCACAACAGTTTGGTCACCGCCGCCTACCTAGCCAAGGCTGGCTACCGTTGTTTGTTGCTGGAGGGCCGCCCCATGCTCGGCGGCGGTGTGAAAACCGCGGAGCTGACGCTGAAGGGTTTCAAGGACGACGTGTGCTCGACGGCGCACACGTTTTTGCTCGACAACCCGATGATGAAGAACGACGAGCTCAAGCTCCGCGACTACGGCCTCGAGTACATTGATCCCGACCCCATCTTTCACATCCCCTTTCCCGATGGCACGTATCTAACGCAGTGGCGCGACCTCGACCGCACCTGCGCCGAATTTGCAAAGTTTTCAAAGAAAGACGCCGCGGCCTACCGAAAAATGCTGGCAGAGTTTGATGCCGTCAAACCCATTCTGCTGGGAGCCAGTTTTACGCCGATTGGTTTTGCCAAGCCTCTGAACGATCAACTGGCGCAACAACCGCGCGGCAAGCTCTGGCAACGCCGCCTGGCCATGTCTGCGTGGGAAATCATTCGCGACACCTTCGAGGAAGACCACTGCCGCACATTCATGCTCTACATGTCTCACCTCGCAGCCGAACCGCCCGACGCTCCCATGACCGGACGGCTCGCCTATGGTACGGCGCGCCAACAACACTCCGGCCGGCCCATCCCCAAGGGCGGCTCAGGAGCGTTGACCGTTGCACTCACGCGTTCGATTGAATCCCACGGCGGCGTGCTTCTCACCAACAAGTGGGTGAAGCAGCTGATTGTCGAGAACGGAAAATGCGTGGGCGTGGAATGCAGCGACGGAAGTTCCTACCGCGCGGAAAAGGCCGTGGTCTCCACCATTCACATCAAGCATCTGGTGGACATGGCGCCGCGCGAACTTTGGGGCCAGGACTTCATCGATGGCGTGGATACCTGGCAGGCGGAGCATGCCATGTTTGTCACGCATTACGCCACCTCCGAGCCTCCGAAATACGCGGTCCAGGGCAGAACGCTTTCGCCCGTGGAATCGGGAATTCTCGTTTCCCCGGAGCGCGCCTTGCGCTACGCCTACGACGATGCGCGCGGCGTGGTGAATCTGGAAGACCCCTCAATGCAAATCATCTGCTGCAGCGCAGCCGATCCAACGCGCGCCCCGGCCGGAATGCATACGATCAAAGTTGTCGGCTGGCAGCCCTACGAGTTGAAAGAGGGTCCCGAGCATTGGGACGCCATCAAGAAAGACGTCTCCAACGCGTATCTGAAATACCTGCGCCGCTTCTCACCGAATTTGACCGACGACAAAATCCTCGCGCGGTTTATCGAGAGCCCGCTCGATCTGGAGCGCATGAACCCGCATTTCTGGCACGGCAGCGCGCACGCCGGTGCGCAAAGCGCCTCGCAATCCGGCCCCATGCGCCCCATGCCCGGCTGGGCGCAGCATCGCATGCCCATTCCCGGCCTATACCAGACCGGCGCAACCACGTTTCCCGGCGGTTCCGTTACCGGTGCACCCGGCCGCAACGCCGCCACCGTCATGCTCAAGGATTTCGGGACCAGCATCGAGGAAGTTGTCAGCAAGAAAGCGTAGCTCGAACGAAGAAGCACGAAGCCTTTTGATTGACGCGAGGAGATTCGAGTATGGGAAGCAAGAGAAACATCGCTCTCGTGATCGCAACAACAGGGTTGGCCACGCTCCTTACTCTTGCCGCGGGGCTGGCCGCGCAGCAAGTTGCTTCGACGCCGCCGGTCAAGAAGATGGTGCCTGACAATCCCAGCGAACATCCCGCCCCCGCGCAGCCTATTCCCTACAGTCACAAGAAACATCTCGCCCTCGGTCTGGAGTGCAAGCAATGCCACACCAATCCGGAACCCGGCAAGCTGATGACTTTTCCCGACACTGCCACCTGCATGCAATGTCACGTGACGATCGTCAAGGACAAGCCCTCCATCCAAAAGCTTGCCGAATATTCGAAGTCGAAACAGCCGATTCCCTGGGTGCGCGTTTATACCGTGCTGCCGGGCGTTGCCTGGAATCACCGCGTTCATCTCGAAGCGCGCGTGAAATGCGAAACGTGCCACGGACAAGTTCGCGAACTGGATGCCATGTCCGAAGTCACCAGCGTCACCACCATGTACAGCTGTTTGAACTTCCACGAACTCAACAAAGCTAAAACGGCTTGCGACACTTGCCATAAGCACTGATCCGGCGCAGACTTTTTTGTAGTGAGGAACTATGGCCACACCCATGGAATTGGAAGTCAACGGCAAACGATATCCGGTCCACTATCCTCCGGACACGCCTCTCCTGTACGTGCTTCGCGATGAACTCGGCCTGACCGGCAGCAAGTACGGCTGCGGGGAAGGGCAGTGCGGCGCGTGCACCGTGCTGATTGGCGGAGCGCCACGCCGCTCCTGCCAGATTCCCGTCAGCGCGGCCGCGGCGAAACCAATCACGACGATCGAGGGACTTGAAAAAGACGGGCATCTGCACCCGGTGCAGCAGGCCTTTCTCGACGCCGGCGCATTTCAGTGCGCGTTCTGTACTTCGGGAATGATTATGAGCAGCGTCGGCCTGTTGCAATCGAATCCTAGCCCGAGTCAGGCGGACATCGTTCAATTCTTGCAAGGCAATATCTGCCGTTGTGGCACGCATCCGCGCGTTATCGAGGCAATCCATCACGCGGTCAAGACGATGCAGGAGCACGGGCGATGAGCGGCCACAGAGAAAAATTTGCCGTCGAGCCGGAGCGCTACGAATTCCACGCTGCCCCAATGCATCAATTTGAATTGGCCCGCCGCGATTTCTTTAAACTTCTTGGCGCGGGCATTGCCGTCTTCGCGATTGCCAAGGACGCGCTCGCCGCGCAGGAAACGGCACCCGGGCCCAAGTCCTTCCACAACGAAGAGCTGCCCAAGGATATCAGCGCGTGGCTGCACGTCGGCGAAGACGGCACCGTGACGGGATTTACCGGCAAAGCCGAAATCGGCCAGAACATTCGCACCGCGCTGGCGCAAACGGTCGCCGATGAGCTGCGCGTGCCGTTCGAAAGCGTTCGCATGGTGACGGCGGACACGGCTTTGACACCCTTTGATGCCGGCACGTTCGGCAGCCGCACGACGCCCACGATCACTCCGCAACTCCGCCGGGTCGCTGCCGCCACGCGCGATTTGCTCGTCGCTGCTGCGGCCAAGGAATGGAATGTCGCGCCGGAAGGCTTGATCGCTGCGGATGCGAAAGTAACTGATCCCGCCTCGGGCCGCTCACTCCGCTATGCACAACTCGCGCGTGGAAAAACGCTCGCGCAGAATCTCCCCGCGGAAGATCCCATCACGCCCGCAACGCAGTGGACGATCGCTGGAAAAGCGATTCCAAAAGTGGACGCCCGCGCCTTCGTGACCGGACGCCATCAATACACGCCCGATCTGCGCCCGGACGGCTTGCTCTACGGAAAAATTCTGCGTCCGCCGTCCTTTGGCGCGACGCTTCTTTCTTACGATGACACCGCCGCGAAGGCCATGCCCGGCGTGGTCGTTGTACGCGATGGAGATTTTGTCGGCGCAGCCGCGCCGAGCGCTCACGAAGCGCAGAGCGCTCTCGACTCCGTCCGCGCGCAATGGAAAGAAGTGCCGCAGATTTCGGATAAAGAGATCTTCTCGTACCTTAAGAACAATGCCGCGCCAAACACCGGCGACCGCTTTCGAAAGCAAAAAGGTTCCGTGGAAGAAGCGCTCGCCAGCGCGCCGCATCGCGAGGACGCAACCTACACTGTTGCCTACATCGCGCACGCCCCGCTCGAGCCGCGCGCCGCCGTCGCGCAATGGGCCGACGGCAAACTTAACGTATGGACGGGCACGCAGCGGCCCTTCGCCAACCGCGACGAGCTCGCCGACATTTTCCATTTGCCCGAAAGCAGCGTCCGCGTGATTGTCCCAGACACCGGCTCGGCCTACGGAGGAAAGCACACCAGTGACGCGGCCATCGAAGCCGCTCGGTTAGCGCGCGCCGCTGGCCGCCCCGTAAAAGTCGTTTGGACGCGCGAAGAAGAATTCACTTGGGCGTACTTCCGCCCCGCTGGCGTCATCGAAGTGAAGAGCGGCATCGCCAACGACGGCACGCTCACTGCGTGGGATTTTCACAACTACCATTCCGGAATGTCTGCTATCGAAACGCCCTACGTGGTCGCGAATCAGCGAACCGAGTATCACCAGGTTCCTTTAGTTTTGAGGAGCGGTTCCTACCGCGGGCTGGCAGCCACGGCGAATCACTTCGCGCGCGAAACTCACATGGATGTCTTAGCCCGCACCGCGCAAATGGATCCACTCGAATTTCGCATGAAGAATCTTTCCGATCCGCGCCTGCGAGCCGTGCTCGGCGCCGCCACAAAGTCCTTCGGCTGGCCGCGCAAGAAAACACAAGCGGGGCAAGGCTTCGGATTGGCGTGTGGATACGAAAAGGGCAGCTACGTAGGTACCTGCGCGGAAGTGGCCGTGGATAAGGCTTCCGGCGCGGTGCGCGTGGTGCACTTAATCGAAGCGTTCGAATGCGGAGCCATCGTCAACCCCGACGGCCTGCGCAATCAAGTCGTCGGCGCAATGATTCAAGGACTCGGCGGCGCGCTCTTCGAAGCCATCGAATTCGAAAACGGCCGCATCAAGAATCCGCATTTCGCAACGTATCGCGTGCCGCGCTTCCGCGACGTCCCCGAAATCGAAGCCACTCTTCTCGATCGCAAAGATATTCCTTCGGCGGGCGCGGGCGAAACGCCCATCATGGCCGTCGCTCCGGCCATCGGCAACGCCATCTTCGACGCCACCAATATTCGCATCAATAGTTTGCCGCTAGCTCCCAACGGCGTTCGAACCAGCTGACTGCAATCTCTCCCCGATTTGCAGCAGCAGCTTCGCTCTGCAAATGCGCGTTGGCATTCTCAGGCAATCAAGGACCGCGCCACTCGAAATCCGTAATCCGCGTATTGCAACTCCGGCGGAATGCTCGACCGCGCCGCCGTTCGCGTAACCTTTATATGGTGCCGCCACGAACCGCCGCGCGAAGCTCTCCGGCTCCCGCTCACCGGCCCGCGCGGATTTCGTTCCGGAGAATGCGCGTAATATCCGTCGTCGTACCAATCCGCGCACCATTCGTGTACGTTGTCGCCCACATTGTAGAGCCCATACGCATTTGCCGCGTACAAACCCACGGGCTCCGGCCCCAGCTTCCACCGCCGCGCGTAATCCGGCACCACCTCCGGCCCCGCATCTCCCCACGGGTACAGCAATCCCTCCACGCCACCCCTCGCTGCGCGCTCCCACTCCGCTTCCGTAGGCAGCCGAAATAATTTTCCCGTCGCCACGCTCAGCCACTCGCAATATCTCGTCGCTTCATCCCACGACACTGCCACCACGGGCATCCGTGCATCATCGAAGTTTGCATCCTGCCAATGTTTTGGAGGCGTCGCACCCGTCGCCGCAAGAAAGCACGCGTACTCCGCGTTCGTCACCTGATAAATCGCCAGCTCAAACGCATCCACCCACACGCGATGCACCGGCTTCTCATCGTCCCGCCCGCTCTCGCATCCCATTTCAAACCAACCTTCCGGGATACGCACCATCGCCGGCTCGACGATCTTAGTCTCCGCTCCGCCGATCTTTGAGGAACTTGCCATCTCGTCCGTCCAACGCGTCCCTAACACGCCTTCCGCGGCCCTCACGGCACCTGCGCGCCCTGCGTATTCACGTACAGCGCGTACAGCGACTGGCTCGCCGCCATAAACAGCCTGTTTTTCTTCAGGCCGCCAAAACACAAATTCGCGCACGTCTCCGGAAGATCGATCGCGCCGATCATCGTGCTGTCCGGCGCGAACACATGCACGCCGTTGTAACCAGTTCCCGCCCAGCCCGCCGCAGACCACACGTTCCCGTCCACATCGCAGCGAATCCCATCCGACGACCCCGGCGCCATGTTCACAAACAGCCGGCCATTCTTCAGCCGCACGCCATCAACCACGTCGTAAACGCGAATCGGATGCGGTTCGCTCGAGTGCTTCGGAGCTCCCGTGTCCACGACGTACAGCAATTTCTCATCGGGCGAGAAACAAATCCCGTTTGGCTTGTCCATGTCGCTGGCCACCACCGTCGCCTCGCGCGTCTTGGGGTCCAGCCGATAAACAACCGCGGGCAGTTCGAACGCCGCCTTGTGTCCTTCGTAATCCGACATGATTCCGTACCCCGGATCGGTAAACCAAATCGCCCCATCCGAATGCACCGCCAGATCATTCGGCGCGTTCAGCTTCTTCCCCTGAAATCCATCCATCAACACCGTGATCGTGCCGTCGTATTCCGTCCGCGTCAGCCGCCGCGAGTCATGCTCGCAGGTCAGCAGCCGCCCTTGCCGGTCCCGGTAATTCCCATTGCTATAGTTCGACGGGCTTCGGTACACGCTGACCTCTCCCGTCGCCTCCATCCATCGCAGCATGCGGTTGTTCGGAATGTCGCTCCACAAAAGATATCCGCCGTCCCCAAACCACACCGGCCCTTCCGACCACCGCGTCCCGGTATACAACCGCTCCACCGCCGCATTGTGCACCACGCATTTCGCAAACCGCGGATCCATCACTCTCACCGCCGGGTCCGGATACCCCACAGGATTCTTCCGTTCCTGATCAGCGCCCGCACTTTTCTGTTCCAGCTCGCCCGCCATCGCCCGCGGTTCGAATGCCAGCACCGCCGCCGCCCCCGCCGCCACATTCATAAACGCCCGTCTCTCCATCTCACCCCCTGTAGAGGCGGGGCTTCAGCCCCGCGGTTTTTCTTCTTCCAGCGCTATCTCGAATCTTCAGCCCCGCGCTTTTCTCCCCCGCCGCCGCGTCTCATCGCTTACCCGTTCCTCTTGTGTCTCCCGATTCCTCCCACATCCGGAATCCGCCAAGAAACGCATTTTCATTGTTGCCCAGCCGCGCCCCGGCTGGCAGCTTCTTCAATTTCTTGCTGTTTCCCCCGCCCAGCACGACATAGTCGGCTTCCAGAGCCGTTCGCAGCAGCTTCGTCACTTTCGCCACCTGCACGCGCCATTTTTTCTTCCCCATCCGTTCCAGGCCGCGCAGGCCGAGATAGTCTTCGTACGTTTTTCCGTTTTTGTAGGCCAGATGCGCCAGCTCCATCGGCTCCAGGAATCCATCCACAATCATCGCCGATCCGAGCCCCGTGCCCAGTCCCAGAAACAGCATGCGTCCGCCCTTATAGCTGCCCAGCGCCTGCATCGCCGCGTCGTTCAGTATCTTGACCGGACACCCAAACGCCTTGCTGAAGTCGAATCTCATCCACCCGCCCCCCAGGTTATGCGGCTCGCGCAGCGGATGCCCGTTAATGATCGGCCCCGGATATCCCAGTGACACCCGGTCGAACTTCCAATCCTTCACGCACGCTTTCACCACGCGGACCATTTTCCCAGCCGTCATTGTCGGCCCGGACGGCATTTTCCGCGCCTCTTTTTGCCCCGTCGCCAGCATCTTGATGTGCGTCCCGCCAACGTCAATCACCAGAACCTTGTGAGTTTTCCCCGCTCGCACGCGTTTCTTCATGGCCCCTCCCATGGTTGCATGAGCCTATGGCTTACTCTCCTTCAGCCGCAAGCGATTTCTAGAATCGCCCCCCTCCCCACCCCCGTCATCCGAATCCCTGCTTTCTAGTTTGGCCGGAGGCCACCATGAAAGTGCTATAATCGTGCTTCACAGGTTGGAATTGTGAGACGGTATGGGACATGAACGGTAGAAAAGTGGAAGAGCTCCAGCGCGCCATTGGAACGCTGACACAAGAGGAGTTGGAGGAACTGCGGCTGTGGCTCGATGAGTACGCAGGTCCCAGCCCTCTCGATCGCCGCATCGCGTCAGACTTGGCGGGTGGCCGCTTGGACAAAGCCGTTCAAACCGCGCTGGACGATGAGAAGCGCGGAAGATCTCGCCCGCTATAGCTGTAAATGAATGGAACACCGCGCCACGGAAGGCTTCTGGCAAGCCTATCAAGCTCTCCCACCCGAGATACGAAGTCGCGCCGACAAACAGTTCGCTTTGCTGAAGGCTAACCCGCAGTATCCCTCGCTACAATTCAAGAAAGTCGGAGAATCCCGGGGGCAGGACGTCTGGTCCGCGCGCGTCACTCTGAACTATCGCGCTCTCGCTCTGAAACGAGCGGACGGATTTCTGTGGTTCTGGATCGGCGACCACAAGAGTTACGAACACTTGATTTGACCCGGGCCGTAGGTGCGCCATTTCCCCGTGTACGCCAAAACACAATTCAACCTTTCGCCCTGCGCCCCTGATCCGCAACCGTAGAAATGTTTCCATTTAATTACCTGCTTGCTGTAAGTGAGTGGTACCCTCCTTTCACACGGCGGGTGTCCAAATGGCAGGGGTTGTGCGTCACGGGAAATCCCCGCTGTTCAACTCCGCAAGAAGTCCAGACGGAGGGGGAATGTCCCATGCAAACTAAATGTCTTGTCGGCAGCGCGTTTTTTGCACTCTGCTTCTGCGGGACTCTCTTTGCGCAAGAACCTAGGCCGGCGCCCGCTCCAGACGCCCCCAAACCACCGGCAGCCGCCGCTATCGCGGCTCCCGCTGCCTCTGAGAAGCTCACTCTGCCCGAAGGCGCCGACGTCCATCTGAAATTTGCCCAGGATGTCAGCTCGAAAACCGCGGCCGATGACGACCCCGTTGCCCTGGTCCTCGATGAGGATTTAAAAATCGGCGATGTCGTGCTCATCAAAGCCGGCGCCAAAGCCGTCGGCACCATCACCCACGCCAAAAAAGCCGGCATGATGGGCAAAGCCGGTGAACTGAACATGCGCCTGGAGTACATGATCGTAGGCGATTCCCGTCTGCGCCTCCGCGGCACAAAAGGCAAAGAAGGCGAAGGCAAAGTCGGCGCCACCGTCGCCCTCACCGTTTTGTTCGGCCCCATCGGCCTCATCAAGCACGGAAAAAACGTCGAAATCAAGCAAGGCACCCCCTTGCTCGTGTACACCGACGCCACCTACGTCGGTCCCCCAGAGCCGTAGGCGCGACGACGGCTAGCTCAGCTCGGAAGAGTTGGGCACACTGGCGGACTTATTGCGGAGCGACGTTAAATTGCACGGGCGAGGAGCGGGATGCGGCTTCGGTGACCGTGGAAATGAACAGAAGGCAATCCTTGGAGTAAACTGAGCAATTCAGATTGGCCTTCAGCAGAATTCGCGTGGGGACGGCGTCGGGAAAGGACAAGGGATACTTGGCAGCGGAAAGAGCAGGAACGACCGCGCGGAGTTCCTCCGAACCGGACACAAAGTGAACCGCATCCACCTTTGGCCCGTTGAGGAGCGAGATGACGAACGTAGCCCTCCCCGATTCTCCCCGTAGCTTGGTCCGCAAGGGGATATTCATACTGCGCATGTCGGTAAGTCCTACGTACGCGTCGGGGACAGTTCGCCTCGATGTGCTAGAGCCTGATGACGAAGACGATTTCAAGAACGGCCGCAAACGCGTCATTTGTTCTGTGAGTTTCTGCCGCAAATTCTTGTCGGGAGATGGGTTGTGCCCCAACGCTGCGTTTGCCAAATGACAAATCTGAGCTGCCTTGCCCTTCTCTCCTAATTCTTCGTAGATCTCGACTAAATGTTCGCCAATTTCAGCGGTCTGCATTAGTCTCCAGGAGGCTTCCAGATATTTTTCGGCGACGGGAAAGTCGTGCAGACGAAACTTGACCCATCCGAGCGTGTCCCAATTCGCCGCGAGTTGCACCATGAGGGCATAGTCCTTCGGCTGCGCCGATTCTGGAGAAATGTCCATAGTTTCTTCGGAAAGAGAAGAAACTGCGCGAGTCGAGTAATCGGCAGCTTCCCTGAGATGGACGTTGGCTTCGGCAAGAGAGTAGGCGACGGAATTGAGGAGAGGAGGCTTCGGGTCGTCGCCAAGAGCTTTCTGATAATTGGCTATGGCCTTGCCCGCGTCGTGATCGGCCAGATACGCTTCTCCAAGACCGAAATATAGGCCACCTGCGTCTTCCGGTGCATCCGCAAGAGCCTTTTCTAGGAGAGCAACCGCCTCTTTCGGGCGACCGGCCCGCGTGTAGGCCTGGCTGAGCATGAACAGCGCCCCGTGATTTTCAGGATTGGCAGCAACAGCCTTTTCGAGTGACGGAATAATCTGCTCGGGGTTGCTGGGGTCAAATCCCATGAGGTTCGTCGGGAGACCATCCTCACCCGAGAATTTGCCGGTGAGCGGAATGTATCGACCTTCGGTGTCGGTGATAGTTGTCGCCAAGATGCTGAAATCCTGTCGTTTATCACCAGGAATTTCCCGGACCATAGTTTTCAGATGAACGCTTCCACGCAGTACGGAATCCTTAAATGTGTAGTTTGCGGAATATTCAGCAAAATCCATCCGTCGACTGACATTCGGCGGAACCACGGCGGAAAAGTCCGGTGGAAGTTTGATCGTCGCTTCGTGAATTACTTCGCTTGGAGCCCCCAGCGGAAGAGGATCTTTGGAAAGTTTCTGCTCTTTCGTCAAGGAAGAGAGGAGAACCGGCGGAGAAGGCAGAGTAATCCGATGGTTTTTCCAATCTGAGAAATCGGGGCGGTGATAGGAACAGGAGATCGAAAACGCCTGAGCGGTGTCCTCGGGCTGGGATATAGACACATCGTTGATAGTTCCTCCGAAGCCCATGCGCGCAACAATGTTTTGCGTCAATTCCTGCCAGCGATTTTGAGCAGTGGACCGATAAGCGGCACGAAGGATTAATTCGGCGTCTCCACGCATCTCGAGTCGCATCTTTCCATCCAATGTGCCCTTATCATCGAGAGAGGAGTCAATCGTAAAGTGCTCGAAGCTGCCGAATGGAGGGTCCGCAGCGGTCTTGACGAGTCGCGCTATTGCTGTGCTCGGAATAACGAGGGCTTGACGATCCCGAAGACTCGCAAGAAGCATACCAAAGGGTGCGACCTCCGGTGTGGTATCCAGAATGAGGAACGAATCGCCGCGGGGGATCGCGGTCACCACGTGATCGAACAAGCTCGGCGAGGGAAAGGACTGATCGATCCTGTAGTTGGAGCTGATTAGTACCGGGTAAGCAGGAATGGCAACTGCCTGGAGAAGCGCCGCAAAAAGAGTGTGTTTGTCCTTGCAATCGCCGTAGCGATTCGCCAGGACATCCGCAGCGGAATGGGGCGTGTAACGGCTGAGGCCGAGGTCGATTCCGATGTAGCGGTAGCGGGTGGAAACAAAATCGTAGATGGCGTGGAGTTTCTCGTCGTCTGTGGCCTTGCCTTTTGTAAGTTCGCCTGCTTTCGCTCGGATTTCCGGGGTCACCTCGGCCTTCGGCTGCGCCAAAGTGCTGAACCATCGCCCCACGTCATCCCAAGAGGAAAAAGAAGAAAGTTGGACGTCGGGAGGAGCAATCCCGTGATAGTTCTTTTCCCAATCAGGAATCTTAGACGCCTCGAATTTCTTGAGATTCGACGTCTGGAACGCGTAAATGCGGCGATCGCCATCATCGTGTGCAATGGGTTGAGGATCAGAATTGCGGAACTTGACCGGAACGCTTCGAGGGAGGTCGAATTCCAGAATTTCATTCAAACAGATTCCCTCGTGGAAATAAGAGTAGTCGAACCAGAAGTGCCCGGCTGCAATCGGTTCATTGACGATCCAGTGGAGATGACCTTCGAGGACATCGCCGGCGGTGAGAGACTTGACCGCGATGTGCTTCTCCCGCTCATCCGTGTACATCGGCGCTTCGCGGCTAACGGTAGAATCTAGTTCCTGAACATCGGACGCCGGCGTTTCGATGACCGTGCCGTCGGGCTTGCGAACTCGAACGTAGACCACCTCAAGAGATTCGAACCTGGAAGCAAAGGAGTAAGCGAGAAGACCGAACTCGTGCACGGCGGATTCCGATTGGATGCGCACGCGAAAAATGAGATCTCGGTGGCCCTTTCCATCAGGCTCGAAGCGAACCGTTGTTTTCACGAGTTCATAGACGTACGGTTCTTTGGCGTATGCGTCGTCTGTGGAAGGACTTGCACTGGCCATGCCCACTTTGGGAGCAGCGGGGGGAGTCTGCCCCGGGGTGAGCGAAGGAGAACAGAAGAAGAAAGAAAGCAATAGCCAAGTCGAGAGAAAGCTGCGCATCTACCTTTGTCCCCGGTGGACAACCCAAGCACATAGTAACGCAGAATAGAAGTAGATGGATGGCTATTTGACGGGAGTCATCCATGTCGCTCTGGCCACACCACGGAGGTACCGGTGCCCATTTTCGGTTTTGGAGGGCGGGCTTTTGACTCCTCCTCGGCTTCTAGCGACTTGCTTCTGTTTCGTTCCCGCATCCGCTTTGACTTTTCCTCGATTCCCGGCGGGTGGCCGCGTCTTAATTCCGAAAACACCTTTGGGTGGCCCATCCCTGCGGGTTTTGCAGGGGTGGAGTCTTTCTTTTGTCCCTTTCTCATTTCCATTTCCTATTTAGTTGCCAGCGGGTGCCCCGTCACCGGTTTGTGAGGGCAGGTAGCGCAGGAAGGGTCTTCGGGGAATGCCTTTCGATGCATGGAGGCTAGGCCAGCAGCCCCCTGCCGGAGAGGGGGATTCTCGCTTTTCCTTGCCTGCTAGTCAGGTATTCACCCGTCCCTGATTTCAGGAACTTGCTGGATTCCATTCCCGCTTAGATATCCGTAGCCTCCGTACTGAGATGACTAGCACGCTCCCCTGCAGTTACGCCCTCGGCGTAAGCTTCATCTGCCTGGGAAACATCGCTCGGCAGACTTCTCTGACGGAGGGCAAAAGATGACGCAAGGGGCCGTACTTGAATTCTTGCAAGTCGTGCCAAGAGAATACCCTTTTGGGGACTGTGCACTTTTGCCGCCGGTTGCAGGACTGACTCTGGGCCCGTCGCGAACCATGGAAAGGTCGGAAGCTCGCGACCCTCGGAGCACCCCGCTGTGGGTAACCAGCCTTCACAGGCCGGGTGTTTTTGAACTCGTTCCTACGGAGAATATCAGCAGATCCGGCATGAAGATAGTCACGCGGGAATTCTGGGAACCGGAAGAGCCAGTCCTGCTTTCATCCCCGCCTGGATTTTGCATCCACGGCTCGGTCGTATATTGCAAGAAGCTCCCCAGCGATAATTATTTCGTGGGCATCTCGCTCGATGCGCCGCTCGAGGATTGGACCGAGACACTCGGATTGGTGGAATCCTGACGGACCTTAGTTCAGAGCAGAGGGTATAAGAATGCCCGGCTTTTCTGTCCTCCAAGGCCGCCGATCCGCACGGATCCCCACTAGGAAGCGTGCCAGCCTGGTCATCAATCTGGACCGTAACCCGAAGAGGTTCCCCTGCCTCGTCATCGATTCCTCGAAAGAAGGTTTCCGGCTGCGCGGAAGTTTCCAACTCAGGCGCGGCCAACTTGTCGAACTTATCCTCGATGAAGACATACCCTGCCCCGAGCGCTGCACCGTAGTTTGGGTCGGCAAACCCGGCTCCAAACAGGAGGGAGAAGTCGGCCTGGAAACCGTCTAGGCGATCATCCGGGCGGGTGCCCCGTCCTCGGTTTTGGAGGGTGGGGCCTTTGACTTTTCCTCGATTCCCGGTGACGCGCTTCTGTCACGTTCCCGCATCCGCTTGTAGACAAACCACTTGTAGTTATCACTTGACAATAAGTACCGATATGCTATAATTGTTTTGTTGTGTTGGCACTGTTCTTCCGTGCCCTGCCTTTCATGCGCTCGCGCCGCGTGGTCCTTCTAACTCCTTCCGTTTTATTCCACCCCCGCCAGTTACCTTTTTGCCAACAGCCCCCGTCCGTAAATTCTTTAGCTGCAACACTTACAGTCCACCTCGCAAGTGCTGCAAACAAAAGGCTTACGGAGAATCTAAGTCCTGTAGATGCAACACTTACAAAAAAACGGGGGGTAGGGGTCCTCCCACCTCTGCGTTTCCTCTGTGCCCTCCGCGTCTCTCCGTTGGATCACGTCTTCCTCGTTTCGACTCCCAAGCCCAACTCTAGGACAAACCCACGTTTCTCAGCCATCCGCCAGATGACCAAAACCTATGCCGCTCTTTCTTCTCAACCACTTACAAATTGCCCATTTTCTATCCCCTTTGTTTTGACATTCATCCATGTAATGGGGGGTGTACCCCCCCATCCTTCCCACTCGCAACGGGCTTTCTCTCCTCTCCTTCAACTTTCAAATCGAAGATCCCGAGCCTCTCGGGACCGTCGATCGAAGTTCCCGATTTCTCGGGACTGTCAACTGTCAGCTGTCGACTGTCAACTGCCCCCACTCCCCTGTCCAGAAACGGACAGTTTGCTGTACTCTCCCTAGCGTATATTCGCCCTGTGCTATCCTCCCCTCTCTTCGTCCGGGGGATCGCCCGTTCCTTCTGCGTTGGAGGTCGTCATGAACAAAGCATTGAAGATTGTCCTCATCGTCGCGGCTGTGTTGATCGTGCTCGTTCTCGTCGCGCCGTTTTTGATTCCCGTCAATCAATTCCGCCCCACCATCGAAGAAAAAGCCTCTGCCGCGCTCGGCCGCAAAGTACAGGTCGGGGATCTGAGTCTCTCGCTGATCAGCGGCTCGCTCTCCGCCCAAGAACTCTCCATCGGCGACGATCCCAAATTCAGTACCTCGCCTTTTCTCACCGCCAAGTCCGTCAAGGTTGGCGTGGAAATCCTGCCGTTGATTTTCTCGAAGACCCTCAATGTCACCGGCGTCACCATTGACACTCCGCAAGTGACGCTGCTTCACAACGCCGCCGGCGTGTGGAACTACTCTTCGCTCGGTGGCTCGGCCGCAAAATCTTCAACTTCGCCAAATTCTACCGCGGACCTCTCCATCAGCAAATTTGTGCTCAAGAACGGCAGTGTCATCCTCGGCTCCACGAGTTCGCAGAAGCGCAGCACCTACGATCACGTCACTGTGGCTGCTTCGGACGTTTCCATAACCTCGCAGTTTCCCGTCACCGTCACCGCCGATCTCCCTTCCGGCGGCAAATTCAAGCTCGATGGCACTGTCGGCCCTATCGATCAAACCGACACCGCGTTGACTCCGGTCAGCGCCAAACTGAATGTTAGCGCTTTGAATCTCGCCTCGACCGGTCTCCTCGATCCCTCCCTGGGACTCGGGGGCCTTCTCGATCTCGACGGCACGCTTGAATCGAAGGGCGGCGAAGCCGAAATCAAGGGCACATCGAAACTTTCCAAAGCCCTGCTCATCGCCGGTGGTTCGCCGGCCGGCGTTCCTCTTACCGTGGATTTCAATTCCAAATACGATCTTCGCAAGAATGCCGGCGTCCTCGAACCCTCCACGCTCAAGATCGGCAGCGCCGCCGCGAGCCTCAATGGCACTTACCAATCGGCGGGCGAGGCCACCGTTGTGAACATCAAGCTGCAAGGCAAGGACATGCCCGCCAAAGATCTCGAAGCCTTTCTCCCCGCTCTCGGCATCAATCTTCCCAAGGGTGCTTCGCTTCAGGGCGGCACGCTCAGCACCGACCTCACGATCACAGGTCCCACCAACAGACTCGTCACCAACGGCAACGTCGGCGTTTTCAGCACCAAGCTTGTCGGCTTCGATCTAGGCTCGAAAATGTCCGCCATCTCCATGCTCACCGGCGTCAAGACCGGCAACGACCTGAACATCGAAAAGCTCACCACCAATCTCCACATGGCGCCGGATGGTCTCAAGGCTGACAATTTCTTGGCGGTTGTTCCCCCGCTCGGCAGTCTCACCGGGCTTGGCACGATCGACTCAAAGAACAATCTCGATTTCAAAATGGTGGCAAACCTCGCCAACGCCGCGGCTGCTCCTGCCGCCGCGACGGGCGGCGCAAGCAGTGGTCCCGCAGGCGATATTGGCGGCATCCTGAGTCAAGTCAAGGGCGCCGCCGGTGGATGCAAAGGTGGCACGACGTCCGTGCCTTTCCTTATTCACGGCACGGCTTCCGATCCAAAATTCATTCCGGATGTTGGCGGTCTTGCGGCCGGCATGCTGAAGTCGCAGCTTGGCTGCGCCGGCACTAACGCCGCCAGCTCTACCAAGACGCTGGCGCAGGGACAAAATCCTGCCGATGCCATCAACAGTCTCGGCGGCCTCTTCAAAAAGAAAAAGCCCTGAGAAATAGACTGGAAATTAGAAATTAGAAAAACAGAAACCAAAACAAAAAGAAAAACAAAAATCTAAATCAAAAATCAAAAGCTGAAACTTCCTTGACTCCGCGGAAACTTCCCACTAGCCTCATCCGTCTGAAGGTGTAGGCTCACCTCTGTCAGGGGGATTCCGTGCAAACTTTGCTGCAGGATCTGCGCTACGCGTTGCGGCTCTTGGCGAAAAGCCCGGGCTTCACGGCGATCGCCATCCTGACGCTGGCGTTAGGCATCGGCGCGAACACGGCCATCTTCACCGTGGTGAATGCGGTACTGCTTCGTCCGCTGCCCTTCCGCGATCCTTCCCGGCTGGTGCTCGCGCTGGAGAAAAATCCGGCGTTCAAGGCACTTTCCTCAGTCTCGTATCAGAATTACCTCGATTGGCGGGACCAAAGCCATTCCTTCGAATCGATGGAGGCTACGCGAGCTGCCACTATCACGTTTACGGGAGCGGGAGAACCCGAGCGCTTGAATGTACAGATGACGAGTGCCGGTTTGTTTCCAATGCTGGGAATTAGCGCCGAGGCCGGAAGGACATTCCTGCCGGAAGAGGATCGCGCCAACGGCGCTCCTGTAGTCCTGCTCACTCATGGCCTTTGGCAACGTCGCTTTGGCGGCTCGCAGGACATCATTGGCAAACCAATCAATCTGGATTCACGGCCCTACACAGTCGTTGGCGTTTTGCCGGCCGGTTTCCAGATTCTCCAGCCTGCGGACGTCTACGTGCCATTCACTCCCTGGGCCATCACCCTCCCGGATGATCGGAACTGGCATCCCGGCATCATCGCTTTAGCACGGCTCAAACCCGGTGTCATACAAGAACAGGCGCGCGCGGAAATGATCGGCATTGCCAAACGACTCGAGCAACAGTATCCGCTTTACAACACGGGAACAGGCGCCGACGTCGTGGGCCTTCAGGAGCAGTTGGTGCAAAACGTGCGCCCGGCGCTGATGCTGCTGCTGGGAGCGGTCAGCGCCGTGCTCTTGATTGCGTGCGTGAACGTGGCGAATCTGCTGCTGTCCCGCGCCGCAGCGCGCGGCAGGGAAGTCGCCATTCGAACTTCGATGGGCGCTTCGCGCTGGCGGGTGACTCGGCAGCTCATCACGGAAAGCGTGCTTCTCTCTTTTGCCGGCGGCGTGCTCGGATTGCTGTTTGCGCAGGCGGCGCTCGGGCCGCTGTTGAAACTTTCGGCCAGCAGCGTGCCCGCGGTATTCACGGTGACGCTGGACCGCTCGGTGCTTGTGTTTACTCTCGGCGTATCGCTGCTTACGGGGCTAGTGTTCGGAATTGTTCCCGCTCTGCGGACCGCCAAGCTCGACTTGCGCGAAACGCTGAATGAAGGTTCGCGCGGTTCGACAGCCGGGCCGGGCCACCACCGGCTACGAGGAGCGCTGGTGGCGGCGGAAATCGCCATGGCTATGCTGCTGCTTGTTGGTGCAGGACTGCTTCTGCGAAGTTTTTCGAGGATGCAGGATGTTCCTCCCGGTTTTCAGACGGATCATCTTCTTGTGGCGGACATCCCAGTTTCGCAAACGGCGTACGCCAAGCCGGAGCAGCGCTACGAATTCTTCGATCGCCTGGTGGAGCGCGCCAAATCGCTTCCGGGGATCCGCTCGGCGGGAGCCGCTTCTTTCCTGCCTGTGAGCGGCGGCGGTTCCATCATTCACTTCAACATCAAGGGACGGCCGCCGAAGACGCCGCATGAGTTCATTGCAGCGGGTTACCGGGCGATCACGCCAAAGTATCTTGAAACGCTCGGTGTACCGCTGCTTCGGGGACGCACGATTACTGCGGCGGACCAGGAGAAATCGCCTGCGGTCGTGGTCATCAATGCCACGATGGCCAAGACTTTTTTCGCGAATGAAAATCCGCTTGGAAAATTCATGCAGCTTGGGGCCACGCCAGAGCAAGAAGTGCCATGGATGGAGATCGTGGGCGTGGTCGGGGACGTGCGGCCGGGACTGGGTCTCGATCCGCAGGCGGAGATGTATTTGCCGTACCGGCAAGCGGACCAACTGCTCCCGGTGTTCCAACTTTCGCTGGTCCTTCGAAGTGCCGCAGATCCGATGACCGAAGTTGCCGCTCTGCACAGCGCGATCGTGGAGATCGATCCCAATCAGCCGCTTGTCAAGGTTCGAACAATGGAAGAGAACATGGCGGCCACGGTGGCGCAGCCGCGTTTTCGCACGTGGCTCATCGCCATTTTTGCGGCGCTGGCGTTGGTGCTCGCGGCGGTGGGAGTGTATGGCGTGATGTCGTATACGGTGACGCAGCGAACGAACGAAATTGGAATCCGCGTCACGCTGGGGGCGCAGGCGGAGGACGTTTTTCGGACGATTGTTGGAGAGGGCTTGCGGCTGGCGCTGATTGGAGTGGGTGTAGGCATTGTGGCGGCACTGGCGCTGACGCGCTTGCTGCGGAGCTTCCTGTATGGGATTAGCGCGTATGATCCGCTGACGTTTTTGGGAGTGGCCATGCTGCTGACGACGGTGGCGGCAGCCGCCTCGTTTTTCCCGGCGCGGCGTGCCACGCTCGTGGATCCCATGGTGGCGCTGCGGTACGAATAGTCCGGATCCGAGAGCAGTACAAGCTGGATTTTCCGCAAAATAATTCGAAACTTTTTCCGTGGGGCTGCGTTTCTATTGTTGAATTCCATGCGCACTCGCCTGCCTCTTGCCTTCCTTGCGTTAACCCTGACTGCTGGAACTCGTCCTATCTACGCGCAAGAAGCGGAGAAAATTGTCTCGCAATATGTAAAAGCCGCGGGTGGATCAAGAGCATTGGCCAAGATTCAGACGCTGACGCTGGAAGGAACGTTTACAGGTAGCGATGGGAAGGCGGGGACATTCACATTCGATACGAAGCTGCCGAACCGCTACTATCTGGAATTGCTGGTCGGCGAGAAGAATCTGATCGAAGCGTACAACGGGAAGTCCGCGTGGCACGAGACCGCGGCGGGGGAAATCGGGACTTTGGTTGGCGGTGACGGCTTGCAGTTGGAAGCGGCGGCGCAGTATTACAACTCGCGGCTGCTGAATCCGAAGAAAAGCAAGATGGCGCTGGCTCTGGTGGGGCACGCGCAGGTGCGCGGGAAAGATGCGCTGCAATTGGAAGTGACCAGCGTGACGGGCGTGAAACGGGAAGTGTTTTTCGATCCGCAGGCACACCTGATCATGAAAGAAGCTGCAACCGTCGGCGGAGTGGAAGAGGAAATTCTGTATGACGAATACCGTGCGGTTGACGGCGTACAGCTTCCGCACAAGATCGAACTGCACCGCGGAGATGAGAAATACGACATTGACGTGACGCGCGCGGCGATCAATGGAACCGTGGGCGAACGTGTCTTCGATTTCCCGAAGAAATCGCAGGTGCAATTGCCGGACTTGAAGGCGCTGTTCAAAGAGATTGACGAGAATCAGAAGGCCATCGACAAGATCAAGGAGAACTACACTGGGACGCGCGCGGAAGAAGAGACGGAATTGGAAAGCGACGGCCGCATAAAGAAGCGCGAGCTGAGGGAGTACACCTTTTTCTACTTGAACGGGGAAGAGGTTTCCACGCTGACGAAAAAAGAGGGCAAGCCGCTGAGCGAGGAAGAAGCGAAAAAAGAAAACGAGAAAACACAGAAGCAGATCAAGGACTTGCAAAAGAACGAGGCCAAGAAGGAAGCGAAGGAGGAAAAGGCCAAGGAAGAAGGGAAGAAGGACGAGAACGACGAACCGGGAATTGAAGTGTTTCTGCGCGCCTCCCAGTTTGTGAATCCGCGCCGGGAACGCTTCCGCGGACAAGACGTGCTGGTCTTCGATTTTGAACCGAACCCGGAATTCAAGGCGCACAAGCTGGTGGAAAAGGTCGTGCAGAAGCTTGCTGGCGTCGTGTGGATTGACGAGAAGGCGCACGACGTGGCGCGACTGGAAGCGTATTTTACCGGCGACATGAAGTTTGCCGGCGGTCTGCTGGCGAATCTGCAAAAAGGCACGAGCCTTGTTTTCGAACAGGCGTACGTGAATGACGAAGTGTGGCTGCCGACGTATATGGAGGCGCACCTGGGAGTGCGCGTGCTGCTGGTGAAAGGGTTCAAGGTCAACGAAGTGACGCACTATTCGGACTACAAGAAATTCAATGTGGAGACGCTCTCCACGATTGCAAAGCCCAAGGGCGCGGCCGATGCTTCCGCCGATCCTCCCGCAAAGCCTGAGTAAAGTTGTGCAAGTGAACGGCGACGCCTGCTCGATGACCTGAGATACAATTTGTCGCAGGCTGGCGGCGAAGCCCGAGTGCAGGTTCTCACAGCAACGTACCGCGGCCTGGAGGGAGAATCCGTGCGCTATTCATTGTTTCGAGCCGTTTTCTCGGTGACGATCGTGCTGCTGGCAGGAGCGAGCATTGAATCCCAAGAACAAACGAAGTCCGTGACTAAGCAAGAGGAAGCGCCGCTGCGCGTAGCTCTTGCGGGATTGGTTCATGGGCATGCTTCCGGATTTTTCGACCAGTTTCAGCGGCGAAATGACTTACGAATTGTGGGAATCGCCGAGGCCAATCGCCAGCTTGTGGCGCAATTCCAAAAGCAATACGGGCTGGAGCCCGGGATTTTTTATTCTGATCTGGAGGAAATGCTGAAAGCGACGCATCCTCAGGGGGTGCTCGCGTACACAAACACCTACGATCACCGGCGCGTGGTGGAGATCTGCGCGCGGTACGGCGTTCCCGTGATGATGGAAAAGCCGCTGGCCGTCAGCCTCGAAGATGCGCGGGCCATCGAGAAAGCGGCGCGCGATGGGAAAATTCAAGTCTTGGTGAACTACGAGACGACCTGGTATCGCAGCAATCAAGCCGCGTATGACTTGGTGCACGAAAATGCCATTGGGGAGATTCGAAAGATAGTCGTTCATGACGGGCACAACGGCCCGAAGGAGATCGGAGTCGGACCAGAATTCCTTGCCTGGCTGACCGATCCAAAATTAAACGGCGGCGGCGCGCTTTTTGACTTTGGCTGTTACGGCGCAGATCTGGCGACCTGGCTGATGAATGGGCGGCGGCCGGACTCGGTGACGGCGGTCACGCAGCAGATCAAGCCGGAGATTTATCCGCGTGTGGATGATGAAGCGACCATCATCCTGACGTATCCGCATGCGCAGGCAATCGTGCAGGCTTCCTGGAACTGGCCGTTTTCCAGAAAAGATATGGAAGTGTATGGACAGAAGGGTTATGCCATCACCGTTGGGCCTGGCGCGGTGCGCGTGCGGCTTCCGGAAAAAGAGGAGACCTCGGCGGACGCCAAGCCATTGCCGAAGACGAAGGAAGACTCCGTTTCGTATCTGCGAGCGGTGCTCTTAGGAGGGCTGAAAGCCGAGGGGCAATCTTCTCTTGAAACGAATGTGATCGTGACAGAAATACTTGACGCGGCCAGACAGTCGGCGGCAACGGGCAAGACCGTTTTCCTGGCGGGACGACAATAAAACCATTTGGAATGGCCGATTATTTTGCAGAAGCGCCACAAATCTAAACGCCCCGGAGTTGCCGGGGCGTTCCTTGTAGTTTCCTCAATCGTTCGAAGTTGTTGCTATCGGCCTTCGAAGCAGTAGCGGTCCTGCGACTGCACGGCGGCAGCGACGCGGCGGCGCAGGGCGATGGTGTCCACCGGCGCGCGCTTTCCGAAGCGCTTCAGCACGGCCATTTGCGTGGTGAGCATGTCGCCTTCGTTGACGGCGGCGATGGCGCGCTTGGCTTCGTGTTCGACGCGCTCGGCGGCGTCGTTGATGAAGACGCGCGTGGCGTCAATCATAGTCTGCGTTGCGGCTTCGCCCTTGGCTGCGGCGGCTTTTTGGGCGCGGAGCAGGCAGGACTCCATGGCGTAAATTTCCATGACCACGTTTGAAAGCGCACCGATGAGCTCCTGCTCGTCGGCCAATTTTTCGCGGAATTTCTGGACCGCGCCGCCGGCGGCTTGCAGGAACATTTTCTTGGAATTGGCCACGACGCGCGTTTCCTCGGCAAGAACGCCTTCCGGAGCTTCCTCGAACGAAGGTCCGGCGAGAATTTCATCGGCGAGCTTCATGGCCGCGGGAATCAACGGGAGCTGGCCACCCATGGCGCGCTTCAAGAGCATCTGGATTATCAGCATGCGGTTGATTTCGTTGGTGCCTTCGAAGATGCGGTTGATGCGCGAATCGCGATAGGCGCGGCAGACGGGGTATTCTTCGTGGAAGCCGTAGCCGCCGAAAATTTGCACGCCTTCGTCCACGACAAAATCGAGCATTTCGCTGCCATAAACTTTAGCGATGGAGCTTTCGATGGCGTATTCCTCGAGGACTTTCATCGAGTTTTGAATTTTGTCGCCGGAGCCGGAAGCCGCAACCATGGCTGCTTCGATGTTCCCGGAAGAACGATAAACCATCGATTCCACGGCGAAGATCTGGATGGCCATTTCCGCGAGTTTTTCCTTCATCAGGCCAAACTCGCCGATTTGTTTGTTGAACGCTTTGCGCTCTTTTGTATATTTCGCAGCCGTGGCCAGCACATTCTTCGAGCCTCCCACGCAGGAGGCGCCCAAGGTGAAGCGCCCGGCATTCAAAATATTGAATGCCACGATGTGGCCGCGGCCGATTTCGTGCAGCACATTTTCTTTCGGGACTTTGCAGTTCTCCAGGAAGATCGGCGTTGTCGAGCTGCCGTGAATGCCCATCTTGTGCTCTTCGTTGCCGGGCTTGAAGCCGGGGAAGGTGCGTTCGACGATGAAGGCGGTGAACTTCTCGCCGTCAATCTTGGCGAAGACGATGTAGACGTCCGCAAAGCCGCCATTGGTGATCCACATTTTCTGGCCGTTCAAAATGTAGTGGGTGCCTTCGGGATTGAGTTGCGCGCGCGTCAGCGAATTCTGTGCGTCGGATCCGGCTTGCGGCTCCGAAAGACAGTACGCGCCGATCCACTCGCCAGTGGCAAGCTTGGGCAAATACTTTTTCTTCTGCGCATCCGTGCCGAAGTAAACGATCGGAAGCGTGCCGATCCCGGCGTGCGCGCCGTGGGTCACCGCAAAGCCCCCATAAATCGAAAGTTTTTCCGTTAGAACGGTAGTGGCGATCTTGTCCAGCCCCGCGCCGCCGTATTCTTCCGGAACGCCGCCGCCCATCAAGCCGACTTCGCCGCCCTTTTTCACCAGCTCGGCCATCAATCCAGGTTTTTTGTTCTCGAGTTCCTTGATGAAAGGGAAAACTTCCTTGAGGACAAATTCTTCCGCCGTCTGCCCGATCAGCTTCTGATCGTCGGTCAGGTCAGCCGGCGTAAAGACGTCGCCCGGCTGGGGCGATTCCAGCAGAAAGCTGCCGCCTTTTGCCGCGGGCTTAGTGAGAGTGGCCGTTGCCATTGGGTCGCTCCTAGCGGGGGAATGGCTGCAAACGCGATTCGGTCAGGCGTCTGTCAAAGGCGGGTAGCGCCAGCCGCATCAATTCATTTTACTCCTGCGATGAGATGCAGTAAACACCGTTAAGCTGGCGGTGTCGGATTCGTTGTGTCAAACGTGACCCGCTGGGGAGTCTTTGCTCACGGAAATACCACCTCGCACCTACGTTGCAATCCGTCGCAGGCGCCTTACCGCGTTCTTTTTCCTGCAGGCTTCGACACGCCGGAAATGACCGACCGCAAAGCTGCGTTTACCGTTTTCGCCGACTTGAAGACCGCCGCGATGTCCGGCTCGAGCACCGGGGCGATCGTCTCCACCGGCATCTCCGCCGCAAAGCGGTTCGGCTTCGCTTTCGAATAGCCGAACCGGTATTCCCGCAACAAATCTTCTTTGCCGGGCACTTTTTTAGGAATCGATTTCTTCTTCACAATCTCTCCATGAAATTAGTCAGCGGCAAGCACTTGCATCAATTTTAGAATCCGAGTCCGGGTTTCCGCCTTAGGCTGGCCCATGGAATGGGCAACGTTAACCTCATCAGCGAGATTTCCATAGTCTGAAAGTTCGGTGCAATAGTCAGCCTGAATCCATAGCTGTTCAAAATCTCGAAGCTGCTGAAGAGGGTCGGACCCTGAACGCAAAATCTCACGTGCCCGTATCTTAGCCAACCGGACGGCAGCCTCTTGTCTGCTCATCTTTACCAGCCGCAACTCTTCCATGAAGTGAGGCAATAGTTCACGGACCTCAAAAAATGTCGGGAACTCAAGAGCCGCTAACCGCCGAATTGCCGGACCATTGAGACCAGCCTCAAGAGCGTCCCAAGCAAGCTTTGGCATATCGGTGGAGCCGATTAGATCAAGCGCAATTTGCGCCTCTATGGCTCTCGGGTCGAATGCCATGCCCTAATCTTAGTTCACATGGCATCTATCTAGTAGCTCGGAAACAGACTTAGGTCGCTCTCTTTCTAGATGGCTCGGCTCGTTGGGATAGCTTCAAAAGTGGCGAGCAAATCAATCCAGAGATATAATCCAGCCCCGCTCCACGCAATACTGAGGGACACAGATGAAGCTGATCCGTAGCGTTCGCACCCTAGCCTTGCTCGCGCCACTATTAGGCGTCCTGTTTTTTGCCGAACATTCCTTGGCCCAGACTCCGCCGCCGTCTGCGCCTACTACGTTGCCGAGCGAAATGCCGGCGCAGTTCACGCCCGTCACGGATAGCTTCGATTACACGCGGCGCGACGTGATGATCGCCATGCGCGACGGCGTGAAGCTGCACACTGTGATCCTCGTGCCCAAAGGGGCTAAGAACGCGCCCATTCTTTTAACGCGGACGCCTTACGACGCCACCGATCTCACGACGCACGAGCACAGCTCGCATCTCGGTCCCAGCCTGCATGGCTATGACAACGCGCTCGAAGTGATCCTTGAAGGCGGCTACATCCGCGTCGTCCAGGACGTTCGCGGCAAGTACGGCTCCGAAGGCGATTACGTGATGAACCGCCCGCTGCACGGACCGCTCAATCCCACGATGGTGGATCATTCCACCGACACGTACGACACCATCGACTGGCTGGTGAAAAATATTCCGGAGAGCAACGGAAAAGTCGGCATCCTCGGCATTTCCTACGACGGCTTCACGCCTCTGATGGCGCTGGTCAACCCGCATCCAGCGCTGAAAGTTTCCGTGCCGATGAATCCCATGGTGGATGGCTGGATGGGCGACGACTGGTTTCACTACGGCGCGTTTCGCGAGTTGAATCTGCCTTACATTTACGAACAGGACGCCTCGCGGAAAAACGACGAGCATTGGTGGACTAGCCATTACGATGATTACGACATGTATCTACAAGCAGGCTCGGCGGGCGAGCTGGGCCGGCGCCACGGCCTCGAACAGGTGGGCTTTTGGCGCAAGCTGCTCGAGCATCCGGCGTATGACAGCTTCTGGCAGCAGCAAGCTATGGACAAGATTCTCGCTGCGCAGCCGCTGAAAGTTCCCTTCATGCTGGTCGCCAGCATGTGGGATCAGGAAGATATTTACGGCGCCATCGCCGTCTACAAAGCGATCAAGCCGAAAGATACCGGCAACGACAAAGTGTTCCTCGCCATCGGACCGTGGTATCACGGCCAGGAAATTCGCGATGGCAGCGCGCTCGGCGCGGTGCGATTCGACAGCGATACCGCGCTGTATTTTCGGCGGGAGATTCTCGCGCCATTCCTGGCGCGCTATCTGAAAGACGATGCGCCGAAGAGCGACGTCGCGCCGGTGACGGCGTTCGAAACAGGGACGAACACTTGGAGGCGTTTGCCTGCGTGGCCGGCCGGTTGCGCCAACGGTTGTTCCGTTAAGCCGACGCCGCTCTATCTCAACGCCGGGTTAAAACTTAGTTTCACCGCGCCCGCCGCGAGCGAAACTTCCTTCGACGAATACGTCTCCGATCCTGCCAAGCCCGTCCCGTTCAATGGGCGTCCCAGTTTTCCCGTCGGCTTCGCCGGCAACGTGCCCTGGCGCAACTGGCTTACCAGCGACCAGCGCGAAGTCTCT
>Ga0210396_10000765_pt1 | contig 38173 bp, 32 predicted proteins | sample IncBWH17OmetaG_FD_155466 | JGI IMG/M metagenome (GOLD analysis project Ga0210396, IMG submission 155466) | Forest soil microbial communities from Barre Woods Harvard Forest LTER site, Petersham, Massachusetts, United States - Inc-BW-H-17-O ...
CGGCCAGCCGTTGCGGTCGACCGGTGTGAATCCCGACCCGCATTCGCGGTGTATACCCGTTCACCTCAACCGATTTCATCGCCTCCTCGGCGGCCAGCACCGCCCCCACGGCGACCGTCGGATTGCAAAATACCGCCATGATTCCGTCGCCCAACCGTTTGACGATGTGCCCACCTGCGTCGAGCAGCGGCGGCTCGACCGCCCGCGCCACCTGTCGCAGCAACGCGAGGGCCGCATCGTCGCCCGCTTCCAACGACCACGTCGAGAAGCCGACCAAGTCGGTGAATACCAGCGTCACCTCCGGGTTTGCCGGCTGGCGGGAAACCGCCTCGGTCAACGCCTGCCACACCTGCAGCACACCCAAGCTGACCTCGCGCGATGCCGCATTGCGATCACCAAGCAGCCGGTCGGCGGCTCGTGCAGCGGCACGCGGGCCTCCCTCACCGGCGGTGGACAGCGGGTCGCCGAACTCGGGATCGCCAGGCAATAGCCGCCGCGTCCGCCGGATGAACGCCACGACGCCTGGACTGTGGTTGGTGGTGCGCAGCCACTGTGCCGCGCTGTGCACCGGAGAACGTCGCCGTTCGTCCGGCGGTTCCAGCGCAGTCACGGTCGCTTCGGGCTCGCCGGCCTCTGGGTCGCGAGGCCCGACTTCCACCTGGCAAGGGTAGGTGGTCTGTGCAGACGCAGGCAAACGACGACAGCCGTGTTTACGTCACATCTCGCGAGGAACGGCCTGATCACGCCGTTGCGTCGCCGCTGTGGACACTCGATAACACCATCTGTCGCAAGGGGCCGAAATCGTAGACAACGCGTGTTGTCAAGTTTATCGTGAGCGCAATCATGGAGTAGGAGGCAGCGATGACCGCCACTGGGATACCCGGGACATACGCCGATCCGCTCGGACCAGATTCACTTACCTGGAAGTATTTCGGTGACCTGCGCACCGGGATGCTGGGTGTGTGGATCGGCGCCATCCAGAACATGTATCCGGAGCTGGGCGCCGGTGTCGAGGAGCATTCGATCCTGCTGCGCGAGCCGTTGCAGCGGGTGGCCCGGTCGGTGTACCCGATCATGGGCGTGGTCTACGACGGCGACCGCGCGGCCCACACCGGCCGGCAGATCAAGGGCTACCACCGCACGATCAAAGGCGTGGATGCCGACGGGCGTCGCTATCACGCGCTGAATCCAGAGACGTTCTACTGGGCGCATGCGACGTTCTTCATGCTGGTCATCAAGGTGGCCGAATACTTCTGTGGAGGGTTGACCGAGGCCGAGAAGCGCCAGCTTTTCGATGAGCACGTGCAGTGGTACCGGATGTACGGGATGAGCATGCGGCCGGTGCCCAAGTCATGGGAGGACTTTCAGGAGTACTGGCGACGGGTCGGCCGCGACGAGCTGGAGATCAACCAGGCCACCCTGGACATCTTCAATATGCGGATCCCCAAGCCGAAGTTCGTTCTGATGCCCACCCCGATCTGGGATCAGATGTTCAAGCCGCTGGTGGCCGGTCAGCGCTGGATCGCGGCGGGCCTGTTCGAGCCGGCGGTGCGGGAGAAGGCGGGAATGCGCTGGACACCCGGCGATGAGGTGCTGCTGCGGCTGTTCGGCAAGCTGATTGAGCTGGCATTCCTGGCGATGCCCGATGAGATCCGGCTGCACCCGCGCGCGCTGGCCGCCTACCGCCGCGCGGAGGGACGCTTGCCGAGGAACGCGCCGCTGGTCGAGGCGCCGGCATTCATGGCGCCGCCGCGTGATCGCCGCGGGCTGCCGATGCATTACTTTCCCCCTCGTTCCCGCTCCGCTCTCTACCCGGCCCAGATGATCATGGAGCGCGCGGGATCGCTGGTGCACAACACGCTCTCGCTGGCCGGCCTGCGGCCAGCCCGGGGCCGCAGCAGAGCCGCCTAATTAACGACCGCGACCCAACGCCCGCGCGCTCTGGTACAGACAGATCGCCGCGGCGGAGGCCACATTGAGGCTCTCCGCGCCGCCGGACATCGGGATCCGCACTCGATGGTCGGCTTCGTCGGCCACCTCGGCTGACAAGCCGTGTGATTCGGGCCCGAACAGCCAGGCGGTTGGCGCAGCGAGTTCGGCATCCTCGAGCGACGTCTCGCCGTCCAGCGTGGTCGCCAGCACCTGCAGCCCGGCGGCGTGCAACGCGCTGACGGCAGCGCGAGCATCGGGCGCGACGACGACGGGGATCGAGAAGATGCTGCCGGCGGAAGCGCGCAGGCACTTGCCGTTGTACGGGTCGACGCTGTGCCCGCCGAGGAGCACAGCCGCCGCCCCCATGGCATCGGCGATGCGGATCACCGTGCCCGCATTGCCCGGTTCGCTGATATCGACGCCAACGGCGATCAGTCGCGGTGCGCCGGCCAGCACATCCTCCAGCCGGGTCGCCGGCATCTCGCAAACCGCGACCAGGCCCGCCGGGGTGACGGTGTCGGAGAGTGCTTTTGCGGCACGTTCGGTCACCAGATGAACCGGAAACCCGTGCTCCGCAACTAAAGAAGCCAGCAGCGCCGAGTGCCGCTGCGCCGCGGGCTCGGTGACGAACACGTCGCGGACCAGCCCGCGCACCGACGCCGCCTCGACGAGGTTAGGGCCTTCGGCGAGAAAGCGTCTGGCGCGCCGCCGGGCGACTTGACGATGCAATTTGACCGCCGCGACCACCCTGGCCGAGCGTTCGGTGAGCACCGGAAGCCCGGCCCAAGTCCGATTTCCCGGCTCCTCCCCGGCCCGCATAACGGCCCGCATCGTCGCCGGGCTAGGCGGCCTCTCCGGACGGAGCGTTGACATCCTCGGGCAGTGCCGCGCGGGCGACCTCAACGAGCGCGGTGAATGCCGCCGGATCGGTGATCGCAATATCGGACAGGTTCTTGCGATCCACTTCGACACCCGCGGCCTTGAGGCCCTGGATCAGCCGGTTGTAGGTGATGTCGTTGGCGCGCGCAGCCGCGTTGATCCGCGAAATCCACAACTTGCGGAACTCGCCCTTACGCGCACGGCGGTCGCGGAAAGCGTAGTTCAGCGAATGCAGCTGCTGCTCTTTGGCTTTGCGGTAGAGCCGGGACCGCTGGCCGCGATAGCCCTTCGAGGCCTTCAGGACGCTGCGCCTCTTCTTGTGGGCGTTGACTGCCCGCTTCACGCGTGCCATGGATGTTCCTACTTCCGTTCGTACGTAAATGGTCAGGTGCCGGAGCGCTGTGCGTGTTGGCCCGGCGCGCCGGTCAGCCGTTCAGCAGCGCCTTGACCCGTTTGGTGTCGTTGGCTGAAACGGTGGTGCGGCCGTCCAGCCGCCGGGTGCGTTTGGTCGGCTTGTGCTCGAGCATGTGCCGACGATTGGCTTTTTGGCGGACGACCTTGCCGGTACCGGTGCGCCGGAACCGCTTCGACGCCCCACTATGTGTCTTGGCCTTGGGCATATTTCCTCAGTTCTGCTCTTCTGTCTGCTCTGCTCGGGAGTTAGTTCGGTGAAGCTGTGGTGTCGCCGGCCGCATTGGGCTCTTGCGCTGGTCCGGCCTCCGGTCCGCCAGGTTGCCGCGCCCTCGCGCGAGTCTTCGCGCCGCGGTGTGGTGCCAGCACCATCGTCATATTGCGTCCATCCTGCTTAGCCGAGGTTTCGACGAATCCGTAATCGGCGACGTCTGCGCCCAGCCGTTGCAGCAATCGATAGCCCAGCTCGGGCCGCGACTGCTCACGTCCGCGAAACATGATGGTGACCTTGACCTTCGATCCCGCCTCCAGGAAGCGGATTACGTGGCCCTTCTTGGTCTCGTAATCGTGATCGTCGATTTTTGGTCGCAGCTTTTGCTCTTTGACGACGGTCTGCTGCTGGTTGCGGCGGGATTCGCGCGCCTTCTGCGCCGCCTCATACTTGAACTTGCCGTAGTCCATGATTTTGCAGACCGGTGGTCTGGCGTTCGGGGCAACTTCGACAAGGTCGAGGTCGGCGTCCGCGGCAACGCGGAGTGCGTCTTCGATACGCACAATGCCTACCTGCTCTCCCCCTGGGCCGATCAATCGGACTTCAGGTACGCGGATGCGCTCGTTGACGCGGGTCTCAGTGCTGATGGGGCCTCCCTCGTTTGGCTTCTGGTCACGACCATTGCCCGGGCCCGTCAGGATTCAGCGGTGAAGACACCACGCCATCAGCAAAAAGGCCCTGCCAAGCAGGGCCCAATGCCGACCGATCGCCGCCTGAAACTACTCAAGCCGCCCGCGCCATCGCGCAGAACAGGCATTGCATAATGCCTGTGACCGGACCGCTAAGCCTTGAAATAATCCCGTGGCTAGCGGTGGGAGTGGGACTCCTCTTACTGTCCCTGGCGTTTGCCAGGATGGTCGCGGGTGTCAGTCTACCAGCCATGAGGCATCGTCCAGCACCTCGCGGGCCGGACGGAGCGTCGGCGTGAGCTACACCGGGTCCGGCAAAGCGGTTAACGACTCTTGACGAGTATTGGCGCTTCGCCAGGCATTTCACGGGTTGAAGGAATATCCTCGCGGTCTGTGACACTCGCAACGGCTCGCTCAGGCAGGCGGTCCAACTCCCGGTATCGCTGGGTACCGGCGGCCGCCGGCTGGACCGTTGGCGTCATTGCCACGCTGTCACTGCTGGCAAGTGTGTCGCCGCTGATCCGCTGGCTCATCAAGGTTCCGCGCGAGTTCATCAACGACTATCTGTTCAACTTCCCAGACACCAGCTTCGCGTGGTCGTTCGTGCTGACGTTGCTGGCTGCGGCGCTGACAGCACGCAAACGCATCGCTTGGGTGCTGTTGCTGGGCAATATGGTCCTCGCCGCCGGGCTGAACGCCGCCGATATCGCCGCCGGCGGCAATACCCCCGCCGAGAGCTTTGGCGAAAACCTCGGATTCTCCTTCCATGTCATCGCGATCGTGCTGCTGGTTTTGGCCTATCGGGAGTTCTGGGCCAAGGTCCGCAGGGCCGCGCTGTTCAAGGCCGCCGCGGTGTTGGTTGCCGGGTGGATGGTCGGAATCGCGGTGGGCTGGTGCCTGGTCGAGATGTTCCCCGGGACGTTGCTACCGCACTACCGCTTGCTCTACGTGGCCAACCGGGTGGTCGGATTCGCCCTCGTCGATCCCGACGTGTTCGAGGGCGGCAGGCCGTACGTCTGGCTCAACGCGGTCATGGGGCTGTTCGGCGCGCTGGCGTTGATTGCGGCGACGATCGTGCTGTTCCAGTCCCAGCGCGCCGACAACGCGCTGACCGGTGAGGATGAGTCCGCCATCCGCGGGCTGATTGAGCTGTGGGGCAAGAACGATTCGCTGGGCTACTTCGCCACCCGTCGCGACAAATCGGTGGTGTTCGCGCAGAGCGGCCGCGCCGCGATCACGTATCGAGTCGAGGTCGGCGTCTGCCTGGCCAGCGGTGACCCGGTGGGCGACCCGAGAGCCTGGCCGCAGGCCGTCGACGCCTGGTTGGGGCTGTGCCAAACCTACGGCTGGGCGCCCGGTGTCATGGGTGCCAGTTCAGAAGGGACCCGGGTATATCGCGAGGCCGGCCTCAACGCGCTGGAGTTGGGCGATGAGGCCATCTTGCGGACCGCCGACTACAAGCTGTCCGGTCCGGACATGCGCGGGGTGCGCCAGGCGGTGATGCGGGCGCGGAGGGCCGGGCTGACGGTGCGCATCCGACGGCACCGCGACATCTCCGACGACGAGATGGCCGACACGATCACACGCGCCGACGCCTGGCGTGACACCCAAAGCGAGCGTGGCTTTTCGATGGCGCTGGGCCGACTCGGCGACCCGGCCGACGGCGACTGCCTGCTGGTCGAAGCAATCGACCGCGACGGCCAGGTCGTTGCGATGCTGTCGCTGGTCCCGTGGGGAACCACCGGCGTCTCCCTGGACTTGATGCGCCGTTCTCCGCAGTCGCCCAACGGCACCATCGAGCTGATGGTCAGCGAACTCGCGCTGAACGCTGAACGCCTTGGCATTACCCGTATTTCACTGAACTTCGCGATGTTCCGGTCTGCGTTCGAGCAGGGTGCCCAACTCGGCGCCGGCCCCGTGGCCCGGTTGTGGCGAGGGTTCCTGTTGTTCTTCTCGCGGTGGTGGCAGCTGGAGACGCTGTACCGCTCGAACATGAAATACCAACCCGAGTGGGTACCGCGGTACGCCTGCTACGAGGACGCCCGGTTGATTCCCCGGGTGGGGGTCGCCTCAGCGATGGCCGAAGGCTTCCTCGTGCTGCCATTCAGCCGCCGCGACAAGCACACCGGTCACCATCCCGCCGTGCCGGAGCGGCTTGCGGAATCCGGCCTGCTGCATCCCGACGGGTCGGCTCCCGACGTGAGCGGGCTGGAACAGCAGCGGGATGCCGCCAGCGCAGAAGAGACTTGGTCCCGTCTGCCCGAACAGGTGCGGGTGCGCCTGACCAAGCTGAAGACGTTACAGCGCACCGGCATCGACGCGTACCCGGTGGGATCGCCGCCCAGCCACACGATCGCCCAGGCGATTGACGCAGACGACCAGGACACCGTCTCGGTGGCCGGACGCATACTGCGGATACGGGATTACGGCGGCGTGCTGTTTGCCGACTTGCGTGACTGGTCGGGGGAAATGCAAGTGCTGCTGGACAATTCACGCCTGGAGTGCGGGCGCACCAGGGATTTCACCGGGGCCATCGATCTCGGCGACCTGGTCGAGATAACCGGGCACATGGGCTTCAGTAAAAACGGGACCCGCTCGTTGATCGTGCGCGACTGGCGGATGATCGGGAAATGCCTGCGGCCGCTGCCGAACAAGTGGAAGGGGTTGACCGACCCGGAGGTCCGACTGCGGACCCGCTACGTCGACCTGGCGGTCAATAACGAGTCCCGTAGCCTGATCGCGGCCCGCAGCAACGTGTTGCGTTCAGTCCGGGAGACGCTGTTCGCCAAGGGATTCATCGAGGTCGAGACCCCGATCCTGCAACAGATCCACGGCGGAGCCGCCGCCCGGCCATTCACCACCCACATCAACGCCTATGACATGAACCTGTTCTTGCGCATCGCGCCGGAGCTCTACCTGAAGCGGCTCTGCGTCGGGGGCGTCGAGCGGGTGTTCGAACTGGGCCGGGCCTTCCGCAATGAGGGTGCGGACTTCAGTCACAATCCGGAGTTCACCTTGCTGGAGGCCTACCAGGCGCACGCCGACTACCTGGTGTGGATCGACGGCTGCCGTGAGCTCATCCAGAACGCCGCCGAAGCCGCCCACGGTACGCAGGTCGTGATGCGGCCCCGCCCGGACGGGTCGCACGGCAGCGACGACCGCCTCGAGCCGGTCGACATCTCCGGCATCTGGCCGGTGAAGACCGTATATGACGCGGTATCCGAAGCGCTCGGAGTACACATCCACTTCGACACGGGCTTGGGCAAGCTGCGCAGGCTGGCCGACGCCGTACACATTCCTTATCGAGCACATTGGGATGCCGGCGCGGTGGTGTTGGAGTTGTACGAGCACCTGGTGGAGGACCGGACGAAGCAACCGACGTTCTACATCGACTTTCCGACATCGGTGTCGCCGTTGACCCGGCCGCACCGGAGTCAGCCCGGTGTCGCCGAGCGGTGGGACCTGGTGGCGTTTGGTGTCGAGCTGGGCACCGCCTACAGCGAACTCACCGACCCGGTGGAGCAGCGGCACCGTCTGCAGGCACAGTCTCTGTTGGCCGCCGGCGGGGACCCCGAGGCGATGGAACTCGACGAAGACTTCCTGCAAGCCATGGAATACGCGATGCCACCGACCGGGGGCTTGGGCATGGGTATCGACCGCCTCGTCATGCTGATCACCGGCCGAAGCATCCGCGAAACGCTGCCCTTCCCGCTGGCGAAGCCGCACTAGCGGGCAGGTAGGCACCAGTGCCATCGATCGCATCGGTACGCCGTGCGATATTTGCGCGGCACGCCAATCGGTGGAGTGCGTGGACGCGCTGGGCGAGCGCACCGCTGGTGCTCGTCCCCATTTGGACCCGCCGATGGAGCCATGCCGTGTTGATCGGAATCTGGCTGACGGTCAACCCGTTCGTTTTCGGCAAGCCGGCACACGAACGCGCCTGGTCGACTCGGGCGATGTTGGGCGAGGAACTATGGATCACCCGTCGACCCCGCGATGCCGCCATGGCGGTCAGCGCGGTGACATCCGCGGTGTCCCTGGTCGCAATCCACGCGGCGCGGCGTCGTCGACTGATTCCTGCGGCAACCGCGACCGCGGTGCAAATGGCGCTGACGCTGGTGTACTGGGAGCAGATGGTGCGTTATTTCGATCGCCAGCGTGACTGAGGAGAATCACATGCCCGACGAGCCGGAAATTCCTGACGCCGCCCAGCCCGATCCCGAATACGACAGCGCGGGTGTGCCGACCTTCGAATACGTGCGCGAGAAGATCGAGACCCGGTACGGAACCTCGCAGGGCGCGGCAGAACTTGCGGCCGAGACTCCGGAAGGGCATCGGATTGAGGAGCAATACGAAGAGCGCCAGCGCGCGGCCGCTGAGCGGCTGGCGCAGATCCGCGAATCGATGCGCTCCGAAGACAGTTGAGGCGCGTGGTGATCTGGTCGTAGATCGACCCTGCGGCCAGGGCGCGGAATTGGCGAAACCCGTGTCCTAGGCGCAGGCTGAGCGCCATGGACGCAGGGTCGACGCGATATCGACTCAGGCGCTGACCTTGCGGCGCCGGTTCGACCGCCGCGGCGCGCCGACCGATGCGGCGCCGCCGACGACTTCGGCGAGGAATTTCCCGGTGTAGCTTTCCGGAACGGCGGCGATATCCTCCGGAGTGCCCTCGGCGACAACGGTTCCGCCCTCGGCACCACCTTCCGGACCCATGTCGATGATCCAGTCCGATGTCTTGATCACGTCCAGGTTGTGCTCGATGACGATCACCGTATTGCCTTTGTCGACAAGGCCGTTGATCACGTTCAGTAGCTTGCGGATGTCGTCGAAATGCAACCCGGTGGTGGGCTCGTCGAGGATGTACACGGTGCGGCCCGTGGAGCGTTTCTGCAATTCGGACGCCAGCTTCACCCGCTGCGCCTCCCCGCCGGACAGGGTGGGGGCGGGCTGCCCGAGCCGGACATAGCCCAAGCCGACGTCGACGAGCGTGCGCAGGTAGCGGTGGATGCCGGTGATCGGCTCGAAGAACTCCGCCGCTTCCTCGATCGACATGTCGAGCACTTCGGAGATGGTCTTGCCCTTGTAATGCACCTCAAGGGTTTCCCGGTTGTAGCGGGCACCATGACAGACCTCGCACGGCACATACACATCGGGCAGGAAGTTCATCTCGATCTTGATGGTGCCGTCACCCGTGCACGCCTCGCAGCGACCGCCCTTGACGTTGAACGAAAACCGACCGGGTTGGTAGCCGCGGACTTTGGCCTCGGTGGTGGCGGCGAACAGAGTCCGGATCTTGTCGAAGACCCCGGTGTAGGTGGCCGGATTGGACCGCGGCGTGCGCCCGATCGGCGACTGGTCGACCCGCACCAGCTTGTCGACGTGGTCCAGCCCGGTGACCCGGGTGTGCCGGCCCGGCACCTGCCGTGCGCCGTTGAGCCGGTTGGCCAACACGGCGGCCAGGATGTCGTTGACCAGTGTCGACTTACCCGAGCCGGACACACCGGTCACCGAAGTCAGCACGCCGAGCGGAAACGACACGTCGATCCCGCGAAGGTTGTGCTCGCTTGCGCCGACGACCGTCAGCCGGCGTCGCCGGTCGATCGGACGCCGGATCGCGGGGATCTCGATGTGCTCCCTACCCGACAGGAAGGCGCCGGTGATCGAGTCCTTGTTGCTCAGCAGCTCGTCGTAGGTCCCGCTGTGCACGATGCGGCCGCCGTGTTCTCCGGCCCCCGGTCCGATGTCAACGACCCAGTCGGCATGCGCGATGGTGTCCAAGTCGTGCTCGACGACGATCAGCGTGTTACCCAAATCCCTCAGGCGAGTGAGCGTTTCGATGAGTCGGCGGTTGTCTCGCTGGTGCAGCCCGATGGATGGCTCGTCGAGCACGTACAACACCCCCACCAGGCCGGAGCCGATCTGGGTGGCCAACCGGATGCGTTGCGCCTCACCGCCGGACAGCGTGGCCGCCGCACGGGACAGCGACAAATATTCCAGCCCGACATCGAGCAAAAAGCCGAGCCGCGACTGTATTTCCTTGAGCACCTGACCCGCGATCGCCTGTTCGCGTGGCCCCAGCGTCAGGCCCCGCAGGAAGTCCGCGCAGTCGGAGATCGACAGCTCGCAGACCTCGGCAATGGATTTCGCGCCCCGCTCCCCCGCCGCCAGCGTCACGGCCAGGATTTCCGGCTTGAGTCGGGTGCCGTCGCACACGGGGCACGGCACGTCGCGCATGAAGCCCTCGTAACGTTCCTTCATCATGTCGGATTCGGTCTGGCTCATCTTGCGTTGCAGGAACGCCAGCACCCCCTCGAAATCCGCGTAGTACGAACGGGTTCGGCCGTACCGGTTGCGGTAGCGGACATGCACCTGCTCGTCGCACCCTTCCAGGATCGCCTTGCGCGCCTTGGCCGGCAGCTGACGCCACGGTGTGTCGACGTCGAAGCCCATCGCGTCGCCGAGCCCCGCCATCATCCTGGTGAAGTATTCGGCGGTGTGGCCCATCGACCAGGGCGCCACCGCACCCTGCGCCAGGGTGAGTTCCGGGTCGGGCACCACCAGGTCGGGGTCGACCTCCTTGCGGATTCCCAGGCCCGTGCACTCGGGGCAGGCCCCATACGGGGAGTTGAAGGAGAACGACCGTGGTTCCAGGTCGTCGACGGCCAGCGCATGCCCGTTGGGGCAGGCCAGCTTCTCGGAGAACCGCTGCTCTCGATGCGGCCCCCCCGGCTCATGATCGACGAACTCCAGCACGACGATGCCGTCGGCCAAACTCAGCGCGGTCTCCACGGAGTCCGTCAGCCGCTGCTTGGCGGTGGCTTTGACCGTCAGCCGGTCCACCACCACCTCGATGTCGTGTTTTTCCTGTTTCTTCAGCTTCGGCGGATCGGTCAGCGAATGCACCACACCGTCGACCCGAACCCGGCTGTAGCCCTGAGAGTTGAGCTTCTCGAAGAGGTCGGCGAATTCGCCCTTGCGGGTGCGTACCACCGGGGCCAGCACCAGGAACCGGTTGCCCTCCGGCATCGCCAGTACCTGATCGACGATTTGCTGCGGGGTCTGGCGCGCGATCCGCTCGCCGCAGACCGGGCAGTGTGGCGTGCCCGCGCGTGCGTACAGCAGGCGCAGGTAGTCGTATACCTCGGTGATGGTTCCGACGGTCGACCGCGGGTTGCGGTTGGTCGACTTCTGATCGATGGACACCGCAGGGGAAAGACCTTCGATGAAGTCGACGTCCGGCTTGTCCATCTGACCCAGGAATTGGCGGGCGTAGGCGGACAGCGATTCCACGTAACGCCGCTGGCCCTCGGCGAAGATGGTGTCGAACGCCAGCGACGACTTGCCCGAGCCGGATAGCCCGGTGAAGACGATCAGCGCTTCGCGCGGCAGGTCGAGGTCCACGCTGCGCAGGTTGTGCTCGCGCGCACCCTTGACGATCAGGCGTTCGGCCACACGGCTCCTTTCGCGACTGGGGTCCTTCCGAGGGGCTCCGTCCGGCGGGCGCAGTACAGACCCATGCTATGTGCCCATACCGACAAGCAACTCTCGGCCAGTAATCTGGCGCACATGACAGTCGTCGACGAAAACTACACCGGCCACGTCGATCCCGGCACCGCGGCCCGCCGTGCCCTGCCGGGCGCGACGATCGTGAAGGCATCAGTCGGCCCCATGGACAACAACGCCTACCTGGTCACGTGTTCCGCGACCGGCGACACACTCCTGATCGATGCTGCCAACGACGCCGAGGTCCTCATCGATCTCGTGCGAAGTCACGCCCCGAAGGTGTCGCTGATTGTGACCAGCCATCAGCACTTCGACCACTGGCAGGCGCTGCAAGCGGTCGCCGAGGCCACCGGCGCGCCCACCGCCGCGCATGAGATCGACGCCGAACCGCTGCCGGTCAAACCGGACCGGTTGCTGGCCAACGGCGACACTGTGCAGATCGGCGAGCTGACCTTCAACGTCATCCACTTGCGCGGCCACACGCCCGGATCGATTGCGCTTGCGCTCGGCGGGCCCGCCACCGGCGAGGTCACCCAGCTGTTCACCGGCGACTGCCTGTTCCCGGGTGGCGTCGGGAAGACATGGAAGGGCGACGATTTCACGCAGTTGCTCAACGACGTGACCGACCGGGTGTTCGAGATCTACGGCGACTCCACCGTCATCTACCCCGGCCACGGCGATGACACCACCCTGGGTGCCGAGCGTCCGCACCTCGGCGAATGGCGCGAGCGCGGCTGGTAGGCCGGCCCGGCTGCTACGTGGTGTGAACGATCAGCACGTCGACCTTGGCCCGGCGTGAGACGTTGGCCGGCACCGATCCCAGCAGCCGGCCTGCGATCGTGCTCAGACCAACATTGCCGACGACCAGCAGATCGGCTTGTGTGTCCTCGGCCAGGCTCACCAGCGCGTCCACCGGAGCGCCGACGATCGCCCGATCCTCGACGTTCTTCGCGCCGGCACTGTGCGCCCGCTCCTTCGCGGTGTGCAGAATGTCGTAGATCGGGGCGGTGCCCGTCACTTTGTAGCTTTCATCCTTCAGGACGTCGGCGGCTCGAGCGTCGTCGTGCTGGGGCAGATACGCCGACGCGATGATCAACTTGGCGTCCTCCCCGGCGATCTTTGCTGCCCGTTCTACCGCGCGCAGCGACGAATCCGAACCATCGGTCCCCACCACCACGGTCTGATAGGCGCTCATTTACCCTCCAAGTGTCGGATTGCACAGCCAACCCAAGACAGTATCGTGTTGCCGGATATAGATGGGCGAGATTACCGACACGGCGGCGGCGCGGCGCCACCAGCATCTACTCCGCCAGCAGGGATGAACCGACGATATTCCCGATCACATCACGATCGAACTTTGTTGACCGACGTGGGAGGCAGCCACGCCGAGCGACCGATCCGTGCCGAAACCGGGGCCTGCGCCCCAAAGGCGAGGCCGCTGGTGAGCAGGCTCATCGCGTGCACCCTACAGTGACAAGCACCATGTCTGCGTCCACCCTCGAGCAGCGCCGCGGGAGTGCAGGGCCCGCCGTTGACGAGCCTGCGCGCGCACGCCCGCGCGGAGAGCTGCTCGACCCGTGGGTGATTGCCGTGCTGGCCACCGCTATCAGCGCCGGTTGGGCGGGCAGGCCGTCGCTGTGGTTCGACGAGGGTGCCACGATTTCGGCGTCAGCCAGCCGCACGCTGCCCGAGCTGTGGAAGCTGCTGGGCCATATCGATGCCGTGCACGGCCTGTACTACCTGCTGATGCATGGCTGGTTCGCGATATTTCCGCCGACCGAATTCTGGTCGCGATTTCCCAGCTCCCTGGCTATCGGGGGCGCTGCCGCCGGGGTCGTGGTTTTCACCAGGCAGTTTGCGCCGCAGGTTTCGGGGCGGGCCACCGCGTTGTGCGCGGGCATCGTCTTCGCGATCCTGCCGCGGGTGACGTGGGCGGGTATGGAAGCCCGCTCCTCTGCGCTGTCGGTGGCGGCCGCTGTCTGGCTGACCGTTTTGCTCGTCGCCGCGGTGCGGCGCAACCGGCCGAGGCTGTGGCTGCTCTACGCGCTGATATTGATGCTGTCGATCTTGGTGAGTATCAACCTGGTGCTGCTGGTACCGGTGTACGCCGCGATGCTGCCGTTGCTGACACCCAAAAAATCTCGAAAAGCACCGGTTATCTGGTGGGCGGTCACCTCGGCCGTCGCCCTCGGGGCCATGACGCCGTTCATGCTGTTCGCCCACGGCCAGGTCTGGCAGGTCAACTGGATCGCGAACCTGACCCGCAACCTCTTCCTCGACGTCGTGCATCGGCAGTATTTCGATCACAGCGTTCCATTCGCCATTCTGGCGGGCGTTATCGTCGTCGCCGCGATCGTGGCGCGGTTGGCGGGCGTATCGGGACTGGGTGGCGATACCCGCCGGTTGCTGCTGGCCTGCGCAGCATGGATTCTCATTCCCACCGGTGTTGTCCTGATGTATTCGGCGATCGCCGAACCCATTTACTACCCGCGCTACCTGATCCTCACCGCTCCGGCCGCGGCGCTCGTCCTTGCGGTCTGCATCGTTACGGTCGCCCGCAAGCCGTGGCCCATTGCCGGTGTCCTGGTGCTCTTCGCCGTCGCCGCGTTTCCGAATTACTACTTCCCGCACCCCGGGCCCTACGCGAAGGAGGGCTGGGACTACAGCCAGGTCGCCGATCTGATCAGCTCCCACGCCACATCCGGGGACTGCCTCGTGGTGGACAACACGGTGCCCTGGAAGCCCGGGCCGATCCGCGCGCTGCCGGCCACCCGCCCGGCGGCGTTCCGATCGCTGATCGACGTCGAGCGCGGTTTCTACGGACCCAAGGTCGGCGCCCTGTGGGACGGCCACGTCGCTGTGTGGTTGACGACGGCCAAGATCAACAAGTGCTCCACGCTGTGGACGATCTCCGACCGAGACAAGTCACTACCGGACCATCAAACGGGCCGCTCATTACCGCCAGGATCCGCATTCGGACGTGCGCCGGCCTATCAATTCCCGAGCTACCTCGGGTTCCGGATTGTCGAGCGGTGGCAGTTCCATTACTCGCAGGTCATCAAGTCGACGCGGTGACGGCCGGGCGAACGGAAGCGGCATCTACGGGCCGAGGACGAGCCGGGCTGAGTCAGGGCAGCTAGCCGCGTTCGCCGCGGATCGCGCCATACGAGGCTCTGTAGCTGGCAATAACACCCGTAGCGCACAACGCGGCGAATACGGCAAACAACCAGCGAGCCGCCGCGAGGTCGCCAAGGTCACCATTTTGTGCGGTGTTGACTACGACGCCGGCCACCCCGGCGCCGAACGCCCCGGAGATGAGCTGCACGGTGTTGACCGCGGCGGCTGCCGTGCCGCCTTCGGCCGCGTCGCTGACGGAGTCCATCGCGCGCACCGCCAAATGCGGCCAGGCCATCCCGATCCCGATCCCGGCGACCAGCAACGCCAACGCCCAGAGCGCAACAATCCCGACCGATGCGTTATCGCGCTGGGTCACTGCGCCCAGTGCCAGACCTGACGCCAGCACCACCGGTGCCGCCGCGATCACCCGCCCGATCACTTGCGGGCTGTCCACCGATGCGCTGACGATCTCGCTGACCGTCCAGCCCAGGGCCAGTGCCGCACCCAGGAATCCGGCCGCCACCGGAGTCAGGTGTGCCAGTCGTTGACCAAAGAGCGGTACATAGGTGTCGACCATCGCACCGAGCATCAGCACCGCCATGGTCAGGTAAAGCCATTTCAACGGTCCGGGGCCAAACACGCTGGGCGGCAGCACCGACGCCCGCTTCCGCCAGTCGACGATCAGGAACACGCCGACCAGCACCGTAGCGGCCACGAGCAGGCCGGCGGTTGCCGTGACGTTGCGCGGGAGCTGAGCGACGCTGACGGCCAGCGCCGCGGCGCCCAGCAGCAGCAATGACCACACGGGTATGTTCAGCTTCGGTGTGGCACCGCTGGGGTCGACGCGGCCCGAGCCCAGCGCGATCGGTACCAACGCGGCCATCAGCGCGGTCAGCACCGCCATCGCGACAAACGCCCACCGCCATATCCCGAACTGCGCGAAAAGGCCGCCCATCGCGGGCCCGACAACGGTGGCCACGCCCCACATCGCCGACACCAGTGCCGAGGCGCGGGTCCACAGCGAACGAGGCAGAGCAGCGTTGATGACCGCATAGCCAAGGCCGGCCAGTAGGCCCCCCGCCACGCCCTGCAGGGCGCGACCCGCGATCAGGATCTCCATGGTGGGCGCTATCCCGCACACCAGGCTGGCAAGGCCGAAGACCGCCAGGCCCGTCAGATAGGACGACCGTGCCCCGACACGCAACAGCATCGGGCTGACCAAGGTCGCCGACACCACCGACCCGACCAGGTACAGGGCGGTCACCCACGCATAGAGCCGGCTGCCGCCGATTTCGGCGACCGTGTTGGGGAGCAGGCTGATCGTCAGAAACTCGTTGGTGGCGTAGAGCGCGACGCCACCGGCCAGCACCACCGACGTTCCCAGATGCTTGGCGCCGAGCAGCTCACGCCAACTCCCGATGGTGCTCACTGTGTCGGTCACACCTACACGGTATGGGCTGGCCCCTGGTTGGCGTGCGTCACTTCAGACCGGCGGCGTCCATCCCGCGCAGTTCCTTCTTGAGGTCCGCGATCTCGTCGCGGAACCGCGCCGCCAGCTCGAACTGCAGGTCGCGGGCGGCGGCCATCATCTGCGCGGTGAGATCTTTGATCAGATCGGCCAGTTCGGCGCGCGGCATGCTCGAGGTATCGCGGCCCTCGAACACGCCGGCGCTGACCGCCCGACCAGGCTCGCCCTGCGCACGGCGGCCGCGGGACGCGTTGCGCCCCGATCCCCCGATCGGGATGGATTCGCTGGCTTCAATATCAGCGGCCTCTCGATAGACCTGATCGAGGATGTCGGCGATCCTTTTGCGCAACGGCTGCGGGTCGATGCCGTGGGCCTCGTTGTAGGCGACCTGCTTGGCGCGGCGCCGCTCGGTCTCATCGATGGCCTCTTTCATCGAGTCGGTGATCGAATCGGCGTACATGTGCACTTCGCCGGACACGTTGCGGGCGGCCCGTCCGATGGTCTGGATCAGGCTGCGCGACGACCGCAGGAAGCCCTCCTTGTCGGCGTCGAGGATCGCCACCAACGCCACTTCGGGCAGGTCCAGGCCTTCGCGCAGCAGGTTGATGCCGACCAGGACGTCGTACTCGCCCAGCCGCAGCTGGCGCAGCAGCTCCACCCGGCGCAACGTGTCGACCTCGGAGTGCAGGTAGCGCACCCGGATACCCATCTCCAGCAGGTAGTCGGTGAGGTCCTCGGCCATCTTCTTGGTCAGCGTCGTCACCAGCACGCGCTGGTCGGCCTCGGCGCGCTTGCGGATCTCGCCGATCAGGTCGTCGATCTGCCCCTTAGTCGGCTTGACCACAACCTTCGGGTCCACCAGCCCGGTCGGCCGAATCACCTGCTCGACGAACTCACCACCGGCCTGGCTGAGCTCGTAGGGCCCGGGAGTGGCCGACAGGTACACCGTCTGCCCGATCCGGTCGGCGAACTCCTCCCAGGTCAGCGGGCGGTTGTCGCACGCCGACGGCAACCGGAACCCGTACTCGACGAGATTGCGCTTCCGCGACATGTCGCCCTCGTACATGCCCCCGATCTGCGGCACGGTGACGTGCGACTCGTCGATGACGAGCAGGAAGTCCTCCGGGAAGTAGTCGAGCAACGTGGCCGGAGGCGTGCCCGGCCCTCGGCCGTCGATGTGGCGCGAGTAATTCTCGATGCCCGAGCAGAACCCGACCTGCCGCATCATCTCGATGTCGTAGTTGGTTCGCATCCGCAACCGCTGGGCCTCCAGCAGCTTGCCCTGGCCTTCGAGTTCGGCGAGCCGCTGGGCCAGTTCTTCCTCAATGGTTGAGATCGCGTGGGCCATCCGCTCGGGACCGGCCACGTAGTGGGTGGCGGGGAAGATCCGCAGCGAATCGACCTGGCGGATCACCTCTCCGGTCAGCGGGTGCAGGTAGTACAGCGCCTCGATCTCATCGCCGAAGAATTCGATGCGAACGGCAAGCTCCTCGTAGGAGGGGATGATCTCCACGGTGTCGCCGCGCACCCGAAACGAGCCGCGGGTGAAGGACAGGTCGTTGCGGGTGTACTGCACGTCGACCAGCAGCCGCAGCAGGCCGTCCCGTGCCACCTCGGCGCCGACCTGCAGCTCGACGGACCGGTCCAGGTAGGACTGCGGTGTGCCCAGGCCGTAGATGCAGGACACCGAGGCCACCACCACCACATCGCGTCGCGACAGCAGCGACGACGTCGCGGAGTGCCGAAGCCGCTCCACGTCGTCGTTGATCGAGCTGTCCTTTTCGATGTAGGTGTCGGTCTGCGCGATGTATGCCTCCGGCTGGTAGTAGTCGTAGTACGACACGAAGTACTCAACTGCGTTGTGCGGCAACATCTCTCGCAGCTCGTTGGCCAGCTGGGCGGCCAGCGTCTTGTTGGGCGCCATCACCAGGGTGGGCCGCTGCAGGCGTTCGATCAGCCATGCGGTGGTGGCCGACTTCCCGGTCCCGGTGGCGCCGAGTAGCACCACGTCGTGCTCCCCCGCCAGAATCCGCCGCTCCAGCTCATCGATGGCGCCCGGCTGGTCGCCGGCCGGAGCGTGCGGGCTGACCACCTCGAAGCGGCCACCGGCGCGCACGACCTCCTCGACGGCGCGGTATTCGGAGTGCGCGACTACAGGATGCTCGGTGGCGAACGCCATGCCACCAGGGTAGAACCCGGCACCGACAACTGGCCCGGTGCCGGCGGGCTACCGACGCTTATCCGGCGGGCCGGGTCCACGTCCGGGTGACCGGATCGCATTGCAGCAGGTAGCCGTCGTTCGAGGTGGACATCGCGAACACCGAGGTGCCCGGTCGGTCGCACGAGCCACCGGAGGCGTGAACTCCGGTCGTGATGGGGGCCTTGGCCCAGGTGTTGCCTTCACACACGATCTGCTCGTTGTTGGTCGGGTCGTAAGCGAGCTTGTCGGCGTCGCTGCACATCCCACCGAGGACGGGCGGCGAGGCCGGCGACGGCGCGGTTGTGGTGTTGACCACTTGGGTGGGATCGGCCAACGTCACGCCCGCCGGCGCGTCACCGACCCGGGTGGCCACCACGGGTGTGCGCACCACCGCTCCCTGCGCGCCGCACTCATTGCTGAGAACGGTTTCGGTCTTCGTGCCGCGCAGGGTGCCGTCAGCTTGCGGCACCAACGACCACGCGACCGTCTCCTGCTGGGTGGCTGTGACTTGTCCGTTCGGCTGAGTGCACCCCACCCGCTCCTGCTGCGGAGTGCCCTGCCAGTACCCACCGACGAAACGCAGCGTGTCGGTCTGGCCTCCATCGGTTGTGCTGGCCACCTGATGGGTTGCATCGTCCAGCTGAGTCCCAGTGGCCGCGCACCCATTGGTGGTGCACGCTGAACGGAAAGCCCACGAATGGGTGTCGGTTCCGTCGTGACGGATCGAGACGCCGTTACCAGTCCGCTTGGCTTGGTCGTAAGTCAACTTGTACGTGCCGTTGAGTACCGGCCCGGAGGTAACAGGCGCAGGCGGAGCACTGGGGGCGGGGACGGAGGGTTTCGACGCGAGCGCAGGGTTCGTCGGTGGCGGACTATCGGGCTGGAAGGAGTACAGGATCGACCAGGTCGCCGCCACCGCGATCAGCACCGCGCAGACCAATGCGGTCGCCCACCGGGTCCTCGACGAAAACCTGTCCGTCACCGCCCCCAGGAGGCGCCGGGTAGTGCGCCTGCCGGCCGTCGCGATACTGGGTTCAGTGCCCCAACCGCCATCCGCGACACCGGCGATCTGCTCGTCGATGGCGGCGGAAAACGCTCGGCACCGCTCGAACCTGTCCTCGGGGTTTTTGGCAAGGGCTTTGAAGAACACGTCGTCGAGCTGCGCCAGATCCGGGCGGTAATCGCTGAGCCGGGGCGGATCGTCGTGTAGGTGCTGGCTGATCACCGCGATCGGGTTTTCGTGCTGGAACGGCGGCGCACCGGTGAGCAGATGAAACGCGGTGCCGGCCAAAGCGTATTGGTCTGCCCGCCCATCGATGTTGGAGCCGGTCAGCTGTTCAGGCGCTGCATAAGCGACGGTTCCCACCGCGACATTGGTCTCGGTGATCCCGCTGATGTCACCGAGGTGGCGAGCTACGCCGAAGTCCGCCAACAAGATTCGGCGTTCCCCGTCGTCGGGATGGGTGAGCAGGATGTTGGCGGGTTTGACGTCGCGGTGCAGCAAGCCGCGGTCGTGGGCGTAATCGAGTGCACCCGCGACGGCGTGGATGATGTCGCCAACCTCGTCGACCGGCATCCCGTCCTGGTAATGCTCCCTCACCAGTCGGCTGGCATCGGTGCCCTCGACGTAGTCCATCGAGATCCAGAGCTGACCGTTGAATTCGCCGCGATCGTGTACTCCGACGACGTGCGGGTGCCACAGCGTTGCGGCGAGATCGGCTTCCCGGTTGAACCTGTCACGGAATTCGCGATCCGCGGTGATCGCCTCGGCGAGGACCTTGATCACATCGCGACGCGGCAACCTGGGGTGCAAAGCCAGATAGACCTCAGCCATCCCGCCGGCCCCAAGCGGCCGCAAGATGGTGTAGCCGGCAAATGGGGCACCGCTCCCCAGGCGCGATCCACTGACCTCACCACGACGCTCGGCTGAGAACTTCGGGGGTTCGGCGTTCGGGCTGGAACTGACCGGTGGAACGCGGCGAAGGAAGTGCGCGACGGTCGCTGACGGGAGAGATTGAAAGCCCGCGCGCGCCGCCGCACGGCCCAACCGCGGGTTGCTCTGGAGCCGCCGCCGGGCGTCGGGGCGCCGGGCGCTCCCCCTTAGCTCGTCCATGCGTGGTTGCCCCCTCGTTTCTAGCCATTATCTGCGGGTACCGCCGCAACCTAGTGCGGGGCGAAAGACCCTGGGCGTTTGCTGTGTTTGTACGGGGTTGGGCCCCGTTGCTTCGTCTGCTTCGTCTCGGCACGCCAAACTGTTCCGAATGGCGATCCGGACTTCACTGTTTTCACACCCCTCACGTTGGAATCATGCCGGACACGGATGGGCGACGGGCCAACGCAGGCTATGAAACGGCTATGAGTGGCCAAATCGAAACAAAGCCAAGTCACAGGCGAGTCCAATGGAGCGCACTAAGTTCGCGGACCGATACTGATGTAGTGAGTCGACCTGCCCCGCCCGTACTGACAATTCGGCACAACGGGTCCCAACATTCTTTCGCGCCGGGCCATGAGGTGGTCGTCGGGCGTGATCTGCACGCCGACCTGCGCATCACGGATCCTCGGATATCCCGCGCGCACCTGATCCTGCGCTTCGATCAGGGCCGCTGGATGGCGATCGACAACGGCTCGTTGAACGGAACGTACGTCAACGGCTACCGGATGCCGGTGATCGACCTGCACGACGGCCAGAGCATCAACGTCGGCAATCCGCAGGGGCCCCGGCTGACCTTCGAGATCGGACCACACCAAGGGAGGACCACCCGGCCAACCCAGATGCGGTCGATGCAGGGCGCCGGGCCGCCAACCCTCGCCTGGTCGATGAATCCGGAGCGGGTGGAGCCCACGCAGCCGCCCTTGCCGCCCCGACAAGCCAGGGGCCACATCGGGGGCCAGACCCGCGGACCTGCTCGGGGTCGCCCCGCCACACCGTCACCACCGGGGCCACCAACGCCGCCGAGGCATCCGCATCCATACCAGCGCAAAGCGACACCGCCTCGGGTGCCACCGGCAATGCCACCCCGGACACCGCCGCCACCGATCGAAGAGCGGACCGTGGTCGACGCCAGGTCGGCGGCGCCGCCGGACTCGCCGCCACCCGCCGAGTTCACCGTGATCGACGCCAAGTCGGGTGACGTGTCGAATCTCGCGACCAGGATGGTGAAGTTCCTGTCGCAACGGTCATCGAGAACCGCTGAGCCGACAAACACGGCCGGCACCGTCACGATTGGTCGCGCCAACGACAACGACATCGTCATCCCCGACGTCTTGGCCTCCCGCCAGCACGCGACGCTGACCTTGACGCCGCTGGGCACCGAGATCAAGGACCGCAGCATCAACGGGACGTTCGTCAACGGGACGCGGGTCGGGTCGGCAATCTTGGGCGAAGGCGACGTGGTCACCATCGGCAACGTCGACCTGGTGTTCAGCAACAGCACCCTGGTCCCCCGTAACGAAGTGGCGACCCGCACCGGGGGTCTGGAGGTGCGCGGGGTGAACTACGCCGTCGACAACGGCAAACAGCTGCTGAACGACATCTCACTGATCGCCAGGCCCGGCACCCTGACCGCGATTATCGGTGGGTCTGGCGCAGGCAAGACCACCCTTGCCCGGTTGATCGCCGGTTACGCCCGCCCCACTTCGGGCTCGGTCACCTTCGAGGGCCATGACATCCATGCCGAATACGCATCGCTGCGCAGCAGGATCGGCATGGTCCCGCAAGACGACGTGGTACACCGCCAGCTGACCGTGAACCAGGCGTTGGGCTACGCCGCCGAACTACGCCTGCCACCCGACACCAGCAAATTCGATCGCGCCAAGATCGTCGCGCAGGTACTCGAAGAACTCGATCTGACCAAGCACGCCGACACCCGGGTGGACAAGCTGTCGGGCGGCCAGCGCAAACGCGCCTCGGTGGCACTCGAACTGCTCACCGGACCATCCCTGCTGATCCTGGACGAGCCGACCTCAGGCCTGGACCCCGCGCTGGATCACCAGGTCATGATGATGCTGCGTCAGCTGGCCGACGCCGGCCGCGTCGTGATCGTGGTGACGCATATGTTGTCCTACCTCGACGTCTGTGACCAGCTGCTGCTGGTGGCGCCGGGCGGCAAGACGGCGTTCTGTGGCCCACCGGACGCGATCGGTGAGGCGATGGGGACCTCCAACTGGGCCAAAATCTTCTCCAAGGTGGGCGCCGATCCCGAGGAGGCCAATCGACGCTTCCTCGCCCAGAACCGCGACCAGCTGAAGCCACCGGTCAAGGCCGATGAGCCGGCCGAGTTGGGCGAACCCGTACACACCAGCGTGCGGCGCCAAATCTCGACGATCGCCCGCAGGCAGGTGCGCCTGGTGGTCTCCGACCGCGCCTACTTCGTGTTTCTGGCGCTGTTGCCGTTCATCCTGGGCGCGCTGTCACTGACGGTGCCCGGCAACAACGGGTTCCACGTTCCCGCCCCGCACGCGGGCACTCCCGATGAATCCGTGCAAATACTCAACCTGCTGCTGCCTGCCGCGGCCTTCATGGGCACCGCGCTGACCATCCGCGACCTGGTCGGCGAACGTGGCATTTTCCAGCGGGAACAGGCGGTCGGATTGTCGACGTCCGCCTACCTGCTGGCCAAGGCCGCCGTGTTCTGCGGGTTCGCCGTCCTGCAGTCGGCGATCACGACCGCGATCGTGGTTCTGGGTAAAAGCGAGCCCACGCGGGGAGCCCTGCTGCTGGGTCACGGCAATGTGGGGGCGACCATCGAGCTGTTCTTGACGGTGGCGGCGACCTGTGTCGCCTCGGCCATGCTTGGCCTGGTCATCTCGTCGCTGGTCCGCTCCAGTGAGCAGATCATGCCGCTGTTTGTGGTGTCGATCATGGCGCAGCTGGTCCTGTGCGGCGGGATGGTTCCGGTCACCGGCCGGCTCGGTCTCGACCAGCTGTCGTTCGTCATGCCGGCGCGCTGGGGCTATGCCGCGGCGGCGTCGACGGTCGATCTGCGACACCTGGTGCCGGGTTCACTGATCCCCGAGGACCGGTTCTGGGAGCACACGTCAAAGATCTGGCTGATCGACATGGGCATGCTGGCTGGGCTGTCCATCTTCTACGCCTGCTTTGTTCGATGGAAGATCCGGCTGCGTCGTTAGGGCGCCGGTAGGGTGAGATCATTCACCCACCGAAGCACGAGACGTTCGACCTGGTTGCCCGCACCAACACCGACCCGAAGGGCATTGTGCGGGCGGTCGACGAGTACACGTTGCTCCCGTGGGGGCTGTACCTGGCCCGGCCGACTCCCGGGCGCGCCCAGTTTCACTACCTCGAGTCGTGGCTGTTGCCGTCAGCGGGCTTGCGCGCCACGGTCTTCCACTTCAACCCGGGCCATGAACGCGACCACGACTACTACCTCGACGTGGGTGAATACACGCCTGGCCCGGCCGTGTGGCGATCCGACGACCATTACCTCGACATCGAGGTTCGGACCGGTTCAGGGGCGGGCCTGGCCGATGTCGACGAGCTGCTGGACGCCGTCCGCCACGGGCTGCTGACCCCGAAAGCCGCCGAGCGTGCGGTGCGGCGCGCCGTGGACGCCGTCGACGGATTGGCCCGCAACAATTATGACCTGAACGGCTGGCTGGCCACCCGCGGCATGGAACTCACCTGGCGTGGGACGTCTTCGCCGCCCAGAGTGTAGTGAAAGCCCTTGGCGGCGAAGACGTCCCAGCGCGGCGTTACACCGCGAGCAACCGCTGGAAGAATTCGCGGTAGTGCATCAGGGCCACGCGGAGGTCTTCGGTGGACGCTTCTTCGCCGCGAGCCCACTGTTCTTCGAGATGCGAGCGCGCGTCGGCGAAACCGCTCGTGAGCTGTTCGACCAGGTCGGACACCAGGACATCGGCCTTCTGGACGCAGTCCTTGGGATCATCGACGAAGCTCGCCTGCACGGCAGCCCACCGTGCACGCAATTCCGCGAGGTCGTCATCGGCGAAGAGCACCTCCTCCGTTGATGATTCGCGTTGCGCGCTCGGATCCGCCGGTGCGGCGGGAGCGGTTGTTGGGTCGGCCGACGCTGCCGGCTCAGTGGGCTCACTCGCCGGGGGCGTTCCCTGTGGCTGTTCGTGCGAACCGGTCAGTGTTTGTTGATCATGCGTTGTCATGCGTTTGCCTCCTTGGACGCGCCATTGCCTGTTGTGGTCTCGAGCAACTCTTCGAACAGTGCCCGGTAGTGCACGAACGCCTCCCGCTGCTGCTCGGTGTCGACATCACCGTGCTGCTGCGACAGATGAATGCCGTGGGCGGCGCGATAGTTGTCAACGACGTGCGGGTGGTCTACCGAGATGTCAGCCGCCCGCTGATCGAAGTCGTCGACGGGATAGCCCCGTGTGCGCATCACCTCGGTCACCAAACGGTCAGCGACGCCGACGGCGGTTGACGGATTATCGACGAACCCGGTCTGCACCTGGTGCCAGCGGGTACTGAAATCCGAAACAGCCGCCGGCGTCAACGGAACGATGTCGAGTTTGTCTCGCTTACGTTCCCGGGCGGTGAGTTCTTTCTCGGCCGCCTTTTGGTCTCCGGTCTCGGATACCAGACGTTCGTACTCGCTGCCATAGTGCTGCCTCAGTCGCTGTGTTTTCTTGCGACTGCCCACGACGCTCGCCGCGACAATCACCACTGCGACCACGACAACGACGGAGGCCGCGATCAAAATCCACTCCCAAACGGGCATCCCGTGCTCCTCTCGTACTCAAGTGGAATAGCCCGGGCACCATCGACGCAAACGTCGGTTTGTGACGTGCAACACGCAGCCGGGGCTTCCGGGCAGCGACAGCGCCCGCGGCGCGGGTGCGAGGCTGCGGGCCGTTCCAGCAGTTTTCAGGCGCAGTGCGCGGGTACTTCTTTGGTATGCCCCTGAGCGAGTATCGGCGCAAACGCCGGTCCGGCCGTAGTTCCGAGCCATCCGGACGGCAGGGACGAAGGCGCCGGGGAAGCGATGACGGGCCGCGTTTTGTCATCCAGCACCACGCGGCGCGCAGTGACCACTACGATTTCCGTCTTGAGATCGGCGGCGTCCTGGTGTCCTGGGCGATACCCAGAGGTCCGTCGACAAACCCGAAGGACAATCGGATGGCGCGGCGCACCGAGGATCACCCGCTGGAATATGCGACGTTCGAGGGGGTGATCCCGCAAGGCGAGTATGGTGCCGGCGGCGTCATCGTCTGGGACCACGGCACCTACGTCAACGCGACCGACCGCGAAATGACCGAAGGCCTTGAACGCGGCCACCTTTCGTTCCGGTTACACGGCGAAAAGCTACGCGGCGGCTACGCACTGACCCGGATCCGGGAGGGTAAGGACGAGACATGGTTGCTGGTCAAGCGCAAAGACGAAGACGCCGACGCCCGACGTAAGCCGGTGCGAAGCCAACTGGGGGCACCGCCCGCTTGCGGGGGAAAGTCGGTCCTGTCCGGGCGCACTTTGGACGAGCTGTCGTGACGAATCTCACCAGCCTGCCCGGCTCAGCTCGCGCGGCACTGCACGACGAGCCGGTTCCCGACTGGCGAGCGCCCACGTTGGCCACCCTGACCGACAGGCGGTTCTCCGACCCGCACTGGATCTTCGAGCGCAAGTTCGACGGGATGCGCTGCCTGGCGTTCCGCGACGGCGACCGGGTGCGGCTACTGTCGCGGAACCGTCAGCCGCTCAACGGAACCTACCCAGAGCTGGTCGACGCGCTCACCGCCCAGCACACCTCCCGGTTCGTCGTCGACGGCGAGGTCGTGGCTTTCGAGGGGCGGCGCACCAGCTTCGCCCGGCTGCAGGGGCGTCTTGGCATCACCGACCCTGAGGTGGCGCGTGCGTCGCGGATCCGCGTTTACTACTACCTCTTCGACCTGCTGCACCTAGATGGCAAGTCGACCATCGACGTACCGCTGACCTGGCGTAAACGATTGGTGTACAACGCAATTGATTTCGGCGGCCCGCTGCGTAACACCCCACACCGGGTCGAAGACGGCATTGCCGCCTTCCGGGCCGCCTGCGAACGGGGCGACGAGGGTGTGATCGCCAAGCTCGCCGACTCGAAGTACGACGGGCGCCGTTCGCCGAATTGGCTGAAGTTCAAGTGTGTCCGCGATCAGGAATTCGTCGTCGGCGGGTACACCAGCCCCAAAGGTAGCCGCATCGAACTGGGCGCACTGCTGATCGGCTATTACGAGGGCAGCGACCTGGTTTACGCCGGCAAGGTGGGCACCGGCTTCGACGAAGACACGCTGCGTAGCCTGCACAAACGGCTGTCCGCCATCGAGCAGGATGCACCACCATTCGCCCGCGGACTGGTGCGCGAGCCCCGGGCCCGATGGGTACGCCCCGAGCTGGTGGTTCAAATCGGTTTCACCGAGTGGACGCGCGACGGCAAGCTGCGCCACCCGCGCTACCAGGGCGTACGCACCGACAAGGACCCCGGCGACGTTGTGCGAGAGACACTCTGATGCCACGCATTGAGGTTGAGGTCACCCATCCGGACCGGGTGTTGTTTCCCGACTCGTCCTCCCAAAAAGGGATCACCAAGCGGGATCTTGTCGACTACTACTGCGAGGTGGCCGACACGATGCTGCCGCACCTCAAGGGACGGCCACTTACTGTGCAGCGGTATCCGCGTGGCATCGGCGAAACAGGTTTCTTCCAACAGGATTTCGCTGATTCGCTACCAGACTGGATGAGCGGTGTCGAGGTCGCCAAAGAGGGCGGCACGGTGACGCATGTGATGGCCGAACGCCGAGAGGCGCTGGGATGGCTGGCCAACCAGAACTGCATCACGTGGCATGTGTGGCAGTCGCGGCAGGGCCGGCTGCACAACCCCGACCGACTGGTCTTCGACCTTGACCCGTCCGACAGCGACTTCGCGGTTGTGCGTGCGACGGCCCGCGCGACAGCCGGAGTGCTCGACGACCTCGGGCTGGCGTGCTACCTGCAGACCACCGGGTCGCGCGGGCTGCACGTCGTGGCGCCATTGCGCGGCGACGCCGATTTCGACACCGCCCGGCAGTTCGCCCGCGACGTCGCCGACGTGGTCGTGGCCGACGATGCCGGGCACCGCACCGTCGAAGCCCGCAAGGACAAGCGGGGCAGCCGAGTGTATCTCGACGTCATGCGAAACGCCTATGCGCAGACGGCGGTTGCGCCGTATTCGGTGCGGGCCCGCGCCGGTGCGCCGGTGGCCACCCCGCTGGAGTGGGATGAATTGGAGGGCCGCGGCTTGCGTGCGGACCGATTCACGATCCGCGACATTCCCAAACGCCTGGCCGGGCAAACAGATCCGTGGGCCGGGATGTCCCGGCACGCCCGCGCACTGACCGGCCCCATGCAGCGCGTGGCGAAACTTCGTGCCTGAACCGCCCCTGCCTGGTCCTCGGATGACGCCCCGCGTAATCTCGGCAGCCATGAGCTCCAGCAAGCGCAGGTGGATGCCGATCGCCGCCGTGACAGTTATCGCTGCCGGCTCTCAGTTGATTCCAGCAACGGCGCGGGCGGAGTTGCACAACATCACCTACCGCGCCCGGATCGACGCGCTGACGACCGGTAGTCAGGCGACCTTCGTGATCAACGGCGGTCAGACGAACACCACCGGCCTTCCCTCCATGCCCGGCAACGCGTTCGAGGCAAATACGGTGCTGCCCGATCCGGGGCAAGCCGGTATGCGGATTGTGCTTCACTTTCCCTACTCGGCCAACGTGCACTGCGAGATCGACGTCGACGACAACGTTTTCACCCAGGCAGACCAGATGGTCAGACCGGTGCCGGGAAACGCCGACCCCATGAACGGTGCGCTGCAGTGCGGCGCACCGCTACCCTAGGGCCGCCAGCCGGTTGAGTCAGCCCACTCCCACGCCCGGCGGTAGGCGTCGAGAAACCATGGCTCCTTGGCGTCGGCGTAGCGCGCGACTTCGCCGCACGCGCCGCTTTCGGCTGCCTGCTTGACGTCAAGGTATTCGGCGCGCACACCGGGATTGGCCGCCAGCCAGTCGACGAAGAGCAGGGCGAACTGCTGATTGGGCCAGCCGTGCACCCGGATATGCACATTCGTCGGCCGGCCGGGATCCGCCGAAGCATGAATCCGCTTGTGCCACAGAGCTGGATCGTCGGTGTGGTCGTAGCGGCTGACGGTGCTGCGGGCATCGGATTTGGCGGCGTCGCCGGTGATGCGCTCGATGCGGGGATAACCCGCGGACAACAACGGGCCGGCGAGTTCGTCTGCCACCGCAAGTGATTCGACGGTGACCTGGATGTCGATGACGTCCTTGGCTTGGAAATCAGGGAATTCGGGCAGAGCGGTTGACCCAATGTGATCGACCCGCGACGCCTTGTGCCCGCACGCGGTCTTCAACCGGTTGACGATCCGCCGCGCCTGGTCCGACCAGGTCGGATCGGCCGGCACCAGCCGCGCCGGTGCACGCACGACCTGATGCTGCGTCAGGTTGTGCGCGAACGGTAGTATCCGGTTATTCCACACATCATGGGCCCGCTCGACCAAATCCTCATGAGTGCTTGAGTTGTCGAGCCAGACGTCGGCAACGGCACGACGCTGCTCGTCGTCTGCCTGTGCCGCGATTCTCGCGCGGGCGTCTTCTTCGGACATACCGCGTTGCTCGACGAGCCGTCGCACCCGCACTTCGACGTCGGCGTGCACGACAACAACCAGGGGGAACAGCGGCGCCATTCCCGATTCCACGAGCAGCGGGATGTCTTCGACGACAACCGTATCCCCGGGAGCCTCGGCCACCGCCGCGATGATTTCCGCGCGCCGCCTGGCTACCAGCGGGTGAACGATCCCATTGAGCACACCGCGCGCTTCGTCATCCCGAAAAGCCTTGGCGGCCAAAGCGGGCCGATCCAGTGCGCCGTCCGGAAGCAGGATGTCGTCGCCGAACGCATCGACCAGCGACGCCAATCCTTCGGTACCGGGCTGGACCACCTCGCGCGCCAGGACATCGCCGTCGACGATGATCCCACCGCATTGCGAGAACGTGGCGGACAGCGCCGACTTTCCGGCGCCGATGCCACCGGTCAACCCGATGCGCAGCATCGTGAACGCGGTTATGCGTTGCCGGCGAGCTTTTCCCGCAGCGCGGCCAATTGGGCGTCGCTCGCCAGCGACCCACCCGCGGGCTTCTCCTGCGGCGCGCTGGTGGTCGGCGATTGGTCGCTACCGCTGGGCCCGGTCGCATCAGCGGCGGCGAACTTCTCCATCTGCGCGGTGTGCATCTTGTGCCGGCGCTCGGCCTCGGCGTAGCGGGCTTCCCATTCCTGACGCTGCTGATCAAAGCCTTCGAGCCACTCGTTGGTTTCGGGGTCGAAGCCCTCGGGGAAGATGTAGTTGCCCTGTTCGTCGTAGCTGTCGGCCATGCCGTACTTCGCCGGGTCGAACTCCTCGGTGTAGTCCTCGTTGGCCTGCTTGAGCGACAACGAAATCCGGCGGCGCTCCAGGTCGATGTCGATGACCTTGACCATCGCGTCGTCGCCGACGGCGACCACCTGGTCTGGCACCTCGACATGACGCTCGGCCAGCTCGGAGATGTGCACCAGGCCTTCGATGCCCTCCTCCACGCGGACGAACGCGCCGAACGGAACGAGCTTGGTGACCTTGCCCGGCACGATTTGGCCGATGGCGTGGGTGCGGGCGAAGTGCCGCCACGGGTCTTCCTGAGTCGCTTTGAGCGACAACGAAACCCGCTCGCGATCCATGTCGACGTCGAGCACCTCGACGGTGACTTCGTCGCCAACCTGGACCACCTCGGAGGGATGGTCGATGTGCTTCCAGGACAGCTCGGAGACGTGCACCAGGCCGTCCACACCGCCGAGATCGACGAAGGCGCCGAAGTTGACGATGGACGAGACCACACCCTTGCGGATGGTGCCTTTCTGCAGCTGGTTGAGGAATTCGCTGCGCACCTCGGACTGGGTCTGTTCCAGCCAGGCCCGTCGCGACAGCACCACGTTGTTGCGGTTCTTATCCAGCTCAATGATCTTGGCTTCGATCTCCTTGCCGATGTACGGCTGCAGATCGCGAACACGCCGCATCTCGACCAACGAGGCGGGCAGGAAGCCGCGCAACCCGATGTCGAGGATCAGGCCGCCCTTGACCACCTCGATAACGGTGCCCTTGACGGCTTCGTCTTTCTCCTTGAGCGCCTCGATAGTGCCCCACGCACGTTCGTACTGCGCGCGTTTCTTCGAAAGGATCAGCCTGCCCTCTTTGTCCTCCTTCGTGAGGACCAGGGCTTCGACCTCATCGCCTACGGAAACGACCTCGCTGGGGTCGACGTCGTGCTTGATGGAGAGTTCGCGGGCCGGGATGACACCTTCGGTCTTGTAGCCGATGTCGAGGAGCACCTCGTCCCGGTCAACTTTGACGATGGTGCCTTCGACGATGTCGCCATCGTTGAAGTACTTGATCGTTTTGTCTATTGCGGCGAGAAAGTCCTCGCTGGAGCCTATGTCGTTGACGGCTACTTGGGGCGAGGTGACGGCGGGACTCGGCATATTGTTGGGTTGCTCCGGACAAGGTTCGGTCGTAGGGACAGTTGACATTGTGGTGTGACCCGCTTCGAGCACGAACGGGTACCTGTCGAGGCTACTCGACTGTGTACATGCTGGACAAACTCGGGGTCCAGCCGCTAGATGATGATCAGACTACCGCACGGTGGCCCGCTGGTGGAGAAACGGTGCCTTCCAGCCCTTCCAGAGCAGTGCGAAGGTTTCCAGCAGTATCAACGGAACGTGCACGAGCAGTGCGACGGTGTAGGCCATGCGCTGAGAGTTCGTCGATACGAACACGTCGTTGGCGATGACGATGATCGACAACGGAGCCAGGTGCGCAACCAGCAGCGCGGCGTTCCACAGCCGGCTTGGCCACCGCGTGGCGCCGATCATGCACACCAGCGCGAGCAGAAACATCAAGAAATAAGCCTGAAACAGGCCGACATAGCCGAAAGGCTGGCTCGCCAACACATTGAGCGGGCCGCGCCCCTTCCAGCCGAGCGTCGATCCCGTGGTCGCGGCGATGGTGATCACGAATAGGCAGATCGCGTGAAAACGAGTCACCTTCGTCCGCAGGCGCGAACCCGAATCATGCCGTGGCGACGTCATGGCCGCTCCTAATCCACTGGCTTATAACAGCTTTCGCGCATGTACCTCAGTGTGCCGCTGAGTCCCAGCTGCGGCCGTAACCCACCGACACTTCCAGCGGAACATCGAGCGGATAGGCACCGCCCATCTTGTCGCGCACCAGCGCGTCGACCTGCTCCCGCTCACCGGAGGCGATTTCGAACAACAGCTCGTCATGCACCTGCAGCAGCATGCGCGACGCCAGCCCGGCCGTTTTGAGCGCCGTGTCCACATCGATCATCGCCACCTTGATGATGTCGGCCGCGCTGCCCTGGATCGGCGCGTTGAGCGCCGCCCGCTCGGCGGCCTCCCGCACCTGACGATTGCTGCTGTCCAGCTCGGGAAGGTAGCGCCGGCGGCCCAGCACGGTCGACGTGTATCCGTCCTTGCGGGCCTGCTCGACGACGTCCATCAGGTAGTCGCGCACCCCACCGAAGCGGGCGAAGTACTGGTCCATTTGGACCTTGGCCTCCTCGGTGGAGATCTTCAGCTGCGCGGCCAAGCCGTAGGCGCTCAACCCGTAGGCCAGCCCATACGACATCGCCTTGACGCGGCGGCGCAGCTCGGCGGTGACCTCGTCGATCGGCACCCCGAATGCGCGCGACGCGACAAATGAGTGCAGGTCCTCCCCCGTTTTGAAAGCCTCGATGAGGCCTTCGTCGCGGGACAGGTGCGCCATGATCCGCATCTCGATCTGGCTGTAATCGGCGGTCATCAGCTCCGAGTAGCCGTTCCCGACCACGAACGCGTCCCGGATCTGGCGGCCGGCGTCGGTGCGGATCGGGATGTTCTGCAGGTTGGGCTCGGTCGAGGAAAGTCGGCCGGTCGCCGCGATCGTCTGGTTGAACGTGGTATGAATCCGGCCATCCGCGGCGGCCGCATTGAGCAGCCCGTCGACGGTGACCTTGAGCCGGGTGACGTCGCGGTGGGTCAGCAGATGCTGCAGAAACGGGTGCGCGGTCTTGTCGAACAGCGACTGCAGGGCGTCCGCGTCGGTGGTGTAGCCGGTCTTGGTCCGCTTGGTCTTCGGCATTCCCAGTTCGTCGAACAGCACCACCTGCAGCTGCTTGGGTGAGCCCAGATTGATCTGCTTGCCGATCACCGCGTACGCGGCCTCGGCGGCATCGCGGATCTGGTCGCCGAACTGGCTTTGCAATTCGGTGAGCAGCCGCAAATCGACGGCGATACCCGCGGCCTCCATGTCGGCCAGCACCTGCTGGACCGGTAGTTCCATCTCACCCAGTAACGGCGTGGAGTCGATGCGGCCCAGCTCGGCGTCCAGCGCATCGGCCAGGTCCGCGACGGCCCGGGCACGCAGGATCAGGGTCTGGACGGCTTGCTCGTCGGTTCCGTCGATGTCATCGAGAAGCGAAAGTTGTTGCTGTTCAGCTGTTTCCGCGCGCAGCTCGCGACGCAGGTAACGCAACGAGAGATCGTCCAGCGTGAAGCTGCGCTGCCCCGGCCGCACCAGGTAGGCCGCCAACGCGGTGTCGGAGGTGACGCCGTTCAACGTCCACCCACGGCCCGCGAGGTCGTGGATGGCCAGCTTCGCCTCATGCAGGGCTTTGGGTTTCGCGGGATCGGACAGCCAGGCCGCCAGCGCGGCGTCGTCGTCGGGAGTCAATGTCTCGGTATCGATGTAGCCGCCGTCCCCGTCGGCCACGGCGATGGCCAGTGCGGTGGCGTCCCCGTCGTGCGGCAGGTGGGTACCCACGACCGCCAGCCCGGACCGGCGCCCGTCACTGGCGTGCGCGGCCAGCCACTGCCCGACGGCGCCGGCCTCCAGCGCGCCGCCGCGCACGTCAAACCCCTCTTCGACCTCGGGCTCGACGGCGGCCAGGGTGTCGAACAGCCGATCCCGCAACACCCGGAACTCCAAGTCGTCGAAGAGCCGGTGAATCTGGTCGCGATCCCACGGCTGCAGCCGCAGCGTGTCCGGAGTTTCCGCCAGCGGCACGTCACGGACCAGGTCGGTGAGCTCTCGGTTGCGCACCACGCCGGCCAGATTCGCCCGCAGCGCGTCGCCCACCTTGCCGCGCACCGAGTCGACGTTGTCGACCAACGCTTGCAGCGAGCCGTATTCGACGATCCACTTGGACGCGGTTTTCTCCCCGACACCGGGGATGCCTGGCAGGTTGTCGCTGGGATCCCCGCGCAGCGCGGCGAAGTCCGGGTACTGCTCGGGGGTCAGCCCGTACTTTTCGACGACGGCCTCGGGCGTGAAGCGGGTGAGTTCGCTGACGCCTTTGCGCGGATACAGCACCGTCACGTCGTCGCTGACCAATTGCAGTGAGTCGCGGTCACCGCTGACCACCAACACCCGGTAGCCCTCGTTTTCCGCCTGGGTGGCCAACGTCGCGATGAGGTCGTCGGCTTCGAATCCGGGCTCGGAGAGCACCGTAATGCCCATAGCATTGAGAACTTCCTTGGTGATGTCGATCTGACCGTGGAATTCGTCGGGTGTCGACGACCGGTTGGCCTTGTACTCCGGGTAGCGCTCGGAGCGGAAAGTCTGCCGCGATACGTCGAACGCGGCGGCGATGTGTGTCGGGGCCTCGTCACGCAGCAGGTTGATCAGCATCGCGGTGAAGCCGTACACCGCGTTGGTCGTCAAGCCGCCGCGGGTCTTGAAGTTCTCCGCGGGCAGCGCGTAGAACGCGCGGAACGCCAGCGAATTGCCGTCCAGCAACATCAACGTCGGTTTGGCTTGATCGCCGCTGGCGGGGGCTTCGGGATCCGCCCTGTCGGCGGCGGTCCTTGCTGGGCTCACGGCCCTACTCTAGGCACCGTTGCCGACATCAGGTCAGCCGCCGCTCACCGCCCACGTCGTACTCGGAAACCGACGCGGACACGATCGCGCCTTGTTGCTCATCGCTGGGTCCGCTCCCGCGGAACGCGTCGACCGCGGCCCGCGACTCCCAGCGTTCGAAGATGTCAACGCGACTCGGATCGAGCAGGTCGGCGCTGATCGCGAAGTCGAGGCAGCCCGGTGTTCGCCGGGCCTGCTGCACGACCCCCTTACATCCTGCGAGATAGCCGTCACGCTGCCGCGGCTCAACGACGAGGTACCCGGCGACGATCACCATTGCACGCTCCTCCGCTTGGCTGACACCTCGGACGTTGTGACCGCCTGCGCCCGCCGAAGTCATCGGTGATTCCAGCGCTCCGTAGGCGAACTAGAACACGTTTCAGTTTTTTCGCGATCGTGAGTAATCTGGCGTGGTGCCAGAAGCTCTTGACAAGGTCAAGCCGGCAATCGATGGGTGGTTCGCCACCAGCGACGCCGGCAGCCCGCATCTGATCGGCAGTAAGTGCCCCAAATGCGGCACGTATGTCTTCCCGCCGCGAGGGAACGACTGCCCTAACCCCGCCTGCGACAACGACACGCTGGAGTCCGTCGCCTTGTCGACGCGGGGAACGCTGTGGAGCTACACCGAAAACCGTTACGCGCCCCCGCCGCCGTATCCGTCTCCCGATCCCTTTGAGCCGTTCGCCGTCGCCGCGGTCGAACTGGCCGACGAGGGGCTGATCGTGTTGGGCAAGGTGGTCGAGGGCACGCTGGCCGCCGACTTGAAGGTCGGCATGGAGATGGAGTTGACCACCATGCCGCTGTTCACCGACGACGACGGTCGCGAGCGCATCGTGTACGCGTGGAGGATCGCACGCGCCGGCGACGCTGCAGTGGGGGCACCACCCGCTTGCGGGGGACGAAGCGATGAGAAGGAGCGGCGCAAATGATGAGCACGCCAGAACCGCTGTACATCCTCGGCGCCGGAATGCACCCGTGGGGCAAATGGGGCAGTGACTTCACCGAATACGGGGTGACCGCGGCGCGCTCTGCCCTGCGCGAGGCCGGCCTGGACTGGCGTCAGATCCAGTTGGTGGCCGGTGCGGACACCATCCGCAACGGCTATCCGGGATTCGTGGCCGGCGCCACGTTCGCGCAGAAGCTCGGCTGGAACGGCGTTCCGGTCAGCTCGAGCTACGCGGCGTGCGCCAGTGGGTCGCAGGCGCTGCAGAGCGCGCGTGCGCAGATCCTGGCCGGATTCTGCGACGTGGCGCTGGTTATCGGCGCCGACACCACGCCGAAGGGCTTCTTTGCGCCCGTGGGCGGCGAGCGCAAGAACGATCCGGATTGGCAGCGGTTCCACCTGATCGGGGCCAGCAACCCGGTGTACTTCGCGCTGCTCGCGCGGCGGCGCATGGACCTGTATGGCGCCACGCTCGAGGACTTCGCGAAGGTGAAGGTCAAGAACTCTCGGCATGGCCTGCAGAATCCGAACGCCCGATACCGCAAAGAGGTGTCGGTCGAGGACGTGCTGGCCAGCCAGGTGGTGGCCGATCCGTTGCGGCTGCTGGACATCTGCGCGACCTCCGACGGCGCCGCGGCATTGATCGTTGCCAGCGCCAAGTTCGCCCGCGAGCACCTCGGCTCTCTGGAAGGTGTGCCGTCCGTGCGCGCGGTAAGCACGGTCACCCCGCGCTACCCGCAGCATCTACCCGAATTACCGGACATCGCAACGGATTCCACCGCGGCGGTGCCCGCACCGGGCCGGGTGTTCAAAGACCAGATCCTCGATGCGGCCTACGCCGAGGCGGGCATCGGGCCCGAAGACGTGAGCCTGGCCGAGGTCTACGACCTGTCCACCGCGCTGGAGCTCGACTGGTATGAGCACCTGGGGCTCTGCGCGAAGGGTGAAGCCGAGGCTTTGTTGCGCAGCGGTGACACCACCATCGGCGGCAAGGTCCCGGTCAACGCGTCCGGCGGGCTGGCATGCTTCGGCGAGGCGATCCCCGCCCAGGCGATCGCCCAGGTCTGCGAGCTGACCTGGCAGCTGCGTGGACAGGCCACCGGCCGTCAGGTGGAGAACGCGAAGGTCGGTATCACCGCCAATCAGGGCCTGTTCGGACATGGCTCGTCGGTGATCGTGGCGCGTTAGTAAGGCGTCACTCGCCCAGACTGCGACGAGGGCGCGAAAAAACCGAATTTAGCGGTCTGAGCGCAGGGCCGACGCCGTCAACGCAAACTCGATTGCGGAACTAAGCGTCGTTCTCGGCGTCCTTGGGAGTGTCGAGTGTTTCCAGGACGACTTCAGCCACCCGTTTCATGGTGGTCCGGCGATCCATCGCGGCACGCTGAATCCATTTGAACGCCTCTGGTTCGGTCATGCCCTGCTTGGCCTGCAACAGGCCTTTGGCGCGTTCGACGGTCTTGCGGGTCTCCAGCCGCTCGGATAACGTCGCCACTTCGCGTTCCAGCTCGGTGATCTCGCTGAACCGGCTGACAGCCAATTCAATCGCCGGGATCAGGTCGCTGACGGTGAAGGGCTTCACCAAGTAGGCCATCGCCCCGGCATCGCGTGCCCGTTCGACCAGGTCGCGCTGGCTGAACGCGGTCAGCACCACGATCGGCGCGATGCGTTTGCTGGCGATCTCCGATGCTGCGTCGATTCCGTCGCGGCGCGGCATCTTCACATCCATGATCACTAGGTCAGGCTTGTGCTGCTCGGCCAGTTCGACGGCTTCCTGGCCGTCGCCGGCCTCTCCGACTATGTCGTAGCCCTCATCTCGCAGCATCTCGGCCAGGTCCATTCGGATGAGCGCTTCGTCTTCAGCGATCAGGACTCGGCGCCGTGTGGCGGCATCGGTGTCAGTCGTGGGGCCGGTCATGACGGACATTGTGTCGTGAGCGGCTGCGACCAACGACCTCGGGGGCGGTCAGAAGCCTTGACCACACCGATCCTCTATGGTGAGAGGCTCCTCTAAGGTAGTAGGCCGGATAAAGCCCTCGTATCCCAACTGGCAGAGGAAACGGACTCAAAACCCGTCCAGTGTGGGTTCGAATCCCACCGAGGGCACCAGGTCAACAGGCATAAGTTGCGCAGAAGCGAAGTCTTTATACCGCAGTCGTACCGCAGTTCACCCCGGAAACGATTCGGACGCCGCCAACCCCGCGTTGTTGAGCGCCTCCGCCACCTTCGTCAGGTCGTCCGAAAACAGGTGCCCGTACCGGTCGAGCGTCATGACAGCCGATGCGTGGCCGAGGATCCCCTACATGAACAAACCCCCACGTCCATGCTCAACATGCGGTAAGCCTGCCGTGCGCAATATGGCCGCTGTCGCATGCACGACAGGCAGGCTGAGAAGCGTTAGAGGCAGCAGCACAGAGCGCGGCTACGGCGCGCGTCACCGTGGATGGTTTCGAGCCGACGCGTTCAGATCGGGTAGATTCGGGGTCGCTGGGAATTTCAGCTTGGTCCGGGAATGAGTTCCGCCGTCCGCCGCAGAACCCAAGGAGCACCGCTCCGTACCCGACATGCACGGTGATCGTCTGCACGCAGGGATCACGATGACCACATCACCTCATTTTGCTGAGCACCGAATCGACCCGACCGCCCGGCGCCCCGCCACGCTCGACGACGCCGAAACCAACGGCGACGGCTACGACGACTTCGTGGACGTGAAGGAGCGCATCATCGAACGACGCCGCCAGCCCCCGCCCAGCACCCTGGACGGATACCTCCGTGAGCTGCCTGCGCTGATACTGCTGGATCGATTGCCCACACCCACGCTCGCCACCGGACTCGACGGCGTCCTCATCTACACCAACCCCGCC
>Ga0210396_10000769_pt1 | contig 38060 bp, 34 predicted proteins | sample IncBWH17OmetaG_FD_155466 | JGI IMG/M metagenome (GOLD analysis project Ga0210396, IMG submission 155466) | Forest soil microbial communities from Barre Woods Harvard Forest LTER site, Petersham, Massachusetts, United States - Inc-BW-H-17-O ...
GGGCGACAACATTTCGTGCGAGATCACGCTGATCACGCCGGTAGCGCTAGAGAAGGGGTTGCGGTTTGCGATCCGCGAAGGCGGACACACGGTCGGAGCCGGCGCGGTTGCCGAGATCATCGAGTAAACGACAATGCGAGAAATCATCACACTACAGTGCAACGATTGTAAGAACCGGAACTATACGACCACCAAGAACCGTAAGAAGCATACCGAGCGGTTGGAGACGTCGAAGTTTTGCAACACTTGCCGGAAGCATACCGGGCATAAGGAAGTTAAGTAGTTGCGTTAAGCCGAAATTCAGGGGAGTAGGTTTAACGGTAGACCATCGGTCTCCAAAACCGAGAGTGGGGGTTCGAATCCCTCCTCCCCTGCCAGCTCTTTGGGAGGGCGCGCAGGCCAGCGGGTGCTGAGGTAGGGGGCGGCGGGTTGGTAATGATGGGTAGGGAATATGTTGGCTAGAGGGTGGTCAGCAAGATGGCACAGGCGGCGAAATTGAATAAGGAAGAGTCAGATCGCGTAGACGGATTTGCCCTGCTGGAACCAGTGGGGAAGCTGGCGTCGTATCCCAAGCGGTTTCGATCGTTTCTGCACGATGTGCGCGTGGAAATGAGGCAGGTGAACTGGCCGTCGCGCCAGGACGTGATTTCGACCACGATCGTGGTGGCGCTGACCGTGGCGTTTTTCGGCGTGTATTTCTTTTTCACCGATTCGATTTTTGGGAAAGCCATCAGCTGGTTGATCGCATATGCAAAGAAACTCTGAACAGACCAACGCACGACCGGAAGGTAACGAAGTGACCGAACCTCGGGCAGAAGGCGCGGAAGCGACTGCGAGTTCCAAGCAGTGGTACATCGTCCACACCTACTCGGGCTTTGAGAAGAAGGTTAAGGAGAGCCTGGAGGGCCGCGTGGCGGCGTTCGGGCTCACCGACAAGATCGGGCAAATCATTATCCCGACCGAATCGGTGGTGGAAGTGCGCGGCGGCAAGAAAGTGATTTCGCCGCGGATGTGTTATCCGGGATATGTGCTGGTGGAAATGGACATGGACGACTACACCTGGCACGTGGTGCGTTCCACACCGCGGGTGACCGGGTTCGTCGGGTCGGGGCAGACGCCTTCGCCGCTGACCGAAGAAGAAGTGCAGAACATTTTGAATCGCGCGACGACCACGGCGGAAAAGCCGAAGCCGAAGCTGTCATTTGACCGCGGCGAAAAGGTCCGCATCGGCGAAGGGCCATTTGCGAACTTCACGGGCGTCGTGGAGGAAGTGAATTCCGACCGCTCGACGCTGAAGGTTTCGGTGACGATTTTCGGGCGCTCGACGCCGGTGGAACTGGATTTCGCGCAGGTGGAAAAGGTCGCATAGATTTCGGCGATCGCGGCGTAACGAAGACAGATTCTTCGCTTCGCTCAGAATGACGGACCGGAATAGAGGAAGAAAATGGCGAAGAAAGTTCAAGCGACAGTGAAATTGCAGTTGCCGGCGATGAAGGCGACTCCGGCGCCACCGGTAGGCACGGCACTCGGCCCGCACGGCGTGAACATCATGGATTTCTGCAAGCAGTTTAATGCCAAGACGGCCAAAGAGCCCGACGGCATGATTATCCCGGTGCTGGTGACGATTTACAGCGATCGCACGTTCACCTTCATCATGAAGACGCCTCCTGCGTCCGAATTGATCAAGCGCGCGGCGGGAATCGTGAAGGGTTCGCCTGAGCCGAATCGCAACAAAGTGGGCAAGCTGACTGCGAAGCAGGTGGAAGAAATCGCCAAGCTGAAGCTGCCGGATCTGAACACCATGAGCCTGGAGGCGGCAGTCCGTTCGATCAGGGGTACGGCGCGCAACATGGGCGTTGAAGTTACCGAGTAGTTTGGCAGCACGCGCAGGAGTCCGAAAAGACATGGGACGCAAGTAGTTCTTGACTGCGCAGGAGAGAAAAGACGATGGGCCGCAGCGCAAAAGTAGGTGGAAAGAATATTGACCGCGCACGAAAGATGGTGGAGGCGCGTCCTTATAAGCTCGAAGAAGCCGCGGAATTGCTGCGCAAGGCGCACTTCGTGAAATTCGATGAGACGGTCGAGCTGGTTTTGAATTTGGGTGTCGATTCCAAGCAGTCCGACCAGATGGTGCGCGGCACCGTGGTGCTGCCGCACGGCCTGGGGAAATCGAAGCGCGTGGTGGTGATTGCAGGCGGCGACAAGATTCGCGAAGCGCAGGAAGCCGGAGCGGACTTCGTCGGCGGCGAAGATATGGTCGAGAAAATTCAGGGCGGCTGGACGGATTACGAAGCGGTAATTGCAACGCCGGACATGATGAGATCCGCCGGCAAGCTGGGCAAAGTACTCGGGCCGCGCGGATTGATGCCGAATCCAAAAACCGGAACGGTGACTGCGGACGTAGCGAAGGCCATCAAGGAAATCAAGGCCGGTAAGGTCGAGTTTCGTCTGGACAAAACCGGACTGATCCATTCGCCGGTGGGCAAGATCAGTTTTTCGGCGCAACAATTGGCCGGAAACGCGCATGCGTTGCTCGCGGCGATCATCAAGGCCAAGCCCGCGGCGGCCAAGGGCAAGTACATCAAGAAAATCACGCTCACTTCGACCATGGGGCCGGGCGTGTCGATTGACGAAACCGAAGCCGATCACGCCGTGGCAGTAGCAGCGTAACCAGGCAGCACGAGGGAGATTTTGGGATGAAGAAGAAGTCCGAGAAGGTGACCCAGGCCGAAGAGCTGAAAAAACAGCTTGCGACCGTGTCCACCGTGATTCTTTCGACGTTTCAGGGAATCACCGTCGAGCAGGACACCAAGCTGCGCCGCAGCGTGGAAGCTGCCGGCGGAAAATATCAAGTGGTGAAGAACACGGTGGCGGAGCGCGCTGGAGCAGGTACTCCCACCGAGGGATTGCTGAAGGGCCTGAAGGGCACGAATTCGATCGCCTACACGAAGACGGATCCGGTGGCCTTGGCCAAGATTCTGACCAAGGTGGCGAAGGACGTTCCGGCGTTCCAATTTCGCGCCGGTTGGGTGGAAGGGCGCGTCATTTCGATTCAGGAAATCAAGCAGCTCGCGGATTTGCCGAGCAAGGATGAACTGATCAGCAAGATCATGTTCCTGCTGAACGCTCCGGCACAGCGCGTGGCGACCGTGCTGGCGGCGGTGCCGCGGAATCTGGCGGTAGTTACCAGCGAAGCCGCCAAGGCCAACAAGTTCGGAGCGGGCGGCGCGGCACCTGAAAGCGCACCGGCACCTGAAGCGGTTCCATCGTAAGTGGAGTGAGCGGGGGGAATTCGTAACGAAGTCCGGCAATCTTGATTTCACGAGATTTGGTTGTTCAATTCGGAGGAGGATAGGAAACAGCGATGGCCAGCAAAGTAGAAACAATTCTGGAAGAGATCAAGGGTCTGACGCTGCTCGAAGCTTCTGATCTAGTCAAGAAGATGGAAGAAGCTTTCGGCGTCTCAGCGGCAGCAGCGGCGCCCGTGATGATGGCGGGCGGCGGGGCAGGCGCGGGAGCAGCGGGCGCGGCCGAGGAGAAGACGGAATTCTCCGTCGTTCTGACAGAAGTCGGCGCCAATAAGATCAACGTGATCAAAGCGGTTCGCGAAGTCACCAGCCTGGGCTTGAAGGAAGCCAAGGATCTGGTGGATGGCGCTCCCAAAACGGTGAAAGAGGGCGTCAACAAAGACGAAGCCGCCACGATCAAGAAAAAGTTCGAAGAAGCCGGGGCCAAAGTCGAAGTCAAGTAGCTGGCTGCCCCTGCGGCCCTTGGTAATGTGAACGGGCCGCGAAGGAATTCGCGTACGCGCGCACTCCTTAGGAACAGTGAACTTCACAATACGTCCTTCCCGGACTGACGGGGCGGGTGTCTACCCGTGCCGTCATTTCCGGCATGAATTCATTTATGAGGATGGTCCATGAGCAATCGCAACGGTAATCGCGCCACTCGGGAACGGGCACGCCTGGACTTTGCCAAAATCAAGACCACGGTGCAAATCCCGAACCTGATTGACGTGCAGAAGAAGTCGTATCAAAGGTTTTTGCAGATGGATTTGCTGCCGAGCGAACGGGAAGACACGGGCCTGCAGTCGGTCTTCGCATCGGTGTTTCCGATTCAGGATTTTCGCGGCTTGTCGCAGCTGGATTTCGTGGATTATGCGATCGGAAACTGGGAGTGCAAGTGCGGCCATTTGCGCGGCCTGCATCACTTGCGCGCCACCTGTAGGAATTGCGGAGCTTCGGTCGTCACGAATCCCTACAAGACGGGCGACGTGCTGTGCGCGAAGTGCGGCACCTTCAATAAGAACACGCCGACGTTCTGCAACAAGTGCGGCGATCCGGTCACGCTGCAATTGAAGTATGACGTGAACGAGTGCCAGGAACGCGGGATGACCTATTCGGCGCCTCTGAAGGTGACGATTCGTCTGACCATTTACGACAAGGACCCGGATACGGGCGCGAAGTCCATCCGCGACATCAAAGAGCAGGAAGTTTTCTTCGGTGATATTCCGCTGATGACCGAGAACGGCACGTTCATCATCAATGGGACCGAGCGCGTCATCGTCAGCCAGCTGCATCGTTCGCCAGGCGTGTTTTTCGAGACGGCCAACAATCGCAGCTACTTCCTCGGCAAGATTATTCCTTACCGCGGATCGTGGGTGGAGTTCGAGTACGACACCAAGAACATTCTGTACGTGCGCATCGACCGCAAGCGCAAGTTCCTGGGCTCGATTTTCCTGCGCGCGCTGGGATTGAAGTCGAACGAAGACATCCTGCGCACGTTCTATCAAGTGGAGCGGATTTCGCTGCGCGAAGGCGAGCTGTACTGGAACGCTTCGGAAGGCTTGATTGACCGCAAGCTGTCGAAAGAAATCAAGCACCCGAAGACCGGCGAAGTGCTGGTGGGCGGGCACAAGCGCATCAGCGATCCGCTGTACAAGGAAATGGTGAAGGCGCGCGTCACGCAGGTGGAAATCGGCGTGGTGGATCTGGAAGGCGCGGTCACAGTCGGCGAACTGGTGAATCGCCAGACCGGTGAAGTGCTGCTCGAAGCCAACAAGCCGCTGACGGCGGAAATGTGGGCTTCGATCGCGGAAGCGGGAATCACGGAAGTGGATGTATGCTTCCCGGACCGTGACGACACCGGCATCATCGTCACGCGAACGCTGGAAAAGGACACGATCCGCTCGCCGAAGGAAGCGCTGATCGAAATCTACCGCAAGCTGCGCCCGGGCGATCCTCCGACTCTGGAAACGGCGACGGCGCTGTTCAACGGGATGTTTTTCGATGCGCGCAAGTACGATTTCAGCAAGGTCGGACGGCTGAAGTTCAATATCAAGCTGGGGCTGGAAACTCCTCTCGAAAAGCGCACGCTCGATCCTTCGGATTTCGTGGCGGCGATCAAGTATTTGCTGAAGCTGCGTAAGAACGTGGGCTCGGTGGATGACATCGACCATCTGGGCAACCGCCGCGTGCGCGCGGTGGGTGAGCTGCTCGAGAACCAATTCCGCATCGGCCTGGTTCGCATGGAGCGCGCGATCAAGGAAAAGATGTCGGTCTACCAGGAAATGTCCACGGCCATGCCGCACGATTTGGTGAACGCCAAGCCGGTAATGGCTGCCATCCGCGAATTCTTCGGCAGTTCGCAGCTTTCGCAGTTCATGGACCAGACCAATCCGCTCAGCGAAATCACCCACAAACGGCGTCTTTCGGCTCTCGGGCCGGGTGGTTTGTCGCGCGAACGCGCTGGCTTCGAAGTTCGCGACGTGCATCCGACGCACTACGGGCGCATTTGTCCGATTGAAACGCCGGAAGGCCCGAACATCGGATTGATCAGCTCGCTTTCGTCGTACGCGCGGATCAACGAGTTCGGCTTCATCGAATCGCCGTATCGTAAGGTGAAGAACGGGCGCGTGATCGATTTCGTGCAGATCGTGAACGCGGGCGATAGCGAATTCAAGGCCGGCGAAATCGTCGAGAAGGAAAAGGTGGAGGACGCCAACGAAGAGTTGAAGCGGCGGCGCGTAGTGTGGGATCCGCACTGCTTCTATCTTTCGGCGTGGGAAGAAGACCGCTATGTCGTCGCGCAGGCCAACGCTTCGCTCGATGAAAAAGAGCGAATCACGACGGAACTAGTGAACTGCCGCCAGGCAGGTAACTTCGTCCTGAAGAGTCGAGAGGAAGTCGATTACATCGACGTTTCGCCGAAGCAACTCGTATCGGTGGCTGCGAGCTTGATTCCATTCCTTGAGAACGACGACGCGAACCGTGCGTTGATGGGATCGAACATGCAGCGTCAAGCCGTCCCGCTGATTCGTGGTGACGCTCCGCTGGTGGGAACCGGCATGGAACGCGTTACCGCTCGCGATTCCGGCGCGGTGATCGTCTGCAAACGCGATGGCATCGTGGACCAGGTGGACTCCGAGCGCGTGATCGTGCGCGTGGAATCCGATCAATCGGGCGTACTGAGCCGCGAAGTCGGGTCCGACATTTACCTGCTCACGAAGTTCAAGCGCTCGAACCAGAACACTTGCATCAGCCAGAAGCCTTTGGTCCGCGCGGGCGACCGCGTGAAGCAAGGGCAAGTGCTGGCCGATGGACCTTGCACCGACCGTGGCGAACTGGCGCTCGGGCGCAACGTGCTGGTGGCCTTCGTGCCATGGCGCGGGTACAACTTCGAGGACGCGATCCTGGTCAGCGAAAAGCTGGTCGAAGAGGATTACTACACTTCGATTCACATCGAGGAATATGAAATCGAAGCGCGGGATACCAAGCTCGGTCCCGAGGAAATCACGCGGGACATTCCCAACATCAACGAGAGCTTCCTGCGCAACCTCGATGAAAGCGGCGTTATCCGCATCGGAGCGACGGTAAAGCCGGGCGACATCCTGGTGGGGAAGGTGACGCCGAAGGGCGAAACCACGCTGACGCCGGAAGAGAAGCTGCTGCGCGCGATTTTCGGTGAAAAAGCGGGAGACGTGCGTGACGCTTCGCTCTACTGCCCGCCGGGAATCGAAGGCACCATCGTGGACGTGAAGATCTTCTGCCGCAAGGGCGCGGAGAAGGACGAACGCCACAAGGCCATCGAAGCCGCGCAGGTCGCTAAGCTGGAAAAGAACCTGGCGGACGAAATCCGCATTCTTACTGACGAACGCTTGAAGCGCTTGAACGACTTGCTCGGCGGCCAGAAGCTGGTGGCCGACCTGCACGACGAGCGCACCAACAAGCGTTTGCTGACCAAGGGCGCCGAGCTGACCCGCGACATCCTGGAAAAGATTTCGACGCGCAACTTGAAGCGCTTGCGGTTAAACGATAAGGACCCGCTGCTCATCGAGAAGATCGACGAGGTCGAGGAAATGACCTCGCGGCAAATTGATGTGCTGCGGAAAATCACGGACGAGCGCATCGGCAAACTGAAGAAGGGCGACGAGCTGCCCCCGGGCGTGATCAAGCTGGTGAAGTGCTACATCGCCATGAAGCGCAAGCTTTCCGTCGGTGACAAGATGGCGGGCCGCCACGGCAACAAGGGCGTAATCGCGCGCATCGTTCCGAAGGAAGACATGCCGTACATGCCGGACGGCACACCGGTGGAAATCGTGCTGAACCCATTGGGCGTTCCTTCACGTATGAACGTCGGGCAGATTCTCGAGACACATCTTGGCTGGGCTTCGAAAGAACTCGGCGAGAAGATCGGGAAGCTGCTGGACAAGGAAGCTCGCGCGGACAGCGTACGCAAGTGGTTCAAGGATGCGTTCGGTCCCACTTCGGTGTGGAAGACCATCGCCAGTCTGGATGACGACGCGATTCTGGATTTGGCTTACAGCTTCCGGGAAGGCGTGCCGTTTGCAACGCCGGTGTTCGACGGCGCGCGCGAGGCGGACATCCGCCACTTGCTGGAATTCACGGCGCTGCCGGAGAGCGGAAAGATTTCGCTCTACGACGGCATGACGGGCGACTTGTTCGCGCAGCAGGTGACGGTCGGCTACATCTACATGCTCAAACTCTCGCACTTGGTGGACGACAAGATTCACGCTCGCTCCATCGGACCGTACTCACTGATCACGCAGCAGCCGCTGGGCGGCAAGGCGCAGTTCGGCGGGCAGCGATTCGGAGAAATGGAGGTGTGGGCGCTGGAAGCTTACGGCGCAGCGCACATCCTGCAGGAATTGCTGACGGCGAAGTCTGACGACGTATATGGCCGCGCGAAGATTTACGAGGCCATCGTCAAGGGCGAGCCGGGAATCGAGCCCGGCGTGCCCGAATCGTTCAACGTGCTGGTGCGCGAGTTGCAGTCACTGTGCCTGGACGTGGAATTGATGAAGCGCCAGAAGCCGCAACTGGAAAAAGCGGAAGCAGCGGATTAATTGATGCACGCGCTCCGCGCCGCAGCAGCGCGGAGCGTTCGACATTATTGCAGCAAGTGGTTTTTGGTCCGGCTTTGCCGGACAGGAGGATCAGCCATTGTACCGATCAAGCCCATATGACCGCGCCAGTCAGATTGCGGATTTTGATTCCATTCGCATCAGCCTGGCAAGTCCGGAAAAAATCCGGTCCTGGTCGCACGGTGAAGTGACCAAGCCGGAGACCATCAATTACCGCACCTTCAAGCCGGAGCGCGACGGACTGTTCTGCGCCAAGATTTTTGGTCCCGTCACGGACTGGGAATGTTTGTGCGGGAAGTACAAGCGCATGAAGCACCGGGGAGTGATCTGCGACAAGTGCGGTGTGGAAGTGACGCTCAGCAAGGTGCGTCGCGAACGCCTGGGGCACATAGAGCTGGCTTCGCCCTGCTCGCACGTATGGTTCTTCAAGGGATTGCCCAGCCGCATCGGCTATCTGCTGGACATCACCATGCGCGACCTCGAGCACATTCTCTACTTCGAGACATTTGTCTGCATCGATCCGGGCGAAGTGCTGGGGTTGAAGGAAAAGGACATCATTCCGGAAGAGAAGCTGCGCGAGCTGCAGAAGGAATATCCCGGAAAGTTCACTTCGGGGATGGGCGCGGAAGCCATCAAGGAATTGCTGCGCCGCGTGGAAGTGGACAAGCTCTCGGAAGAACTTCGCGAGAAGATGAAGATTGACCCCAGCCTGCAGAAGCGCATTAAGTACGCCAAGCGGCTGAAGGTGCTGGAAGCTTTCCGCAAGAGCGGCAACAAGCCAGAGTGGATGATTCTGGACGTGATCCCGGTGCTTCCGCCGGAACTGCGTCCCCTGGTGCCGCTGGACGGAGGGCGTTTTGCCACGTCCGACTTGAACGATTTGTACCGCCGCGTGATCAACCGCAACAACCGGCTGAAGAAGCTGATGGAATTGCACGCGCCGGATGTGATCGTTCGTAACGAAAAGCGCATGTTGCAGGAGGCGGTGGACGCGCTATTCGACAACGGACGGCGCGGTCGTGTATTGCGCGGCACGAACAATCGCCCGCTCAAGTCGCTGTCGGATACGCTGAAGGGCAAACAAGGGCGTTTCCGCCAGAACTTGCTCGGCAAGCGCGTCGACTATTCGGGCCGCTCGGTGATCGTCGTCGGGCCGGAACTGAAGCTGCACCAGTGCGGTCTGCCGAAGAAGATGGCGCTGGAGCTTTTCAAACCATTCATCTATCACAAGCTGGAAGCCGCCGGACACTGCACCACGATCAAGCAAGCCAAGGAACTGGTCGAGGCGCAGGAACCGGTGGTGTGGGACATTCTTGAGGACGTGATTCGCGAGCATCCCGTGCTTTTGAATCGCGCTCCCACGCTGCACCGGTTGGGCATTCAGGCGTTTGAGCCGACATTGGTGGAAGGCAAGGCCATCCGCATTCATCCGCTGGTCTGCACGGCGTTCAACGCGGACTTTGACGGTGACCAGATGGCGGTGCACATTCCGCTATCGCCGGAAGCGCAAGTCGAGGCTTCGGTGTTGATGCTCAGCTCGCACAACATCCTGTCTCCAGCCAACGGCTACCCGCTCGCGGTTCCGACCCAAGATATGGTCCTGGGCATCTACTACATGACCAAGGCCAAGCCGCAGGCAAAGGGTGAAGGCCGCGCGTTCGGTTCACCGGAAGAAGTGGTGATGGCGCTGGAAGCCGGCGAAGTGGAGCTCTTGACGCCGATTCGCATGCGCTACACGGGTGAGGTCATTGACCTAACCAACGCGTATGACGATCAGGACGTTTCGCACACCGAGCCGGTCAACCTGAACAAGCAATTCCTGCAAACGACCGTGGGACGGGTGATCTTCAACGATCATTTGCCGACGGACATGCCCTTCATCAATGGCTTGCTCAAGAAAAAGGGCGTGCAGGCGCTGGTGCAATACTGCTACTTGCGCTTTGGCCTTGAGAAGACCGTGGTGGCGCTGGATAAGCTGAAGGAACTCGGCTTCCTATACGCGACGAAGTCCGGCGTTTCGATCGGCATCAGCGACATGGTCATCCCCAATGTGAAGTTCAAGCTAGTGGACACTGCCGAGCACGAGGTGGTCAAGGTTCAGCAGCAGTATCTGGACGGCGCAATCACCAACGGCGAACGCTACAACAAGGTCATCGCGATCTGGTCGGACGTCACCGAAAAGGTGGCGGACGAAATGTTCAAGGCCCTGGAAGAGCAGGACAAGCAGGGCTTGATCAATCCGGTGTACGTGATGGCCGACTCCGGAGCGCGCGGATCGAAGCAGCAAATCCGGCAGCTTTCAGGAATGCGCGGCCTGATGGCCAAGCCTTCGGGCGAAGTCATCGAGACGCCGATCACATCCAACTTCCGCGAAGGATTGACCGTGCTGCAGTACTTTATTTCCACGCACGGTGCGCGTAAGGGTTTGGCCGATACGGCGCTGAAGACGGCCGATTCGGGCTATCTGACGCGACGGCTGGTGGACGTGGCGCAGGACGTGATCATCAATGAGTTCGACTGCGGCACGGCGGACGGAATTTACGTCGAGCCGATTTTGGAAGCGGGCGTGGAAGTCGAGCCGTTGCGCGACCGCGTGGTGGGCCGCGTTTCACTCGAGAAGATCAAAGACTACGAAGGCAACGTGATCGTCGAGATCAACCAGGAAATCACCGAAGAACTGGCCAATTCGATTCAAGCAGCCGGCATCGAGCGCGTCAAAATCCGGTCGGTGTTGACCTGCGAATCGCGCCGCGGAGTTTGCGGACGTTGCTACGGACGCAACCTGGCTACCGGCCGTTTCGTCGAGATGGGTGAGGCTATCGGCGTAATCGCGGCGCAGTCAATCGGCGAGCCTGGCACGCAGTTGACGATGCGTACCTTCCACATCGGCGGAACGGCGACTCGCGTCACCGAACAGTCAAAGGTCGAAGCGCGCAACAACGGCTTCGTGAAGTTCATTGACTTGAAGGTGGTCGAGGGCCGCGGCAAGCAGATCGTGGCGATGAACCGCTCGGGCTTGATCGCGGTGGTGGACGAGAAGGGCCGCGAAAAAGAGCGTCACCATGTGGTGTATGGCGCGCGCTTGAAGGTCGAGGATGGGCAGCCGGTTACGCTGGGCCAGACCATGGTCGAGTGGGATCCGTACACGTTCTCGATCCTCACCGAAACAGCGGGCGCCGTGCAATTCAAGGATTTGCAGGCTGGCGTCACGATCGAAGAGCAGGTGGACGAAGTCACCGGGTTATCGCAGCTGGTTGTGACGCTGCCGCCGGGCGATGAAAAACACCAGCCGACGATCTTGATTCGCGGAGCGCAGGGTCGGATCAAGAAGTACTTGATGCCGTCACGCGCTCACTTGATGGTGGTGGACGGGGACGAGGTGCAACCGGGCGACGTGCTCGCGAAGATTCCACGCGAGACCACCAAGACCAAGGACATCACGGGCGGTTTGCCGCGCGTGGTGGAACTCTTCGAAACCCGCAAACCGAAGGATCCCGCGGTCATCAGCGAAATTGACGGCGTGGTGAAATACGGCGAAATCGTCAAGGGCCAGCGGAAGATTTACGTCGAGAGCGAGGATGGCAAGGGCGCAGCGCAGACGATCAAGGAATATTCGATCTCGCGCGGCGTTCACATCAACGTGCAGGAAGGTGAACACGTTGCAGCGGGCGAACCGTTGATTGACGGGCCGCTCAACCCGCACGACATTCTCGCCGTCCTTGGCGAAAAGTACACGCAGGCCTACCTGGTGAACTCGATTCAGGAGGTCTACCGGTTGCAGGGCGTGAACATCAACGACAAGCACATCGAAGCGATCGTGCGGCAGATGATGCGCTGGGTGAAGGTGGAGGACGTAGGTGATACGTCGTTCCTGCTCGAGGAGCAAGTGGACAAGTTCCGCTTCCGCGAGGAGAACGACCGCATCATCCGCGACGGCGGACGGCCGGCAACCGGACGTCCTTTGCTCCTCGGCATCACCAAGGCATCGCTTTCGACGGATTCGTTCATCTCCGCGGCAAGCTTCCAGGAGACGACGCGCGTCCTCACCGAGGCGGCGATTTCCGGAAAGGTCGATTACTTGCGCGGCCTGAAGGAAAACGTGATCATGGGCCGATTGATTCCCGCCGGCACGGGCCTCGAGCGCTACCGCAACATCCAGCTCCTCACGGAAATTCCGAAGGAGGAGCCGGAGTCCATGGAGCCGGAACTTACGCCAGAAGAAGCAGCAGCGTTGGACTTCTTGCGCAAGGATACGGACGCGGTCGCCGAAAGTTAGACTGCTTCGCTTGTACACAACCTCAGGGCGCCGTGATTTTTTCGCGGCGCCCTTTTTTTGGTGCGCGTGAATTTGTTTCAGGAGCTCATCCCCAACAAGATGCGACCTACAGCCGGCTGCCCAGCCGCTTGCTAGCGCGAGTCACCTGTTAAGCAACTTGGCATATCGCCTCGCTTTCTTTTTCCTTGTGGCGCACGCAGTCAGTAAAATGGAAGAAGCGCACTCCCGGTATTGGACCTAGGCCGAGACTGCTTTCGGCATTTCTATGCCTAATCGTTCTCCTGAAAAACCGGCGGAGTTGGATACCTGGGTTTCCGCAACGGAGGCCCAGTTCAAGAAGCTCGTGGAAGTGATTTCCCGATCGCAGTTGAATTATCGGGAGCTCATTGACAGCCTCGACCACGCGGTTTTCACTGTTGCCCTGGATGGAGAGATCCGAGTCGCGAATCGCCGGCTTTCGGATATTCTCGGCGTCTGTTTTCAGGATCTGATTGGCCACCGCATGGATGAATTTGTGGCGGAGCCTTCGCTCGCGGAAGCGACGCGTACGCTGGAAGCATTTCTAAAGAAAGGGCATTGGGCAGGCCGAATCGCGGTCCGTCTGAAGAACGAGAGGCAACGTCGCTACTACGATTGCTGGCTGCAAGCGATGCGGGAAGAAGATCAAGCCCCGTCGGTCAGCGGCTGGGTGCGCGACGTTACTTCGCAGCATGAATCGGAAGTACGCTTCACTGAACTTTTCGAATCGCTGCGCGAAGGAATTTTCTTCACTACTCCTGACGGAAAACTGTTGGACGCCAATCCCGCGCTGCTCCGCATGTTGGGCTACGACAGCAAGGAAGAATTGCAGAAGCTCAATTTCCGCGAGCTCTATGTGGATCCCTCGCAGCGAGATACGTTAGTCCGCCAGGTCGTCGAACACGGAGCGGTTCAGGATGTCGACGTGGTGTACAAGCGAAGGGACGGAACGCATCTGCATTGCCTGGCTTCAGGTTTTGGAATTCGCGACACCTTTGGCCGCACCATCCGCATGCAGGGCACGCTGGTAGACGTCACCGAACGCATCGAGATCGAAGCGCGGCTACACCGCGAGCAGGAATTTGTGCGCCGGCTGGTGGCCAGCTTTCCGGACATCATCGCCGTGATGGACTTGGAGGGGCGGTTCACTTTCGTTAGCCCGCGAATTCGGGACGTTCTGGGCCATCCGGCGCAGGATTTGGTAGGTAAAGCTCTGTTGACGCAAATTCACCGGCATGACGTAGCGGCGCTTACCGACACTTTTCACGCACTGACCCACGGAGACTTGGCCCACGCGCAGTTTGAATATCGGACGAAGCACGCGGATGGATCTTGGCGGATCCTGCGGGCAAGCGCCAGCCCGCTCTTTGATGCTTCGGGGAAAATAAATGGCGTGGTGGCATCGGCTCGCGACGTTACGGAGACCAGAGCGGCCGAAAAGCAGCAATTGCAGAAGGAAAAGCTCGCGGCTATGGGCGAAATGATGGCGGGCGTGGCGCATGAGCTGAATAACCCATTGACCGCGATCTTGGGCATCAGCGATCTGATGCGTGAGCGCGCCGCTGACGATTCAACGCGCCGGCAAGTGGAAATTGTGCTGAAGCAGGCCCGGCGCGCGGCCGGGATTGTTCAGAATCTGCTGGCGTTTTCGCGGCCGTCGGCTCTCGCGAGCAGAAAGCTCCGTCCGGAGCACGCCATAAGACAGGTCATCGAGCAGCAGCAGGCATCGCTGAGGCAGAAAAATGTTTCGATCCAGCTGGAAGCCCCGGAGGGCCTGCCCTCTGTGGAGGCCGATCCCAGGTTACTGCAGCAGGTGTTTGTGAATTTGATCGTCAACGCGGAGCAAGCGATCACCAGCAAGCGTGATCAGGGTACCTTGCGAGTTTCAATTGAAGCTGTGGACGGCAAGATCGCGTTTGTGTTCGCGGATGACGGCCCCGGTATTTCTCCGGAAATCATGGCGAGGATCTTCGATCCGTTTTTTACCACGAAACGTCCCGGCGGCGGCACGGGGCTGGGATTGACGATTTGTCTTGCGATCGTGAAGGAACATGGTGGCACGATTGAAGTGCAATCGTCGCCGGATGCAGGCGCGGAATTTCGCGTGATACTACCGGTGTCAAAAGACGAGACATCGGCGACGTCGGCAGCGGCGCCGCAAGGCCGTACTTCCGCGCCACAGCCATCAGGCGCGTTGCAGGGACGCTCCGTTTACGTGGTAGACGACGAAGAGAGCATCCGCGAAATCGTACACGAAGGGCTTGCGGCGCGGGGGATGAAAGTGGAAGGCGCGTCCAGCTCGGAAGAAGCGTTGCTTCACCTCGCTGCACACACTTACGATTTCGTGTTGTGCGATTTCAACCTTCCGGGCCTTAACGGCGAGCAATTCTTCCAGCGTATGCATGCAAACGCGTCAGGCGGCGCGACTCCGAAATTCGTTTTCATGACCGGCGCGTTGCTGGACCCGAGCACGATGTCAATCTTCAGTGAAAAGGGAGCTTCTGTGCTGCAGAAGCCATTCCATATCGCGGGGCTGGCGGCTTTGCTGACGGAACTGCTGGAAGCGCAGCCAAGCAAGGCTAGATAGAAACGCTCGTGGCCTATTTCAACGGCTTGGCGGTAGGGTTAGAACCAGGGTCCACACCAAAATCCCAAAAATACAGACTCGTGGCGCCACCCTGCACACGCTCGGCTAGGGCGTATTCGCCGGGCTCGACATTTTCAGCCAGCGTGAAGCGGTAAACGCCCTGCGCGATTTCCCAACGCTGGATCGGTAAGGCGATCTTCCCCGTGGTGGCCTCTTCCTTGAACAATTGATCGAGGTTCTCGAGATCGCGTTTATCGTTTTGGACTCTTGCGCGAAGCAGGTCGAGGTCGGGTTCGCGGCCATCCGCGGTGCGCATGTAAAACTCGAGCTGGCCGCTCTTAATGCGGAACTTGGCGCGATTTCCTGGCAGCGAGACGGTGTGACGGGTGGGAACGATCGGAACCGGTATCAACACTTGCTTGAGCATTTGCGACTTGCTGAATTTAATGTCCGCTGCGGCCTGCGACAGCTGACGAATGGACTTGCCATCGAATTCAAAAAGACCCTCACCGGGCGGTAAAAAGACATTGGGGGCGACCTCGATGCTGGCGTCAATGTCCATCGGCGTGGAATGGTGAGCGACCTCGAGCGCGTGGACCTTGGCGACGATCGCGGCGTTGCGTTTGGTGTCCTCACCTTCGACTTTTTTCGTCGCGTCCCAATCGACTAGCGCGGCGGGAATTTCTTGCCAGTCGCGTTGGTCAATGCTGTAGTAACGGACGCGATCGCCGTCGACTTGGTACTCCCTGACCAGTTGGAAAGTGCCGTCTTTCAGCATCAATTTCTTGCCGCGTGGCAGGCCATCGTCTGGGGCGTCTTGCGTTGGTGCGGGCGGCTTCTGCTGTTGCTGTGGAGGCGGTGATGTCTGGTTTTGCGCGATGGATGGCAGGGTCAGTAAAACCACCGCGACAGAGGCTAGTGAAAATCGCAGAAAGCAGTGGCGGCGCACGGCACGGACTTCGAATTGTGGACTGAGAGCCATCGGTTTCGGCGCCGGGTCTGGAGCCCAGCGTATTGTCGCGGCCCGATTGCGGCGCCGTCGTTCAGCTTCCGGATAAGATGCAGATCCGGCGTGTAAGGTTGAGCAGATCAAAGAATAATCCCGGTTGGCGAAGGGTACAAGCAGAGGTGAAGCGAAAAAAAGAGAACGCCGCGGATCGGCGGAAGGCCAGGAAGCGCTGAGATTAGCTCAGAGTTTCGGCGGCGCTGACATAGTGGTCGCAGCGCGGCTGCAATACTGTCAGGATCATCAGATCCGAATGCGAGAAAAGCCACTTCTCGGCTTCCGCGCCGGCGGCTTCGGCTGCACGAACGATTGTGCCGAGATGTTTGTTGCGAGCAAGGCCGCGCAGATGGTCGGCACAAATGCCCGTGAGGGTGACGACCTCATCTTCGGTGAAGATTTTCTGACTCAGTTTAATGCGCACCATGGCCGGGCTCACCTCGTGAGATGCTGATGCCAAATTAAACGCTGCCAGAGTCGCATGCAATAGTCCTTCCGTTCCATACCGGCAAAACCTTATTTCGGCACCCGCGTTGGAACCAGTGTTCGCTCTAGCATTTAAGACCGATGCAGGCGAATTTGCTCCGAAAGCCTTGATTCGGCGGGTTGCCGAAAATAGGAAAGAAAAGTCTAAACGAGGAATATTTCTACACGTTCACTGATATGTTTCGCCGAGCGCAAAAATTGTGCACAGCGATTTGTGATAGCGATCTAGGGATAGGCGAATCAAGGCGAAGTCTGGTAGTCGGTTTTGCGAAACGACAAAATTGAGCCCGAACCTGCGCAAGCAATGTGCAAATTTCGCTGAGAGGCACGTTGAATTCTGCACGTCGCGTGCTACGAGTTGCGACCGGGTGATGGAGAATGCTTATAAATCCTGGCGCAAAGATCGCCGTGCGAAAATCTAGATTGTGAAGCCGTCCGCTTTTTCGAACGCGCGAGCGAGCTGCAGAATTCGCGCTTCGCCGAAGTGAGGACCGAAGATTTGCATCCCCACAGGGAGACCGGCCTTGGTCTTTCCGCAGGGAATCGAAATACCAGGCACTCCGGCGAGGGACCCGGTAACGGTATATATATCAGCAAGATACATCTGAAGCGGGTCTGCGGTCTTTTCGCCTAATTTGAAGGCCGGAGTCGGCGTGGTGGGGGTAATGATGGCATCCACTTTCTGAAATGCATTCGAGAAATCCTGCGCGATCAGCGCGCGAACTTTTTGCGCCCTCAGATAGTAGGCGTCGTAATAGCCGGACGAGAGAGCATAGGTGCCCAGCATGATCCGCCGCTTCACTTCCGGGCCGAAGCCGCCCTCGCGGGTTTTGCGGTACATCTCCATCAGCGTCGCGCCCGGGACTCGCAACCCATAGCGGACGCCGTCATAACGGGCCAAATTTGAGCTGGCCTCGGCCGTCGCGACGATATAGTAGGTGGCGATTGCGTAGTCAGTGTGCGGCATGTGCAACGGAACGCGCTTGCAGCCGAGCTTTTCGAGTAAAGCGATGCCTGCCTGAACTTTGGCCTTCACTTCCGAGTCGATGCCCTCGCCGAAATAATCTTCCGGGACGCCGATACGCAAACCCTGAATGGGGCTTTCAATTTCATCGGCATAGGTGGGTACCGGTACGGCGGCGGACGTGGAATCGTTGGAGTCGTGGCCAGCGATGACGGCCATTACGGTCGCGACATCGGGGATATTCGTGGCAAAAGGGCCTATCCGGTCGAGAGACGAGGCAAAGGCGATCAGCCCGTAGCGAGATACGCGACCGTATGTCGGCATTGTGGCAGGAATGCCACAGTATGCCCCAGGTTGGCGTATGGATCCGCCTGTGTCTGTCCCCAAAGCTACTACTGACAGTCCAGCAGCAACCGCCGCTGCAGACCCGCCGCTAGAGCCGCCTGGCACGCGGTCGCGAGCCAGGGGGTTACGTACGGCACCGTATGCGGAGTTCTCATTGGAGCTGCCCATAGCGAACTCATCGCAGTTGGTCTTGCCGAGGATGACTGCCCCAGCGCCCTCTAGGCGCTCGATGGCCGTGGCGTCGTACGGCGGTACATAGTTTTCAAGTATTTTCGAGCCACAGGTGGTCCGAACTCCGCGGGTGCTTAGGACGTCTTTTATGGCCACTGGAACGCCTGCCAGAGGCTCTAACGCGCGTCCCTGGGCAATGGAGGCGTCTACGCGGTCGGCTTGAGCGTAGGCGCGCTCCGGGCAGAGGGTCAGGAAGGCGTTCAATTCCGGGTTGCGGCGGTCAATCTGGGCGTAGAACTCCCTTGCTAGGTCGCGCGCGGATATCTTCTTGGCTTGCAGGGCCTTGCGCACTCCGGCGATGGTCCATGGGGTTGCCGGACTCATCGCTCAATCACTTTCGGGACGCGGAAGAAGGGCTTGACTGCATCCGGCGCGTGGGCCAGCACTTGCTCGCCGATGTTGCATGGAGCGATGATGTCGTCGCGAAGGTTCGGCTCGCTGCTAGTGCTCCTATCGGATTGCGACCCGACGGGCTCGGGCGCTTCAAGGTGAGCCGCCGCTAGGTCCCCAGCGATCGTCATCGGCCCGACAAGTGATACGTCAAGCTCCTGGAGCTTGCCTATGTATGAAAGTATTTCGTCCAGCTGGCCGCGGTATAGCTCGACCTCGTCGGGCGAGAGTTCAAGGTGAGCAAGTTCGGCTACGCGGAGCACGTCTTCGCGGCTAATTTTCATGGTGCCTCCGCGAAGGTTGGCGTGCCACTCGAGCCATGAATGCAGAACGCAGGAATTTCATCACACTATCTTAGTACACAAGAGACGGAGCGCAAGGGCGCCGGGCAGTGAAATTTATAAGCGCCAAGAATGGAAGGATCAAACACAATCAAACAGAGGACGCCGAGAACAACACCGAGGTCACAGAGAAATACGAACAGAGGCTAGGATCTGCGGCGACGGATAAACGGGGTGTGCTCGTTGTCCATTTCGCGGGAGATCTTCCGGGGGCCAGGTTTCGATGCGGCGAATTTCACTTCGCGAATCAGGCTGCCGCCCCAGGCTTTATTGACCTGCGCGCAGAATTCCGGTTTCATTTGCTCGAGCTGTTTCTGCCAGGCTTTGGTGTCGGCGGCGACCTCCAGGCATCCGGCGTGGCAACGGACCGGGCGGGTGTGAGCGGCTAGAGTCTTGCCAACAACACTCGGCCACACGCTCAAAAGCCATGCAACGACAGCTTCGGGCCGCTTGATTTGGCGCAGCATGCCGCCAAGGAAATTTCCCGCTCGTTCCATTCACGCTCCGCGCCGCGTGGTTTTTCGCGATTCTAGCACAAAGATAGTTGCGAAAGTGGCGGCAAGCATCGGGTGAAGATGGTATTGGCGATGGCAGTGAAGTTACGCTAACCTCGCGACATGAATTCCTCGACTTGGGAGCGAGATATGACATTCCTTCCCGTGATTCTGCTTTCAATCGGTTTTCTTTTTCCAAATCCCGCCGGGTCCGCGGCCTTAAAGACGCGCAACCGTCTACGCATGGACGCGGCGGCGCGGAAAATTTGGACGAACGACGACATTGCGCTGCTGCGACAGTTCGCTCCCATTTCGATTATCGGCGAGAGTCCCAGTTCTCAAGCAGAGGTCGCGAAACCGGCCGGCATCGAAGCTACCGCAGCGAACCAGCCTTACATCAGGGAACTCGATCCGCATTGGTACGCGGAACAGCGGCAGACGCTGCAAGCTCAAATCGACGCGGACGAACAACAGATCCGCGAAACACAAGCGATTCGGGAGACGGGTGAGGGCATTACCGATGCGATTCCCCTCGATAAAGAAGCACCTGGATTGAGTCCCGAGGCGACGGTGGAAATTCTTCAGAATCATGTGGCGCAGCTCGAGGGTCAGATTGGTGATCTTCAGGATCTTGCCAGGCAGAACGGTATTGATCCCGCTGTCGTGCGTTAGATTTTTATTGCCTCGATCTGTCTAATTGGTCTGCGATACCTGACCGCCTCTGGCGCGCATCGAGTTTCTCCGCACAGTGAATGAATCCGCTCGAAAACTCCCATGCGCGGAGCACGCGGAATTCGAACGCTAGAAGCGGATAGTTTTGCAGCACACGTTCGTTCAAATTGTGTAGGAGCGAGGAAGCGCTACACCATTCGCGAATGAGGAGCGAGAAATGAGTCCGATACGAGTAGTCGCGATACCCACGGAAATTGCGGAGTCGGTGCGACGCACGGGCAAGGACCCGCACTACGGACACTCAGCGCATACTGAAATTGCGGGTGAAGGCGCGCCGTGCCGGCATTGTCTGAAGCTCATCGCCGCGGGAGAGCAGAAGGCGACGTTATTTACTCTGGACGCGTTTGAAGGTCTTGAGCCACTGCCTCTGCCGGGGCCGGTCTACATTCACGCGAATGCGTGCGAACGGTATCCGGAAGATGGAGGTTTTCCGGCTGAATTGCGCACGAGCCCGCGCACGCTGAACGCTTACGGGCGAGGCCGACACCTGGTCGCGACCGAGTACGTTGAGAACCGGAGCGTGGACGCGGCCGTTGAGACGCTTCTTGCGCGGGCGGATGTGGATTACATCCATGTGCGAAGCACCACGGCTGGATGCTATACGTTTCGGATCGAACGCGCCGGCACCACCGGAGCAGGGCAGCGAAAAGCCTGAGCTTCGATGGGGCCTACTCTGCTCTCCACGGGATGATGAAGATTTAACCCATAGCTCGCAGAAAAAAGCGCGCAGGGTACGCAGAGAAAACCGGCCCAGGGGCAGACCGCCCCACTCCCTGTACGAAGGGTTGGCATTGCTCGCTCGCCTCGGTGCGCGCGCTCAAGACCTTGGAGCCGCGAGGGCACTCGCGCCGTTGAGGCCGAGTTCCTCGGCGACTGAGCGCAGCGCTACGATGCAGAAGGCGATGTGCTCGTCGAGTGGGATGCCAAGCTCTTCCGCGCCCCTGTAAACGTCGTCGCGGTTCACTCCGCGCGCGAACGCTTTATCTTTCAGTTTTTTCTTCACCGAGGCGGCTTCCACCTCGTGGATGCTCTTGCTGGGTTTGATCAAGGCGCAAGCGGTGAGGAACCCAGCCAGCTCGTCACACGCAAATAGTGTCTTATCCAGGGGCGAGACGCGTGGGACATTGCAGTAGTCAGCGTGCCCCAAGATTGCGTGGATCATCGCTTCGGCGTAGCCGCGCTCACGCAAAATCTTTGAACCTTCGTAGGGATGCTCTTCCGTCGGGTGATGCGCGGCGTTAGGCCAGCGCTCGTAGTCGAAATCGTGAAGTAGCGCGGTGACGGCCCAGAGTTCCTCGTCGGCATTGAGCTTGCGGGCATAGGCGCGCACGCAGGCTTCAACGGCAAGAGCGTGTTTGCGCAGACTCTCACTTTGCGTGTATTCACAGAGCAGACTCCAGGATTCCTCGCGATTCGGCATTTTTCCCCCGTTTCGAGTTTATCGCAGAGTTGAACTGCGCCGATACAGGCCCAAGGGTGGCCATCCGATGCAGCTTCCATTGCCGGTCCTGATCGACCCTGGGTCATAAATGGCGCGTCCGTGTGAATGAAGGGCGATAGTGTGCCGATAGAGAGGTCATTGCAGAGTTTTCAGCTTTAACCGCTAGGCACGACGGCTCCGCCGGCGGGCGGAACGCCGAACGGCACACGGGGAGAAAACACAGGGCAAATTGTGCGTGGTTGCTCCGCGACGATAGGCCGAAACGTCTCAATGTAGGAATCAGTGAGTCTGTGAGACGTTCAATTTTGAGACGAGCCCCGCAACCGTCAATGACGATAGCGAGATCAATTCGGTGTTTCTTCTCGTCATTGATTGAACACAATCACTTTGCGGACTGGTATTTAGCGCAAAGGAACAGGAAAGGCAGCCGCGCAGGCCGAGATGTCCGCCGGATGCTGGGCAACAAAATTGCAAGCGTAAATCGTCAACCGGTGACGCAGGACGGCAATGTGCTCAGAGCGTCATCGGACACGAAACGTCGAAGGCGAAGAAAATTCGTAGCACGTTTTCCGGATTTGGGGGACCACAACCGCATTTAATTGTGGCGCGCGCTGCGAAGAGGGTAGAATCCGTTCGGCTTGAGGACGAAAAAGGGCTTGACAAGAAATGGCACCCTGTGGAGAATCGCTCCGCGCCAGTTTCTGCCTTCCCCTGTTGTGACGTTCCTCCCCTTCGCATCGCCGGAATAGTCTGCGAGGAGACCCGGTGGCGGAAAAAGAAGCAGTAGACGTGAGCATGGAAACGGAACGCGAAGTACTTCGCTGTCAGGTATGTGGGTTGGTGCAGTACCGCACACGCACGGACAATTGTCGCCGGTGCCTGCGCATGCTGCCCCCGAAGGTGACGTTCGTCATTCCGACGCCGTCGCCTCAAGATTTACCGGGGGACGATCGCCAACTGTTTGAGAACTGGCCAAATCGCGAAACTGTCGAAAACATTGGCCAGCGCATCAGACAGCTGCGAGAGTCACGCGGCATGACGCAAAGCCAGCTACAGGCACGTTCGCGCGTCTCGCGCTCGTATTTGTCCCGGATCGAGAGTGGACAGATGACGCCAAGCCTCGGCACGCTGGAAAAAATTGCCGAAGCGCTCGGTGTTGGGCTGAACCGCTTCTTCGTGCCGGAAACAAACGGCGAGACGGTGCTCGAAGATCCTTTCATCCAAGGTCTTCGCCCGTACCTGCGGCAACTCGATTGGACACAGTGGCAGGGCATCCTGAAGCGCTTGCAGGCGATCAGCGAGCACGTGAGCACGAATCACAGCGTGCGTCCGATGCCGCCGCAAGTGGCTGATCGATTGCCACACCACATGCCCCGCCGACAACAGGTCACCGGTCACGGTGCGGTGGCGCTCCACCGCTAGGCCGCAGAACCACAAGGCGCGGCAAACGAAATCAGGGCGAAATTGGGGTTGGTCCGGCAGACCCGCGGGGGCGGACTGCCGGGCGTAGCCCGCAACGCGTCGAATCTCGGCTGGAACTTGCGGCGCTCGGATCTTTAACTTACCCGCGGTAAATCTCCGAACAGACGGTTCATGCTGAAGGTTTGGTGCGAGGCTACTGCGCCTGTTTCACGCCGACCCGGACCAGCGCAATCTCTACCCGCCCACTCTTTCTAGTCAGCGCAACGACGCGCGCGCCGTCCCCGTGGTCGTCCACAAACGCAACGTCCGCATCGCTGTTTGCCTCTACGCCTTGGATTTTGGTGTGGGAGCCCTGCTTTTCACGGCGAAAACTCGCTCCCAGCCTTTGCGCGTACCACCCGGAGACTTTATCGAGTTCGTCTGCTGTGCTGTATTTTTCGACCGCGATTCCGAAGCCTGCGTCGCCTGAGGAAACTTCCAAGTTGGCGTTGTGCGAATCGACCGAAGTTGAGCCGGGGTAAATCGGCAGGCTCGTCGCGTGCGTCGCATCGTTGTTTACTTTGATGCCGCCAACGGGCGTCTGAATCTCGACGTTCTGCCCCTTATTGCGCACGTGAAGATTGTGAATCAGCAGTCCGGCGAGAGCCACGCCGAAGACCACCATTATGACAATCCCGCCGGCCACGATTCCGAGAATCCACCATACCGCCGTAGATTTGTCGCTGCGCTGAGGGGGTATGACGGCGGGAGGCCGTCCCGATGCGCTAGACATAATTCACCCTCTTAAGCTGTAACTGAATCTTACTACGTAAATTCGTTCCGAAATGTTTCCGCGAACGCTGGTGCTCAGCTGAAACGGACTTCAACGCCGGGATGGCGGTCCAGGTGGACGGAGTCGATGAAGCGCACTTCGCCTTCCTGAAGCGTCATGATCAGCGAATGAGTGCGCGTGCCGTCGCGGAAGAAATTGACTCCGCGAAGCAATCCGCCTCCGGTGACGCCCGTGCACGCAAAGATGATTTTCTTGCCGGGCGCCAGGTCCATGGTTTCGTAGATCCGTTTGGGATCCTTGATGCCCATTTGGGCGACGCGTTCGTGGTGCTCGGGCTTTGAAACCACCAGGCGCGCGAGGATCTGGCCGTTCAAGCAGCGCAGGGCGGCGGCAGTGAGCACGCCTTCGGGAGCGCCGCCCGTTCCCATGACCGCGTGAACGGACGTGCCGCGCACAGCGGCGTTGATGCCGGCGGAGAGATCGCCATCGGAGATGAGCCGTATGCGCGCGCCCGCGGTGCGAATATCACTGATGAGCTTTTCGTGGCGCGGCCGGTCCAGAACCACGATAACAAGATCTTCGACGTCGCGATCGTAGCGGCGGGCAATGGCGCGAAGGTTGTCCTTCACCGGCGCGTCGAGATCAATCGCGCCTTTCGCCGGAGGCCCCACAATGAGTTTTTCCATGTAGAGATCCGGGGCGTGGAGCAAGCCGCCGTGTTCGCTGGCGGCGAGCACCACAACAGCGCCGGGCTCGCCGGTGGCGCACAGATTGGTGCCCTCGAGCGGGTCGACGGCGATATCCACTTGCGGATAGGTGCGGCTTTTGTCGTGGACCGCCGCGCCGACTTTTTCGCCGATGAAAAGCATCGGCGCTTCGTCGCGTTCGCCTTCACCGATTACGATGGTGCCGTCCATGCCGACGCGGTCCATTTCCGAGCGCATTGCTTCGACCGCGGCCTGGTCCGATCCAGAGCGGTCGCCCTGGCCCATGGTGCGGGCGGACGCGATCGCCGCGGTTTCCACTGTGCGCAAGAATTCGAGGCTGAGTTCCTTCTCCATTGCCGCTCCTGAGAGGTAAACGAGTTCCGGTGGCTGGGACGGTCCTTCCGGGCGGCCTATCATAATCCAAATAGGCGAAAACGAATCAAGACGTTATTGCGAAAAGGTTTTGTAGCAGCGGTCTTCAGACGCGCCATTTGTCCACACGTTGGTCGTGAGCGCCACTACGGCAGCGGTTGGATTTTGGCGTTCACCAGGAACGGATCGTCGAACTCGGTCATGTCGCCCGCTTTCTTGCCAACGACCGGTTGAAGCCTTGCGGAGAGCGGCTTGTGCCACTTCACAGACAGGCTAGCCACGTCGCCCAAAGTTGCTTCGAGCTGTTTCTGCGATACGTCGCCTGGCATCGGGATCGTATCGAGGCCAGTGCCGCAGACGGCGGAGTAGGCGAGCAGGGCATCAATGGATAGGCGGCCTTCGCTCCAACGCTGTGCAAGCACGGCATCTTCGAGAATCGGAAGCATGAGGCCGGAATAGCCTGCTTGTTTCACAGGGATCGCTTTCAGAGCACGGGTAATGAGCGCCGCGGTGCTGAGCGTGCCGCTGGAGCCGACTGGTGCGTCGAGAAAATTTTCAACCGCGTGGCCAATGGAGACATCTTTCAGCGGCGCGGGCGAGAGGTCAATGCCGCCATATTTCCAGTCGCTACCTTCACTGATTGCGGCGGCCGTTTTTTCGATTCTCGCGGCGTGCGCGCCGAGAACATTTTTCAGGCGTTCCTCCGCTTCGGCGGGCGATTTCGTCGAAGCTAACACCTCGCCGACGACATTTGCCGATTGCAGCGCGATGGCGAATTGCTTTCCTTCTCCGGTGTAATACGAGGCGGGATAAAAAGGAGTGCCGGAAGGCACCCAGGCCGCGGCCGTGAAGTTGAAATTACCCTGGCTGTGGGGCGTGTTCGCTTCGAGGTACTTGATCACTCCAGCTGCGGCGTGAATTGAGTTCCAATGGATCCCGTCTTCGCCCGCGATGGAAACCGAGCCTTCGAGGATTTTTGAATGCGTGATGATTTTGCCTAACAGCTCAGCCGCATGCGGAACGTCGCTGTCTTTCAACATTGCCGGGCCGATGGCGGCGTCGAAGCCTTCTTTCACGGCGAGGGCGTCATAATCACGGAAAAAACTCAGGGCTTGATCGTCCGACAAGCCGCGCGTGTATTCGGGAAAGGGCTGGGTCGTGATACGGATGCCTTCTACTTCGTAGCCGGATTTTTCGATGGCAGCTTTGGCCGTGCGCAAGAATTTGAGCGCATCCTGAATCTGGCTCTGGTAGTTCGCGCGATCGAGACGAACGAACGCAGTAATGGCCCGGACCTTCGGCTTCGATGGAGGGTCGGAGGCGCGTGTGTCCACTGCGCTCGCGACAAGAATCGAAGCGAGCAGTACGGCAAAGACCAAATGGAGATAAGCTCGGCGCGCGCGCCTCACGAGAACGCCTGAATTCCGGTGATGCGTTCACCGATGATTAGTTTGTGGATGTCATGCGTGCCTTCGTAAGTGAAGACCGATTCCAGGTTGTTCATATGGCGCATTACGCAGTAATCGTCAACGATGCCGTTCGCCCCCAGAATTTCGCGCGCCTTCCGGGCGATTTCGCGGGCCATCCAGACGTTGTTCATTTTCAGCATGGAGATGTGCGATGGGTGGACGCGGCCCTGGTCTTTGAGGCGTCCGACTTGCAACGCGAGGAACTGCGCTTTGGTGATTTCGGTAATCATCCATACTAATTTTTCCTGCACCAGCTGATGCGAGGCGATGGGCTTGTTGTCGAACTGCTTGCGCTCCTTGGCATAGCGAAGCGCGGTGTCGTAGCACGCCATCGCCGCTCCAATTCCTCCCCAGCCGATACCGTAACGGGCCTGATTGAGACAGGAGAGCGGCCCCTTCAGGCCTTCGACGGCGGGTAGAAGGTTCGCCGCCGGGATTTTGCAGTCGGTCATCGCCAGCCCCGAAGTCACCGACGCGCGCAGTGAATATTTTCCGTGCACGTCCCAGGCTTTGTATCCGGGTGTGCCTTTTTCCACTAGGAAGCCACGGATGACAGCGTCTTCACATTTGGCCCAGATGACGGCGACGTCCGCGAGCGACCCGCTGGTGATCCACATCTTTTCGCCATTCAAAACGTAACACTCGCCCTTTTTAACCGCGCGAGTAAGCATCCCGCCGGGATTCGAGCCGAACTGTGGTTCAGTGAGCCCGAAACAGCCGATTGCTTTTCCTTGTTGTAACAGCGGGAGCCACTTGTCTTTTTGAGCGTCGGAGCCAAACGCGTGAATCGGGTACATCACCAGCGCGGATTGCACGGAAACAAAGCTGCGCAGCCCGGAATCGCCGCGCTCGAGCTCCTGCGTCACCAAGCCGTATTCGACGTTCGACATGCCCGCGCAGCCGTAACCCTTCAGATTCGCGCCGAAAAGCCCCAGCTCGGCCATCTGCGGGACGAGCTGCGTGGGGAATTTTCCTTCGCGGTTATATTCCTCGATGATCGGCATGATTTCCGCGTCCACGAATTGGCGCGCAGTGTTGCGCGCAAGCTTTTCCTCGTCGCTCAGGACGGAATCGAACTCGAGGTAATCCACCCCGGGGAATGACGGCATTAGAACTCTCCTTGAATATGGGCCGCGGGAAGGTACAGCGCGAAATTCAGCGCGACGCCAAAACGCGATTGTATCCAATTCACGCCTCGTAGCGCCAGTGAGCGATCAGCAAGCGGCGGTTACGCTGTAGTTGACCGATACTGGGATTTGAAATTTATAGTATCGTACTGACTTCCGTGCATCAGACGCAGACAAACCCGCGCGCGGCTTTGGGCTCGATTGTGGCAGTGAGCGTCCTCGCAGTTTCGTTTCTGCTATGGCTGCTGTATATGCATCACGCTCCCGCGCGGTTTGCGGGCCGGTATATTTTCTTGCCGGCATTGAATGCGGTGCTGAATGGCCTGGCCGCGATCGCGCTGTGCATCGGCTTTTACTTCATCAAGACCGGGAACCGCCGAGCGCATCGCACAAGCATGTTCACGGCGTTCGCATTCTCATCGCTCTTTCTCGTCACCTATATCGTGAACCACGCCCTGCACGGCGACACGCGCTTTCCTACGGGACACGCAACCATCCGCACGGTGTACCTCACAATTTTGGCCAGCCACATTTTTCTTTCGATTGTGGCGCTGCCGATGGTGCTCATCACGTTCTTTTTTTCGCTGAGCGGCCGTTTTCCGATGCACAAGCGGGTGGCGCGATACACATTCCCGATCTGGCTGTACGTTTCGGTGACGGGTGTGGTCGTCTTCGTACTTCTCCAGGCTTACGCGTACTGATTCAATCCGTCGCAATCTTCACTGGCGAAGCCATGGTAGCGCCCGCTGTGTCCCGCATTTGGGACGCAGCGGTCAAGTCTTGTTCGCCGCGTTCTTTCGCGCACTGCTGTATACTTCCGCGAAAGCTGCGCGAGGTAATTGATGAAGCGTTCAGTGGGCGTGACAATTTCCGCGGTAATCGTTCTTGTGGGCTGCGGAGTCACCTTCGTTTCCTGCGCCTTCATGGCGCTGGGTCTTGCGGAGATGGCCTCGAGAGGCGCCACGCCCCAGTTCAGCAAGGCTGCTGGCGTGTTTTTGGTTTTGTTCATGCTGGCTCTGGCAATTTGGGGCATCGCTACCGGCATCAACCTTTTGCATCTTCGCGAATGGGCTAGAATTTCCGTACTCGTTTTCAGCGGACTTCTGCTGGTGATCTCGCTGCCTGGAATCGTCATGATGCTTTTGGTTCCGTTTCCAACGCCGCCCGGCGTCGCCGACCCCGTGCTTATGCAGCGAGTTATGGCAGCGACGCGCGTGGGAATGATAGTCGTCTATGGATTGCTGGCCGCGCTGGGGGGATGGTGGCTGTATTTCTTCAACAGTCGTGCGGTGAAGGATCAATTCGGAAATGCGCGTACGCCTGAAGCAGCCTCCCCAGCCGCATGGGCTCCTGCCGCAGTCGGATCCCCATCGCCGAAAAGGCCGATCAGCATCACGATCATCGCGTACATATCGCTGATCGGAGCATGCGTCCTACCGGTTGTTCAGGTGATGCACGTCCCAATGATGTTCTTGGGATTTGTATTCACCGGCTGGAAGGCGTCGCTGATTATTATGGGCTTTATGACTGTGCAACTGCTGATGGCCTATGGCCTGTTGCAGCTGGAACCCTGGGGCCGAAGCCTGGCGATTTATTACTTCAATTTTGCGATTTTCAATTCGATCATCTCCGTGATACTTCCTGGGGCGCAGTCGCGCTTCGACGAAGCCGCGGCTTTGATCCAGGGGACGACGGGATTGCCGGCATCGCCCGTGAAATTTCCGATTTGGTCGGGATTGATATTGGGCCTCCCGATAATCGCGATTCAACTGTGGTTCGTTGTGACGCGAAAGCAGGCGTTCGAACGGCCTCACGGATCGTCTGCCGCGCAATCGTGACTGCGGGGCGCCCGGCTTGTATCGTCAGCAGCCGTTTGACGCTGTAACTAGGGCCGCAAAGCGTTGACGCGCGCCGTGCTCGATGCGATAATCGGCGTCTTTGTTCGACCCTAGAAGTGTGTTCGGGCGCGGTTCGGGGCCGAGCCTGACTTAAGTTAAACTAAACAAACGGGGCAAACGCATCACTACGCTTTCCTGACGATGGATATCCTCCACCAGCTCGGCGACTTGTTTCTTCAAGCTGTGCCTACCGTCATTATCGTCTTCCTGTTTTATCTTTTTATGCGCTGGGCGTTTTTCATGCCGATCCAGAAGGCGATGGCGGAGCGCGAGGCGAAGATAGAAGGGGCTCGACACGAGGCGGCGGCCATCGAAGAAGCTGCGCGCAAGGATTTCGAGAATTATCATGAAGCCTTGCGCAAAGCGCGCGCGGAAATCTACGCGCAGCAGGAAGCAGCGCGTCAAGCGATCCTGGATGAGCGCGCGAAGAACCTGAAAGCGATGCGCTCGCTCGCGCAGAAGGAAGTGGCCGAAGCGAAGAAGAGAATTGCAGTTGAGCTTGCGGCGGCGCGCGCGGAAATGGAACGCCAGACCCCGGAGCTTGCCGGCAAAATCGTGGAGACCATCCTGAAGAATCCCTTTTCCTTGCAGGGAGGGGCCGGCCGATGATGCGACGCTTCTGGTCTGTTTACGGCGCGCTGGCCTGCGCAGCAGCCTTGTTGCTTTGGGCTGCCGCGCCTGTTCTTGCCCAGGAAGGCGAAGCCTCCCCCGCGGATTCGCCGACCGGCTGGGTTTTTCGCTGGCTGAACTTTGCGCTCGTTTTCAGCGGGATCGCCTACGCCATCTGGAAATGGGGTGCACCGTATTTTCGCCAGCACACCGAGGAAATTTCGCGCAAGATTGCGGAAGGCGCACGGGCTCGCGAAGCGGCCGAACGGCAGCGTCGCGAAATTCAAGCCAAGCTTGCTGGGCTTGAAGAGGAAATCAATCGACTGCGCGTCGAAGGGAAACGTGACGCCGATGCCGAGGCGCAGCGGCTGCTCGATATGGAGCGCGTCGAGCGGGAAAGAATCGAGCGTGCCGCTCGCGCAGAAGTCGAAGCTGCCGAACGAGAGGGCCGCATGGAGCTGAAGATTGTTGCCGCACGGCGCGCCGTGGAATTGGCCGAAGCGCTACTGCGACAGTCACTGACTCCCAAGGCGGACGAAATGCTGTTCAAGGGGTTTGTAACCGAACTCCAGGAGAACCTCAATTGAGCGCGGTGGCCGAACGATACGCCGCGGCGCTTGCCGACGTGGTCATGGAGCGCAAGGGCGCTCCCGATATCCCGGAAGGCTTGGCGGAGTTCGTCGATCTATTTTTCGCGTCGGCGGATTTGCGAAATGCTTTGGAAAGCCCGGCCGTCGCGCGCGAAGTAAAGATCAAGGTAATCGACGAAGTTGCCGAGAAGATGAAGCTGAACGAGGCCGTGCGCAATTTCATTTGTGTAGTGGTAGACCATCGCCGCATGCACATGCTTCGCGAAATCCTCCAGCTCTTGTCTGTGGAATTGGACCGGCGCCAGAACATCGTGAAACTGGTAGTGACGTCAGCGCGGAAGCTGGACGAACGCGAAAGAGCAGAGTTGATCGAAGCGTTCGATGGCAAAGACCAAAAAAAGAAAGTAAGGGCGACCTTCGCGGAAGATCGGGCGTTGTTGGGCGGGGTGGTCGTGCGCGTAGGGTCTACGGTGTACGACGGATCAGTGCGCGAGCAATTGAACCGTTTGCGCGAACAGTTGGAATCGGAATAGCACCCAGGTAAGGGCGCACAGGATTACGGGAGCCAGGGTATGGCCAATATCAAAGCAGACGAGATCACCAAGATACTGCGCGAGCAGATCGAAAACTATAAAGAGAAGCTTGCCGTCGAAGAAGTCGGCTCCGTCATTTCGGTAGGCGACGGCATCGCGCGTATTCACGGCCTGGATAAATGCATGGCCGGAGAAATGATCGAGTTTCCCCACGACGTGTACGGAATCGCGCTGAACCTGGAAGAGGATCAGGTGGGCGCGGTGCTTCTGGGCGATTACACCGAAATTAAAGAAGGCGACATCGTCAAGCGGACGAACAAGATCATGTCCGTGCCGGTGGGCGACGGATTGATCGGCCGCGTGGTGGATGCGCTGGGTAATCCTATTGACGATAAAGGGCCGATACAATCGAGTCAGCGCAGTCCTCTGGAGCGGTTGGCGCCCGGTGTGGTAGATCGACAGCCGGTGCGCGAACCCATTCAGACTGGTATCAAATCAATTGACGCGATGATCCCAATCGGGCGTGGCCAGCGCGAATTGATTATCGGTGACCGCCAGATCGGCAAGACCGCGATCATTCTGGACACGATCTTGAACCAGCGCGGCGGTGATTTGATCTGCATTTACTGCGCGATCGGCCAGAAACGCTCAACAGTGGCGCAGGTCATCAAGACGCTGACGGATTATGGCGCGATGGAGCATACGATTGTGGTGGCGGCGACCGCGTCTGAATCCGCGTCCATGCAATACATCGCACCGTTTACGGCTTGCGCGATTGGCGAATATTTCCGTGACAGCAAACGGCACGCTATTTGTTTCTACGATGACCTCTCGAAACACGCGCAGTCGTATCGCGAAATTTCGCTGCTGTTGAGGCGTCCTCCGGGGCGCGAGGCGTTTCCCGGCGACGTTTTCTTCCTGCATTCCCGCTTGCTGGAGCGCGCCGCGAAATTGAACGACGAGCTCGGCGCTGGGTCGCTAACGGCGCTGCCGGTGATCGAAACGCAGGCCGGCGATATTTCTGCGTACATTCCCACCAACGTAATTTCGATCACGGACGGCCAGATATTTCTGGAAGCGGACCTTTTCAATAGCGGCATCCGCCCAGCGGTGAACGCAGGTATTTCCGTGAGCCGCGTCGGAGGCAATGCGCAGATTAAAGCGATGAGGCAGGTATCCGGTACTTTGCGGTTGGACCTGGCGCAATATCGTGATCTGGCGGCATTCGCTCAATTCGGCACCGAACAATTGGACAAAGCCACGCAGGCGCAGCTCGCGCGGGGCCAGCGGCTGATGGAAATTTTGAAGCAGGATCAGTACCAGCCGCTCCCTGTCGAGAAGCAGGTTTTGATTATTTTTGCTGCTTCCAATAAATATCTCGATGACCTGCCGGTTTCCGAATGCCGCCGATTCGAGCAAGAACTGTACCCGTTCCTCGACACGAATTACAACGGGCTGCTGAAGGCGCTGCGCGAGAAGAAGGCATTTGACGAGGCCATTAAGGCTGAGGCCAAGAAAGCCTTGGATGAATTCAAGGAGCAGTTTAAGGCGACGATCAAGGCCGAGAAAGAGCAGGCCAAAGAGAAGGAAGAAGCAAGCGACAAGGATCAAGCGCGCCCGAGTGCTAACAAAGCAGAGCCAAAGAACGACGCCTCCGCCCATCCGCCGCCGCAGGCTCCAGAGAAGGTGAACGCTCCAGCGAAGTAGCCCATGCCCACACTTCTTGACTATCGGCGGCGCATCCGCTCAGTAAAAAGTACCAAGCAGATCACTCGTGCCATGAAGTTCGTGGCTGCGGCGAAGCTGCGCCGCGCGCAGGAAGGTGTTTTTGCGGCGCGGCCTTACGCGAAGGAAATTCTGCGTGTCTTGCGCTCGGCGGCTGCGCGCATGGAATCTCCGGCGCATCCGTTGCTCAAGCGTCGACCCGAAGAAAAAATCCTGGTCCTGGTCTTGACGGGCGACCGCTCGCTTGCCGGAGCGTTTAATTCGAATGTGCTCCGTCATGCAATGGAATTCATTCGTGAACACCATGCACAGAAACTCGAATTGATGGTGGTCGGCAAGAAAGGCCGCGACACGCTGCGAAAGCGTGGATACAGCTTCGTCGGCGAGTGGACGGATGTTTCGGCGCACGTGGAATTTCCCAAAGCCAAGGAAATTGCCACGCGCATTGCGGAGCTGTACATTAATGAAGAAGTAGACGCGGTGTACGCCATCTACAACGAGTTCAAGAACGTGATGGTGCAAAATCTGCGTGCCGAGAAATTGCTGCCCGTCGATCCGGAGATAGTGAAGGAATCAGCGGAGGGCGAAAAAGAACTGGCTGCGAAACACGCGGGTTCGGGTGGATCGTTGCCGACCGAACCAGGTCCGCAAGCCAAAGGGCTGGTGGTGGATTACATCTACGAGCAACCCGTGGAAGAAATCTTCAACGGGCTGGTGCCGCGGTACGTGGAAGCTGAGATTTTCCGAATTTTACTCGAATCGGCTGCTGCCGAGCACGCGGCTCGCATGACGGCGATGGATTCAGCCACGCGCAATGCATCCGAGCTGATAGACAAGCTGACGCTACAGATGAACAACATCCGCCAAGCGGCAATTACGAAGGAACTGATCGAAATTGTGAGCGGCGCTGCCTCCGCGATGTCGTAGCGCGCTCGAGAGACCCGAAGGAGACACCTTATGGCTACCAAGGAACAAAAAACCGGGCACGTAGTTGAAGTGATCGGTCCGGTCGTGGACGTGCAATTCGAGGAAGGGCATTTGCCGCTGATTCACAACGCGGTGCGCATCACGAGCGAGGGCTACAATAATCCGGTTCCGCTCGATATCGTCGCGGAAGTGGCGCAGCATCTCGGCGAAGGGCGCGTTCGTACTGTGGCGATGAAGCCGACCGAAGGATTGGTGCGTGGGATGAAGGCGGTCGATCTCGGTGAGCCGATTTCCGTGCCGGTGGGGCGCGGAGTGCTGGGACGCGTGCTCAACGTGTTGGGCGAGCCGGTGGATAACCTCGGGCCAGTAAAGTACGAGAAGCGCTATCCGATTCACCGCCCGGCGCCGTCGCTCGAAGATCAGTCCACCACCCTTGAAATGTTCGAGACCGGCATCAAGGTTGTGGACCTTACCGAGCCCTATCTGAAGGGCGGGAAAATCGGGTTGTTCGGTGGCGCTGGCGTTGGCAAAACCGTGCTGATTCAAGAATTAATTCACAACGTTGCGATGAAGCATGGTGGCGTGTCGGTGTTTTCGGGTGTGGGCGAACGCACGCGCGAGGGGAACGACCTGTGGCTCGAAATGCAGGAGTCGGGGGTCGTCGTGCCGGGGAATTCAGAAAAATCGCGTTGCGCCCTGATCTACGGGCAGATGACCGAACCGCCCGGTGCCCGTTTGCGCGTTGGTTTGACGGGATTGACCGTCGCCGAATATTTCCGCGACGAAGAAAAATTGGACGTGCTGCTCTTCATCGACAATATTTTCCGGTTCGTGCAAGCGGGATCCGAAGTGTCGGCACTGCTGGGCCGCATGCCCTCCGCCGTGGGATATCAGCCCAACCTGAACACGGAAATCGGCGAACTGCAGGAGCGCATTACCTCGACCAAGAACGGGTCGATCACCTCGGTGCAGGCGATTTACGTGCCTGCCGACGATTACACCGATCCGGCACCGGCCGCGACGTTCGCGCACCTAGACGCGACCACCAACTTGAGCCGGCAGATCGTCGAGCGCGGAATTTATCCGGCCGTCGATCCGCTGGCCAGCTTCTCGCGCATTTTGGATCCGCGCATCGTGGGGCAGGAACATTACAACGTGGCCCGGTCGGTGAAGTCCGTGCTGCAACGCTACAAGGAATTACAGGACATCATCGCGATTCTGGGCATCGAAGAACTCTCCGACGACGATAAGCAGACGGTCACGCGCGCGCGCAAGATCGAAAAATTCCTCTCGCAGCCCATGTTCGTGGCCGAGCAGTTCACCGGGCTGGAGGGCAAGTACGTAAAGATTGCAGACACCGTGCGCGGCTTCAAGGAAATCGTCGAAGGTAAGCACGACGATTTGCCTGAGCAGGCTTTTTACATGGTCGGCACGATCGAGGAAGTGCGCGAGAAAGCCGAGAAGATGGCGGCGGGAGCGGCAGCGTAGTTCGAGGCTGCGCGCTCAACGGGCGAAACTAAAGCGATGGCGACTTTGCCGGAAAAAATCGAGCTGCAAGTGGTGACGCCCGAGCGGCACCTCTTGAGCGAAGACGTGGACTCGCTCGAAATGCCCGGGAAAGACGGCTATCTAGGCATTTTGCCGGGGCACGCGCCGCTGATCACCGAGCTGGGCGTCGGCATCCTGACCTACCACAAAGGCGGCGAGACGCGCTTGCTGACAGTGATGCACGGCTACGCGGAAGTGCTGCCGGACCGCGTGATCGTGCTGGCGGAAACCGCGGAGCGGGCCGAGGAAATCGATGTGGCGCGCGCCCGCGCCGCGCTGGATCGAGCCAAAGCCGATTTACCGAAGGCCGGTTCCACCGAAGCGGACTGGGATCGGTCGAATGCCGCGATTCAGCGCGCTGAAGTTCGTTTGCAGGCGGCTTCCCGGAGCGGCTCGGGAACCGTTCGCACAGGATCACGCGAGATGGAGCACGCTGCTGCCTAGTGATCACGGGTTATTTTCGATTCGGCACATCTGAATCCGCGGACTATTCGTTGCATCAAATATTTGTGCTACAAAGTAGAAAACGGTATGGCTGAAATAACCGTTTATTCCAATACCTGGTGCTGTGATTGCCGTCGCGCGAAATGCTTCCTGCGCGAACGCGGAATACCATTCCGCGAGGTCAATATTGACGACGACGCGGCTGCTGAAGCCATCGTCCTCCAGGTAAATAACGGCAAACGCAAAGTGCCAACGATTGGCATCGAAGGCCGCTACTTTTCGCTCAGCCCGTTCGACCCCCACAAGCTCGCCGACGAACTGAAAATCCCGCTAAACAAGTAATCGCACTTACTTTATTCGCGTCCAAAAACCGAGATAGACGCTCGTGATCAGTCAAGTGATCGCCTCATAATCCACACCGTGTCCGGCAAGGGCGAGTTCGCTTGTGCCCGGTAGGACTGGGTCTGGAGTGGAAAATTGTTCCTTGGCGAAAACAAAATGAAGCGCCGACGGGTTACCTTTCGCTGCCGTCCCTGCCCACTTGCAGTAGCGACGTACAGGCAAACGGCAACGTCCTCCAGGCCCGTTACCGCCTTCCTTGCCACCCGTGGTAAAGACAAAGAATTCTTCCCGGTCCAGCCCGATCATCTTTTCGGGAGGTTCGATGAAGCCGTACCAATCGGTGTCATCGGTTGCGTTTACTTTCGCGCCGTGCAGCTCCAGAGCCGCCCACGAAAGCTTGGATTAGACAGTCGGGGTAGGGGAAAACCGTTACTGAGCGAAGTTGGGAGCGGCGTTGGTCACGGTCAGGATTCTCCACCGTGAAGCGACCTGATGTCAGGTAAGTCCCACGCCGCGGGTCATTACGCCTGCCACGTGAAGGTCGGGCGTCAAGACAACCAGGTCTGCATCAGCGCCTATGGCTAGGATGCCTTTCTTGCCCGCTAGGCCGAGGCGCCGCGCTGGCAGAATCGTCGCCATCCGCACGGCGTCCACGAAGGGCACGCCTAGTTCAACGATGTGGCGAAGCGCGCGATCCAGGGTTAAGGTGCTGCCAGCCAGCTTGCCTTCCGAATTGCGGCACACTCCATCCTTCACCGTAACTTCAAAATTTCCCAGGCGATAGTTGCCATCGCGCATTCCCGTGGCGGCGGTGCCGTCGCTCACCAGCAGTACAGTATCGAAGCCCTTGGTACCGAGCAGCACCTGAATGGCCGGCCCAGCGACATGCACGCCATCGGCGATAATTTCGGCAGTTACTTCGGTGTCGGTAAGGATGGCGCTGACCACTCCGGGATCGCGGTGCGTAAAGGGACGCATCGCGTTGTATACGTGAACCGCGTGGCGCGCTCCGGCTTTGATCGCAGCCCGCGCCTGCGCGTAATCCGCGTCGGTGTGCCCCACCGCGACCACCAAGCCATCGGCGACCGCGGCTGCAATCAGTTCCAGTGCGCCGGGAAGCTCCGGGGCCACCGTGAGGATGCGGACAAGTCCCCCGGCAGCCGCTCGAAATTTCTCGAGGGTCGCGACGGAAGGCTGCGCGATGGATTCCACGGGATGAACGCCCCGGCGCGCCTTGTTGATGAACGGTCCTTCCAGATGCATGCCCAGAATTTCGGCGCCAAAGCGCGTATTGTCCGCGGCGTTCTCGTGGTTGCGAATGTACTGCGCGATACCTTCCAGGCTGCGGCAGGTTTCTTCGACCGGTGCGGTTACGGTAGTTGCCACGATGGAAGTGGTTCCGAAGCGCGCGACCGTGGAAGTAATGCGATCGAGCGCGTCCGGCCTCGCCTCCATCACGTCATGGCCTCCCGCGCCGTGAATGTGCACGTCCACAAAGCCCGGAATCACGGTCATGCCGGTGGCGACGTAGTCCTTCGCGCCCGGAGGAATGTGAACTTCGTCGCGATGCCCGATGCCGGTGATGCGTCCAGCTTCGACTACGATAACGCAGTCGGTGAATTGTTCTTGTGGTGTGAGGATGTGGCTGGCATAGATCGCGGTGGCCGTCATGGCGAATCCATGCTACTCGAAGTGGAGCCTAAAATCAGCGCCGAGCCTTGCATCCCTTTCCTAGTCCGCTACAATCAGAGACGCACCTAAATGGGAGGAATTGGATGTCTTACGACAAGAGATATGTGGCGCAGAAGAGGCAGCGGCGGCGCCGCAAGACGGCCAAGGCGAAGATGAAATTGTACGAACAAGGAAAACTGCCGCACGATAAAC
>Ga0210396_10000770_pt1 | contig 38056 bp, 24 predicted proteins | sample IncBWH17OmetaG_FD_155466 | JGI IMG/M metagenome (GOLD analysis project Ga0210396, IMG submission 155466) | Forest soil microbial communities from Barre Woods Harvard Forest LTER site, Petersham, Massachusetts, United States - Inc-BW-H-17-O ...
AAGGCCGCGCTGGCCCTCAAGCAGGCTGGATTCACGAATGTTTCGAACCTCACCGGCGGCATTCTGGCTTGGGCGGAAAAGATCGATCCGTCGATGCCAAAGTCCTGACGACAACCAACGGCGTTGCAACAAAAGTGCCCCTTCAGGGCCGGCACGATGTCCCCAACATGTCGCGGCGCTTATACGTGGCGGCTTTTTTGCCAAAGGGCGGGCAGAGTCTTCTCGACTTGACGAAGCTTCCGGAGGGCGCCGACGAGCAGGTGCTAGCCAATGTGGTCGTCGAAGGAGAGCCTCCGGTCGCCGTCATGCCGGCAGCGGCTTCGCGTCACGCGTTTTACGGATCTTGCACGAAGGACGTTGCGGCGTGGGCGATCGCACGGCAGTGCCCGCAACCAGTCTCGCCCGCTTGCGAGTTTTCGGCTCCGAAGCGACGGATTACCGAACAGCTCCCGAACGACCGGCAAGTCGGAGACTATCGATTCGTCCGTCGGATTAGTACCGACAAACGCCCTTGTGTCCACCGAACTAGCGACTTTCTATTGGCCAGAAACGGGGTTCTAGGAAGTTGACCGAGTTAGTTTCTGCGCAGAGGGGCAAAGGTGAAGTGCGATTCTTCTTACTCTTCTCAGTTCAATGAGATGGCGCCCCGGCAGGACTCGAACCTGCGGCATTCTGCTTAGAAGATACGTGGTACAAAAATCTAAGTGCTGCTTCTGGTGTCGATTGCGAGGAAGCGCGTCATTTATCTCGCCGGTGAAGTGGGCCGAAATTGGACCGAAGAAAAAGCCTGAAAAAGAGTGAATCGCGCCATTTCAGGCCGCAGCGTTGCATTCCTGTGACAGGAGAGTCAGCTCAGGCGGGAAAGTCAAATCGGACTGTGCAGTTGAGAACTATGAAGCGCTATTGAACTTGCCGAGTCAGTGTTAGCAGTGCGGCGTTACACCGAGCAAGTTCGTGCTCAACGCTTTCTGGTACCTTTCTGCCGCCGCTTGGTAATCGCCGAGACCATCCAGAAGAACTCCGAGAAAGCGATAATCGGTTGCCAGTTCCTGCAGGACCAGTGGGGAAGATGGGGCGGTTCGCGAAACTTGTTCCAACGAGAAGATCGCCGGTCTCAAGTTTTCAAGACCTGCAGGGTCGCCACGATTGGCCATGACGGCGCCTATTAAGCGTTGCATACGCACACGGGCGAACTGATCATCGAGGGTAGGAGAGCCGCCCATCTGAGCCTACCGCTTGCCGCTCGATCGATCGCCAATAAAAACGACACCGCTTCGCAAACAAATCGCACTGGGGATGCGGGCGATTTATTTCGCCTTGTTGGCACTTGCCGGTGCAGCGCCATTTTTGGTTTGCCTTGTCCGAAAGGTGCGAAGGCGGACTTCCTCCAACGCACCTTCAAGACAGTGGATCGGGGTTAAAACGAAAACACGGCACTCAATTGACCACTGCGGGGAGCCACCGCAACACCACCGTTTTGTGTCGCGGCATTTATCTGCCCGAAATTAGCTGTTCCTAAGGTTTGGCCCGGAATGCCGAGGCTCGGGTGATTCAGAGCGTTGACAAAGTCCGCGCGCAGTTCCAGGTGAAATCGTTCCTTGAGGCTGAATCGCTTCGCTAGGGAAAGGTTAACAACGGACAACCTTGGTCCTCTGAGGGAATTCCTGCCTTCATTTCCGAACTCAAACAACGCGCCTGGATTTGTTGTGGATGGTGCGGTTGGGCTGGCAAACGCTGCGGTATTAAACCACTCGGCAGTAGTTTTGGGTCCGTTGGTGTTGCCCACAACGTTTGCGAACCAATTGCACCCGTTGATGACGTCGCCGCCGGAGGCGAAGGCGGTGGCGCCCAAGCCGCCGCCGAGGCCGCAGCCGGTGATGGTCTGATTCAAGTTAGTGTTCATTACCACCGTGAATGGATTTCCGCTCTGCGCGATGAATGTTCCCGCGATGCGCCATCCGCCCACGAGTGCATCCACGACCTGACCGTCGTTGAGAAACCGCTTGCCTCGGCCAAAGGGCAGCTCGTACGAGGCATACCCCTTGAATGCGATCGGGATGTCGAAATTGGAATTGCCGTAATTGGCTGCGGGGTCGTTCCCGATCTGCCAATATTGCGTTCCTCCCCGACTGCCCCATCCGCCCGAATCCTGATCGTCCAGGAAGTGCGACCAGACAAAGTTCGCGCTAAAGAGCAGTCCGTTGGAATAGCGCTTCGTTACTTGCGCTTGAAGCGCGTTGTAATTTGAAATGGCATTGTAATTGTTGCCGGAAAGGCTTCCCCAAGCTGGAAAGGGGCGATCCGCCTGAACAAACCCACCAGCGGCCGAGCTTGCGGCGATCCCAGCCGCGCTCGTTATTTGGTTGATGTCCGTCGGAAATTGTAGGTGCGTGCCGTGGCTCCCCACATACGCGAGCGAGGCCATGAAATCCCGGCCGAATTGATGCTCGATACTCAGCTGCCATTCGTTGATCCGACCCGTGGGAACGTTATATGGGATATAGGTCTGATTCGAGGGTGACGTTAGGTTGAGATACGTGTAGGGTACTCGGGCGCTCGGCGAGCCCACGACATAGTTGAGTACGGAAGCAGCAGTAGCGGCTGACGAGGAAAGGTAGATCAACGGTTGCGGTCCTGTTCCCGCGTTCACGTCCGAAGCGTTGCCTGTGCTCGTGCCCAGGGATCCAGATCCTATTCCTTGTCCGTAAGTATCCTGACTGAAGTTGTACGAGTACATCCCGAAGCCGCCCCGCACCACGGTATTCGGCCGCCAGGACCAAGCAAAGCCAACGCGCGGCAGGAAGATGTTGTAAATGGGCTTCTCGAGTGAGTTTCGATTGTCCTGGCCAGCGAACCACATCGAACCCAACGAGCCCTCGTACGAGCAGTTCGTGAACTGGGCAGAGGGGCAGGGGTAGTTGAGCGGGAGATTCGGATCGAAGCCGCCAATGCTGTTATGTATCTCGGTGAAACCCGTTGTCGCCGTGTAGCGAAGGCCGAGGTTAACCGTGAGAGTTGGCTTGACCTTAAAGTCGTCCTGGACGAATAGCTGAGGACTCTTCAGCCGCGCGTAGGAGACGGCCTGATTGGTCGCGCTCCACCGCTGGACATCGCCAAGCAGGAAATCGGCCAAGCCAGCTCCCGTGGTAGTCGCAGCGCCATTTTGCGCCGTGTAGTTCCCGGTGAAGGTGAAATTGCCCGATTGGAGGTTTCCCCATGGCGTAGTATTGCCTTGGCCCATCAACACCTCAACACCGAAGTGAAGGATGTGCTTCCCTTTGATCAGGGTAATTACGTCCGAGGGGTCGTACAAATTTTCGATATAGATCGCGTTTGTACCGGGACCAAGTGCCGCACAACATTGTCCGCCGCCGCCCATACTTATCTCAGGAAGAACGTCCGCCTTGGCATACTGCAAACCCAGAGCGCTGGCGGCATCGTACCCAACGGTCTGAGGAACGAACCAGTTGCCCTGTTTGGTATAGGCCATGCGGAATTCGTTCACCATCGTCGGACTGATTGTCCAGGTATCGGTGTATTGCACGTTGTAGCCGTCTATATCACCGGAAAAGCAGTTGATCGGGCACGCGAGCGGTCCGCCCTTATTGACCCCGGGGTTGTTCTTTGCGCTGATTGAAAAATTCATGGTATTTGACTGTGAAAGAGTGAAATCGAGACGTCCGAAATAGCGGAGATTCGGGTTCGGGGTGGGCAGGGTCGTGCTGTAATTATTTGTGAGCTGTCCGGGGGCCCCTACGTTGGGCAAAGCGTAAAGAGCTAGTATCTTGGCCGCCACAGGATCTATACGATTGGCTGGAATTGCATTCACACCAGCCAGCGACCCGGTGTTTTCCGCGGCAAAGGAGGTTCGTGCACAACCCGGCGTGTTGCAGCTCGTCGGGTCGTACAAGCTCGAGACTCCGGTGAAATCGTACGCGCCTGGATTGGCGGTTCCCATACCCCTCTCCGCCAGCGTGGGAACAGTGCCTAGCGTGGCGCTTGCAGCGCCGTTGTTGTAGACCTTGTCTACGGCGAAGAAGAAAAACAACTTTGACTTTATGATGGGCCCACCAACGGTTCCCCCGTACTGGTCGTACCGTAGATAGCCCACTTGTTGTGGTGTAAATCCGCCGCTGCTGTTCGGAATTCCGAAAAAGGGCTTCGCGTTCAGGACGGAGTTCTGCCAATACTCGTACGCGGAGCCATGAAAGGTATTTGTTCCGCTCTTTGTAATTTGATTGAATACCGCGCCGCCAATACCATACTGCGCCGAGAACGAGGAAGTCGTAATCTGGACCTCTGATAAGGCCGAGAACAAAGTGTTGTCTACGTTATTGCTCACGGGCAACTGAACTACGCCTCCGTCCTGCAGGTAGTTTGCATAATTGGGTAGATTACCGTTGATTGAGATGGCATCCCCGGCGTTGTAAGCGCCGCTACCCTCCGACATCGGCGCCGTGGGAGAGCCGGCAGCTCCCGGGAGGAGGACATTAAAGTTGGCCCAGTCGTTGCCCGTAATGCCAGCCCCTACCTGGGGCAGCTTATCCATGGTTTGTGCTTCCTGTATCGTGCCGAGTTGTGCCGTTTCGGTTTGCAATAGTGGCACGCCATTGGACTCGACGACGACCACCTCGGTAGCCCGGCCGACCGTGAGTGTCGCGTCCTCAGTGATGACGGAGACCTGGAGCTGAATGGGCCCACGCGTGACTTGCTTGAATCCTTCCTTCTTAAACGTGAGATTGTAATTCCCGGGGCGCGTCGACACGGTGTCGTAAATACCGTTGTCGTTGGTGACGAAATTTTTCGTTTCGCCGGTATCTATGTTGGTCAGCGTTACGGTTACCCCCGGGACTACGGCCCCCGAGGCATCCAGCACGGTACCGCGGATGTCACCGGAGTTTGTATTCTGCGCCACAACATTCCTGGTCACGCATAGCAACACCAGGACTGCCAAAGTCAAACGGATTGCGTATCTCATTTCTTAGTCCTCTCCCACAACGATTTAACATCCACCCCCGACGCAACCGGCCAAGCCGATATCTATTCAAGCGCTCCGGCCACAATCCGCACCGCCACGTCGTGTCGCGCCGGAGATAGGCAAACGGTTCGCTGAAGTTCCTAATGGCTAGCAATAATTCTGCTCGCCCGCAGCTATATTTCTACTCTTGCGCCGGGTAGTGGTCGGTGGCAATATCCACATGAGGCGATTCCGTTATGACCACTTGGTTGCCAAGATGAAGAAAGTCCCGAACGCTTTTTCGCCCGTCATCGCCGTGGACCGCAAGATCGCCAAGCCATTGCATCGACAACTCTACGACTCCTACCGTGCGATGATCGTCGGACGCGGTCTGCGAGCTGGCCAGCAAATTCCCTCTACACGCGTGCTGGCTATCGAATTAGGGATCTCTAGAATTCCTGTCTTGACCGCCTACGCGCAACTTTTAGCAGAAGGCTATTTCGAAGCTCGCGCAGGTGCGGGAACTTTTGTGTGTAGTTCGCTGCCAGACCAATGGACGTCCAGTGATCGAATCTCGAACGATTCAGCGGCGATTCGTTCCGGCGCCCGGGCTCCTTCGAAACGTGCCATGTTGCTTGCCCCGTATGAAAGGCTCCCCTGGTTGCGCGGTATGGGAGCCTTCAACGCAGGCCAGCCAGCAATCGACCAATTTCCATTCCAACCGTGGTCCCGCATGGTCATGCGCCACTGCCGAAGTCCGCATGCACGCGAAATGTATTACGGTGGACCGCTTGGTTTCGAAGGGCTTCGCAAAGCCATCTGTACCTACCTCAGAACCGCGCGTGCGGTTCGTTGCGATCCACAGCAGGTCATGATTGTCGCCGGCTCTCAGCAGGCTCTGGAGATTGCTACGCGCGTACTGCTTGACGCTCGGAGCGCCGCGTGGGTAGAAGAACCTGGGTATTGGTTGACGCGGCAGGTTTTAACTGCGGCGGGCTGCCGTCTGCTGCCCATCCCGGTGGACAATGAGGGCTTGGACGTCGCCTTCGGCGTCAAGAAGTACCGCAAAGCCAAAGCCGCTTTTGTCGCACCATCTCATCAATACCCGCTCGGGGCGACCATGAGCGCTTCGCGCCGCCTTCAACTTCTCGACTGGGCACAGAGTTCAGGGTCCTGGGTCATCGAGGACGATTACGACAGCGAGTATCGGTACGGCAACATGCCGATCGCTTCTCTTCAAGGCCTCGACCACAACTCCCGCGTCATCTATATCGGGACCTTCAGTAAAACTCTATTCCCTTCATTGCGGCTCGGCTATGTCGTTATCCCAGAGGATCTGGTCGATCGTTTCGCGGCCGTGCGGTATGCCATGGATATTGGGCCGCCGCATTTTTTCCAGGCAGTACTCACGGACTTCATGAATGAAGGCCATTTCGCGCGCCACATTCGCCGCATGCGCCAGCTTTACGCACTACGCCGGAGTGCGCTTGTCGATGGCCTCCAAAGAGAATTCGGTTCCGCGCTCGAAATACATGGATCGGAAGCTGGAATGCATCTCGCCGTCATCTTGCCGAGAGGATTCCGCGATCAGGAAGTAGCGGCGCGCGCGGCACGCGAGAAACTCTGGCTTTGGCCACTTTCCCCGGCGTACCTGGGCGAGACGCGTCGGCAAGGATTTATCTTGGGGTTTGGAAACACGTCGGCGGAAGAGATGCCCAAGGCCGTCCGCCAACTCAAGCGTGTGCTTTTCGGTGAAAAGAATCTGAGCGGCAAAGCGACTGGTTATAAGGGAATCTCCTAATGTGGTCATTTTCGCAACTCGGGTGATGAACGAATATATCTAGTAGGAGAAAGACGTTCAGGCGCTTGGAGTCGATAGTTCAGATGCTCTAGGCTGCTCCGCGAGGAAAGATGGAGTCTTGGGATGGAAGTCGATTGGAAGCCCTGACGACTCGGCTCTAAGTAACGCGCTTGAATCAGTCTAAATATGGGTTCCTTAAATCCAAAGCCAACTTTGACCGCTCGCCTCGGGCAGATCTGGATCCGTCCGAACTTCGAATTTGGAATCCGCTCGCTGCTAATTCGAACAGGGGTACTTAGCATATTTTTGTTCGTTGCTTTTCTATTGGCCAGCGGAAGTTGGTCAGGAACTGATCTCGCCGCTGCTGACAACGCGCCCACCACGCCCATACTCGTGGAGTTGTTCACCTCGGAAGGCTGTTCCAGCTGTCCTCCGGCGGATGCTTTATTGGAAAAAATGGACGCCTTGCAACCCATTCCGGGTACGCAACTGATTGTCCTCAGCGAGCATGTGGACTATTGGAACCACGATGGGTGGACAGACCCATTCTCCTCCGCTTCCATCACGGACCGGCAGAACGCGTATGTCCGCGCTCTTGGACTGAAGACGCCGTTCACTCCGCAATTCCTCGTGGATGGAACCGAGGAGTTAAAGGCCAATAACAACGAGCAAGTCTTCCAACTTCTTCAAAAGGCCGCCTCCGTTCCGAAAGTTCCTATGCGGCTTGCATCGGTGAGCGTAGAGCCTGGGAATCTCGCCAACGTTCGAGGGCGTGTCGAATCTGACGTCAGCTCCGAGAAACACAAGGCCGATGTGTATGTCGCCGTCGCGCTCGACCACGCGGAGTCGCAGGTTTCGCGCGGAGAAAACAATGGTCGTCATCTTAGCCATGTCGCAGTGATGACCGAACTCACAAAAGTAGGCAAGCTTGAACCGGGGAAAAGTCTTGGTCAAGATTTTCGAATCAAGCTAAAGCTGCCCGGACCTCGCCCGATGAATCTTCGGATTGTGGCCTTTGCTCAAGAGTCCGGGCCCGGCAAAGTGATTGGAGTGGTGTTGAAGAGCGTCCCGGTTAACTAGGAATGGGCACGAGCCTCGTCACTCTTGAAATTTGGATTCCTCAGTCACGCCGAGGTCCGAACGTCGTCGCGATGGCGTAAGGCTTGAAGTGGTCCTATCAAAATCCACGAAAGTGGCTATTGCGAAAAAACAGTCGATCGACGAAGGTCCCTGCGTAGTTTTATCTCAGGCCTTTTATGACTAACTTCTTTCACGATTTGCACGCCTCTCCGTTTGCTTTTGCAGCTTTCTCTATTACCAGCGCCGCACTCTGGCCGTACTTCGCGGGAGGAGCGATTCTGATCATCGGAATCGTGATGGCCCGGAAGTACAAAGTCCCGCAGGCACATGGACTCGACAGGATCGTCTTCCTTGGTCCGTTGTTATTGGCGATCCCGATGGCCATTTTTGGCGGGGACCACTTTATGGCGGCTCCCTTCGTCGCGAAAATCGTTCCGTCCTGGATTCCGGGCCAACTTTTCTGGACCTATTTTGTAGGAGTCGCTCTTATCGCTGCCGCCCTCAGCTTGGCTACAAAAATACAGCCACGTTTATCCGCGGCGCTTCTTGGAATTATGATTTTTATTTTTGTGCTGACCATTCATATTCCTTCATGCTTCGCGACTCCGTACGACAAGACCAGACTCACTATCGTTCTTAGAGACTCAACTCTCGCTGCCGCTGCGCTGGCCTTTGCCGCTTCGCGATCCGAGGGCTGTCAAGTGGAGGGCACGCCGGCATGGCTTCAGAGCTTGGGCCTGCATAGCTTGGGGTCAATCTTGATTGTCGCTGCCCGCTTCTTCATCGCGATTTCGATGGCCGTCTTCGGCATCGACCAGTATCTGAACCCCACTTTCGCTGCCGGCATTCCGCAGGAAGGTCCGGTTTTCGTCACCATGCCCGGCTGGATTCCGGGACACGTGTTCTGGGCGTACCTTACTGGCACAATCTTCGTGGTTTGCGCTATCGGTCTGACGACTCGGAAATATGCCCGTTCCGCAGCGACGTTTCTAGGAGTAACGGTGCTTGCGTTGGCTCTGTTTATTTACCTGCCCATTACGATCGCCAAGGCCTCGGACATCGCGAACGGCTTGAATTATCTGGCAATTCATTTAGCCTTGGCCGGAGCTGCTCTTCTCCTTGCCGGTTCTTTGCCCACCACGCAGGCCGAGTATGCCGCTGTTGCCGAAGTCGAACCATCGAGCCTTAGCCGTTTGCCAAACAGTTGAGTTTAGAAAATGCATGCCACAACCCTAGACTTTGACCGCCAGCGCTGCATGTTCGCTAGAGTTAACGCAACTCTTATTAAGATTCCTGAGTCGGCCACGGAACCAAACGAAACGGTAGCGGCCGGCCGCGACGATGTGAAGGCATTCTCGCGCATCGCAACACGAAAGGAATGACACTGGAGCGTGCGGCATGCTCGTATTCGAGATGAAAGCAAAGCCGGTGCATGCCCTCGAAGGTATCGAACAGTTCCGCGTTTACAACCACTACCTTCCCACATCGGCGACAGGTTTTTGCATTTGCTGGCGTCGGCATTTGCTGAGGATTATATGCGAGAAGGCCGAGAGTTTCGTCAGTGCCCGGTAAACGCGGTAATCGGTAGAGTGGATTTTCAAGTTACCGGTATTTCAACTAGTCAGGAGCTACAATGCTTCGCATTCTTTGCCGCTAAAGAAACAGAAGTCGTACCATGCAGTGAGTTCATGGTATGGCTTCTGGTCATTCGTATCGCAGAGCTACCAAGGGATCGACGCGGGCGGCACGGCGCGCGGGGATGTAGCAAGCCAGCAAAGCCGAGGCCAGCAGTGTGGCCGCAACCGCACTAAAGGCCGTGAAGTCGACTACGCCGACATCGTAAAACAGGCTGTGCATCGTGCGGCCAACCAGATAAGCGCCGCCGAGGCCGAGGGCCAAGCCTATAAAAGCCAGGGTCACGCCTTCCTTCAGAATGAGGGCGAGCACGCGGCCTTGACCGGCGCCGAGCGCCATGCGCAATCCGATTTCGTGCGTTCGCTGTGCCACGGCAAACGACATCACGCCATAAATTCCCAACGCTGCGAGCAGGAGTCCCATGCCGGCGAAGCCTCCAAAGAGAAGAGCTGCAAAGCGATCTCCAGCCATGGATTCGTCCTTGATTTGATCCATCGTCTTGACCTCGGCGAGAGGCAGATCGGGATTCGTGGACAGGACTATATCCGAAATGCTTTTACTCAAGGTGGTTGGATCGACGGATGCGCGTACGGCGATGCCGGCCTCCGGCCAGGGGCTCTGCGAGAAAGGCACTTCAATCTCGGGGAAGCCCTGTCCCTTCGGACCGCCGTTGCGGACGTTATGGTAGACACCGACGACTTGCCATTCGACGGGAGGACCAAGCTTGGTTACGCCCGGGATCAATTGCTCAACGATTATGCGCTGCTTCAACGGATCGACGCCGGCAAAATAGCGCTTCGCGAATACCTGGTTCACCACAGCCACGCGAAGACCGCCAGCCAAATCTTGATCGGTGAAGGAGCGTCCCTGGTCTACATGGATCCCAAATGTTTTGAAGAACTCTGGCGTTACCATATTGAACCCAGCGCCCGGACGCTTCGAGGGATCGTCATTCGTTTTCCCGGCAATTTGAAATGGCATGCCGAAATTCGTGCCTCGGAGCGGCATGCCGGTGGATACGGAGGCCGCGGACACGCCTGGGAGAGCAGCGATTCTCTCAAGAAGCTGCCGATAGAAGGCGTTAATTTGTTCTGAGCCAGTGAGCTGGTTCTCCGGCACGGGGAGAACGAAAGTAAGCAGATGGTCGGTGCGAAAGCCGAGGTCCACATGCTCGACGTTCCACAGACTGTGAAGCGCGATTCCGCCGCCGGTGAGCAAGCTGAGCGTTAGCGCGAACTCGGCAACAACCAGGGTGCGGCGCAGGCCGTGCCGGCCGGTGCCGAGCGTGGATTGGCCGCCCTCCTTGAGCACGTCATTCAGATTCAGCCGCGATGACTGCCATGCCGGAGCGCAACCGAATAGCAAACCCGCCAGCGCAGTGGCCGCGAGAGTGAAGAACAGCACCGGCGCGTTCAAGCGGACATCCGCTTCGTACGGAAGAGTGAAAGGGGGCATCGTCGCGATAATCACTTTCAACAATATCCAGGCGAGCGCGATGCCTGCAATTCCTCCGATCGAGGCCAGGACAAGGCTCTCGACCAAAAATTGTCGAAATACCTGCCAACGGCTTGCGCCGAGGGATGCTCGGACAGCAACTTCCTTCCGGCGTGTCGTCGCCCGAGCGAGCAGCAAGTTGGCCACATTTGCGCAGGCAATGAGAAGTACGAAGGAAACGGCGCCCAGCAGCAGCCACAGGGCTCGAATTACGTCACGGCCCAAGAAATCGTTCTTGAGCAGCTCGACGCTGGCGCCCCAGCCCTTACTCGATTTTGGGTAAACCTCCGCGATGTGTTGTGTTACCGCGTCCATATCGGCGTTCGCCTGCGCAATGGTCACTCCCGGCTTCAGGCGTCCCATGACAAACAGCCAATGAAAATCGTGATTGATTTGCTCGGGTTTGAAGGCCAGCGGCACAGACAGCTTGTCCCGCCCGCGGTCGGAGACGCCGGGATTGTTAACGCCGATAATCGTGTAGGGCTCTCCGTTCATCGGAACTGTCCGGCCGACAATCCTTGGGTCCCCTTCGAAACGATCCATCCACAATCGATACGTGAGGATGGCGACATGGTCCTTGCCAATCTCGCCTTCCTCAGGAAGGAAATCGTGTCGGAGTTCCGCGTTCTCTATCTGGCGGGAGTCGATTTGCATTTCGGAAAGGCCAAAGAACTCTTCAATGCTTTGGTCGCAGTGCCGCTGGGATCGGACGCGTCGGGAGATTTGTTGCGCTACTTCCAAATCCGAAGGGCCTGGGACCTCGGCCGCTACGGATCTCTAACTGAAGCTGATTTGATCTTTCGAAATCAGGCCAAAATGCGCTTCACCGGACAACGTTTCGAATATTTGTATCGCGGATGGAAAGTCGGCAGAGTGACTGAAACCAGCATCGTTCAGGAGTTTGGTGGTAGCAAGCACGATGTCAGGGCGCACTTCGCAACCGAAGTGCTGCGCCGGGTCGGGGTTCCTGCACAGGAACCAGCAGGGAAGGAGTGAAGAATGTAAGAACTACATGCTTCAGCGGCGTCTTCTCCAAGTTCTTCAGCGTGTGGCCAGAGCAATTTCTTTGAGGCGTGGGAGATAGCAAAGCGATGCGGACAAAAGTCACTGTGAAAAAACCACCAAAACGGGCGGGAGCGACCCCACTTTTTCGGCCCAGAGCCGCCCAAAAAGTTATCGGGGTCACTCCCGCCTGTTTTGTGCAGATCATGACCAACATCAATCGCGTTTATGGCCGTGCTACCCGGACCGCCGGGTACAAGAGTCGCAGCGGGTCCCGGTTGGGGACGGTTGCAATTGAATTATTTTTCGTGTTCTTGCGACACAAATATCTCTCCAAACGCGGAATAGATTAGCAGAGGCAGCAAATGTCCAGGGATTCCGGTAGGCCTAAAGGTGAACGGAGAGCGAAGTGCCCGGTTCTCAAGAGGCATTGGTATTCTCTAAGAGCCAAGGCCTTCCGCTCGCGGCGGATAATCTCAGAAAAAAGGCACTACGAACCGCGTGCAAGAGAGCTGGTCTCCAACGAATCGATTGGCATACCCTCCGTCACACGCACGGCACATTGTTGCATTCGCAAGGAACTCCTTTGAAGGTTGCACAGGCTCAGCTTGGACATTCACACATGGCGACAACGCTGGACATCTATACACACGCCAGTGGTAGTGCACAAAGAGACGCTGTGAACTTGCTCGAAGAGCAATTGTTCCCAAATGTTCCCAAGTTGGAGAGTTGCGGAAGTATTGCGGAAACGGAAAGTCAGTTAGTTCAGTAAGTTAGTGGTCGGGGCGTCCGGATTTGAACCGGAGGCCTCCTGCGCCCAAGGCAGGCGCGCTATCTCTCGGAAGTCCTTCCTTTTCAATCTTGGTCTTGAAAACAAACGTGTTAGAAAAATATTTAGTAGTGGCACGATGTGCGAAAATGTGGCTCCGCATGCGTGGAGTCCCCCGAATTTTCCCCATAGCGAAGACGAGGGGAAAGTGCGACCTCGGCGTGCTTATCTCGGATGAGTGACCAACAAATCGTGGGCGCCAGCCCAGATCCCTCTCCGTGTCACACCAAGGGAGGCAGCTCTAGTTGCTCCCAGTATTTTAGGAATTCAGCCATGGTTCCATATGCATATCTTCGCAATGTTATCCGTTCCTCTTCTGTCCCGTCGGACCGTTCAAAATTCGCGTATTGGGCCGGCCCAGAATGATCGACGGTAAGAAAGTTCTTTCGCAGATTTCCGATAGCAACCGGGATATCCGCGTGGTCTATTACCGGACTGCTTGCGATTGCTTCAACCGCGGACCTCGGTCCCTCCTTGAATGCATTCAGTATCCACACAACGTCGTAACTATCTTTTGCTTTGTCGCGCTCTTCGATTGCAAATGCCTTTAGGACCAAAAATGGTAAGAGGCTCGCGACCTTAACTTCGACGCCCTCGCGGATTCCACCCTCATCCAGCGTGTCACCGTCGAGCCTCACAGTGAAATTATCCAAACCGGCCAGTTCCGCGCCCCTGGTTCTGATCGCACTGATTTTCCCCCCAACTCCCTTTCCTGGATTTCGCAGAAGCTTACCGGGTGCCCCATCTCCCACCGGGCAAAAGAACTCCAGTAAAACCTTGATCCCGTCGACATTCCGCTCCCATCGAAATGTTTCTTCCTGTCCTGTATCGGCGTTTCTGGCCGGTGCGAATCCGCTGTCCTTCAAGTTTTGCTGCAGTGTGCGGTAGAATTCTTCTTCTTCTGCTGAAACTGTGACCCCTACAACCACATCGAGATCAGTTGTCCCAACGTGTTCTTTGATCTCCTTTGGAACATCTCCAACTAGGTAGCGTGGCACCATGCCTCCGATTAATATCAACCGCGCCCCCCACGGTCCGATCTTTTTGAGGATGGTTCTCAGTGCCTTTTCACAGGCTGCAAGCGCCTCGGGAGTATATACAGACTGAGGATTTTTTCCGGCGTCTAATGCCGTCATGAGGCGAAGATCCTTTCGCGCAGATTTCGTGCAACTTCAGGGGCCCGCCCGGCTCCATTTATCGTTTCGATGTAGGCTCGCGGGGGAGTCACGATTCGGAGCTTCGGACTAGCTTTCGGCATTGCCCAATTTGCCCGCGCCGTCTCCGACGCGTGCACAAGCGGCAGATTGTCCGCAGATTGCCATACTTGGACATTGAACCCCTTTTCGACTATTTCTCCACCCACAATTGCTGCGACCGCTTGTGCAGGCATTCGAGCGTCCAGCCAAATAGCGGGATTGACGTCGCTCGTCAGAGTTGGCGAGTAGATATTTGCAGCCGCGACACCGCCAATTGCCCATTCTCCTTTTAGGCGACTCAGTTCTGTGAGTTTTTCCAGGAGCTCATGCGGAGACCTGCTCCATACATAGAGATTTGTTATGTGCTCCGGACGTCTTTCCTCGCCCGCCCACAGGTCAAGAAGTGCTCCAGCGTCTTTGACCTGCCAATACCTGTTTGGGCCCGTTTCAAATGCCTCCAAGAGATTCAGACGTGACAGGCGCGCTAAAACCCTGCTCACGGTCCCCGGGGAGACGTTGGCGCGCGAGGTAAGAGTTTTTACAAGAAGCCGTTCATGCTGAAAGAAGCTTAGAACGCTCTCCACGACCAGACCGGAGCGACCGCCCAATTTCGCTTGGCCGGAACCGGTTGCTTTCTTTTCTGCGCCGTCTCGGATTTTTGTGTCGACCAGAAGTCCCGGACCGGCCAAATAACACACTCCCGTTTCTTCCTCTACCCAGGAGATTCCTTCTTTTCGCAGCAACTGTCGAGTCGGCGCACTCAGTTGTCGAACGGCAATTAAGGGTGCCTTCCATTTTTGGCCTGCGACCCTCTCCCGATTCTTCACAAATTCCGCCGCCTTTTCCTGACTAAGCGTAGGCATGTTCAGAACGTCAAATGTATGCTGGCGGCCGCCATTTATGGCAATCAAGAGGGTCTCATCCGTGCTCGGGGTTATGGTGAGACCAGCCACCTGATCTAAAGCCCGAAGGACCCAAGGCGGAATTGGCGTACGGCTTCGCATGCTAATATTTTACCCCAGACGGATATTTACAGCAACATTAAATATAGCTGTTTCATTAAACATTCGCTTGTTTTCATACACTTACAGGACGTACCTGCCGCATGAAGGCTGAAAAACTACCTTGTCCCTGTACCATTAGGCACGGAGGTAGGTATATATACCTACCTCCGTGCGAATCCCACTTGATGAAAAAGCACATCGAGGCTACATTGGTATATATACCAATGTAGCGATGAAGAGCGATCCGCGTAACGCCATTCTTCTCGAACGCTTCCAAGAACGACTCGCTTCCTCCCCGAAGCGAGTGTATTCGCCCATGGATCTGGCTATCTTAATCACACAGTTGCACGCCGAATACCCCTTTCCTAGATCCACTTCTGAGCGCAAGTTTCAACGATTGGTCATCGAGAGTGGAACTCTGAAGGAAATCGTCCTCACCGCAACCTACCCATTTGAAGCAAAGCGGTATCATTGGGACTCCTTCTCACCACACGAACTCGCCCTGTCAATAAAACCAGGTTCCTATCTTTCGCACGGCACAGCTGCCTATTTGCATAATCTGACAGACCGCGAACCTCTAACGATTTACGTGAACAAGGAACAGTCGTCTAAAAACTCAAAAGGAAACCTGACTCAGGCGGGTATTAACCGAGCATTCTCAAACAAACAGAGACATTCTGGATACGTCGTCACGCACAACCAAGTAAACATCACCCTCTTAAGCGGGAAGCATTCTGATCGCCTCGGCGTGATCAAAATGACAGGCCGCCAAGGCGAACAGCTGGAGCTAACGGATCTGGAACGGACACTCATCGATATCGCGGTCCGACCCGCATACGCGGGCGGCTCACAAGTGGTTGCTGAAGTCTATCGGCGCGCCCTACCGAAGACATCTGTAACACACCTCACCCAAATGCTCGCTGATCTTCGATACGTTTACCCCTATCATCAAGCGATCGGATTTTATCTACAGAATGCAGGGCACCCCTTACCGCACCTACAAGGTTTACTTGAGGTGGGAATCAACTTCGACTTCTATCTCGAACACGGCGCGAAATCGACGTGGTTTGATCCCAATTGGCGCATCTATTGTCCTCATGATCTTCCGCGAACGGCGTCTTATCTCCAAAAATATGATCTACCAGAAGCCGGCGAATAGGACCCCATCGTAACGCTTCCGCCGCACTTGTCAGGGAAGTATCTGACGATGTATTAAACCCTAGTAATAATAGCATTTGCACCTTTCAAGTTACCGAGAGTGATCCGAGCAAAGTCATTGCTCTTGGAGGTATGCTCCGGAGGGCGAACATCTCATGAATATGAATGCGTTCGAAATCCGAAGGAAACTAGTTGAGGACTACTCCACCTACATTCGCAGTTTTATCAATATCAGAGACGAAGGAATTAACCGCTGTGTTCAGGAGGGGTTGACCTCCGGACTGCTCTGGCCCGACCCGCTCGTTCAACTCAATCCCGCCTTTGAACGTGGTGAGTCGGTTGACGATTTGGTTGCGAAAGGAATTCTGCACGAGGAGTGCGGGAAGATCTTTCGAAAGGACAAAGAGCCTGGTAGCAACAATTCCGGAAAGCCGCTACATCTGTATCGCCACCAAGCCGAGGCCATTCGAAGCGCAGCTCAGGGCGACAATTATATTCTTACCACCGGCACTGCATCGGGTAAGAGCCTGTCCTACATCATTCCCATCGTCGATCGGGTACTGCGACAAGGAGCAGGACGAGGGATACAGGCGATCATCATTTATCCGATGAATGCCTTGGCTAATAGCCAGTTCCGCGAGCTCAAGAAATTCCTCCAATTCGGATACGCCGAAGACCGGGCACCTGTACGATTTGCACAATATACCGGTCAAGAAAAGAACGAACAAAGACAAGCGATCATCGCAACTCCGCCTGACATTCTGATTACAAACTACGTTATGGCTGAATTAATTCTGACGCGGCCGGACGAACGAAGCCTCGTGGCCTCAGCTCGGGGACTCAGGTTTTTAGTTATGGATGAGCTACACACATACCGCGGTCGCCAGGGCGCTGATGTTGCTCTTCTTATCCGTCGACTCAAAGATCGTATGGGCGCGGAAAACCTTCAATACGTTGGAACATCCGCAACAATGGTCGGCACAGGAAACTTCGACCAACAGCGCACCGAAGTCGCAGCATTTGCTACGAAATTCTTTGGGGCACCTTTCAGACCAGTGGACGTGATAGGTGAAACGTTAAGGCCAGCCACTACACCAGTTCCACTCGACGATCCGAATTTTGTCTCAGTTCTTCGCGAACGCATATCCGATACTGAGCGACCCATTCCAGTTGGCTACGACGACTATATCGCAGACCCGCTGTCCATTTGGATCGAGCATCGATTAGGGCTGCGTGTGGACGAAGGCACCACCCGATTCGTTCGAGCCACACCTCAAAGTCTAACTGGAACAGATGGAGCGGCTCAGACACTGGCGAGGGCAGTAGGGCTGCCTTTAGCACGCTGTTCAGAAGTGTTGCAGCAGCAATTGCTCGCCTCGTATGCCGGCGCTAAGAATCCCGAGAACGGCTTTCCGCCTTTTGCATTCCGACTACATCAATTCATCAGCAAAGGCGACACTGTGTATGCAACTCTCGATCCTGAGAGCGAACGATTCGTCACGGTGTATGGGCAGCATTTCGTTCCAGGAGATCGCACACGTATTTTATTGCCCCTCGTATTCTGCCGCGAGTGTGGTCAGGAATACTACTGCGTTAGAGTGATGAACACAGGTTCGCCAGGGAGTCGTTCTTTCGAGGCGCGCGAGGCATCAGACCAAGAAGGCACGGAAAGCAGCGACTCGGGTTATCTGTATCTGAGTACAAGAGATCCCTGGCCGAGCGAAATAGCACAGATTCTCGATCGCATTCCAGAAGACTGGATTGAAGAGCACCGCGGACAACGACGAGTTAAGCAAACTCAAAGAGAAAACCTGCCTGAGCACCTGCGAGTTGGAGTCAATGGACAAGAATCGCCCGAGGGCATCAGTGTTTGCTATCTCCCAGCGCCATTCCGTTTCTGTATTTGTTGCGGAGTCGCTTACGGTGCTCGTCAGAAGTCTGATTTCGCGAAGCTTGCCTCATTGAGTTCCGAAGGGCGATCAACCGCAACTACTATTCTGAGTCTTTCAGTGGTCCGTAGTCTCAGGAGTGAACCAACAATTCATGAGCGGGCCCGCAAGTTACTCAGTTTCACAGACAACCGCCAAGATGCTTCTTTGCAAGCAGGGCATTTCAATGATTTCATAGAGGTTGGGTTGTTACGTGCCGCTCTATATAAAGCAGTTGCCTACGCTGGTTTAACAGGAATCACTCACGACCAGCTTCCCGAACGAGTTTTTCAGGCTTTGGATCTGCCTATCGATTTATACGCTAAAGATCCCTCCATTCGATTCCAAGCGTTGAAGGACACTCAAAGCGCACTCCGAACGATGCTCGGATACAGACTTTACCGAGACCTGAAACGCGGCTGGCGTATCACTCTCCCGAACCTTGAGCAATGTGGGCTACTTGAGATTCGGTATCGATCCTTAGAAGACCTAAGTAATTCCCAGGAAGACTGGAGTCATTGTCACGCACTGTTATCAACATCAAGTCCTGAGACGAAGCGGAAGATTGCGAAGGTTCTTCTCGACCATATGCGTCGGGAGTTAGCGATCCACGTGGACTATCTCGATTCTTCATATCAGGAGCGAATTCGCCAACAAAGCAGTCAACATCTACGTGAGCCTTGGGCGATAGACGAGCGCGAACGTATGGAGCATGCGTCTATACTTTTTCCCCGTCAGTCAGGCGAGGATGATGACTATGGAGGATATCTCTACCTCTCTCCGCGGAGCGGTTTTGGCCAGTTTCTTCGGAGGCCCACCACGTTTCAGGACTTTCATGAACGGATTTCTTTGGAAGAAACTGCGGAAATCATTCGACAACTTCTCGATATGCTTCGGATCGCGGGAATCGTTAAACAAGTGGTAGAACCCCGACATTCGGATGACGTCTCCGGCTATCAACTCGCAGCATCAGCTTTACAATGGACCGCTGGCGATGGCACCAAATCATTCCACGACCCTATCCGCATACCGAATATGCCAGCCATCGGCGGGAGAACAAATCCGTTTTTCGTAGACTACTACAAACGGATTGCACAGACAGCACTCGGACTCGAAGCGCGAGAGCACACAGCGCAAGTGCCGATAGATCTCCGCATCGACCGGGAGGACCGATTTGCGGAAGGCAAATTGCCCGTACTCTATTGCAGTCCAACGATGGAACTCGGGGTCGACATCAGCGAGCTGAACACGGTCAATCTTCGCAACATACCTCCAACTCCTGCGAACTACGCCCAACGAAGCGGCAGGGCCGGCAGGAGTGGACAACCCGCACTAGTGTTTTCGTATTGCTCTACTGGCAGCTCCCATGACCAATACTTCTTCAAGAGGCCCGACCTTATGGTTGGAGGAGCCGTCGCACCTCCGCGTCTCGATTTGTCCAACGAAGACCTTGTTCGTTCTCACGTTTATGCAATTTGGCTTGCCGAGAGCCAGCTACACTTGGGCAGAACGCTCAAGGATGTACTTGACCTCTCGGGCGAAGAACCGTCCTTACAACCCTTGGAAAGTGTTGAAGCAACCCTCAACTCCGAATCGGCTGCTGCCAAAGCGAAACTCCGTGCCGTTTCAGTCCTTTCAGAGTGTGCAAGTACATTGACATTTACCGACGGCGACCTTGACCGTTGGCTTGACACAACGCTTGCGCAAGTTGCACTTAATTTTCGTGAGGCGTGTAGGCGATGGAAAGATCTGTATCTGGCAGCACACACGCAAGCTCGTCTCCAGAGCAAAATCATTCTTGATGCCACCAGGAGTCAGGAAGAGAAAAGGCAGGCTGAGCGCTTGCGCCGCGAAGCCGAAGAACAGGTGGGTTTATTGACGGAAGCAGAAAACGTCGTTCAGTCTGACTTCTACAGCTACCGATACTTTGCAAGCGAAGGATTTCTACCGGGATACAGCTTTCCCCGGCTTCCGCTCTCGGCATTCATTCCCGGACGTCGCCAGACGAAGAATCGTGAGGAATATTTGTCTCGCCCGCGATTCTTAGCGATCTCCGAATTTGGCCCCCGTGCAGTTGTTTATCATGAGGGTTCTCGGTATAGGATCAATCGCGTGATCCTGCCCGTTGGCGAAAATCAAGAAATCGCAACTCGGAAAGCCAAGCAATGTGCAGTCTGTGGCTACCTACACCCAATCTCGCTCGGTGAAGGTGTCGACCTTTGCGAAAGATGTAAGAATCCGCTTCCCGCTCCGATGCATTCACTGTTTCGTCTTCAGAACGTAACGACTAAACGCACTGATAGAATTAGCTCCGATGAGGAGGAACGTTTAAGGCTCGGTTTCGAACTTCGTACAGCAGTCCGCTTCACCGAGACTGCGGGGCGGCCAACTCACAGAGTTGCGACGATAGAAAATAATGGCGAGCAACTGGTGCGCCTGGACTACGGGGCCGCCGCGACCATTTGGAGAATCAATCTTGGTTGGCGTCGGCGTAAGAACAAACAAGTCTTTGGGTTTTTGCTGGATACGGAACGCGGATATTGGGCGACCAATGAAATTGCAAACGACGACGATGACGAGGGCGATCCACTATCGGAACGAAAGACACGCGTCATACCCTTCGTTGAAGACCGTCGAAATTGTTTGCTTTTTGAGCCGACCGATAGTTTTTCCACTGCGATAATGGCATCGCTCGCAGCAGCTCTGAAAGCCGGGATTCAAGTTCGTTATCAGCTTGAGGACAGCGAACTCGCCGCGGAAGCCCTGCCTGACTTGAAGAATCGTCGAGTACTGCTATTTTATGAATCCGCTGAAGGTGGGGCCGGCGTATTGAGAAATCTCCTCGACAACCCAACGGCAATTCAGGACCTGGCAAGAAAAACGCTAGAGCTCTGCCACTTCAATCCTCAAAACGGAGAGGACTTGCGGCGAGCACCTCGCGCTAAACAGGACTGCGAAGCCGCCTGCTATGACTGCCTCATGAACTATGGGAATCAAGGTGATCACAAACTCCTCGACCGTCACGCAATTCGCGACGTGCTCCTCAGATTCGCGAACTCCCGAGTGATCGCGTCTCCCGCACACCAGCCTCGCAAAGAGCATGTTGCCCAACTAATTAGACTTGCCGAGAGTGACCTAGAGCGGAAATGGATTAGTTTCCTTGAGTTGCACAATCTCCGGCTACCGAGTAAGGGGCAGTTCTTGATTGAGGCCTGTCAGACACGGCCCGACTTTTTCTATGACGATTCCCTGGTGGCCGTCTACGTTGACGGACCCGTGCACGAGTTTGCGGACCGTCAAAAACGGGACCGTATCCAAACCGACTCGATGGAAGACCTCGGATATACCGTGATTCGATTTGGGCACCAAGATGACTGGCTCGGTATTGTTGGCCAGTATCCTCACATTTTTGGAAGCAACTCTTGAATTTTGCCGCCGGTTCGCTTGTGAAGGCCCGCGGGCGAGAATGGGTCGTATTACCCGATTCTCAAGCCAACCTTCTTGTGCTTCGACCGCTCGGCGGGACCGACGAAGAGATTGCAGGAGTCTACTTGCCCCTCGAAACCGTAGAGCCGGCGACATTCGCCCTTCCTGATCCTTCGGAACTGGGTGACCACCGTTCTTGCCGTCTTCTAAGAGATGCGGTCCGCCTGGGTTTCCGATCTAGCGCCGGACCATTTCGGTCGTTTGCACGACTCGGAGTTGAGCCTCGTCCATATCAGCTGGTTCCTCTCCTAATGGCACTAAAGCTCGATCCAGTCCGACTCTTGATTGCGGACGATGTTGGCATTGGTAAGACCGTGGAAGCTTGCCTCATTGCACGTGAATTACTCGACCGGGGTGAGATCCAGCGGATCGCTGTTCTGTGTCCACCCCAGCTCGCTGAACAGTGGCAAGCAGAGCTGCGCGACAAGTTCAATCTCGATGCAGAGGTTGTGCTGCCAGGCACGGCGAGGAAACTCGAAAAGCATTGTCGAGTTGGAGAGTCCCTCTTCGATATATATAAGTTCGTTGTCGTCTCTACAGATTTCATCAAGAGCGACCGTCGCCGCGACGAATTCCTACGAACCTGTCCTGAACTTGTAATCGTTGATGAAGCACACACCTGTGCATATTCCGGCGAAGGACGATCCGGTCGGCATCAAAGATACGAATTGGTATCGGGATTGGCTGCCAAGGATCGCGGTCGTCATGTAATTTTGGTCACGGCTACTCCACACTCTGGCAACGAGGAGTGTTTTCGATCACTGCTTGGATTGTTGAATTCAGATTTCCGAAATCTTCCCGAAGACCTCACGGGCAAGGGAAATGAAACATTGCGTCGCGGTCTCGCCGCACATTTCGTTCAACGCCGACGAGGCGACATTCGCCACTTCCTTAAGGCCGACACACCCTTCCCTGACCGCGAAGAAATGGAAGAAGGTTACAAACTGAGCGACGACTATCGGAGGCTCTTTACAAGAGTGTTGGATTACGTGAGCGAAGTCGTCCACGGCCCTTCTGAATCTCGCCACCGCCAACGTGTCAAATGGTGGTCCGCGTTGGCCCTCTTAAGGGCACTGGCATCCAGTCCCGCAGCTGCTGCTGCCACGCTCAAAACTCGCGCTGCCACGTTGGACACAGAAACCGTCGAGGAGGCCGATGAAATCGGTCGGCGAACAGTCTTAGATCTCCTCGACGACACTACGGCGGAGGCTGTGGACATTACCCCCGGCGGCGATCCACACCCTCAAGAAGGAAGCGACGCGCGGCAACGACGACGGCTTCTGGAGATGGCTCGCCAGGCGGAAGCGCTTAGGGGAACCAAAGACAGCAAACTGCAAAAGGCCAGTACCATGGTCGCGGCACTACTGAAGGAAGGCTTCCGGCCTATCGTGTTCTGCCGTTTTATCGCAACGGCCGATTATTTGGCCGCCGCATTGCGCGATATTCTGCCCAAGGACGTGGCTGTCGATTCTGTCACCAGTGAACTTCCCCCCTCTGAACGCGAGGTGCGCATAACTCAGCTAGCCGAAACACAGAAACGTGTCCTCGTGGCAACCGATTGCTTGTCGGAGGGTATTAATCTCCAGCGTGATTTCGACGCGGTGATCCACTACGACCTAAGCTGGAATCCAACTCGCCACGAACAGAGAGATGGGAGAGTCGACCGCTACGGTCAGCCGAGCCAGAAGGTCCGGATCGTCACCTACTACGGGTTGGATAACCAAATAGATGGGATTGTCCTCGACGTTTTGCTCCGAAAGCACAAAAAGATCCGCAGCTCATTGGGTATCTCCGTGCCGGTGCCGGTTGATACGGAGCAAGTTGTCGAAGCCGTTTTTGAAGGTCTCCTGCTTCGCAACAAGCCCGGCTCTGAAGAACAGCTTTTCCTCGAATTTGAAGACTATTTTGGGCCAGCTAAAGATGAACTATTTGCAAAGTGGGACTTGAGTGCGGAGCGCGAGAAGCGTTCCCGCACGATATTCGCACAGGAGCTACTAGCCGCAGGAGTGGAAGAAATTGATCGCGAACTATCGGAGGCCCGACAAGCTATCGGTTCATCAATTGACGTGTCAGCGTTCACCAGGGAGGCTCTGTTGGCCCACGGAGCTGTCGTCAACCAGAATGGCGCGCTCAAATTAGACCTAAGCGAAATTCCGCCCGCTCTTCGCGACGTCCTTACCCCTGATCGACATCTTCTAGTTCGTTTTGAGCCACCAACTAAAAGTGGCGAATTGCTCCTTACGCGAACTCATCCCATAGTGGAGGGGCTGGCCAGCTACTTACTGGACACGGCCCTTGATGTTCGGCTCAAAAGCGTGGCCCGGCGTTGTGGTGTGGTTCGCAGTCGCTCCGTATTGCGTCGAACTACAGTCCTCCTCTTGCGATTCCGACACCACATCATCACCAAAAGTACGAAAGAAGAGCGGCTGTTGCTGGCCGAGGATTGCCTGACTGTAGCTTTCGAGGGTTCGCCTTCAAATGCAAGATGGCTGGATCGTGAAGCTTCCGAGAGCCTTCTTAACGCCACACCGGATTTGAATATCGAACCAGATCAGGCTGCGGAATTCGTTCGCAAGGTCAACCAGGGCTTTGACGCCATCACACCACGCCTGGAGGAAATCGCTAAGCAACGCAGCGCGGAACTTCTTGAGGCACATACTCGTGTTCGTTCGGCTGCACGGATGCAAGGCATTCGCCACAGTGTGGAGACACAACTACCTGCGGATATCTTGGGCATTTACGTGTATCTGCCGGTAATGACACGAGAGGCTAAGACGGAGAGCTAAGAGATGGCCTCCCGCAGTCGCGATCTTTTCCTCACGGTTCGGTCTGAGGGGGCGATTTTGCCCCCTGACTTCCTCGAACGCGTCGTATCGGGCGAGGGCGAACTCGATGGTCTTACCCCCGACGACTACCATCTGGCTAGAGGTGAAAAGCTCAACGAGGTCATCAGCCGTTCCTGGAATCGCCTTCTCGGTGCATGGGTTTCTTTTCGCAACGGCATCGAACAGTTGTCGGAGACCGACGTCGGAACCAGCATCACTCGCGAGCGGTGGCTTCAGCCACTCTTTCAAGAATTAGGATACGGCAGGCTTCTGACGGCTAAGGCAATCGAGTTAGCTGGCAAGCCATACCCCATTTCACATCGATGGAATCGTACTCCCATTCACTTGCTCGGTTGCCGCGTCGATCTCGACCGACCGACTCCTCGCCTTGCTGGTGCATCGCGTAGCAGCCCACACAGCCTTGTTCAAGAGACGCTAAACCGATCACGGGAGTACCTTTGGGGGCTGCTCAGCAACGGACTTCGTCTCCGAATACTTCGCGATAACGCCAGCTTAGCTCGCCAAGCCTATGTCGAGTTCGATCTGGAAGCGATGATGCTCGGCGAAAACTACGCCGACTTCGTCCTACTTTGGCTTCTCTGTCACCAATCGCGTGTCGAAGCGGAAAACCCGCATGATTGCTGGCTTGAAAAATGGTCCCAGACCTCCAAAGAAAGGGGAGTCCGTGCACTCGACCAGCTGCGTCAGGGGGTGGAAAGAGCAATCACTGCCCTTGGACGGGGGTTTCTCAGCTATCCTTCAAATCGTGTCTTGAGAGACAGATTGCGCAGTGGCGAGCTGAATACGCAGGATTATTACCGGCAGCTTCTTCGGCTCGTTTACAGATTCCTGTTCCTTTTCTCGGCTGAAGATCGAGGCTTGCTCCTCTCACCCGGCGATCAATCTGCAACCGCCCGTGAGCGGTTCCTAACGTACTACTCGACAGCGCGTCTCCGCCGTTTGGCCGAGCGTCGTACCGGTACAAGGCACACGGACCTCTATACGATGGTTCGTCTGGTAGTGGGAAAGCTCGGTACCGACGTTGGTTATCCGGAACTCGCACTGCCCGCTCTAGGAAGTTTCTTGTTCTCGCCAGCTGCTACGGCTGATTTGGATTCATGCGAACTAGCAAATCTTGATCTTTGCGATGCCATCCGGGCTCTTGCTGTAACGATAGCAAACGGCGTCCGCCGTCCTGTGGACTACAAGAACCTCGGTCCTGAGGAACTCGGCAGCGTCTACGAGTCTCTCTTAGAGCTTCATCCACGCGTGAACCTCGACGCTGCCAGTTTCGAGCTCAGCCTAGTGAGCGGTCATGAACGAAAGACAACTGGCTCTTACTACACACCCACAAGCCTCGTCGATTGTCTTTTAAACTCGGCTCTTGACCCCGTACTCGATCAGGCCACGAAACAAACCGAACCGACCCAGGCGATACTCAGGCTAAAGGTCATCGACCCAGCGTGTGGAAGCGGGCATTTTCTCATTGCAGCTGCGCATCGAATGGCAAAGCGTTTGGCGTTTCTCCGGACAGGGGATGACGAGCCCTCACCCGAAGCAACTCGGACAGCCCTTCGCGACGTGATCGGCCACTGCATCTACGGCGTCGACGTGAATCCAATGGCGGTCGAACTCTGCAAAGTGAACCTTTGGATGGAGGCATTGGAGCCTGGAAAGCCCCTGTCCTTTCTCGAACATCGCATCCAGTGTGGCAACGCCCTTCTAGGAACCACGCCTGCACTAATGAATCGTGGTATTCCGGACGAGGCTTTCATCTCACTCGAAGGGGACGACCGGGAGGCGTGCGCAAAATGGAAGAAAGTTAACAAAGCTGAGCATACATCTCGCCAGAAGAACCAGGATCGGATTGAGTTTGACGCTCCCTGGATGAAGGTCGGCAAATTGGCCGAGGGACTTCTTGCTCTAGACTCCTTTGCAGACCAATCAATTGAGGGCATCCATGCGAAAGAGCGTCTTTATCAAGAAACAGTTCGATCCGGCAGTTATCTTGATGGCAAGTTTCTTGCAGATGCTTGGTGCGCAGCTTTCCTCTGGAAGAAGGATAGCCTTGTCGATTATCCGATTACAGAGGATTTGTATCGGCAAATCGAACGCAATCCCTCTGCTTTCTACAATGACAAACGCCGAACGGCGGATGAAATTAAGCATCTTGCAGAGGCGTATCAATTGTTTCACTGGCATTTGTGTTTTCCCGATGTCTTTCGTCCCGCGGTGAAAGTCGAAGCTCCAGAGAGTACCGTTGTCGGTTGGAACGGCGGGTTCGACGTTGTGCTAGGCAATCCGCCTTGGGAGCGAATCAAGCTTCAGGAAAAAGAATGGTTCGCCTCGCGCCACCCCGATATCGCTGCAGCGCCGAACGCTGCAGCTCGTCGAAAAATGATTGCTGCTCTTGAAAAGGATAATCCGGCGCTCGTGCAAGAATTCCGGAACGATCAACGCGTCGCTGCAAGTGAGACTCATCTAATACGGAATTCCGGCCGTTTTCCACTCTGTGGTAGAGGTGACATCAATACTTACGCAATCTTTGCCGAGACAAACCGCTCTCTTCTGAACCGCTCTGGCAGAGTCGGATGCATCGTGCCTTCTGGTATTGCAACAGACAACACAACGAAGGAGTTCTTTGCTTCTCTCATTGAATCTAACACTCTGGTGAGTCTCTATGATTTTGAGAACGCTGTCGGCCTTTTCGAGGGTGTCGGCCATGGGCGATTTAAATTCTGCTTACTGACGATAACAGGTGGCTCACGCGATGCCGGCCTTACGCCCGATTTCTTCTTCTTTGCTCACAACGCAAGTGACCTAGACGATCAGGAACGCCATTTCACGTTAACGGCGAACGACATCGCCCTAATCAATCCAAACACTCGAACATGCCCCATCTTTCGATCCGAACGCGATGCGAAAATCACAACGGCTATATATCGTCGTGTGCCCGTGCTGATCAACGAAGGGTCGGCAGAAGCGAATTCGTGGGATGTAAGATTTCAAACCATGTTTCATATGTCAAACGATTCCCACTTGTTTCGAACTCGTGAGCAGTTAGTAGCTCAAGGGTTCGATTTGACCGGGAATGTCTTGTCTTGTGGGAGCGAGAAATATCTCCCGCTGTACGAAGCCAAGATGATGCATCATTTCACACACAGATTTGGCGACTATGCAATGCACCCTGAGGGCAGCCAGGATACAGAACTTCCCCGAATTCCCGCAGAAACACTCGCAAATCCAAATTACCTCGTCATGCCGCGATATTGGGTCGCCGAATGGGAGGTGATCAAAGCCACTTCAAACGTACCGCGCGACCTACTACAAGCCGTTGAAACGCGATCAGAGGAATTGGCGCGCCAAGTTCTCTCAGCTTGGTTTGCGGGTTATTTACTAGCCGGTGGGCATCACGCACCGACCAACAGCGTGTTTGCTCGAACTGTTATGGGTGTGTGGTACTCAATTGCAGCTGAGGCGCGCCAGCGGTTTGCAGAAATGCCTCTCCATGAAGAATACCCGCTTGACGATACAGACTTCTTCTCGGACGTCTCCGAGAGTAGTTACCTGGAAATCGCCAAACGACTAATTCAAAAGAGAACACCGAAGTGGTTGATCGGATTCAGAAAAACCGCGCGAAGCAGCGACGTTCGTACGATGATCGCGAGTCTCATACCGCTTGCGGCGATCAACGACAAGATTCCCCTTCTGTTCACTCGGCAGAATCCACTCCCTCTTGTATCCAATCTATCTTCCTTCGCGCTAGATTACGTCACTCGACAAAAGGTTGGCGGGACCGACCTAAGCCACTTCTACGTCCAGCAAATCGCCGTCCTATCACCCTCGGCCTACTCGGCTAGCGACCTTGACTTCATCAGAGCCCGATCACTCGAACTAATCTGTACCAACAATGAAATTCTGCCTGTAGCGAGAGCGAGCGGTTACACAGGTCCGCCATTTCGCTGGGATGAGGAGCGCCGCTTTCTGCTCCGGTGCGAGTTGGACGCCTTGTACTTCCACCTCTATGGCGTGGCACGCGCGGATGTGGACTACATCATGGAGACATTTCCGATTGTCCGTCGAAAAGACGAACAGCGATATGGCGACTACCGCACGAAACGCGTGATTCTTGAAATCTACGAGGCCATGAGCGTCGCGATTCGTGCAGGTGCTCTCTACCAGACGAGACTGCACCCACCGCCCGCCCATTTGGATTTAGCGCACGCACCGAAGATTAGTCCTTTGCCTTCGCAAATTGCACCCATACCTGAGCATCTTCCGATTTTGGACGGACTTCGACTCATTGCCGACAGCGCATGGGCGACGCCATCCACTGTCGCACCAGAGAACGTCGCGCTTTTTGCCCTAATCGACGTCTTGCGATGTTTCGGGCAATCGATAGATTCGAATTCCGTGCGGATGGCAGCTCTCCTAGTCCGAAAACCGGCCCTCGCTTTGGCATTTCTTGGACGAGCAGAGGGGAGAGAGTGGCTTCGAATTATCGGATCAGATGCGCAACCGTTGCCCCGGAATGTTGTCAGCATCTCCCAATTTCAGCCTAACGCAGTAGACCACGCCTGGGCCGAAGCGTTTACCCAACTATCTGGGTCTAGCGGTCTTGTCACACATTCAGGCATTTGGTCATCCGGCCCGAACCTTCCCAAATCTTCTGGTGAAGAATGGGTATTAGGCCGAGCCACAGTTGCTGTTCGAGTGACATCCGAACTCATTGCGGATCAGGCAAACGAGCGGTTGGATAGGTTTCTTCGGAGTGTGAAGGATGGCACAGCCTGACGAACTGTTTCCTCGCCCTGAGGTAGCGCTGTCTCCCGACGCCACACGTCGCGAGCCGAGACTATGGGTTCGACGGCTTGCAATCTGGGCGAAGCCAGGAGAGCTTGTTCGGGACATCTCGCTCCGGCGTGGCCTGAATATCGTTTGGTCACCCGACCCAGGCGCCGATGCAGCTGACCTCGGCCGGGACACTGAGAGCGGGCATGGCGCAGGGAAGACTCTATTCTGTCGGTTGATTCGATATTGTTTGGGCGAGGACACCTTCGCCAACGATGAACTGCGAAGGTCCATTGCACAAGAATTCCCAGCGGGGCTCGTCGGTGCAGAGATGTTCATATGCGGTGAACTGTGGTCGGTTCTTCGCCCTATCGGTCATACACGCCGGCACGATGCAAAGAAAGGCGTGACGCTTGAGCAGTTGTTCGACAATGAAGCGCCAAACACCGGCGTTCAGTCGGTTGTTGAAACATTAAATACGTTGATAATCCCCAACAACCTTAGACACGTCATACCAGAATTGCGCGAGGCGTCAGCTTGGCCGTTTGCGCTCTCATGGCTGAGTCGGGACCAGGAATGTCGATTCGACCATATTCTTGACTGGAGGCATCCCCGCTCTGAATCGCGGTCACCTGTTCTTTCCAAGGATCAGGCCTTAGTGGCAGTCCGAACTTTTTGGGGCGTCCTCGACAATGAAGAAACACGCCTCAAGACCGAAAGAATCACGCTCTCGGACCAGAAGAAGTCGAGCGAACAGGACTCTTCTTATCTTTTTAGGCGGGCTGAGGACCTAAAGAGCGAGCTTATGCCAGCTCTTGGTCTCGACCCGAGCACGTCGATTGGTGGTCCCCTTGATTTGTCCGCACTAAGGTCCGCCGCCTATGAGCAAACGAGACTAGGTCGGGAAGAATCGATAACACGACCATTTAACGATGAAATCATCCGGTCTCGTGCAAAGCGCGACGTGGTCTTGCAACAGCTTGGGGTCATCGACGAAGACATAAAACGGGCCCAGGCAACAGAACTATTCCACCAGGAGCAGATTAAAGTCTTGCGAGGAGAACGCGCTAACCTTGATGCGGCTGAAATAAAAGCACGCTTAGGGCCTGTTTGTCCCGTGTGCCGCGTACCGATTGACTTGGCTCTCGCACAAGGCTGTGCAATTTCACATCTTGTGCGAGATCCAGCCACCATTAAAGAAGAAAAGCAGGATGTCGCCACTGGGCTTCAGCACTGTAACGAGGGTATCGCCGCATCTCGGAGTGAAGTGATCACCCTGAATTCTCGGCGTTCATTGCTTAATGCGGAAAGAGTTGCTCTCGATGACGAACTCTTATCGCTTGAGCGAAACGCAGACAACCAGCTGCAAGATCGACAACAGCGGTGGTTTCGGGCCAAGCGTTTGACCGACGATGTCGCTATATACGCTGATCTGCTGAGTCGAATTTCAAACATGCTGCAGGCTACTGCGAATCTTGACAAAAGGGATGAAGAACTACGCGATCAACAGGCCGAACTGAGGAATCGGCACTCGGACGCTCTTAGGAGAATCAATGAGCTCTTCGCGTACGTTTGCCGAGGGCTGTTGGGGAACCAAGTGTCCGCCAAAGTTGAACTCTCGGGCTCAGGGCTGCAAGCTAGCGTCGAGGTGGGCGGTCAGGCGATGGAATCGTTGAAGGCAATCGGATTTGATATTTCGGGAATTCTTCTGAGTATTGAAGGACGATCGGGGGTGCCGGCGTTTTGCGTTCATGACAGTCCGCGCGAGGCCGATCTCGGACAGTCAATCTATCACCGAGCGTTTAGATTGATTCGTTCATGCGAGCTAGTCGCGGCTGAACCGATGTTTCAATACATCATAACCACGACCTCAACGCCGCCGAATGAGCTGAGCGTTGCACCGTATGTTGTGGCTCGACTATCTGGCTCGACTGTAGAAGAGCGACTCCTTCGTAGGAATCTTCGGTAACCGAACCGAGCCGATCCGAGCTTATGAGCTTGACTCGCCGGGATTATGTTCTCTCGTTTCCTCATCCCCACATGCTTTACTCGGCGTAAGATAGGCCAAAGTCCGCTCCCACTGTAAAGCCCGCTTGTGCAGCTCCGTTCGATACACCCCACCGTACTCGCTTCCGCGCCCCTCCGAGCTCCGCTGAAATGCGCTTCGGGGCTTGACAGCCGCGAACCACGGCCAGAACCCGCCTCCAGTAAAGCATGTTGTTTTTTATGCCCTGACAGGGCCTGAAAACACTAATTCACACTGGAGCAAACGCAATGCCTAGCGTCTACGAAATCGTCACCGAGAAGATTATCAAGCAGCTTGAATCCGGCGTGGCTCCCTGGCGCAAGCCGTGGACCTCTCAGTCTCCCGCAAACCTGCTGACTCAAAAAGAGTATCGCGGACTCAATGTCTTTACTCTCGCTTCGCAGGGGTTCCCATCACGATTCTGGCTTACTTTCAATCAGGCAACAAACTTGGGCGGGAGAATCCGCAAGGGCGAGAAGTCTTCGCCCGTCATCTTCTGGAACATCGGCGACGAGCAGGACACGACCGCGCGGGACCGCGCGAAAGAGACCTCCCGGCCCATTCTGCTCCGTTATTACAGCGTGTTCAATTTGTCTCAGGCAGAAGGCATCGACATCCCCGCGTCCCTCCTGCAAGAGACGCGCACCAACGATCCCATCGAAACGTGCGAACAACTCGTGACCAACATGCCGAACCCGCCAGCGTTCGAGCAATCTGACAAAGCGTGGTACTCGCCGACCACCGACGTGGTCGGTATGCCCGCACTCGGTCTCTTTCATTCATCGGAAGAGTATTACGCCACTGAATTCCACGAGCTAGCCCACAGCACGGGCCACGCCAAGCGCTTGCACCGGGAGAACTTCGACAACCCGGTTTCATTTGGCTCGGAATCCTACTCGAAAGAAGAACTCGTCGCGGAGATGACCGCTGCCATGCTATGCGGCATCGCGGGAATCGAGCAGCGGATTCTTGAAAACTCAGCCGCGTATCTCAAGACGTGGATATCACGGCTCAAGTCGGATTCGCGCCTGCTTGTTTCTGCTGCCTCACAGGCACAGAAAGCTGCGGACTTTATCCAAGGCAAGGCTCCGCACCAATTGGCCGAAGCATAGGCTAGTCAAGGTTTTATTGGAGGACTTGTCCGCTCACTGTGCCACACCGCTCGCAGATGAAGGACTTGTCCCACTGAGCGTATTGCGTCTGGTAACTAGAATGATTGTGCCTCCAGACAAGAAGCAGCAGCAGAGCGAAGATCGCCCCCGAAATCAAGGCGAAGAGCGTCAAGGGAGCAGACGACACGGTCGTTGCATTCGTCGTGACGCTGTTAACGTAAAACACGAGCCAGCCCGCACTGAGAAACACCAGAACGGACCATCCGATAACCTTGAGATACGACCATTTCAAAGGGGGAGTCAGTTTCTTGGAAAGGGCAGACTGTTGAGTGCCCCGTGTTGTCGCTCTACCCACAACCAGATCGGGCCCCCCGCTGCCAGCCACGACAGCACGCAGACGCGTCCGGCCTTCACTTCGGAAAAGCCCTTCCTCGTGAGCTAATGAGACTTTCTTGAGATCGGTGCTATTGCACTTCGGGCAGCGCAAGTCCATCTTGTCACCTCTTGCAGCCCCACTTCGGTGTGGCTTGAGTCCTTTCTGACCAATTCTAAGCCTATCCGCATCCAACCCGGCAATCCGGGTTTAGTTGCTTGCGGCGCGCCCATTCCTTGGTCGAGCCATTTTCTGGGCCATGTGCAGAATGAGCTTCCGATCCGCTTCCTCAGTTTTAGCTAGCAAACGACGAAGCTTGTTAAGGAAGCGCCCGTCCTTGCCGGAACTTCCCCAAGCGATGTCTTCAGACGACTTCCGCTTGGGGAGATTGGGCAGTTTGGGCGGCTCTTCACCATCATAGAAAAGCTGGTAAAGAGGAACTTCCAGCGCACGAGCCAGCTTTTCTAGTGTTTCGATCGCCGGAACGGTGTGGCCGTTTTCAACCCGAGAAATGTAACACCGCAGCAGGCCGGTCCGTTTTTCAATGTCCCCCTGCGAAAGCTTTTTCTCTTCACGCATATCGCGTAAGCGATCTCCAATAATCACGGTGACGTTGCCTCCTCGACCAGATTATGTCCGCCAACACTGTAACTCCGAATACGACATGAAGTCATTTCTCAGGCCATGGTCCGGGGCTGGCGAGGGGTACAAGCGGGCCGGCTGTGTTCAGCCGGGTTGGCGGCGTTATGCAGCTAGTGAGTCCGAGGCCGCTCGCTCTTGAGCCACTTTGTTCCTGGGCTTTGGTTTGCGTAGGCGACTCCTGGGTTTTGGGGTAGTGTCCTTTAGTGCTTGTTTGAGGACTAAGTTCTCTTTCTCCTTTTTCTTCGGTTTTAGGAACTGCACCAGCGGCGGTTCGCCCATTTTCTTCCGTTGGTCCTCAACGAATCGCACGAGCTTGTAAATCTCCTCGTTGTCCAGGGGATCGTCGGAGAGCCAGCGATTGAATTCCTCTTCGAAGAAATAGGAATTGTCCTCTTCCTCGCCGCTCATCTCGTGCATGAACTGGCCGTTGATCAGTGCGCGGCGGCGCTCTAGGCCAGCGATAGACTTGTAGTACACCTCCCTGAACGCGTGAGGTGCCTTCTTCAAGCGTTGCACTCCGCGAACGGCTTCGTCGATCCCGTGATTCACCAGATACAGTGCTTCGTAGAGATGAGCTTTCTGCATAAACAAATATCCTTTCTTCGGCGCGATGGCCGCAGTCTGCCGGTTATCAATCTCGCCCGGCAGCACGACTTGTCCCACGCTGCTCGGCAAGGGCCGGTCAGCCAAGATCGATACTCCTTCGCTGCAATTTACAACCGCGAAATACTTTGCCTATGGTCGGAACATCGTCCAGCAACGCTTCCCATTTTCAAAAACGTCAGCAGAGTCATACAGATCCGGTGATGACGCAGCCATGCAGAGCGTTCCGGCAAAGGGCTGCCTTGGCAGATATTGCGACCGGAAGGCTCGTGACATTGCATGCCTCCTAAAATTGGCTTGAAACGATGCATTCAGGATCAAATAAAGGGCGTCAACTTAAGGCGGCGAGCGTTCAGGTCGTTCGTACACTTCGGACGTGCAGGGAAAACACAAGCCGGACGTGGCTTGCGAATGAAGTACAATGCGGATAGTTTCAGTTGCAGCCATCGTCGCCTCCCAGAGAGGTGATGGTGGACAGGGACGCGTCGGTGTTGATAGCACTGGCTCGTCCCGTTAAAACAAGGCCCTAGAGTTTTGCGACCTTTGAGGCGCCGAGAACAGACTCACACATCCCACAAGAGGATAGTGCGAACGCCCATGCCAAAGCATAGCCGAAAAGGGTTGAAGATTTCAACCACTTTTTCAAAGAAAGGTTTAGTTGCGCATGAGTGGGTGTCGCAGTCTGAAGCCGCCCGCATACGCGGCGTCTCGCCTCAAGCAATCGGACGGCTCATCCAGAAGGGACGTTTTCGCACGTTGCGGATTGGAGGCAAAGTGCTTCTCAACCGCCGTGAAGTTGAAAAGTACAAGCCTAAAAGGACTGGGCGACCTCGCAAGTGATTTTCTAACCGCGTTTGCGGTTCGACGCTAATCAAACAGTGAGGACTGCTGTCCGGTTTGTTGGGGACGATGAACCACCCGCGGTGCTTCTATGCCCCAGAGTCTGCGGAAGAGATCAACGGTCCCAGGACCGAACCCCGCGTAGTGGTTATTGGCAAATGCCAGAATCATGATGCGCCGCTCTTGGATCTTCTTGAGAAGACTGACCCACTCGGAAAGATCACCTTGGCGATCGACAATCACCTTGTCCCAAGTCGTCGTTTTTTCTTCGATTCCTTTCCGGTCCCCTAACCACCGAACGTAAGTGAAGTCAGACGTAATTAGGTCGAACTTGTCCTTCATCTCCCAGGGCCGCGGCATCCAGCCTTGATCAATCAGCGTGAGAGCGACGCCGTGCTCTCGCAGCACATCTGCGAGTTTAGGTACCAGCCAATCCTTGTTGCGAATCTCGACGGCAAACTTGTGCTCCTTCGAAAGCCTTTTCAGAAACGGAACTAGTCTGGCTAGAAAATCGTCCAGAGACTTGAACGCGTATTTGTCGAACTTGCCGAATTGAAACAACAAGGGCCCGAGCTTTTCGCCTAGAGCCTCCATTGTCGTTAGAAAGACTTTGAATTCCTCATCGCAATCTTTGAGGACCCTCTTGTGTGTAATCTCCTGTGGTACCTTGGCCGCAAAAAGAAATCCTTCCGGAGTTTTGGCATTCCAGGAGCGCACCACGCCGACACTCGGAGTTGCATAGAACGTTGAGTCAATCTCGACCGTGTCAAAATGCTGGGCGTAGTAACTGAGGTAGTCTGCGGGTCGCAAACCCTTCGGGTAGAACGATCCCTGCCATCCTGTGGCTGTGAACGATGAAGTTCCGAGAAGAATCTGCGAATGGTTCACGCTGGAGAGTATAGCGAACCCGTGTCGTACACCGCGCGGTCCGCTTGTAACTTACGGGTGGGCCACACGGAAGTTAGCCAGATCAGTGAATACAAGCGCGTTTCTCCGGATTGCCCGTGATCCGCTCGCAATCGTCCGAGGATGATGCTTTGCGGCAGATCTTGAAGTGCATGGAATCAGGCAGTGGGACTATAATTCGCGAATGGCATCCATGGGGAAAAGTACCGGGCAGGTTCGGCAGGCGCAAGATGTTGACGCGATTCCTACCGAAGGCGCAGATCACATCGCAGTAATCGCCATCGAGGGAGAGCGATCACAGGAAGCATTGAGAAGCGCCTCTGAGGAGATCCGCAACTCGGAAGCGAGACTCCTGAAGATCATCGACACGATCCCGACACATGCATGGTGTACTTTGCCGGATGGTACGGGAATATTTTGGAACCGGCGATGGCTCGAATATACGGGCTTATCTCTTGAAGTGCTTCGCGGCTGGGGCTGGCAGAATGCCATTCACCCGGAAGACTTGAAGAAAATAACAGATAAATGGCGCAGAGATCTGGCCGCGGGCCAGCCCGGCGAAGTCGAGGGTAGGCTGCGTCGATTTGACGGAGTGTATCGATGGTTCTTGTTTCGGGCTGAGCCGCTGCGCGACGAATCGGGCAACATTGTCAACTGGTATGGAACGGATACTGACATCGATGACCTCAAGCGCGCCGAAGCTAAGCTCCGTCAGGATGAGGAAGAGCTTCGGCGCATGACCGATGCTATTCCACAAACCATCATCGTCATGAATCCGGACGGGAAAGCCATTTACGCGAATCGCGTGACGCTCGAGTACACCGGACTGTCTCTGGACGACGTGCGAGGCGACGATTTTCGGGCGCGCGTTTTCCATCCCGATGACGTTCAGAGGCTTCGCGAAGAACGGAACAAAGCCCTCTCCGGTGCCGCTCCATTCGAAAACGAGCAACGGGCTCTGGGAAAGGACGGTAAGTATCGGTGGTTCCTGATCCGGTACAACCCGTTACTGGACGAGAGCGGAAATGTCATTCGTTGGTATGCAACAGGGACGGACATCGACGACCGTAAACGCGCCGAAGACCGCCTGCGAAACGAAACCGTCGCGTTGCGAGAGCAAATCGATCGTGACTCGATGTTTGAGGACATAGTCGGCTCCTCGGAAGCGCTGCGTGAGGTGCTCCGCCAAGTCGACAAGGTGGCACATTCGGATTCCACCGTCCTGATTCTGGGCGAAACCGGCACGGGAAAGGAGTTGATTGCGCGCGCCATCCACAGGCGATCCAATCGCGGGGAGCGGGCATTTATTGGTGTGAATTGTGCGGCAATCCCCGCATCGTTGATTGCTTCCGAGCTGTTTGGTCACGAAAAGGGCGCATTCACTGGAGCAACGCAACGGCGCCTGGGACGTTTTGAATCGGCGAATGGCGGAACGATCTTCCTGGACGAAATAGGCGACTTGCCCCCGGAAATCCAAATCGCACTGTTACGAGTGCTGCAAGAACGTGAGATCGAACGTGTCGGTAGTAACAGGCCAATTCCTCTTGACGTAAGAGTGCTGGCGGCCACGCATCGTGATTTGAACGCGCTCGTGGCCGAAGGCAAGTTTCGCCAAGATCTCTTATACAGACTGAATGTCGTGCCTATTGAGATGCCTTCGTTGCGCGATCGCGCACCAGACATCCCCTTGCTTGTCGAGTACTTCATTGATCGCTTCGGAAAGAAGGCCGGAAAGAAGTTCAGAACAATTGACAGAAGAACTCTCACGCGGTTGCAAGCCTACGGCTGGCCGGGCAATGTTCGTGAACTGCAAAATGTAATTGAGAGAGCCGTGATCCTGAGCGAAGGTGACATTTTTTCCGTGGACGAAACATGGCTCAAACGGCAGACGCCACAATCTGCCGGTCCGACCGTCGCGCTAAATAAAGCCCTGCATCGGCAGGAAAAGGAAATGATTGAGGCCGCCCTGGCAGAAAGTGCGGGCCGTGTCTCCGGTCCAGGTGGTGCGGCTGGCAAGCTCGGAATTCCACGGGCGACTCTTGATGCAAAAATCAGGCGATTGGGAATCAACAAACATCGGTTCAAAGTTCATCAGTCGAACTGATCCCTGTCTACCCGGCAATCCCATCACGTTTGCTCACTGAACAACATTTTCTCAAAACCGAGCATCGCCGGCGCCTCTAAGTCGCTTCTTCTCAAGCAATTTCATATGGCACGGTTGTTGCAGTCTCTACGAATGCCCGACTCTGGATACAGCGTGGGCTGAACCGCCGGCGCAAAGGGCTAACCGCAAGGGGCAGCAATAAGGAGGATTCTCATGCCACTGGTTCGTGTGACGATGATTAAGGGGAAGTCGCCCGACTATATC
>Ga0210396_10000772_pt1 | contig 37997 bp, 33 predicted proteins | sample IncBWH17OmetaG_FD_155466 | JGI IMG/M metagenome (GOLD analysis project Ga0210396, IMG submission 155466) | Forest soil microbial communities from Barre Woods Harvard Forest LTER site, Petersham, Massachusetts, United States - Inc-BW-H-17-O ...
TTTTCACGTTGTCACAGCTGCCGATGCCGGTGGCCTCGATGGGGTGCGCCAGCGCGCCGTAGAGGCCGAATCGGACGTCGCGGGGATCAGCATGGGGTTTCGCGGGGTCGGTCGGGGCGGCATCGATGTCGACCAGCACGTAGTTGTCTTGCCAACGCAGGTTGGACATCGACGTGTTCCAGCCCAGCACCGCGAGCGATTCGCCCAGCCGGGCGGTCAGCGCGCCGTAAACCTGTTGGCGGGCAGCCGAATTTGAACACGCGCATGCCAGCGCCAGCGTCACCACCATCGCGATGAGTGTCCGCACGGTGATCTAGCGCAGCCCGAGGTCCGCCAGCCCCAGCACGCTGCGGTACGGCAGACCCTCGGCTTCGATGGCTTCGGCGGCGCCGGTAGCGCGGTCGACCACGGTCGTTACGCCGACCACCTGTCCGCCGGCTTCTTGCACGGCGCGCACCGCGGTCATCGCCGAGGCGCCGGTGGTGCTGGTGTCCTCGACCACCAGGACCCGTCGACCGGAGATGTCGGGCCCCTCGATAAGCCGTTGCATACCATGGGTTTTCACTGACTTTCGCACGACGAAGGCGTCGATCGGGCGGCCGGGTGCGTGCATGACGGCGGTGGCCACCGGATCGGCGCCCAGAGTCAGGCCGCCGACTGCGGCGTACTCCCAGTCGTCGGTGAGTTCACGGATCAGCCGGCCGATCAACGGCCCGGCCTGGTGGTGCAACGTGGCGCGGCGCAGGTCGACGTAGTAGTCGGCTTCCTTGCCCGACGACAACGTGACGCGGCCGTGCACCACCGCCAGCCGGCGCACCAGCTCGGCCAATTCGTCGCGGTCGGTGACGCTCACGTCAGGTCCGGCCACGGCCCCGGCCGAACGTTCGGGTGGCGGCGCGCGCCAGGTTTCGCGGCACCATCCGCCCTGCGGTGGTGAGCGCCTTGTACTGCATGCCGGGGATGATGACCACCTTGCCCCGGCCGATATCGGCCAGGCTTTCCCGGACCACGTCGTCGACCTCGAGCCACATGAACGACGGCAGTGAGGTCATGTCGATACCGGCTCGTTGGTGAAAAGCGGTGTGCACGAAGCCCGGACACACCACATGGATGCCGACACCGGTGCCCGTCAGCCCGCCTGCCAGCCCTTCGGTGAACGACACCACCCACGCCTTGGACGCCGAGTAGGTCGAGCCGCGCCCGGACAGCAGCCCCGCAACGCTGGCGATGTTGACAACGGTGCCGGCACCGGCGTCGATCATCGCCGGCAACGCGGCCCGGGTCAGCTCCATCACCGCGGTGACGTTGACGTCGAGTTGGGACTGCAGCAGGGCAAGATCGGCGGTCCAGAATTCACCGGACGTGGCGAAACCGGCGTTGTTCACCAGCACGTCGACACCGGCGGCCAATCGCTCCGCGACCTTCCCGCGGTCAGCCGACTCGGCCAGGTCGGCGGGTAGCACTTCGACGGCACGCCCGCCCTCGCTGCGCAATTCGGCTGCCAGCTCGTTGAGCCGTTCAGCATCGCGCGACACCAGCACCAAGTCGTAGCCGTCCGCGGCATAGCGGCGCGCGAAGCCTTCGCCGATCCCGGATGTGGGCCCGGTGATCAGGGCGACGCGGCGTGGCACGGCGTCAGTGTACTTAGCGCGACGTCGCGGCCGAGGCGTGTGGGCCGTCGAGGAGAAAGGCGCCGCTGGAAACCGGTGCGGCAGTTGTGAATCTTGATCGCTCGATTGATGGTCAGCGCTGATAGTGGCTGGCCTGGTGGCCGTTACGGCCCGGCGGCTGACGGTGCGCTGGGGCGCCGGGCTCGGCCGGCGGGCGACGGGTCGGCTCTTGGCGGGCCGGGGGCGGCGACCCCGCCCCGCGAGACGCTGCGGGCGGGGCTTCGGCGCGACCGGCCGGGGCCAGCGGACGGCTGGGTGCGGCTTTATGACGTCCGGCCGATTGCGGCGCCCCGGCAGCTCCCGTCTGCTGTGGCACCGGCGGCAATACCCGCAGCAGGTCGTTGAATTGGCGCACCGTGCGCAAACCCTCGTCCCACTGGGCACGGGTACTGCCGATCGGCATGCTGACCAGCGTCCAGTTCTGCTCGTTCCACATGATCTCGGCGCAGTCCGGCGCGGTGTGCGCGAAGGTGACCATCCGCCGATCGCACGCCCGCCGGGCGGCGTCCAGGTTCGTGGAGTACACCATCCGCGGTCCAATAGCGCCCAGCAGCCAAATGTCGTTCTCGCGAGGCTCTTTGAGACCTTTGAGGCGCACGTCGACCACGACGTTGGTACCCACCTTGCGGTGCAGCGCGATCACGGTCGCGACTTCTTCGAGGTCGAAGATGAACACCGCTTCGCCGCGGATCTGACCCAGCACGACGTTGCGCGCCGGGATGTTGCTGCCCACGGTCGACATCACTCCGCGCTTCCAGCGCTTGAGGATCTCGGTGGATTCCTGCTCGTAGTCGAATCCGTGCGACCGCGCCCACGACTTGCGACGACGGCCGCGCCCGCGACGGCGGTCGATGTCGACGTACAACAACACCGCCGCGCCGACGAAGCACAGCGCGGAGAGCGTAAACCAGAGCGGAACCATCGCCACGTAGCCTAGCTGCTGCTAGCCCCTAACCGGGAATGGCAGCAGGTCACAACCGAATTAATGTTTGCTACCGGTTCGGCTCCGGCGGCCGCTGAGCTCAGCCCAGCACGAGGCTGTCACCGTCGGCGCTGACGTTCACCGGAACGGTGTCGCCGTCGTGCACGTCGCCGGCCAGCAGCATCTTGGCCAGCTGGTCGCCGATGGCATGCTGCACCAGTCGCCGCAACGGACGCGCCCCGTAGACCGGGTCGAACCCGCGATGCGATAGCCATTTCTTGGCCGGCAGCGAAACCTCCAGCTGCAGACGCCGTTGCGCGAGCCGCTTGGCCAGCTGGTCCAGCTGAATGTCGACAATGCGCACCAGCTCTTCGGGGTTCAGCCCATCGAAGATCAGCACGTCGTCGAGCCGGTTGATGAATTCCGGCTTGAAGGCCGCGCGCACCGCCGCCATCACCTGCTCCTCGGTGCCGCCCGACCCAAGGTTGGACGTCAGAATCAGGATGGTGTTGCGGAAGTCGACCGTCCGACCCTGCCCGTCGGTGAGCCGGCCCTCGTCGAGGACCTGCAGCAGCACGTCGAACACGTCCGGGTGGGCCTTTTCGACCTCGTCGAACAGCACCACGGTGTAGGGCCGCCGGCGTACCGCTTCGGTCAGCTGACCACCTTGGTCGTAGCCGATGTAGCCAGGCGGCGCGCCGACCAGGCGGGCCACCGAGTGCTTCTCGCCGTACTCGCTCATGTCGATGCGGACCATCGCCCGCTCGTCGTCGAACAGGAAGTCGGCCAGCGCCTTGGCCAGCTCGGTCTTGCCGACGCCGGTGGGGCCGAGGAACAGGAACGAACCGGTCGGCCGGTTGGGGTCGGCGACGCCGGCCCGGGTGCGGCGCACCGCGTCGGAGACGGCCTGCACGGCCTTCTTCTGCCCGACGACGCGCTTGCCCAGCTCGTCTTCCATCCGCAGCAGCTTGGCGGTCTCGCCTTCCAGCAGCCGGCCGGCCGGGATGCCCGTCCACGCCGACACCACGTCGGCGATGTCGTCGGGACCGACCTCCTCTTTGAGCATCACGTTCTCGCGGGCCTCGGCCTGCGGCAGCGCCGCGTCGAGCTTCTTCTCGACCTCGGGGATGCGGCCGTAGCGCAGCTCGGCGGCCTTGGCCAGGTCGCCGTCGCGCTCGGCGCGCTCGGATTCCCCGCGCAGCGTGTCCAGCTGCTCCTTGAGCTCGCGAACGACGTCGATCGCGTTCTTCTCGTTCTGCCACCGGGTGGTCAGCTCAGTCAGCTTTTCCTTCTGATCGGCCAGCTCGGAGCGCAACTTCTCCAGGCGCTCCTTGGACGCCGCGTCTTCTTCCTTGGCCAGCGCCATCTCTTCGATCTCGAGTCGGCGCACCAAGCGCTCGACCTCGTCGATCTCGACCGGCCGCGAGTCGATCTCCATCCGTAGCCGGCTGGCCGACTCGTCGACCAAGTCAATCGCCTTGTCCGGCAAGAACCTTGCCGTGATGTAGCGGTCGGATAGCGTGGCCGCCGCGACCAGTGCGGAGTCGGTGATGCGCACACCGTGGTGCACCTCGTAACGGTCTTTGAGCCCACGGAGGATGCCGACGGTGTCTTCCACCGACGGCTCGCCGACGTACACCTGCTGGAAGCGACGTTCCAGCGCGGCGTCCTTTTCGATGTACTTGCGGTATTCATCGAGCGTGGTGGCGCCGACCAGGCGCAGCTCGCCGCGGGCCAGCATCGGCTTGATCATGTTGCCGGCGTCCATCGCCGACTCGCCGGTCGCGCCGGCCCCCACGATGGTGTGCAGCTCGTCGATGAAGGTGATGATCTGCCCGGCCGAGTTCTTGATGTCGTCGAGCACGGCCTTGAGCCGTTCCTCGAATTCGCCGCGGTACTTGGCGCCGGCCACCATCGAACCCAGGTCCAGGGAGACGACGGTCTTGTCGCGCAGGCTCTCGGGTACGTCGCCGGCGACGATGCGCTGGGCCAGACCTTCCACGATGGCGGTCTTGCCGACGCCCGGCTCGCCGATCAGCACCGGGTTGTTCTTGGTGCGACGGGAGAGCACCTGCACAACGCGGCGAATTTCGTTGTCCCGCCCGATAACCGGGTCGAGTTTGCCTTCGCGGGCGCGTTCGGTCAGGTCGGTGGAGTACTTTTCCAGCGCCTGATAGGTGGCCTCGGGGTCGGCGCTGGTGACTCGCGCGCTGCCGCGGACTTTGACGAATGCGTCGCGCAGCGACTGCGGTGAAGCACCGTGTCCGGTCAGCAGCTTGGCGACGTCGGAGTCGCCGGTGGCCAGGCCCACCATCAGGTGCTCGGTGGAGACGAATTCGTCGTCCATCTCGGTGGCCAGCTGCTGGGCGGTGGTGATGGCAGCCAGTGATTCGCGGGACAGCTGCGGTTGCGAGCTGGCGCCGCTGATCTGCGGCAGCCGATCGACGAGGCGCTGGGCTTCGGTGCGGATAGTGGCGGGCTCGACGCCGACAGCCTCTAGTAGCGGCGCAGCGATCCCGTCGTTCTGCGTCAGCAGCGCTAACAGCAGATGAGCCGGCCTGATCTCGGGATTGCCGGCGGCGGTCGCCGCCTGCAGGGCCGCAGTCAGGGCCGCCTGCGTCTTGGTTGTCGGGTTGAAAGAGTCCACGACACCTCCAATCGGGGTGGAAAGGGCCTAGGGGGCCCCACGAGAAATGCTTGTCGCGTTGTTCAACGCCGTCAAGGTTGAGTCTGTTCCGCTCAACTCTGACGAATTTCGTAGTCCGCGGCGAGCGGCCACTAGGCAGCATTCCTCGACGGCAACGAACAAGCCGCCCACGTTCTGGTGTCTTTCCTCGAGCGCGCACTGGCGCCGCGCGGCGGCGAACCAGGCGTCGTCGTTGCTCACCGGACCCGTCAAACTGAGAGCGGATGACGTCGCGTTACACCGCTCGGTGCGCGAACGCAGCGACGAAAGGTTGCATCGAATGCTGGCAATCAACGAGGACGGGCCGGTACTGCGGGTCGAGCTAAACCGCCCTGAATCGCTCAACTGCCTCGACGACGACGTGCTGCTGGAGGTGACGGATCTCTACACCCGTCTGCAGCAGCGGTTCGATCTGAAGGCGGTTGTCCTCGGCGGGCGTGGCCGCGCGTTTTGCGCCGGCGCCGACCTCCGCAACCCACCCGGATTCGCGGGCACCGGCGCCCGGGAACGCCGCTACCACTCGCAGATCGGCTACCGCGCCTGCCAGGCCATCGCCGACTGCGAAGTGGTGACGATCGCGCGGCTGCATGGGCATGTCGTCGGCGGCGGGTTCGCGCTCGCGCTCGCCTGCGACTTCCGCGTTGCCGCCGCTGACACGGTGTTCAGACTGCCCGAGGTCGACCTGGGTGTGCCGATGACCTGGGGCACGATACCTCGACTGATCGCCGAGGTTGGCGCCGCCAGAGCACGCGAAATCGTGCTGCTCGCCGACCGGATCGACGCTCAGACCGCACACCGCATTTCGCTCGTGCACCGATTGGCAGAACCCGATGAGCTCGACGACGCAACACACGCACTCGTGGAGGTCATCGTCGCCAAACCCGATTACGCGCTGCACACCAGCAAGACGCAGTTTCGTGCATACAGCCGCGCGTCCGGCGATCCCACATTCGCTGACGGCGACCTGGTCAGCCTCGCCACCCGCTTTAATGCCGCGCGCTGAAGGCCCAGATCATCACCGCAATACACACCTACCTAGCCGAGTCGAACATATGATCGATCAGTGGGCGACCTCGCGTCGATCGGATACAACGGGCAGCCGGTCCGCAACCCGTTTCGGGTGGTGCGCCCGCCGATCATCGTGCTGGTTGATTTGACGGTGCTGTTCCCGCGAGAGCCGCACCGCTCGGGGCGGTATCACCCCAACGGCCTGCAGTTGCACAAGGTCGTCGAAGGCCGGCTCACCTGCTGGGGCATTTGCGAGCAGGGCGACTGGTGGGGCCTGGTGACCTATCCGATCGTCTACGGGTCTGAGCGCAAAACCGTCACACATTGGGTACCAGCCTGGACGCTGCGCCGGAAACGTTAGCTGAACCGTCGGCGCTGGCGCAGCGCACAACGGCAACCAATGCGAAGATGCAGCCCGTGACAGAAAGTTGGGGTTCTGTACTGGCCACGCTGATTCCGCTCGCGCTGGTCGTCGCGGTCTCACCGTTATCGATCATCCCGGCAGTGCTGGTGTTGCAAACGCCGCGGCCGAGGCCGACCAGCCTCGTCTTCCTCGGCGGCTGGCTGCTGGGTCTGACCGCGCTGACCGCGGCCTTCGTCGCGTCCTCCGACCTCCTCGGCAACTTGCATAACAAACCGCCGGCCTGGGCATCCTGGCTGCGCGTCGCCCTTGGATTGGCTCTCATCGCCTACGGCATCTATGAGTGGCTGAGCCGGCACAAACGCACCGAATCGCCGAAGTGGATGCGGTCGTTTGAAACCCTGACGCCCGGGCGCGCGGGGATCACCGCGCTGGTGTTGGTGGTGATCAGAATCGAGGTCCTAACCATGTGCGCCTTGGCCGGTTTGAACATCGGCAGCAGCGGGCTTGGTGTCACCGCCAAGTGGATATTGGCCGCGATCTTCGTCGCCGTCGCGGCATCCACCGTCGCCGCCCCGATCTTGGCCTACGCGGCCGCCGGCCACCGACTCGACGAGCCGATGGCGCGACTCAAAGGCTGGATGGAGAAGAACAACGCCGCACTGCTCGCAGCGATCCTGGTGTTGATCGGTCTGATGGTGCTTTACAACGGCGCTAGCGCGCTGTTCTGAAGGCCGCTGCACCCCGCATAAGATCGTCGGGCGTGAGCCTCAACGACCGGGATGCATTGGCGCAACTGTATGCCGCCATCGACCCGGCCGACGAAAACGGGCTCATCGGGCGGTTTTACACCCGCTGGTTTTCCTTCGACGTTTCGCCGCGTGACCTGTTCCCGCCGGACATGGCCGCCCAGCGGGCCGCGTTCGCCCACGCACTGAAATGGGTATATGGCGAGCTGGTCGCCCAGCAAGCCGAACAGCTGGTGGCGTTTTTGGCCCAGCTGGGACGCGACCACCGCAAATACGGAGTGGCGCCCGAGCACTACGCGACTTTAAGGCAGGCGCTGCACGCGACCCTGCGAGACGAGCTGGCCGAGGCCTGGACCGACGCCGTCGACGCGGCCGCCCAGCAGTCGCTGAACCTGATCACCGGGGTGATGAGCGGCGCCGCCGACGCCGAGCAGGGGCCGGCCTGGTGGGACGGGACCGTGATCGAACACTTGCGGATCTCCCGGGATCTGGCCGTGGTTCGGCTGCAATTGGACCGGCCGATGCCCTACCACGCCGGCCAGTACGTCAACGTCGCTGTGCCGCAGTGCCCGCGACGATGGAGATATCTGACGCCTGCCATCCCGCCGGACGACAGCGGTGCCATCGAGTTCCACGTCCGGACGGTCTCGGGTGGCATGGTCAGCAACGCCATCGTCCACGAGACCCAGCCCGGTGACCGGTGGCGGCTGTCCAGCCCACACGGCGGCTTGCAGGTCGACCGCGATGGTGGCGATGTGCTGATGGTGGCGGGCAGCACCGGGCTGGCACCGCTGCGATCGATCATCATGGACCTCACCCGCTGGGGTGCAAATCCACGCGTGCACATGTTCTTCGGCGCCCGGTACCCGTGCGAGCTCTACGACCTGCCCACCTTGTGGCAGATCGCCACGCACAATCCCTGGCTGTCGGTGACGCCGGTCTCCGAGCGCAACGGCGACCCCGCCTGGGCCGCCGAGTACCCCGACGTAACGCCGCCGCGGGGACTGCACCTGCGCCAGACCGGCAAGCTGATGGACGTCGTCACCAGATACGGCGGCTGGGGGGACCGGCAGATCCTGATCTGCGGCGGACCGGAGATGGTGCGCGCCACCAAAGTTGCGTTGATCGCCAAAGGGGCGCCAGCGGAGCGTATTCAGCACGACCCGTTGTACAGCTAGTCTCTTCGGGTGCACATCGTCACGCTGCAGGACCCGTCGTCGGAGCTCGAGGCGCAGTTCGTGCCGGACGCCGGCATGATCGGCATCTCGTTGACCGACACGGGCGTCGAACTGCTCGGCCAACGCGGCGGCCTTGATGCCTATGTGGCCGCCGGCAAGACGATGGGTATCCCCATCTTGTATCCGTGGGCAAATCGACTGGGCGCCAACACGTATACGGCGGAGGGGACGACAGTCACGCTGACAGCCGGCCAGCATGGGGTGCGGACCGATCCCAACGGGCTACCGATTCACGGTGTGCTCGCCGCCTATCCAAACTGGCGGGTGACACATGAGTCGGCCAACGAACTGATCGCCGAAGTGGACTTCGGCGATCAGGACTTGCTGGCCAGCTTTCCGTTTCCGCATCGGCTGGCGCTGACCGTCACGTTGTTCGAGCGGACCTTGCGGCTGCGCACCTCGGTGACGCCGTCCGGGGACCGGGCAGTGCCACTGTGTTTCGGCTTCCATCCGTATCTCCAGTTGCCGGATGTGCCGCGCGACCAATGGATCATCGAGACCCCGCCGTTGCGGCACCTGAAGCTCGACCGGCAAGGGCTGCCCACCGGCGAGACGGCACACCAGTCGGCCATCACTGAACCGTTGGGCGACAAGGTTTTTGATGATGGATACGACGAGGTTGCCGAAGGCGCGGTGTTCGCGGTGTCCGGCGGTGGCCGCCGTATCGAGGTACACTACGAACAGGGATATGCGGCCGCGCAGATCTTCGCGCCGTCGAGCGAAAGTGTCGTGTGCTTCGAGCCGATGACGGCACCTACTGATGCGCTACGCCGCGGCGGCTACCCGACCGCGGAGCCTGGCGGTTGGGGAGTTGCCCAGTTCTCGATCCGCGTCTAGCGACGCTATTGAACATGTGCTGAAATCAGCGCGGCTGACCGGTACCCTTAGCCAATCCTGGGCAGGAGGAGCACGTGAGCCCTGGCGAGAGTGGTGCATCGATCGATGAATTGCTGGACCGCGCGGTGCGGGCCATCAACGAAGGCGACCGTGCGACCGCCACCACGTTGGCCGGACAGGTTCTTTCGGTAGACCGCAACAACCCGGAAGCCGAGGACCTGCTCGCAGCCCCCGCTCGCTACGGTGAGATCCGCCGCCTCACAATCATGTTCGCCGACCTTGTCGACTCGACGGCGCTGTCTACCCGTTTGGAACCGGAGACGTATCGGACGCTGGTCGGCCGGTATCGAGATGACGTGCGCGGCATCGTCGATCGATATGAGGGTCATATCAGCTCGATCAAGGGCGACGGACTGTTGGTGGTTTTCGGCCACCCCAAGGCGCATGAGAACGACGTACAACGCGCGGTCGCGGCGGGACTGGATATCACCCGCACCGTGGCGCAACTCAGCGAACAAGCTGAGCGCAAATTCGACCAGGCCATCAACGTGCGGGTCGGCATCCACCGCGGCCTGGTCTACCTCGACACCGACCAAGATGACGTATACGGGTTTGCCGCCAATTTGGCTGCGCGACTTTGTGGTGTTGCCGAGCGGGGGACGGTGGCGGTGTCAGATGCGGTCGCGCCGTTGGTAAGCGACTCATTCGAACTCGAGACATCTCCGCCGGTCCGGGTGAAGGGCATCGACGGGTTGGTCAGCCATCACCGGGTGCTCGGTGAGCGAGCAGAAACACCGCCGCCGTGGTCGCCACCCCTGATCGGGCGTGACCGTGAACGCAGCTGGCTGCAACAGAGCTGGCAGCGGGCGCGTGACCGGGTGCTGACCAGCCCGGGCGTGGTATTTCGCGGTGAACCAGGAATCGGTAAGACCCGGCTGGCGACCGAGGCGGTCGAAATAGTCCGGGGTTCAGGCGCGCCCGTGATCGGGTTGTTCGGCTCGCCGGTGCACACCGACACCGGGCTGCATCCGGCGCGCAGGCTTCTGGAACGCCGATGCGGCATCACCCGGCTCACCGACGGCCGAGAGCGTCTGCACTTACTTCAAGCCGAACTGGGTTTCTGCGGGCTAGATCCCGTGAGCGCGACACCGTTGCTTGCACCGGTAATCGGCGTCGGTCCCGAGTATGGCTACCAGCCGGCCGCCGTCGAAGGCCGAACCCTTTACGAGTTGATCGGCGCGACCGTTCAGCAATATGTGTTGGCCTGCATCGGTGATCGCGCCGGACTAGTGGTCGCCGAGGATGTCCACTGGTTCGACCCGTCCACGCTGGAGTTGCTCAACTCGTTGCTAGCAGCGGCCGACGGTCGGTTGCTGGTGGTTTTGACCGGACGCGAGGGTGATTGGCTGCGAACCGATTGGCCGGTAACGCTTTTCGACCTCGCGCCGCTGAGCGACGAACAGTCCGACGCGCTGATCAACGCGTTGGACCCGTCGGTGACCGATGCCCAGCGGACTGCTATACGGGGCCGATGCGACGGCGTGCCGTTCTACATCGAACATGTCGTCGGCGAACTTGACGTCGCCGGAAGCGAGTCGGGAGTACCCGAGGCGCTGTACGAGCCGCTGTTCGCCGGGCTGCATCATCCGCACGCGGACGTGGTGCCGGTGGCCGAGGCGGCCGCCGTCATCGGGCGCGCCGGTGATCTCTCGTTGCTTCGATCTGTAGTCGGACACGACACCAAAGACGTCGACGACGTTGTCACCAAACTCATCCGGGCGCGCGTGCTCGAACCACGCGGGACCCACGGCTGGCGATTTCGCCATGAGCTGCTACGGGAAGTGGCGGCCGAGCTGGCCCCGCCATCGCTACGCCGTCATCTCCACGCACGCACAGCCCATGCCCTGGTTGATGCAGTAGGCGCCGTCGAGCCGGACTGGCCTGTCGTCGCAACCCACTTCGAGTGCGCAGAGCGATACCACGACGCCGTGGAGGCGTACCAGAAGGCCTCGGTGAACGCCCGCCGACGAGGGGCTCTCCAGGAAGCCCTGGCTTGCCTCACCAACGCGCTCGGCCAGCTGGCCCTCTGCGTAGCGGGACCCGCGCGGGACCGCACGGAGATCGCCATCCGGCTGGAACGCGGTTTCTTGGCGGGCACTACGCAAGGCAGCCATGCCGGTGCGGGACCTGCCGACTTCCAACGTTGTCTGGAATTGGCCAGCGCCGGCAATTACCAAGACGAGTTGTTCAGCACGCTCACCGCGCTGATCAGTTACCTCTTGCCGAGGGCCGAACTGCGCCGGGCCCATCAGCTGCTCGACTCGCTATCCGCCCGGATCACCAGGGACCGGCCCTGGAGTTATCCCGCCATAGCGTCATCGTTGGGTTCCGTCACCTGGCTGGAAGGCGACTTCACCGCCGCCCGCGGACACCTGCTGCGGGCGCTGGCCGACCGTTCCGCCGCAGATCCGCAGGTGCTGGAAACCGCCTGGTTCGTGGTTGTCGACCCGATCTCTTCGGCACAGATCTTCCTCGCACTGACGCATACGATGCGCGGGGACCTCGACCGTGCCAACGCAGAACTGGCGGCATCATTCCAGCGCTGCGATGACTTGGGGTTTCCACAGAACGCCCACAACAGGGCACATACCTACTTCATGGAAATCTGGGTCCGGCTGGAGAGCGGCCAAATCTCAGAGGCCGCCACCGCGGTCGCCGAGCTTCGCACACAAAGCGAGCAGTCAGGGCTCGACTTGTGGCAATGGGTGGGCAGAACCGAACACGCCACTGTCAAGGCATTAGCCGCACTGGACGCCGGTGCCGACGCTGCCACCCTGACGAACCGGGCTGAGAACCTGGCGCGACACGTGGACGGGTCGCGCTTCATCCACCTCAATAGCTACCTCACCTTTCACGACGCGGTAGTCGGCCGCCTTTTGATTGCTGCGGGCCAGCCGGAGAGGGCGCGCGAACGACTGGAGATGGCGCTGCGGCACGCGGAAGAAACGGGCATGCATTTTGAGGACGCCGAGTTGATGCGACTGCGGGCTCATACGTTGACCGAGCGCCAATCACGCCACGCAGCCCTGACCGCCGCGCTAGAGTGCGCACGCCACCAAGGCGCGGTTCTATTCGAATTGCGTTGTCTTTTGGACTTTTTCGATATTGCCGGTGGCGGTGATCGATCTGAGTTAGCCGATACCGTCCGCCGTTTCGAAGGTGATGCCCGCTGGCCGGAATTAGCAGCGGCGCAACGAATTCTCGGCTGACCGCTGGCGCGAACAGGTCAGCGGAAAGCCCTTGCGGGGCGGTTGGAGATTTCTTCGAGCGCGCGAATGTTGCCGGCAACGTCGTCGCTCTCGTGCTTGGCGATGACACGAATGAGCCTGGGGAACGGTGACCAGCGGTCCGACGGCCGCAGATACCAGGAACTCAGTGCCGCCGTCCAGGCCTCCTGGTGCAGTGCCTTATCTCTCGCTTTCTGGCGGTGCATCGCCATGTAGATGGCGAAAAGCCAAGCCCCCGCACGTAATCTCGTCAGCTCGCGCTTCAGAACACCGACCTCGTTCGGAATCAGCACACGGGCCCAGCGAAGGTCAGGGGAAAGCTGGTCGACGACCTTGATAATGCCGGGGATCTGTGCGCAGAGCAGGTCGTTGACTCGCTGGTAATCGCTCGTCAGCGTGTCGAGCGAGTTACCTGCGACCGCCAAGAGACCGAGGCCCAGATCGAAAGTGATGTGTGCGTTCAGTCCGGCCAGCATGTGCTGCACGATGATCGCGTGGTCGTCCTGATCACCGACGAATGTGACCCCCCAGGGCAGCGTCAGACCCTTGGATTCGTCCCGAGAGAAATACGCGTTCAACGCGTTGAAGTAGCGACAGGCAAAGACGACGTCGAGTTCTTCGATAAGGCGTCCGTTGTCGAACACTCCGTCGCTGATTGCCTGGCGAATGGCCAGGGTGATCCGCTTGTAGAGCGCAGCGAAGTAGCCGATGTGGCTTTCCGTGTTGATCGACCAATTGACAACCTGATCCAGATTGCTCAAGACGTCAGCGATGGTCTCGGGTGTTTCCAGCCGTGCCAACTGCAGCGGCGTGTGAGGAGACGTCGTCGTCGACATTTTAGGGGAACCTCCGATTCAATGGATCCACGTGCAGCGCTCAACCCGGGCTCGGACCGGAGCGGCGGCGATCATCGTCAGTGGGGTAACGGTGGGGAACTCGTCACTCAGTGAACAGATTTTGGCTCGCCGAAGGATCGTTGCCAGGGCAAGGCTAGCCTCGAGCATCGCGAAATGATCGCCCATGCATCCTCGCGGGCCGCCGCCGAACGGCAGGTATTGCCAGCGGTCACGGCCCTTGGAGCGCTCCGGACTGAACCGGTCGGGGTCGAAGCGCAGCGGATCTTCCCACAGCGCGGGGTCGCGGTGCATCGCGTAGATCGCGACGATGGCGACCGTACCTGCAGGCAGGCGGTAACCGTCCACCTCGATGTCGGCCATCATCGTTCGCCCCACCGCCGGCGCCGGCGGGCACAGGCGCAGCGCCTCGTGCAGAACCTGCATGGTGTAGCGCAGTCGCGGCACGTCCTCGTGAGTGAGCCGACGGTCACCGAGCGCGGCGGCTTCGGCGGCCACCCGTTGCTGCAGGTCGGGCCGATGACCCAACGCCCACAGCGCATAGGTCAGCACGGTGGAGGTGGTGTCATGGCCGGCGAGCAGAAACAACACCAACTCGTCGCAGATCGCGCGATCAGACAACGGCCGGCCGGTCTGCGGATCGGTGGTCTGCATGAGCGCACGCACCAGCGGCGCATCACGCATCGGGTCAGCCCGGCACGCGCGCAGGATCTCGGCCGCTAACGCATGCAGGGAGGCCCTGGCCGCGCGGGCCTTTCGCTGCCCACGGGTGGGCCACCAGCGTGGCGGGTTGATCGGGCGCAATGCCCGGTCGGCCGCCCACTTGCCCCCGACGCGAAGCGCGGCCCCCACCACCTCCGCACGGTCGGCCAGATCGGTTGCCAGTATCGAATGGCCCAGCGCCCCCAAAGTCATTGCGCGGCAATCGGCGTCCAAATCGACCGTGGCCCCGAGCGCCCAGCGGTCGGCCAGCTGTTCGGCGACCTCAGCCATGTGCCCGGCGAACCGAGGAACGTGGTGTTTGGTGAAGATCGGCTGCAGCGCCCGGCGGCGCGGCAGCCACTCGCGATGCGGCACCACCAGCAGGTTGTCGCCCATCAGCCGACGGAGTTCCACGGCGATAGGCGTCGCCGCGCGCTCGGCGAATGCGTCGGTGCGCGCCAAGATGTCGTGGGCACCCTGCGGGGAAGAGACAAACACCAGCGGCGGCATCATCCACTTTGGCCCCAGCACAATTCGGGTCACCGGTCCGCCCGACTCGCGCAACAGCTCCGGGCCGGTGTCGAACTGCCTAATCGCCACCAGCCGCCGCCCGTACGGCAGCGGGTTCTTCGGCGCCAGCGGCAACGTGGTGACATCTGCGCCCGTGACCTCTGGGCCAGTGAGCGTCGCAGTCATGTCGAGAAGCGTGAGTCAGCGGAGATGCACAGTCACGAGTAGCCGACTACTCATCTTTTTGCTCTTTCCCATGGCGGTACTCGAGTGAAACGCCCAGCATCCGAGCGCCTCAAGCCAGCAGGTCCCAGTCGCGGGCGAGGTGATCGGGTATGTCGAACGGGGGCCGCTCGCCACCCCGCTCCAACTTGAACAGCGCATCTAGCAGGTCGTGACCGAATGGACGGGCTATCCGCGACATCAGTTGATAGCGCGGCAAATCGCGCTCGACCCGGCCCAAGACGTGCACATAGAACCAGTTGGCGATGCGCGCGAGCCGCCCGAGATCGTCGGCGAGATCGGACTTCGGAACCCGCAACAGGTCGGCGGTCTCCTCGCCGATCAGGTGGCGAATCAGCGGCGGGATCGTCTCGTCCAACCGGTGTATGGGTGTCAGCTCGTCCAGCAGATTGACGAGTGCACCGGTGAGTTCCTGCCCTTCAGGCGACGCCTTGAACTGCCTGCGCTCGATGCTGTCGACCAGCGCGGCGGCATCGGCGACGTCACTGACGAGCAGTTCGTCGCGCACGCCGAGCAGGTGCCCGATGACGTTCCAGAGATGCAGGTATGCGTCGACATCCTTGGCGCCCACGCGCACGCCAAGACGACGCAACGGATCGGCGACGACATATGAGAAAGACAGAAGTGTCCCCGCGAGGTCTTCCTGGTTGATCGGTGTACCCCAGTCCGGATGCCACATGCCGGGTGTGAGCTCGTTGCGGGCCTTGATCAAGTGGCGAACAGCGGCGTGCATCAGGCGCACGCGCTGAATGGTGCGCCGGCCCTTGCCGTGTTCGCCGAGGCCGCCGACGGTGAGCACGTCGATCAGGAACTGGCCGGTTTCCATCACCCGCCGGCGCGCGTCGGTATCGAGCCGGGCCGTCAGGTACAGCGCCTTCACGCCGTTGGCTGCCGCGTACGAGGACGGGAGCGATGCGCAGAACAGGCAGATTGCGATCTGGACGCCCCAGGTCTCGAATAGCTGCTGCCCGCGCTTGATCCTGTCCGCGTCGGCCCACTCGGGCAAGGGCAGGGTCTCGAGAAGGTAGGCCTGGATCTCGTCGGGCAACTCCTCCGGCACTGGCTGGTCGACGCGGACCAACGAACGCATGAGCGCACGGACCGCGTCGACGCCGTCTCGCTCCAGCACGGCCGCGACCGGGATGTCGGCCACCGGATCACCTAGCTCTCGCATGCGATCGAGCAGCGCGTCCGTCCATCTGGAGCTCTCGTCGGCGCCCGCCATGCGCCCAGCCTGTCAGACTTTGCGCTCTTCGCTAGGGCGGAGCTGTCGTCGAGTAGATATCTGCCGTAACACGAGTAGTCGACTACGCGTGCTTGCTGACCGTCGCTGGTCGTACGTTCCACACATCATCACAGGCCCCTATTGTGTGGAGGCGATCAGCAATGCTGGATTCAACACTCGAGGCGACGCAGGATGCCATCACCGACATCCAACCGGCCGTAAGTCACGACAAACCTTCACAGCCTGCGACTGCGGTCACCGAGCCACAGCCGCCGGTTGTAATCACCGAACAAGAGGTGATGCTCGGGACCGCAGCCGCTGTGTCGCCACCGTCCACTCGCATCACCCGGCGAATGATCGACGCGCTTGGCGTCGTCGCCGCCGCATTTCGCCCGCCGCCTCCGCGGCCTCACTACGCTCACCGCGCCGCCTACCTCGAGCGCGCTGGCATGGCAAGAGAAATGGACAGATTATGAGCCGCCTTTGCCGGCTCGCAACATCTTGACCAGCTCCTCGCGAGACTCGGCGCCCAAGCGCTGATATGCGCGATACACGTGCCCCTCAACGGTGCGCACCGACGTGACAAGCCGTTCGGCGATCTGCTTGTTGGATAACCCCGCGGCCACCAGTTCGATGATCTCGCGTTGACGGTCGGTCAACGGTTGGCCTATCGGGTTTCGCAGCGCCGGTGTGCACAGCCCGCCGCATTCGGTTGCCAGCTCTTGCGCCAACGCCGCGGCATACAGACTGCGCTTGCGCTGCTGCTTGCGGCTGAACGCCACCGCCGCCTGCGCGGCGACGTCGGCGGCAGCGGCCCGATCACCGAGCGCCCGGTAGTCGGCCGATGCCGCGAGCAGACCCTCCCCATCGTCGGCCTCCAACGATTCGGTATGCCGCGCAACGGCATTGGCAAGCGGAAGCGATAGTTCATCGGCCAGTTCACGCGCGCGTTCCGCGCCCGACGTATCGCCCCATTGTGCCGCCGCCTGCACGCAGGCCAGTTCGTGCGTTGGCTGACTGCGCTTGCGCGCATCCTCGCGCGCGGCACAGACGACCGAGATCGCCTCTGTCAGACATCCGCCGGCGGCCAGCGCCCAGCCACTGGCCAACGCGAGAGCGGTCTGCATGAACACATAGTCGGCCGGCACATGTTGCTGCGCTTCGGTGATCGCGGCGTTCGCGGCATCGGGTTGACCCAGCTTGGCGTGGGCTTCGGCCAGCGCGAAGCAGCTCGCGGGCCGTAAACCGGTCGTGACGCTGTGCTTTTCCGCCCCGGCCAGCCCTTCATGCAGAAGTTTCACCGCAGCAGATATATTGCCCTGCGCGAGCTCGGCGTGGCCCAGCAAGAACGCAAGGTTTGCATAGGCGAGACCGGGTGCGTCACCTGCCGACTCGGATAGTTGTTTGACCGAGCGCATGCATTCGTCGATACGCCCGGTCAACCGGCAGGCCCGCGCATAGACGGCGCCGTACCACAACCTCACCGGCGACGCTTGAGACGACGTGATCGCGCGGTCGATGGCCTGCGCCACGACGTCGGCGATGTCGTCGATTCTGCCGAACGCGCCCTGCGCGATCGTCAACGCGGTGGACGCTAACATGGCGTGAAAGTCCGGCAATGTCGGCGAATCCAGCGCCGCCCGTGCCTTTTTCGCCGCGCTTTCGCAGCGGGCCATCACCGCGTCCACACACGATTCGATCGCGGCGCGCTCGGCCTGCTCCGCCGCGGATTCCCGAGTCGATGCCAGGCCGTCGAGAATGGAGGACGCCTCCCGGGGCCGGCCGAGATTCCAGATCAGGTTCGCTGCCCGTACCGTCGCCCAGTGATGTCCATCGGGTTCATCCACGCCGATCCCGGCGAGGACCGCCTCGGCCTGGTCACCGTGCCCCCGCCCGGCCAGGCTGATCGCCCGCAGGCCGACGGCCTCGCTGATCCCCGCATCGGCTGCGGCGGTCGCGAATCGGTCGGACAGGTCAAGGTCGAGCAGCGTCATCGCGAACCGCGCCGCCTCTAGGAACAGCTGCGGGTCGGAGGGGAGATCTGATTCGAGGGTGAGCAGCGCCCGGCGCACCGTTGCATGCATGTCGTCGTCGGCATCCTTGGCCAGTCGTTGGGCCAGGTTGCCGCGAATTCGCGATAAATACATCTCACTGGCCGCGGCGCGCCGAAGTTCACCGAACAGCGGATGGGCCAGTCGGGCCATGAGCTTGGAGCCGCTGCGCTCCACGGTGACCAGGTTTGTCTGTTCGGCCACCTCAAGATCGCGGCGTTGCACCAAGTCGCAGAGCACGTCGACCGCGAGGGGCTCGTACTGCGACAACGTATCGACGACAAGCGCGACATCAGGGGTGAGCCGACTCAACTGCCGACCGACCAGGGCGGCGATGCTGTCTGACACCGCGACACGCTCGTCCCACATCCACACCCCGGCGACCTGCCGTATCGCGCCGGCGGCGATTTGGTCTTTAAGTAGTTGCCGCAAAAACAGCGCGTTGCCTCCGGTCAGCTTCCAGAACCGCTTGGCACTGCGACTATCTACCGGGCCGCCAAACGTCATCTCGATCATGCGGTGGGTGTCTTGAGGCGACAGCGGTTCGAGGTCCAGGCGGGCGAGCAGGTCGTCTTTCCAGAGCGCGGTGATCGCGTCGGGCTCGTCCCCGCCCGCGCGCACGGTGACCACCAGCCGTGTTCTAGGGGCCTGGGCGAGCTGGTGTACGACGTGAGCCGATAGTCCGTCGAGAAGGTGCGCATCATCGACCCCGATCAGCACACGGCCCTGACGTTCTTGCCTAATAAACGAGTTGATGACACGTCGCACTTCAGACATCGGATCGGTGATGGTTTCGGATATCGAGGCGGCGAACGCGCCTAATGGGAGCTGTCGCGCGGACTCGGTGCCCACAATCCAATGCGTCCGCTGACCTGATGCTTCGGCGCGGGTGAGCACTTCACGCGCGAGCCGCGTCTTGCCTACTCCCGCGGCTCCAACAATGACGGCGCCGCTTTTGTTGCCGACTCCGCTGAGGGCGCGGTGAAGGAGATCCATTTCGCTGTCGCGCCCGGTCAGCGGGTCGCCGGTCATCGTCATGTCATCGCCTCGGCCCACTCGTCCACCGTGCCGCCATTGCGCCGCACCACCGCCGCCGAATGCTCGACCAGCTCGGTCATGATCTCGCGCAACCGCTCGGCACCAACGGCCGCCGCGATATCCATCGAATGCACCACATCGCCGAACAACACCGTGACCTGCTCGTACTCGGCGTGCTCGGTAGCCGGCGCGATCACCGAGCCGCAGGCATCACAAAACCGCGCACCGTCCCGCGGCTCGGTGCCACACGTGCGCAACATGGTCGCTGCGGTCATCCGACTCTCCGCCGCTTTGCCCCCGTGCTTCCCGATTATCCAGGATAGGTTGCTGGATGCTTGACGACGCGGCTTATGGAATCAGAAAGATCCCATTCGTAGCGATTTGCTTCAGAGTCTAGGCGCGCGCCGGTAGACTTTTTGGCCTCAAACGACTTTCTCAGCGGCGGCGCTCATGCGCTCCGCCAACCGCAGCAGGTCATACTCGCCCACCCCGTTGGGCAACGTGTAGGCGAACTGCCGTAACTCGATGGCGTACTTGTGTATCTCCCGGCGGAGCCGCGCTTCAATCGTCGGCATGACTTCGTCCTGGCTGCTCAATGCTCGAATGGTCACACGCCGTGCTGTTCAAGTACTTCGACGATTTCAACGCTGTAGACACTCGTGCTGTGGCGCAGGAGGTGGCGGACGTCGGTTACGGCTGTTTCTAGGGCGTCAAGGCGTGCGGACGCCTCGAAGAAGACATCTAGCCATCGGTCGTAGTCGCTGTAGTTGGGCGGCTCAAACATTTCGGCATGTTTTCCTAGCGCTGGGAAGTCTTTCGCGACCAACCTACGGCCGATGGTCACCCGAAAACACGAGTAGTCGACTACCCGAGTTCCACGCAACGTCCGCACAGGTGCGCTGCCACGTGGTCGCGCGTTAGCGGCGCGGTTGCCAGACCACCACTGCGGTGCTCTTAGGCACCACCGCGACATCGCGTCGCTGGTTGGCCCGCAGTACCTCGATCTCGGCGGCCATCTCGGCCAGCCGAGACTGCAATGCCCCGACCTGATTAGTCAACTCGATAATCCGTTTGATCCCAGCCAGATTGACGCCCTCGTCCTGCGACAGCCGTTGCACTTCGCGGAGCAGCTCGACGTCGTGCTGCGAATAACGGCGCCCACCACCGGAACTGCGGCGCGGGCTGACCAGCCCGAGGCGGTCATAGGTACGCAGCGTCTGCGCATGCATACCGGCCAGCTCGGCGGCTACCGAGATCAAAAAGGTTCGCGCCTCATCCTTTTTACCCATCAGCGGTTACCTGCCCACCCGGCCCGCGGGTCGAAGCCACCGGAGCGCTCCGCGACTGCGTAGGCCTCCAACGCCTCCTTGGCGGCACCCTCCAGGTTTGGCGGGACGGACACTTTGACGGTGACCAGCAAGTCGCCCTGACCGCCGGAACGCTTGGGCACACCGCGTCCCCGAACCCGCAGGATGCGGCCGTCGGCAGTGCCCTTAGGCACCCGAACACCGACCTTGCCATCCAACGTCGGCACCGAAAGCGTTGTACCCAAAGCTAATTCGGTGAAGCTGACCGGCACGGTGACGGTGAGGTCGTCGCCGTCGCGGCCGAAGACCTTGTCCGGCCGCACGTGCACGGTGACGTACAGGTCACCCGACGGGGCGCCACGCAATCCGGCTTCGCCCTGACCGGCCAGCCGGATTCGTTGCCCGTCCTCGACGCCCGGGGGTATCCGCACATTGATGGTGCGAGTGCGGGTGGTGACACCGGTGCCCTTGCACTCCTCGCAAGGGTGCTCGATGATCGACCCGCTGCCGCGGCACTCGGTGCATGGCTCGGAGAAGCCGAAAGCGCCTTGGTTGCTGCTGATTACACCCGAACCGTTACAGTTCGGGCACACCTTGGGGCTGGTGCCGGGCCTGGCTCCGCTGCCATGACAGTTGGTGCAGGGCGCCGGGCTGGTCAGCCGCAGCGGCATCGCCACGCCCTTGGTGGCCTCCATGAAGCTCAGCTCGGCTTCGGTCTCCAGGTCGTTGCCACGGCGCGGACGGCTGGGGCGCGGCGCAGCGCCACGGCCGAACAACCCACCGAAAAGGTCGCCGATGTTCGTGCCACCAGAGCGACCGGCAGCGTCGAACAAATCGTTGAGGTTGAACTCAGCGCCGTCGGCGCCGTAGCCGGCCCCGGAGAAGCCACCGCCGAAGTCGCCACCGTTGAATCGGCGACCGAATCCGCCTCCGGCAAACAGCCGACGAGTTTCGTCGTACTCCTTGCGCTTAGCCGGATCCGTCAGTACTTCCTTGGCCTCGGAGACGGCCTTGTACCGATCTTCAGCAGACTTGTTGCCGGGGTTGCGGTCCGGGTGATTCTCGGCGAGCAGCTTGCGGGCCACCCGCTTGATCTCGTCTTGGCCGGCGTCAGGAGCGACGCCCAGCTCCTTGTAGAAGTCCTTTTCGACCCATTCACGTTGGGCCATATCGCGTCACCCCCTCCCCGCCTTCCTCTAGCTTCCGGTAGTTGTCCGTGTCGTGTCCGAACCGCTCGTTACTTCTCCGACGGCTCTGATTCTGCGTCGTGCTCACCCTCGTTCGCGTGGTTATCGACTGTGTCGGCGGTCTCGGTTTTGGTGACATCGTCGTCGGCGACGGTGTCGACCACTCCGACCAACGCGTGCCGCAGCACCTGGTCACCCAGCTTGTAGCCGTGCCGCATCACGTTGCCGATCACCGGCTTCGATCCCTCCGAGCCATCGCCCTCGTGTTGCACGGCCTCGTGCAGCACCGGGTCGAAATCGTCGCCCTCAGCGCCGAACGCCGCCAGCCCAAGGCCGGTCAGCACGCTGAGCAATTTGTCGGCGACCAACTTCAGCGGCCCCGACTCGAGATCTCCGTGACTGCGTGCGCGGTCGAGATCATCCAGCACGCCCAGTAATTGGCTGACGACGGCAGCCTTTGCCCGCTCGGCGATCGCCTCCTGGTCGCGCAACGCCCGCTTGCGGTAGTTGGCGTAGTCGGCTTGCACCCGCTGCAGATCGGCGGTCAGCTCAGCAACCTTGTCAGCAGTGGCTTCGCCTGGCCCGGCTTTCGGATCTGCGGCGTCCGGCGCCGCCCCGCTGGGGGCGGCTCCGGAAGCCACGTGCCTTACTTGGCCGGTCTCGGGATCAATCCGACGTTTGTCGGTGACCGTTACCTGCTCGTGTGGGTTGCCTTCGCTCACTGGCCCTCCCGGTCATCCTCGACCACCTCCGCGTCGACAACGTCGTCGGCACCGCCCGGGCCGGGCTCACCGCCGCCGGCGCCTTGCTCGGCCTGGGTGGCCTCGTAGATCGCCTGGCCGAGGGCCTGCGACTCCTGGCCCAGCTTTTCCATCGCGGACTTGATCGCGCCGATGTCGGTGCCCTCCAACGCCGTCTTGGCTTCCGCCACCGCGGCGTCGACCTTGTTCAGGGTGTCCTCGGGGACCTTCGAACCGCCCTCAGCCTCGCGCTGTTCCTTGACGAACTTCTCCGTCTGGTAGACCAGCGTTTCGGCCTGGTTGCGAACGTCGGCTTCCTCGCGACGCTTGCGGTCCTCGTCGGCGTGCGCCTCGGCGTCCTTGATCATCCGGTCGATCTCTTCCTTGGACAGGCCGGAGCCTTCCTGGATCTTGATCGTGTTCTCCTTGCCGGTGCCCTTGTCCTTGGCCGTGACGTGCACGATGCCGTTGGCGTCGATGTCGAAGGTGACCTCGATCTGCGGGACACCGCGCGGAGCCGGCGGGATACCGGTCAGCTCGAAGGAGCCGAGCAGCTTGTTGTGCGAAGCGATTTCGCGCTCACCCTGGTAGACCTGGATCTGCACCGACGGCTGGTTGTCGTCGGCCGTGGTGAAAGTCTCCGACCGCTTGGTCGGGATGGTGGTGTTGCGCTCGATCAGCTTGGTCATCACGCCACCCTTGGTCTCAATACCCAAGCTCAGCGGCGTAACGTCAAGCAGCAGAACGTCTTTCACCTCGCCCTTCAGCACACCGGCCTGCAGGGCAGCACCGACGGCAACAACCTCGTCCGGGTTGACGCCCTTGTTGGGCTCTTGGCCGCCGGTCATTTCCTTGACCAGATCCGACACCGCGGGCATGCGGGTCGAACCACCCACCAGCACCACGTGGTCGATCTCGGAAACCGAGATGCCGGCGTCCTTGATCACCTGCTGGAACGGGTTACGGGTGCGGTCGAGCAGATCTTGGGTGATCTTCTGGAACTCCGCGCGAGAGAGCTGCTCGTCGAGGAACAGCGGGTTCTTGTCCGCGTCCACGGTGATGTAGGGCAGGTTGATCGAAGTGCTGCCCGACGAGGACAACTCGATCTTGGCCTTCTCGGCCGCTTCCCGCAGCCGCTGCATGGCCATCTTGTCCTTGGTCAGGTCGATCCCCGCACTGGCCTTGAACTTGTCGACCAGCCAACTGACGATGCGGTCGTCCCAGTCGTCACCGCCGAGGTGGTTGTCACCCGAGGTGGCCCGGACTTCCACGACGCCGTCGCCGATCTCCAGCAACGACACGTCGAAGGTGCCGCCACCGAGGTCGAACACCAGGATGCGCTGCTCCTTCTCGCCCTTGTCCAAGCCGTAGGCCAGCGCGGCCGCGGTCGGCTCGTTGACGATCCGCAGCACGTTAAGGCCGGCGATCTGGCCGGCCTCCTTGGTGGCCTGGCGCTGAGCGTCGTTGAAGTACGCAGGCGTGGTGATCACCGCGTCGGTGATGTCCTCACCGAGGTAGGCCTCGGCGTCGCGCTTCAGTTTCATCAGAATGCGAGCGCTGATTTCTTGCGCGGTGTACTTCTTGCCATCGATTTCAACGGACCAATCGGTGCCCATGTGTCGCTTGACCGACCGGATGGTGCGATCGACGTTGGTCACCGCCTGGTTCTTGGCAGGCTGGCCGACCAGCACCTCACCATTGCGCGCGAACGCGACGATGGACGGAGTGGTCCGCGAGCCCTCGGAGTTGGCGACGACGACGGGGTCCCCACCCTCCAGAACTGCGACGACAGAGTTAGTGGTCCCGAGGTCGATACCGACCGCACGAGCCATGGTGAATCCTTCCTGATAGTCCAACTTGGTATGCACTACGCTGAGTGAACCCCGCTCAAGCCTGCCCCGCGCGGTATGCCGCTGTCAAGTCAATGTTGAGTCTGACTCACTCAAGTTTGTCGAATGGGTCAACGGCCTCGCAGGAGAGTTTGTTCCCAGTCGGTTGAGAGCCACGTCACTCCATGGGATAGTTTCGCCACCACTCCGTTTCTGGGGCGTGTCCGGCGCCGCAGCGTTGCACCAGGCTACGACGATAGGAACTCGATGCCACCGCTGCCCAGCACGCCGGATCCGGCTGCCGACAAGAAGGCGCAATTCGCCCGTGAGGACGCGGGTTATCACCATGACCTGCACAACCGGCAGATGCAGATGATCGCGATCGGCGGCGCCATCGGAACGGGGCTGTTCATGGGCGCGGGAGCACGGCTCGCGTCCGCGGGGCCCGGGTTGTTCGTGGTCTACGGGATCTGCGGCGGCTTCGTGTTCCTGATCCTGCGCGCGCTCGGAGAACTGGTGCTGCATCGCCCGGCATCGGGCTCGTTCGTCTCGTACGCTCGTGAGTTCTTCGGGGAGAAAGCGGCTTTCGTTGCGGGCTGGATGTACTTCCTGAACTGGGCGATGGCGGCCATCGTGGACAGCACCGCGATCGCGAGCTACTTCCACTATTGGACCGCGTTCCAGGCGGTCCCGCAGTGGACGCTCGCGCTCATCGCGCTGGTGGCGGTGGTGTCGGTGAATCTGATCTCGGTGAAGGCCTTCGGCGAGTTCGAGTTCTGGGCGGCGCTCATCAAGGTGCTGGCGCTGACGACGTTTCTGATCGTCGGAATCGTATTTCTGGCCGGGCGCTTCAAGATCCAGGGAAAGAGCACCGGGCCCAGCCTCTGGGCCGACCACGGCGGGTTCTTGCCGACCGGCCTGGTGCCGCTGGTGCTCGTCACCTCGGGGGTGATATTCGCCTACGCCGCAGTTGAACTGGTCGGCACCGCCGCCGGAGAAACCGCGGAACCGGAGAAGGTCATGCCACGGGCGATCAACTCGGTGATCGCCCGTATCGCGGTCTTCTACTGCGGATCAGTGCTCCTGCTGGCGCTGCTGCTGCCCTACACCGCCTACAAACAACACGAGAGCCCGTTCGTCACCTTCTTCTCGAAAATCGGTCTCACCGGCGCCGGCTCCCTGATGAACGTGGTGGTGCTCACCGCCGCGTTCTCGAGCCTGAACGCCGGACTGTATTCCACCGGCCGGATCCTGCGGTCGATGTCGGTGAATGGCAGCGGTCCGAAGTTCACCGCACGGATGTCGAAAAACGGTGTGCCGTATGGCGGTATCCTGCTGACCGCCACCATCGGGCTGTTTGGTGTCGTGCTCAATGCGGTCAAACCGAGCCAGGCCTTCGAAATCGTGCTCAACATCGCCGCCGTAGGGGTGCTCGCGGCCTGGGCGACGATCGTGCTCTGCCAACTCCGGTTCTACAGGAGGGTGAAGGCCGGAACGATGCAGCGGCCGCATTTCCGGATGCCGCTCTCCCCTTACAGCGGCTATGTCACGCTGGTTTTCCTGGTGGGCGTGCTGGTGCTGATGATGTTCGACCCTGAGAAGGGTCCCTGGATCATCGCGGCGCTGGTGGCCGCGGTTCCCGCCCTGATCGGCGGCTGGTTTCTGGTTCGTGACCGCGTGACGGCCGCGGCCGACGAAGGTCTCGACCACGCCGGCGATGTGCCGGACCTAGCGGCGGAGTAATAGAAAACATGGCAATTAGCCTGACCTACGAAGAAAAGATCGCGATCCTCGACCTTGGCGATGACGAAAATCGTTTCTCGCCAGACTTTCTCGATGAGTTTGGCGCCCACCTCGACGAAGTCGTCGGCGCCGGCGCGCAGGGTTTGGTCACCACGGGTGGCGGCAAGTTCTACACCAATGGTCTGGATCTGGATTGGCTGGCGGCCAACGGCGAACAAACGCAGTGGTACGTCGGGCGCGTGCAGGGCATGTTGGCCCGGATGCTCACCCTGCCCGTCCCCACCGCAGCCGCGGTGGTCGGGCATGCCTTCGGCGCCGGGGCAATGCTGGCCTTGGCGCACGACTTTCGGGTGATGCGCGCCGACCGCGGCTTCTTCTGCTTTCCCGAAGTGGACATCCGGATACCCTTCACGCCGGGCATGGCCGCACTGATTCAGGCCAAACTCACCCCGCAGGCGGCGGTCGCGTCGATGACGACAGGACGCCGCTTCGGCGGCGGCGACGCTGAACGCCTCGGCCTTGTCGACGCAGTCGCGGCCGAGGGCGCGGTGACGCGCGCGGCGGTCGACCTCCTTCGCCCCCTCGACGGCAAGGACCCCGGCACGCTGGGCGCGATCAAGCAAACCATGTTCGGGTCCGCGGCGGACGCGTTGACCGCCAGTAATTGAGCGCATAACGTACGCCTCGTACGGCACTCTATTTTTGTAGATCGGCGTCGTACCACGAATTCGCAGCGACGCGAGAAGAGGTAACCGATGACGGTGCAAGCTGTGCTGGATGAGGTCCGTCGACGTCCCGGCACCGGTGAGGTCATCCCGGTCTTCGATCCCTCCACCGAGGATCAGATCAGCGAGTTCACCGACTGCGGCACCGAAGCCGTCGACGACGCGGTTGCGCGCGCGAGGGCGAGCGCCGAATCCGGGATCTGGTCGGGAAAGCCCGACTACGAGCGCGCCAAGATCCTGTGGCGGGTTGCCGATCTGATCGACGAAAACGCCGAGCTTCTCGCCGAGCTCGAAATGCTCAACGCCGGGATGTATCAGGAGCAGGCGAGGATGCAGGTGGCCGTCGGTTCCGAGTGGTTCCGGTACTACGCCGGCTGGTGCACGAAGATCGACGGCATTGCGCGCGACGTGAACACCGGCGGCCTTACCGGTGTCGACTCGCACATGCACACCTACACGCTGCGCGAGCCCTACGGCGTGGTGGGGCTGATCTTCCCGTGGAACGGACCGGTCTTCAACTTCTGCGCCAAGCTCGCGCCGTCATTGGCGGCCGGCTGCAACAGCGTCGTCAAACCCGCGGAGGAGACACCACTTTCGGCGCTCGTCCTGATGCGGCTACTGGCCGAGGCGGGCGTGCCCGACGGGGTGGCGAACCTCGTCAACGGGTACGGGCATACCGTCGGTGCGGCCATCACCGCTCACCCCGACGTCGAGAAGGTCGCCTTCACCGGCTCGACGGAAGTCGGCCGGGCGATCGTGCACGCCGCGGCGGACAGCAACCTCAACAAGGTCACCCTGGAACTCGGCGGCAAGTCACCCGTGCTGATCTTCGAGGATGCGAGCGTGAAGAAAGCCCTGACGCTAGCGGCGTTCGGGGCCTTTGTGCACTCCGGGCAGGCGTGTGTCTGCGGGTCGCGCATCTTCGCGCACCGCAGCGTCTACGACCGGGTCGTCGAGGGCATGGCGACAATCGCGAACGCCATGAAGATGGGCGGTCCGAAAGAAGAAGGCACGATGAGCGGTCCGCTGATCAGCCAAAAGCAACTCAAACGCGTCCTGGGCTATCTGGAGCAGGGCAAGTCCGACGGCGCCGAGATCGTCACCGGCGGGCACCGACTGGACCGCAGGGGGTACTTCGTGCACCCCACCGTCGTCACCAATCTTGACCCCGACACCAGCCGGCTGTTCCAGGAGGAGATCTTCGGGCCCGTCGTCACGATCCTGCCGTTCGACGATGAAGACGAAGCCGTCGCACTGGCCAACAACAGCACGTACGGCCTGGCCTCCACCGTGTGGACCAAGGACCTCGGCCGCGCGCACCGGCTGGCCAAGCGGATCAAGGCCGGAACCGTCGGACTGAACTGCCAATTCCAGTACGACCACTCCATGCCGTTCGGCGGCTACAAGCAATCCGGCTGGGGCCACGAATCCGGCAAGGCCGGGCTCGAGACCTACCTGCAGACCAAAATCGTCTGGGCGCAGATGTAAAAGCAAGTCGTACTTCGCTGTCGCCGTTCGCCGATAGATTGAGCCAGATGGACACCGGGCTACAAACCAAAGTCGACGAGATCGCATCCGGTATCTTCCGGATCTCCACCTGGGTGCCGGGCATCACCGAACACGGCTTCACGTTCAACCAGTTTTTGCTGACCGGCGACGAGCCGTTTCTATTCCACTGCGGCATGCGCCAGCTTTTCCCGCTGGTTTCGGCGGCCATTGCCAAGGTGATCCCGATCGAGCAGTTGCGCTGGATCTCGTTCGCCCACATCGAGGCCGACGAGTGCGGGGCGATGAACATGCTGTTGGCCGCCGCGCCGCAAGCCCAAGTCATCCACGGCCCGCTGGCCTGCATGCTTTCGTTGACCGATATGTGCGATCGCCCACCGGTGGTGGCCGGTACCGAACCCGGCGACACGCACGATATCGGCGGGCACCGGCTGCGGTATATCGCCACCCCGCACGTGCCGCACAACTGGGAAAGCGGTCTGTGGTTCGACGAGACCACGTCGACGCTGCTGGCCGGCGACCTGTTCACGCACACTGGACAATGCCCCGCACTCACCGAATCCGATTGCATCGCACCGGCATTAGAAGCGGAAGAGCTGTTCCACGCCACCGGGCTGACCACCAATCTGGCGCCGACGTTGGAGCAGCTGGCGCAATTGACGCCCACCACGCTGGCACTGATGCACGGCGCGTCGTTCACCGGTGACGGCGCTGCCCAGTTGCGCGGCCTGGCCGACGGCTATGCCGCGATGGCCGGCTAGCCGTACAACGCGGGCGCGTCACTACAATCACTTGCGTCACTTCTTGCGTACGCTTAGCGCTGAGATGTTTTCGCAGAAAGCAAAGACGGTGATGGTTGGCGGCCGGCTGCTGGCCGGCCTGCTGATGAGCGCCGCGCTGGTGAGCGGATGCAGCTCGCTGATCCACGGCAAGCCGGTGGCCAGCCCGGGCGCCAACGCCACCGAACCGTCGTTCCCGAAGGCGAAACCGTCTATCCCGTCACCGACCCCGTCGCATCCCGCGCCGCCGGGCGCTAACCCGCCGGCCGGCGCTGTCCCGTTGCCGCCCGACCACAACGGTTACGTCTTCATCGAAACCAAGTCCGGTCAGACGCGCTGCCAGATCGCCGCCGACAGCGTCGGTTGCGAAGCACAGTTCACCGACTCCCCGATGCAGGACGGCGAACGCGCCAACGGCGTGCACGTCACCGCGAGCGGTGACGTGCAATGGGTTTTGGGCAACCTCGGCGACATCCCCACGGTGACCATCGATTACCGCACCTATGCTGCGGAGGGCTGGACGATCGCGGCCACCGAAAGCGGCACCCGCTTCAGCAACAACAACACCGGCCACGGCATGTTCGTCAGCATCGAGAAGGTGGATACGTTTTAGCGGTAGGTCTATCACCGCGGTTGGTTGAGGTAGCGGCGCGCGCCCCAGTAGTCGGTGTCCAGTCGAACCGGGGTGATACGCACGGGTGTCGTCGAGTCGAATGCCTCGATCATGGCGCCGTTCCCGGAATACATGGCCACGTGGTAGATCGCGTCGGGATTGTCGGGGTCCTTGCTGCCGTGCGAGTAGAAAAGCAGATCACCGGGCTGCAGCGCGGATTTGTCGACGGGGCGGCCCCGGCTGTCGGCGGCTTGCGCATCGGCGTCGCGCGGCAGGGTGATGCCGTGCACCTGGTAGATGGTGGAAGTGAAACCGGAGCAGTCGAACCCGAACCCGGCACGACCGCCCCACAGGTAGGGGACGTTCACGAACACGCCGGCGTACCGAACCAGATCGGCTCCAGTGGGATGCGATATGTCCGTGGGCTTTTCGTAGACCGCCACCGTTCGAGCATCCAGCCACCTCGGGCCGCGACCGGGAGTGGCCACCTGCACGGCCTTGTCGGTGCGGCTCAGGATGGGAAGCTCGGTGTTGGTACTGATCTCGAGGTCCTGATCGGACAGTCCGGATTCGCGGTACAACCAGGTGGTGATGCCGCGATCGGCCAGCGCGAAGGAAGCGGTGTCCTTCAGTGCGCCGTAGTGTGCGTCGGTCGTCAACTGGGCCTTGGGAATCCAGCCGGGATAGCCCAGCGCGTTCTTCGGTGTGGGCTGGCCGGGGACCAGTACCTCGTCCCAGTCGCCCTGCTCCCCCACCACGAAGACACGGTCGCCGAAGAGGACTTGCGTCTGGGTGAGATTGTCCGAGGTGAGCGCTTGTTGCTGGGCCGGCGTCATGTCGGACAGCCAGCCGCGAATATCGACCGGATTTGCCAGGGCGCGATGGTCGACGGGGCGCGGGCTCTGCGGCGTGGTCCACACCGTGGCCACCGAAACGGCGACAAAGGCGGTGGGTGGTGTCTGATCAGGTCCCATCGTCCCACCCGGGCCCTTCATGCCGCCGGGCCCCATCATCGCGGGTCCCGCGTGGTTATGGCCGCCCGACTGGTCGCTCCGAGTCGAGCCAGAGAACCAGATCACCGCCGCGACAACCACGACACCGGCGACGATGCCCACCACGGCTGCAACCCGGCTCACTGCAGGGCCCGGGCTGCTGCCGTAGCAATATCACCTCGCAGATACGCGATCGGTGGATCGTCTCGCGGATCGATCGCGCTCGTGAGCAGAATGACGTAGCTATCCGAGCGTGGATCCATCCACAGCGAGGTTCCGGTAAAGCCAGTGTGGCCGAAGCTGCCGATCGGAAAGATCATGCCTCGCGTGCCGGAATAGGCGGTATCGATATCCCAGCCGAAGCCACGCAGGTTTTGTCCCCTGATCGCCGGATAGTGCGGAGCGAGCAGCGGATCATATGTGTTTGGTGTCTTCGCGATGGCTTCTTGGGTGGCATCGTTCGCTGCTTCGACCTGTTGAGCGGTATGTCCGGGCTGCTGAGGAGTCGTCATCAACTCCAGCGTCGCCTGTTTCAGCGGGAACTTGCTCGGGCGGCCTGCGAGCCGATCAAGCAGCGCCTGCGCATAGACGCTGGCATCGTGCGCCGTCGAGAACACCCCGGCATGTCCGGCCACCCCGCCCATGCGGCGCGTCGTCGGGTCAAACACACTGCCCCGAAGCAGGAAATCAAAATCGGGATTCTTGCCCGGATCGTTCCTGCTTTCGTCGTCATGTGTCGTAGGTGCGACGCGCGACAACAGACTCGTGCTCCACGTACCCCCAGGACAAACGCCCGGCATGCCCCCTGCTGGCGCAGGCGCCCAGGCAATCGCAGCTCCCCGCGTCACGTGTGGACCACATGCTTTGGCTGGCGGAAGATAGCGGGTTTCTGTCATGCCAAGCGGCGCAAAGACATTCTGCTGAACGTAATCGTCTTCCGGCTCACCGGTGAGTTTCTCGATCAGCGCGCCAAGCAGAATGAAGTTGATGTCGGCGTAGCTGAAAAACTCACCGGGAGGCGACTCCAGCGGCGTGGTGAGAGCACGGAGAATGCCTTCTGATTTATCGGCTCCGTCCAGTCCCCACGGATCGTCGAGGCGTACGTCTTCCGGTTCGCCTGAAGTGTGCGTCAGCAACATGCGGACCGTCACCTTTGCACGCTGTGGATCGTTCCCCGTGTTGAAGTCAGGCAAATACTTCTGCACGGGATCGTCGAATTGAACCTTGCCCTGTTCGTAAAGCTGCATGACCGCCGTCGCCGTTGCGAGGCACTTCGTCAACGACGCCATGTCGAAGATCGTGTCCTCGGTCATCGGCTCCGCAGGTGCAGGCGATCCATCTAGCCCCGGTTCTCCGGCAAGCTTGCGCGAGCCATAAGCCTGATGGAAGACGACCTTGCCACCATGGCCGATCATCACCACGCCACCTGGCACCGTGCCTGCTGTAATCGCATCGTTCATCAGCTTGGAGACCGTTGCGAATTCCGGTGCAGGAGCCGCATCGGGCGGCGGCGAGGCAGGTGCGGGAGCCGCATCGGGCGGCGGCATAGGTGCGGGAACCGCAACTGGCGCTGGCGTGGCCTGCGCTCGGTCCCTGACCGCTGTGTGCGCTGCATAGCCACACGACGAAGCCGCGAGGGTAAGCAAGACAATGCCAACAGCAATTGCTTTTCGCACAGATGGCACCGTCACCTGCTTGTACTCCTCGGTGCCACACGACCCGCACCGGAACTCTGTTGCGGTCATGTCGTCGCCGTGAATATGGCCCTGCTGCCGTCATGAGCATCGCTCATGCCAACATCGTGTCATCACTAGCCAGCCAGCATGCGCCAAATCGCCGCTGCGATCCGGCGCGCGGGTAGCGCGCTATGGCCCGAACACCGGGGTAGACATCGACTGACGTACCGGCTACTACCTCTCTAGGCGAGACCACACTTCGATGGTTGCTTCGAGCCGCGCGGGCAAGTAAGACTCGGTCTTCGCTCGATTTTCCTCCGGTCCCCTCACCGGGGTGTTTGTCGAGCAACCAACGCAGCTTTAGGCTGCAAACGCCCAAGTAGTCTCGTCAGCATCGAGCAGGTCGACACCTTCTAAGCGACGCGGCAGTCCGGCATAGGCTGGCGCTCGTGGACTTTCGGGTATTCGTTGAACCGCAGCAGGGCGCCAGTTACTCCGACCAGCTTGCCGTCGCGCAGATCGCCGAATCGTTGGGATTCTCCGCGTTCTTCCGGTCCGACCATTACGCGGCGATGAGCGGCGACGGACTGCCCGGTCCGACCGACTCCTGGGTGACGTTGGGCGGCATCGCCCGCGAGACGTCATCGATCCGGTTGGGCACGCTGGTCACGTCGGCAACATTCCGCCATCCCGGCCCGTTGGCCATCTCCGTCGCCCAGGTCGACGAGATGAGCAACGGGCGAGTCGAATTCGGAATCGGTACCGGCTGGTTCGAAGCGGAGCATGTGGCCTACGCGATCCCGTTCCCGCCGCTGCGTGAGCGATTCGCCCGGCTCACCGAACAACTCGAGCTGATTACCGGCCTGTGGACCTCACCGGTCGGTGAAACGTTCGACTACGCGGGCGCTCACTACGCGATCAACGACTCGCCCGCTCTGCCGAAGCCGGTGCAACGGCCTCACCCGCCGGTCATCATCGGCGGGACGGGCGCCATCCGGACGCCGGCGCTGGCCGCGACATTCGCCGACGAGTTCAACGTGCCGTTCGCCTCCTTGGACACCACCAAAATCCAATTCGAGCGGGTCCGCGAAGCCGTCGATGCGGTCGGCCGGCCGGCCGACTCGATGACGTATTCCGCGGCGTTTGTGGTGTGCGCCGGACATGACGAGGCCCAGATCAGCCGCCGAGCCACCGCCATCGGGCGCGAGCTCGACGAGCTGCGGTCCAATTCTCCGCTGGTGGGCACGCCGAACGAGATTGTCGAGCAGCTTGGACCGTTCGCGGACATCGGTGTGCAGCGGGTGTATTTGCAGCTGCTGGACCTATCCGACCTCGAGCACCTGCGACTTTTCGCCGACGAGGTGAATCGGCAGCTCTGACGCTCGCGTTTCAAGCCGACGCGTCCGCCGGATGTCAGTAGCATCGAGGCGTGACAGGCGGTCTTCACGACCCTCCAGACGACCCGAGCAATCGGCCGACTCGGATGGCCAACTACGGCGCGGACGGTCCGCGGCCGCGGGGATCCGACGACCACCCGGATTACGTCGAGTCACCCGAACCGGAATCGCCGCCGGCCCCGTGGTATCGGAACCGGTCATTGCTGGCCGTCTGGGCCACGATGGTCGCCATCCTGATCGTGCTGATCATCTACGGCCTCATCCAGCTCTCGCGCGGCGGCGGCGGTGGTCCGTCCACCACCACACCGGAAACGACACCCACGCGGTCGTCGTCACCAACCCCGTCGACAACACCACCGTCGACGACGACCACGCCACCGCCGTCACCGTCCTCGTCGGAAGAGCAGGGGCCGCCGGCTGGGAACGCCCCGCCTCCTGCCCAGGCCCCGTCCCCCGCCGCGCCCCCGGAGCATCACCACCATATGCCGCACATTCCGTCGACGATCACGTTGCCGCACACCGTGATTACGCTGCCGCACGGTTTCTGAGGCGCGGCGGCTCAAGGCTCGGTCGCGGAGCGGCCGGAATGCACCGCTAGGATCGGCGCCCGTGACGGGTTACGGACCTCCAGACGACCCAAGCGAAGCGCCGACCGGCCAGTACAACTACAGCGACTACGGCCACGACGGGCAACAGCACCCCGAACCCGGGTCCACCCCGTGGCATCGCAAGCCCGCCGTTTTGACCGGTTTAGCCGTGCTGGCCGCGATCCTGATCGCGCTGGTGATCTTTGGAATCGTCGAGCTGACCAGAGGCGGCAGCGGCTCCACGTCCCCCGTGACATCGTCGACGACACCAGCCGCAGTCACGACCACGACCACGCCGTCCTCCAGCAGCGCAACGACCAGTGAGCCAGTCGCTCCCGCTCCGACGACCACGCTGACCACCGCGCCGACGACAACGGCGCCCGTCACCACGGCGCCGACCAGCACCAGCATCGACGACGATCACCATCATCACCATCACCACTAAAAAGGTGGTGTGTCGTAGCAGCGACCATCGGTAGGATCTGACTTTGTGGGGGGCAGCGGACCACCATATGACGTCGACGGTTACTCAACGCACGACTTGAGCCTCGGCGGGAACAATGGCGAGCCGTTCAGCGTCGCCGAGACGCCCCGACCCTGGTTCCTCAAACCGTGGGTGCTCGCGTTGTGGGGCCTTACGGTGCTGCTGCTGATCGCCACGATCATCTACGGTCTGGTCATCTTGGCCACCACCAACGGTGGCGGCGCACCAGCCACCACGCGGCCAACCACACCGTCGTCAAGCACACCGGCCCGGACAACCACACCGTCGTCGACGCTCCCGACAACCATCGTCCCTACGCCGCCCGAGACGACGACGCCGGAGCTCCCGCCGCCGGAGAGCACCCAACAGTGGACGCCGCAGCAACGTCGTCATCACCACTGGTGGAACGGCAACGTGCCGCAGCTACCCGGATTACCCCCGATCAACGTCCCGGGGCTGAACCCCTAGCCGTCCAGGCACCCGGGTTGCGCAGCAAGGTTAGGGCAGCCTTCGTCGCGGTTAATATCGCAAAGATGTCACTATGAGCAGGCCTACGCAGCTTGAGCAGGTGCGGTAGCTAAGTTACCGGCTAGTAACATCGCCTTAGTTACCGCTCAGTAGCAAGCAGAATTGGGGAGACGCTCCGTGCAAACGCAAATGCTGATCAGACTGGTAGTCGGCTTAGGCATGACGGCGATCGTCGGTTTGTTCGCCCTCCGCCGGGTCGGTTGGCTGGTCAAACTCACGCTTTCCGGCCAGCAGGTCAGCGGTCGCACCGACAACATCGGCACGCGGGTATGGACGCAGATCACCGAGGTGCTCGGCCAACGCAAGCTGCTGAAATGGTCGATCCCCGGTGTGGCGCACTTCTTCACCATGTGGGGCTTCATCATCCTGCTGACGGTCTACATCGAGGCTTACGGTCTGCTGTTCCAGCCGAACTTCCATATCCCGATCATCGGGCGCTGGGACGCGCTTGGCTTCCTGCAGGACTTCTTCGCGACCGCCGTCTTCCTGGGTATTGCCACCTTCGCGATCATCCGTCTCACGCGCAGCCCGCGGGAGATCGGCCGCTCGTCACGGTTTTACGGCTCACACAGCGGCGGGGCGTGGCTGATCCTGTTCATGATCTTCAACGTGATTTGGACCTACGTGCTGGTTCGCGGGTCCGCGGTCAACAACGGCACGCTCCCCTACGGCAAGGGCGCGTTCCTGTCCCAGCTATTCGGCGCGATCCTCAAGCCGCTCGGCCACACCGGCAACGAGCTCCTGGAAACGGTCGCCCTGCTGTTGCACATCGGCGTCATGCTCGCGTTCCTGATCATCGTTTTGCACTCCAAGCACCTGCACATCTTCCTGGCGCCGATCAACGTCACATTCAAGCGACTGCCCGACGGGTTGGGCCCGCTGCTGCCGGTCGAGTCCCACGGCAAGCCAATCGATTTCGAAAACCCGCCCGATGACGCCGAATTCGGCCGCGGCAAGATCGAAGACTTCACCTGGAAGGGCATGCTCGACTTCGCCACCTGCACCGAATGTGGGCGCTGCCAGTCGCAATGCCCGGCCTGGAACACCGGCAAGCCGCTTTCGCCCAAGCTCGTCATCATGGATCTGCGCGACCACTGGATGGCCAAGGCGCCCTACCTACTCGGCGAGAAGACCGCCGAGCCGCTTGAGGGGCTCGACCTCGAGACGGTCAAGGAAGAGGGCCACCACGTGCCGGAGTCCGGATTCGGCCGGGTGCCCGGGCACGGGCCTGAGCAGGCGGCCCGACCGCTGGTCGGCACCGCCGAGCAGGGCGGCGTGATCGACCCCGACGTGTTGTGGTCATGCGTGAACTGCGGCGCCTGCGTCGAGCAGTGCCCGGTGGACATCGAGCACATCGACCACATCGTCGATATGCGCCGCTATCAGGTCATGATGGAGTCCGAGTTCCCCTCCGAGCTCTCGGTGCTGTTCAAAAACCTTGAGACCAAAGCCAACCCGTGGGGCCAGAATGCCTCTGACCGGACCAACTGGATCAGCGAGGTCGACTTCGATGTCCCGGTCTACGGCGAGGACGTCGACAGCTTCGACGGTTACGAGTACCTGTTCTGGGTCGGCTGCGCGGGCGCCTACGACGACAAGGCCAAGAAAACCACCAAGGCGGTCGCCGAACTGCTGGCCATCGCCGGGGTGAAGTATTTGGTGCTGGGCACCGGCGAAACCTGCAACGGTGACTCGGCTCGTCGTTCGGGCAACGAGTTCTTGTTCCAGCAGCTCGCCCAGCAGGCCGTCGAGACATTGGACGGACTGTTCGAAGGCGTGGAGACCGTCGACCGCAAGATCGTGGTCACCTGCCCGCACTGCTTCAACACCCTCGGCCGCGAATACCGGCAGCTGGGCGCCAATTACACCGTGCTGCACCACACCCAACTGCTCAACCGGCTCGTGCGCGACAAGAAGCTGGTGCCGGTGAGCCCAGTCTCCGAAGACATCACCTACCACGACCCATGCTTTCTGGGCCGGCACAACAAGGTCTACGAGGCGCCCCGCGAGCTGATCGGGGCCGCCGGCGCGAAGCTGACCGAAATGCCGCGTCACGCCGACCGCAGCTTCTGCTGCGGCGCCGGCGGCGCGCGGATGTGGATGGAAGAGCACATCGGCAAGCGGATCAACCACGAACGCGTCGACGAGGCGCTGGCCACCGGGGCGACCACCGTGGCCACCGCGTGCCCGTTCTGCCGTGTGATGATCACCGACGGCGTCAACGACCGTCAGGAAGCCGCCGGGCGCGAAGGCGTCGACGTGCGCGACGTGGCGCAGCTGCTGCTCGAGTCGTTGGACCGCAGCACGATTGCACTGCCGGAAAAGGGCTCTGCTGCAAAGCAAGCCGCCGACGCCGCCGCCAAGGCCGCTCCCAAGGCGGAGGCTGCACCTGCCGCAACCGAGCCGGCCGAGGCAACGACCGAAACGAAAGCCGCTGCACCGGCACCCGATACGGCCGCCAAAGCCGTCACCGGACTGGGTATCGCCGGCGGCGCCAAACGACCCGGGGCCAAGAAGGCCGCA
>Ga0210396_10000773_pt1 | contig 37961 bp, 31 predicted proteins | sample IncBWH17OmetaG_FD_155466 | JGI IMG/M metagenome (GOLD analysis project Ga0210396, IMG submission 155466) | Forest soil microbial communities from Barre Woods Harvard Forest LTER site, Petersham, Massachusetts, United States - Inc-BW-H-17-O ...
CAAGCGCTGCCGGTGCTTATCCCTTTGATCGTTCTATTCATGAGCCACCGCATCGCCGCGGAGCAACTGACGATCGCCTGGATCGCGGTTACTGCTTCGTTTGTGCTTTCCGCGGGGCGCCTCGTTCTGACCAATGAAAAGCAGAAGCGAATCGCAGACGACCTCCTCCAAACGAAACAGGATTTGCTCCGCTCCGAGCAGATGTTTTCGAAAGCCTTCCGCTCCAGCCCGGATCCCGTCGGAATTACCGCGCTGCCAGAGGGCTACTTCCTGGAAGTGAACGACAGCTTTACGCGCTTTACCGGGTACACGCATGAGGAGACGCTGGGAAAAACGCCCCTGCAATTGAATTTGTGGAAGGACCCTGCCCACCGGGAAAGGGTCATGGCCAAACTACAAAAAGAGTGGGAGGTACGGGAAGAAGAATTCGAATGCCTGACCAAGCGGGGAGAAACTCGCGTTGGCCAGTTTTCCGGAACGGTGATCGAGCTGAACGGACGGCCTTGTGTTCTGGCAATGATCAAGGACGTCACCGCCCGCAAGAAGGCGGAAGAAGCCCTGCGCGCTAGTGAGGAGCGCTTCCGCAATCTGGTTCAGGATTTGCACATCGGCGTGGTCTTGCTGGGACCCGACGCGGAGACGCGTTTCGCCAATCGAGCTGCTCTCGAGTCTTTTGGATTAAGCAAAGAGGAGGCCATCGGAAAGAAAAGCTCTCACTTCGTCATGACCGCCATCCACGAAGACGGCACGGAAATCCCGTTCTCGATGCGCCCCGGTCCCCGGGCGATTGCAACCAGGCAGCCCATTCGTAACGAGGTGGTTGGGTGGCGCCGGCCAAATTCCAACGAAGTCCTGTGGACCCTTGTGGACGCGGTGCCTCATTTGACAGCCGATGGGGAGGTTGCCAGCGTAATCCTATCGATTACGAATATCACGGAACGCAAACTGGCGGAGGAGGCGCTGCGGGCGAGTGAGGAGCGCTTTCGGACTCTCGTTCGAGATTTTGATGTGGGGGTAATTTTGCTGGGACCTGGTGCTGAGATTCAGTTCGCGAATCAGGCAGCAGAAAAAATGTTTCGAATTCCAATCGAGAGCGCGCTTGGAAAAACGTCTTCAGAACTTGGGTTGATCTCCATCAATGAGGACGGAAGCGAAATTCCCTTCCAGATGCGTCCTGGTCCCCTTGCGCTCAAGACCGGGCAGGCGGTCAAGAATCGAGTGATCGGGTGGCGCTGGCCAGGCTCGAGCGAAGTTCTCTGGACCTTAGGGAACGCCGTGCCGCAGTTCGCGCAGGATGGTTCTATTTCCGTGGTGATCAACTCATTCACAAATATCACCGAGCGGAAACAGGCAGAAGAGGCGCTGCGGCAGCTCTCTACGCGTTTGCTGCAGCTTCAAGACGAGGAGCGGCGGCGCCTGGGCCGGGAACTGCACGACAGCCTGGCGCAAAGCGTTCTGGCGGTGAATCTCAATCTGGCGCAGGCTACCGGAACCCTGGGTTCCCTCGACGAAAAATCCCGTCACGCGCTCGCGGAGGCTCGGCGCGTTCTTCAGGAAATGTCCCGAGAAATTCGGACGCTCTCGTACCTCTTGCATCCGCCGCTGCTGGACGAACTTGGTCTTGTTTCCGCAGTGAAAGAATACGCCGAGGGGTTCAGCGAGCGCAGCGGAATTCAGCTGGACGTGGATGTACAGGCGGGATTTCGGCGTTTGCCTCAGGAGGCGGAGACAGCGCTCTTCCGCATCGTGCAGGAAAGCCTTTCGAACATCCAACGGCATTCCGCCAGCCCGACGGCCAAGATTCAACTGCGCGGCGATTCGAATGGCGTTCGCCTCGAAATCGTGGATCAAGGACGAGGAATGGGAAAGGCCGCCGGCGAGCACGGAAACGGCGGAGGAACCCGGTTGGGTGTGGGAATCCTTGGCATGCGCGAGCGCATGCTCCAGCTTGGCGGGAAACTCGATATCGAATCCACATCTTCGGGCACTAAGGTGCGGGCTACAATACCTTTGAAGACCGAGGTTTCTAATGCCCCTTCGCATCCTCGTCGCCGATGACCATCATGTAGTTCGCACCGGGCTGCGCGCGCTGCTGGAATCCAAGAGCGGATGGCAGGTTTGCGCGGAGGCCGCCAATGGCCGCGAAGCGGTAGAAAAGGCTGTTGCGTTTAAGCCCGATGTGGCCGTGCTGGACATTGGCATGCCACTGCTGAACGGAGTCGAGGCCACCCGGCGGATCCACAAACTTTCTCCGGAGACGGAAGTCCTGATTTTGACCATGCACGATTCAGATCTTCTGGTCCAAGAGGTTTTGGAGGCCGGAGCCCGCGGCTACATTCTGAAAGACGACGCGGATCGCAACCTGCTGGCCGCGGTAGATGCTCTTCGTCGTCACAAACCGTTCCTGTCCTCACGCGTATCCGAGGTAGCCGCTAAAGCTGGGTCTCCGACCAGCGACGCCCACGTTCGAGAGCGGGGCACTCGAAATCGCTTGACGCCACGCGAACGCGAAATCCTGCAGCTACTTGCGGAAGGGAAAACGAACAAGGAAGTCGCTGGACTCCTCGGCATCAGCGTCAAAACAGCAGAAACCCACCGCGCCAACATCATGCTTAAGCTAGATTTTCATTCGGTTACAGACCTTGTGCGTTACGCGGTTCGAAACAAGATCATCCAAGGTTAAACCCGCCTCCATCCGAATCTACAGGAAAACCCTTAGGGAATCGGCCGAATTTCATTCCACGTGGTGTCAATCCACAATTGCGGATCGAAGTAGAACAGTTTCTGCTGGCAGGAGTGTGCGATGTCTCAAACCAATCGTCGGATTCGCGTTCTGGTCGCCGATGATTCACCGACAGCTCTGCGGTCGGTCTGCAAGTATCTCGAGTTCGAAGGGCAGTTCGAAATCGTCGGGACCGCTTGCGATGGTTTGAGAGTCTTGCATCAGACGCAACGGCTGCGTCCCGAATTGGTGCTGACCGACCTCAGCATGCCGCAGATGAATGGCCTTGAGGCGACGGTGGAGCTGAGGAAGTCGTTCCCGGAAGTGCGGGTGCTGATTTTCTCGGAACTGAACGGTCTTGCGCTCCGGGAAGAATGCTTGCGAAGCGGTGCGGATGGCTTCATCGAGAAGAGTGGAATGCCAGAGAAACTCATGGAGGAGGTTGAGCGGCTTTTTCCGAAACAACCGTGAATAGGTTCTGCGTCAGCGCCTCGTGGCGAGAATTCTTTGGAAGCATCAATCGAGTCCGCTAGCGCGGCTGATAAGTCACTCGAAGGCTGGGCACCGGTTCCCAATTGTCGCGCAGCCAATCTGACAAATAGTAAGGAGAAGCGAAACGCAATTATGGTATCGCAGTTATATCGAATTCTGATGATTGAAAGCGATTCTTCCTTTGCCGCAACCATTCGCGGCATGTTGCAGGACCGTCAGAATTCTTCTTTCCAGGTCGCGCAAGCGGAATCGTTGCGTGCGGCCGCGCCAATGCTTGCCGCGGAGAGCTTTGACGGGCTCCTCCTGGATGCGCAAGCTCTCGATTCACGCGGAATCCCGGGGGCAGTCAAGATGTGCCCGCAGATCCGCTCCTTGCCGGTCATCGCCATGATTTCCGAGGAGGTCACCGGGAACCGGCTGGTGGATGGAGGCGCCGATGAATTCCTGGTGAAAAAAACGCTAAGCCCGGAATTGTTGCAGAGGACGCTGCGCTATGCCATCGAGCGCAGGCGCACCGAACGCGCCCTGCGCCAGAGCGAGAAGCGCTTTCAGGACCTCTTCGAGAACGCCAAGGACATTCTCTTCACGCTCGACCTGGACGGCAACGTCACCTCGTTGAACAAATCGGCAGAGGAAGTCATGGGTTGGACCAGAGAGGAGGCTCGGTCCATCAATATCAAGAGCCTGGTTGCCCCAGAACACGCCAATCTCTGCAATCAATTCATGCAGCGCATCCTGAACGAGGAACCGCTGCAGCATTTCGAAATTAGCTTGCTACGGAAAGACGGCCGGAAAGCGCTTCTGGAAACCAGCGCGCGGCTGATTTATTCCGATGGACAGAAGCAAGGCATTCAGGGAATCGCTCGGGACGTTACGGAACGGCGCCAGTTGGAGGGCATGGTCCGGCAATCCCAGAAGCTGGAAGCCATCGGCCGCCTTTCGGGTGGCTTGGCGCACGATTTTAATAATTTGTTGTGTGTCATCAGCGGACACGCCGAGCTTCTGTCCGAACGGCTGGAGGAAACGCTCCCCGCAGCCACCAACGTGACGCAGATCAAGAAGGCCGTGGACAGCGCCGCCACTCTGGTACGCCAGCTTTTAGCCTTCAGCCGCAAACAGGTATTTCACTCCCAAATCGTGGATTTGAACGCGATCGTGGCGGAAACCGAAAAACTCCTTGGCCGCCTGATTGGAGAAGACATCGAGTTCTTTACCAGTTTGGAGCCGGAGCTCGGCCGCGTGCTGGTGGATCCCGTTCAAGTGGAACAAGTGCTCGTGAACCTCGTTCTAAATGCGCGAGATGCGATGCCGCAGGGCGGCAAGCTTACGATCGAGACGTGCAATCTGGATCTCGAAGAGGGTTCCCCATGCAGCGGCGGAATCGCCCCTGCCGGCAAGTACGTCGCGCTCACGGTCACCGACAATGGTTGCGGAATGGACGAGGAAACACAGAGCCGTATTTTCGAACCGTTTTACACAACCAAGGAGCTCGGCAAGGGGACCGGCTTAGGACTTGCTTCCGTCCACGGAATCGTGAAACAGAGCGGCGGATTCATTTGGGTGTATAGCGAGCTTGGCCAAGGCACAACTCTCAAAGTGTATCTCCCTCGAGTGGATGATCCCGCCGAGACGTTGCCTTCCGAAGAAACAAGGAAAGAGGTACGCCGTGGAACGGAAACGGTGCTGCTCGTGGAGAATGCGGAGCCGTTGCGTGCGCTGGCCAAGGAATTCTTGAAGAGCAACGGGTACGCGGTGATGGACGCCGATAACGGGAAAGAGGCGCTGCGGATTGCCAGAGCGTTCGGCGGCACAATTGATCTGCTTTTGACGGATGTCATCATGCCGGGAATGGGCGGCAAACAACTTGCCGAACAGTTGACCGCTGTTCGCCCCGCGACCAAGGTGCTTTACATGTCCGGATATCCCGACGACGCTCTCGCACAATCGGGGAGTCCTGGCACGGGAACGGTCTTTCTGGAAAAACCGTTCACTCGAGAAGCATTGCTGCGAAGAGTTCGGCAGGCGCTCGACCAGCTTCGACTAACGACGGCTACAACAATGCGCTTTTGAACGTGGATTTTTATCCTGTACGCCCGATTTCTCACGGCGATTTTTGCATTTTGCGCCTCCCGGCGGTGCAACGAGGCCTGGTTTCAACTACAAATTATTTAGGAGCAACGAAGGGAAGACATGATAGGCAAAAAAATTGGAAGCCGCCCGGCGGCTGACGCGGAATTCAGGACCGCACCCGCGGATGGAATGAAATCCTTTCCTGCCGGGGCGGAAGAACTGCGCCAGCGCGCACAGCAACTCTCTTTCCGGGAAGAGCTGGAACAGAATCATTTCCTCCTCGAGCGGCTCCATGCCGCGAGCGCGCGGCTCATCCAGACACTGGAATTTGGCGACGTGTATGAAGCGATTGGAGATATCGTTGCCAATTTGATTGGCTCGGAAGAGATTGCCATCTTTCATTATCATCCTGCCGATCAGACCTTCTCGTTAGCCTGGTCGTGGGGTGTGGAAGCGGCGGCTCTTCAACCCTTCACTTCTGGCGCGGGCATGTTTGGCCGAGCGGTTCATCAGGGCATGAGCCAATTTCGGGATCGCCAGCCAAGTGCGGCGCTGCTTCCCCACGAGAGCAATCTGACGGCTTGTGTCGCTCTGAAATCGAGCCGCGAAGTTGTGGGAGTTCTCGCCATATTTGGCCTTCTCCACGGGAAGACTCGCCTGGAATGGGCCGATTTTGAATTGCTGAATTTCCTGCAAACCTACTCCGCCGTCGCCATCCAGTACAAAAAATTGCAGACCAGGAAGGATTAAAGGTGGAGAGCCCGTTAACTGCGGGCGTTGCTGCAATCCCGATTGAAACCTTCCTTCCCCTTGGAAGCGTTTCTTTAGAGCCCACATTCCGTGCTGATTGCTATATGGAGTTGAAGTCTCCAGTAGTAAGCTGCCCCGTGCTCGAAGGGAAGCGCGGCTCTGGCAATGGAATCAGTTCTGACGAAAATGGAAGTTGGGTGCAGGGCGTTTCTCGCGAGAGAATTGTGTCAGGTGGAGCATGCGTGAGGTGACGGTTTACCTGTCGCTGGGATCGAACGTCGGAGAACGCGAGAAGAATTTGCGCTTGGCGATTCTGGCGCTGGGTGATGCCGGTGTGAGGGTGACCAAAGTCTCGGTGTTTTACGAGACGGAGCCGGTGGATTTGCGGGAGCAGCCGTGGTTTTTGAACTGTGTAGTGGAAGGGATGACGGAGGTGCCGGGGCTGGAACTTTTGCGCGAGCTGCGGCAGATCGAGTCGCGCATGGGTAGCAAGAAGTTGGTGGCCAAAGGGCCGCGGCTGATTGATATGGACGTTTTGTTGTATGGGCAAGAAACGATCGATACGCCGGAGCTCCTGGTGCCGCACCCGCGAATGCATTTGCGGCGCTTTGTGCTGGTGCCGCTGGCGGAGATCGCGCCGGAGGCGGTTCACCCGGGTTTGAAAAAGACGGTGAAACAGCTGCTCGAGGAGACCGCCGATCACAGCATGGTGCGGAAGATTGATTCTGGCGGAAAAGCGTAAGAAAGGTTTAACGCAGAGACACTGAGAACGTCGGGCAAGCGCGGAGAAGAGAAGGCTTGACACCAGAGATCACAGAAGTCACGGGAATTTCTGAAGTACGGCAGGGGCGCCCGCCGCGGCGAACGCCCCTACGCCCGCCTACGCTAACTATTGCGATGCAAGAGTAAGCGGTGCAGCGTCATAGCCTTGGGCTGGAGGGCGTCGAGCTCGATTTGGGCGAGCGGGCCTTCGGTGATCTCGCGCCAACGATAAACGCCGGGCTCGATCTCCTGAGTCTCGCGGCCATTCAAGCGGCGCAGGAATTCGCTCGCAATGTCGCGCGATGCGACGGCGCGGTACGTGGGACGGGCAAGGGCTTCGACGACGTAGCTGCGCAGCAGCTTGTTCCAATAATGATCGAAGAGATCGCCGGAAGCGAAAATATCGCTCCAGGCGATTTCCCCGCCGTAAGCTACGACCACGCCGACGACGCGCTCACCCTTGAGACCGTAGGTGGATTGCGCGAAGCGGCGGCGAACTTCCTCAACGAAATCATCAATCGAAACGCCGACGGCCTGCGACTGGTAGATTTTTTCGTAGGCCTCGGTGCGCCCGTTGGACGCGATGGCCCCTGCAATCGCGGGAGCCGACAAGCGGGCGGCCGGGGCGGAGGGCGCGGCTTGTGCGGTCGTGCCGCTGCGGACCGCGTCCCAGACTTCTTCCTGCTTTTGGTCCACCGCGGCCCTCTCGCGCACACTGGGATGAACGATGGTATTCGCGGCCGCGAATTGTGAAACGCCGGTCCATCGGCCGTGTTCGACGCAGAACACATCGAGGGGAAGCGGGGGTGCACCCGCCGGAACAATGCGATCCTTTCCGATGACGCGGTCCTGCTTGCCGCCGCTGACGAGCTCGCCGGCGAGGAGCAGCAATGGCCGCCTGCTGCGATTAATGAGCACGAGTCGGTTGACTCTGGCGCCGGTGTTGTACTGCGGGACGTAAACGGGACGGCCATCGCGCCCGCGAACCATCTCTTCGGACCCTTGTTCGCGGACCACCACTTCGCCGCTCGACAATCCTTCTTCAAGAGTAAGGAATGGACTGGTGTCTTGGCTGTACGTGCTGACGACGGGGAAAACGGAAATGTTCTCGTACATGACGGGATCGAGCAGGCGCCATTCTCCCTCTGGTTTGGGAGCCGGTCCGGACGAACCGGGCGGCGGTGGCGGCGGCATCGCTCCAGGTGGCGCCCAAACAAAAGCAAGACCGCCAAGCGTGCCAATAGCCAAGAAACCGCCCATGATGGCGGCAAAGATCGAGCGTTCCATGAAAACCTCCTGTGCATGTGCCCCGTACAGCCGGAGCGAACCGTCGAGAGCACGACTCGGAATTAGAACGGATGCGTGGAGATTTCTTGCACGGAGAGGAAGCTACTCGTTGTTAGTTTTAAGTTCTTAGTTGGAAAGAACTGAAGTTCAGTAAAGGACTAAAGACTGGGGACTACCAACTAAGAACCACTCTTGTCCAATTCAGCGGTCAGAACCGCCGAGGTTGGTGCGAGGTTTATTGCGCTTGGATGCAGAAGATTCGCTTTCCTGGCGTTCGTACTCGGCGAGCTCCTCGTCGGTATAGGAAAAGGAATCGCGCGAGGCGAACATGGAGTTCGAACGGGACGCTTGCTTCTTCTTTTTGCGTAGAGCGCCGAATTCGTGGCGAACCTGCCGCAACGGCGCCTCGATGGCCTTCACTTCGACCAGCAGATCGCTTACTTTTTCCAGAAAATCGTGGAGGTGGTAGGGACGAACCACGTAAGGTAAGCGCGCGATTTCAAGAGGGGAGGTGTACTGGCTCCCAGCCATTTCTGGGATCAGATAGAGGACGCGAATGCGCCCGCCATCAGCGGGGGAGACGCTCGCAAGCTCACGCAGGGTAATGAAAACCGGTCCATCAATGCCCGTCAGTGCCACGTTAGCGATAACCAGGGACCATTCCCCGGTCTTCAGCTCGGCCAGGAGCATCTTCGCGTCCGCTACCGCCCGGACACGCCAGCCCTCCGAATCCAGTATCTGTTTAACCGCGCTGGAGCCCTGAGCATCGTTGTCCAAGACGAGAATGCCCACTTGGCGAGGGGCTGGAGTAGGACTAGTACCCATCCTGGAAGTATAGCTGGAAACGAGCAAAACCGCCTTTAGGAAGTGTGAGCTTGCGGCGTATCCGATAATGCCAAACCAGTCTTCAACGGCGCTTCGAGTGTGGATAGTGGCTGCGGCTTGCAGAGGCGGCCGCACCCAAGTGTATGGTTTTAGACAGTTTACTGGCCAACGGCAAGGCTACTTCCACCCACATAACGTTGCGTGCCGGTGCCGTCCCAGAAGATACGGAATGTCGCCGCAGGGCTTCCGGCAACGATTCGGGTATAGAAGACCTGGAGGCCGTCGCGAGACCATTCCCCGGCCCGTCCCCATTGGTCCGGCGGAGAAAGGATGGTGCGGCGCTTGGAGCGCAATTCGTACAGAAAAAAACCCGCCGCCAGGCCCATGGCGTCCTTTGGAGCACCCGCCGGAACGGCCGCGTAATCCGCGGAAACAAGCAGCAAGTCCGGATTGAGGGGGTGTACGCGAATCGTATCGGAGCTCATGGTTTGAAAGCCGGCACCATATATATCCTTGAGCGCGACAATTTGCTGGGGCATGTCCACGGTGAGCCAGTAGGCGTTCTCCATGTCACTGGCGAGAACGGAGTGATCGTCTACCCAGCCATGCAGTGAAGTGACGAGTTTTGGAGAAAAAATGGCTGCCGCCTCGGGCATACCGGCGGGAAATGACCAGACCTGCCACGATTGATCCTGGGCCTTAAGAAATGCGATGTGCGTGCCGTCGGGAGACCAGAAGGCCTGCCGCACCAGACCGTGAACCAGTTCCTGCGTTTTGCCTGAGTCAAAATCGTAAAGAGCGATGGTGCGATCCGGGCCCGTTTTTGAATCGGAGCGCGTGTACAGCAGCTTTTTCCCGTCACGCGAGACGGCCGGCTCCGTCCCGCCTGGCGCGACAATTCTCCTCGTTGTGCCGCGGCTAAAAACGACGGCCCCTGCCGAATTGAGATAAGCCACAGCGACGGGGTTCTTGTAGTTTGTGATGGTTGGAGCGGGTGGCTTCTTCTTATCGGCGTCGTCCTCTTCGTCCGGCTGGTTGTTGATCTTGGGGAAGAGTTCTGCAGCAATGCGGGCGCAGCCTTTCATGAAGCTGAGTTGCGCGTGGTCCACGGAGGCGCGGAATGCGTATTTTCCCGTCGCGGGGGCCGCAGTGCTCGTGGGATCGGTCGCGGCGTCGGTACAGGCCTCGCGCGAAAGATGAACGGCAACGAGTGCTCCCGTCGCGGAATCTTTGGCGTGGTAGGTCCAGGAATCGGCCGTGGCTTCGTGGGTGACTTCTGTCGGTTCCAGAGCGATGGGCGGGTAGCCGGGACGGTCGAGGCGTTCAGGTCCCTTCAAACCAATCCGCAGGCTCCAGTTCGGATCGTTGCCGAACGCGAGAATGAGGATCGGATAGTGTGTGGACTGGGGTGCCGCTGGGCCGGAGGGCAGCTTCTTAGGCGCTTGAGCAGGCGGGGCTTGCCCGAACGCAGGCTGAGAGGCCCCGAGAAAGGAGAACACAGCGACATAGAACATCCATTTTGTCCGCTGGGCGATGCGCAAGTGGTTCCTCCGGGTCAAACGAGGATACCCCGTGCCGACGAGGGAGGCAATCGCTGGGGCCGTCGGCGCACACACCTGGTATCGAGACGGGCAACGGGAACGAACGGACAGGAGGGCAAAGACTTCCAGAGAACAAAAGGCGAAGATTATGCTTGACATAGCGAACAAAAAGCGAAATACTCTCGCGGTGCTGCGAGGTGGGCTATGTCTCCAGTTCTCTCCTTTTCGACCATGGGTGTTCGTGCCCAGTGTCGCCCCGTTTCACCAACCACAGCAGGACTCTTTCCTGATTGCCCAGAAGACGTAAGCCCAATGCAACCGATTCGTGACCTTGCCCCGGTTGCGGATCAACGCGGCAGCATTTCAGATCGCGCGACGGCGGATTGCCCCCCGGCGTCCTCGGCTGCGCACGGAAACCAAAACCGTGCGATGGGCCCGGTCCGAAATGTTGCAGCGGTGCCCCAGGAACGCGCTCACGCGCGGCTGGTAGGCATTGCCCGCCTCGCAGCATCTTCCTTGCCGGCGGAGACGCGCCGGAATTCCGCGGAGAAGCCGGAATATTTTGTTTTGCCGGTGAAGTCCATCCTCAACCGCTGCGATTCGAATCGTGTGCCGTTCGAATGGACCATCAACCCTTACCGCGGCTGTGAATTTGCCTGCAAATATTGTTACGCACGGTACACGCATGAATACATGGAGCTGGATGGTTCAGAGTTTGAGAAAAAGATCTACGTGAAAAAGGATGCCGCGCCGCTGCTGGCGCACGACATTTCGCGGAAATATTCGTACACCTCGGAGAAATCGGGCGGCGAACGCGCCGACCACATCGCAATCGGTACGGCGACGGATCCATATCAACCCGCGGAGCGCGAGTACGGCGTCACGCGCGCGTGTCTCGAAGAGCTGGCAAAACGAGATGGGTTGAGCATCTCGATTATCACGAAGTCGAACCAGATTGTTCGTGACATGGACGTGTTGCAACGCATTGCCTTGCGTTCGGATTTGGCGATTGACATCACCATCACCACATTGCGGTCCCGGCTGGCGCGTCTCCTGGAGCCGCGCGCGCCACGGCCGGATTTGCGGCTAGCGGCCGTGAAGCAACTGCGAGAAGCGGGGTTGGCTGTGGGAGTTTCCGCCTCACCAATGATCCCGGGGATCACCGACCGCGACGGCGATCTCGAAGCAGTCGCTGCTGCCGCGCGAGAAGCGGGCGCGCAGTGGTTTTTCTCCGGCGTGCTTTTCTTAATGCCTGCCTCGGCAAAGCAGTTTTTGCCGTTCGTGCGGGAGAAGTTTCCGCGCCTGGCGAAGCAATACGAACAGTGGTACGCGAAAAACGGCTACGCTCCTGAGGAGTACCGGAAGAAGGCATCCGAGCGAGTGGCGCGAATCCGAGAGAAGTTTGGTTTCGCGTCGCGCCCCTGGATTGACGCCAAACGCAAGCCGCCCTTCGCGCAATTGCCTTTAGCCTGGGACGCCGCAGCGGTCGCTCAACAAGTCGACCGAATGCAATCTTGCGCCGCGGGATAGTGCGATTGCAAAAGCGGCAGCCCGGCTGCCACACTCCAAAATCCTACGGAACGATAATGCGGCTTTCTTCGCGCTTGAGCTCGGGCGCCTGCGGGAATTGCGCGCGAAGGAATTCGATAAAACGGCGCGAGCGCGGGCGCCCGTTGGTGCGCAACAATCCCATGCGGTAAAGAAAAACAAGCAGATAAAAAGTTTCAGAATCCTTCCAGGCCGCGGAATTGCCGCGCTCGGCTAGCTGTTTCTTGACTTCCGTTAATAAGGCAATCAGCGCGGCGTACAATTCGCGCGGCAACGGTGCGTCCGGCGGTTTCTCGTAAATGATGCCGGAGCTTAGCGTCTTGTAAGTCTGCGCGAGGGCCTGAAGAGCCGCGAGAACATCGGGATCGGTCGCGGAGGGTTGCATCGCGCAGAATTTGGCAATGGAAAACGCCAACGCGGACATAAGCTGCTGGTGCGTGTAGACGATGTCCTGTGGGATTTTCTCATCAAGCAAGGGCGTATCCGCCGGAAGCGAACGCTGGTGGCCGTCTTCATAGCGGTGCGCCGCGATAAGATACGAACAGTCCGCCGGGCAATCGATGGTGACTTCACGTTCCGTGCCGCAGCACACGGCGCAGATTTTCTCCCCTTTGGCGGGACAGAACCGCTCAGGTTTGCGCTTCTCACAGATCGGACAGGACACGGAATCTCCCTTGAGCAGCAAACAATCCAGGAGAATACGCTGCGACGAGAGAAAAGACAAAAATGCCCGGCGAAAAGGCTAGGATTCGACGATGGGCGATTCAGGTGGGAGTGGGGCCTGCTGCGGTTTGCTGCCTTTGCGTTTCTGGACAGCTTGACGGAGGAGATACTCGATCTGGCTGTTGACGCTGCGCAATTCGTCCTGCGCCCAGGCTTCAATGTCCGCCCAGAGCGCAGGATCGATGCGTAAAAGGAATGATTTTCGTTCCATCATCCCTGCCGATCAGTTGTACAGCGTGCCGGTGTTGATCACCGGATGGATTTCCGATTCACCGCAAAGAACAACCATGAGATTGCTGACCATGGCGGCTTTGCGTTCGTCGTCGAGCACGACGACATGTTTGTCGGCGAGCTCCTTGAGCGCCATGTCCACCATGCTGACGGCGCCTTGCACGATCTTCTGCCGCGCCGCGATGACGGCTTCGGCCTGCTGGCGGCGGAGCATCGCTTGTGCGATTTCCGGCGCGTAAGCCAGATGCGTCAGACGCGCTTCGTCCACGGTCACACCCGCCTTGGCCAAGCGCTCCTGCAATTCCGCGCGCAGCGCCTGGGAGACTTCTCCTAGATTGCTGCGAAGCGTGATTTCATGGTCCTCGCCGTAATCATAGGCGTACAGGCTCGCCAAATGACGCAGCGCCGATTCGCTCTGCGTGGAGACGTAGTTCTCGTAGTTGTCCACGTCAAATGTCGCTTGAGCGGTGTCTCCCACGCGCCAGACCACCACGGCGGCGATTTCGATAGGATTGCCGCGCTTGTCGTTGACCTTCAATTTGTCGCCATTGAGCGTGCGTGCGCGCAGGGAGATCTTGTTGCGGCCCATTGTTTTTTGCCCGCCCGCAGCGCTGCCCGCTTTTGTGCCCGCGACTTTGCCTTGCATCGCACTTTGCATTGCTGCGGCCTGCGCCAGCAAGCCCGGCTGTCCCGGCCCGTTGGTATAGAACGGATTGCCCCAGTGGAATCCGCTGGTGCGAACCGTCCCTTTGTAATCGCCAAAAAGCACCAGCACGCGCCCTTCATTCGGCTGCAGCGTATAAAAGCCCGTCAACAAGAGGATCAAGACAGGTAAAACCAGAATGCCGAGAATGAGCAGACCAAAATGGGGCTGCCCGTGAGTCTCCACTCCATCCTTAATTGCGAAAATCAGGAGAGCAATATCGCCCAGGAGAAGCACAAGCAAAGTGGGTAGCATCATCCAGCCACTCGGAGCGAATGCCACCCGCTCTTGGCTGATCGTCGATTGATTCGTGTTCATGGAAACATTCCTTTCGTCAGATGCGCGAGGACCATATCGAAATGATATCATTTAGATGCCAAATGTCAAGAGCGAGGGATCTGTCAGCCTAGTTGAACAGCGAAGGGCACCTAAAGGGTTATAAATGAGCTACTTCGGGCAATCGATCCCTGGAGTTTTCACGTGTTCGGGGCGAAATCCCATGCCAATCAGTCGAGCCGGGATCCTGCAAAGAACGGGGAATTTTCGCAAAAGCCTGGCAGCGAGCGGTGGCTGTTGCAGATTCATTTGACCTCTTAGCAATGGTCCAAGAATACGCTTGTGTGCTTGGACTTGAAAGAACTGCGTCAGGCGGGTCGGCAGCCCGCGGCGCTGCTGGATTTTCGAAAGGTGCTCCGCGGTGGCTCTTCCATGCAGCAATGGCTCAACCAGAATGTTGGCGGCGGCAACCGCATCCTGGATTGCGAGATTTATACCGACACCACCTATAGGAGACATCGCGTGGGCAGAGTCGCCGATGCATAGGAGCCCGGGCCGAAACCACCGGTGCAGTCGATCGACAGCTACAGAAAGCAGCTTGATGTCTTCCCAGTCTTTCAACTCGCAGACGCGGTCGCGGAAAAACGGCGCGATCTCCACAATCTCGTCCCGGAACGCCGGGAGCCCTCGTTGGCGGATATGATCGAAAGCCCCTTTAGGAATTACACGCGCACACTGCCAGTACTCACCGCGGTTAATCGTAACGAGAACCTTGCCAGTCCTAAAGTAACCCAGGGTCAAGTCTGTATCGCGGGGCTGCTTGGAGAGGCGCATCCAGAGAACATCGATCGGGGCGCCGAGATCGTTGATCTGCAAACCGGCTTTTTCGCGCACTACGGAATGACGGCCATCCGCTCCGATCGTTAAGCGGGCGCGTACTTCGAAAGGCCCACCCGGTGACTTTCCTTTCACACCGATTACGTTTCCATTTTCCTCCAGAAGCTCGCTCACCTCGCTGTTCATTTTCAGGTGAAAGTCTGGATAGCGGCGGCCCTGTTCGGAGACAAAATTCAGGAAATCCCATTGCGGCATGAGAGCAATGAACTTGCAATGGGTAGGCAGATGCGCAAAATCTGCGACTTTGACGGCAACGTCGCCGAACTTGGCGCTCACATAGGGATATTCCTGATGAGGCCGCCGAAGGAGATCTTCGAGCAATCCAAGCTCGTACATGATTTCGAGCGTTGCGGGGTGAATCGTATCCCCGCGAAAATCTCGCAGGAAATCGCCATGCTTTTCGAGAACGATGGTTTCGACGCCTGCTCGCGCAAGAAGAAAACCCAAAACCACGCCGGCGGGACCACCGCCAGCTATACAGCATTGGGCGTCCATTCGTTCAATCGCTTGATAGTCACGGTCCAACCGGAATCTCCTTGGCAAAATCTGCGGCGGCCGTTATTCCTTTTAGTGGACTCGCAAAGCCGCCTACGCCCGCCACTGGGAAGAATGGCTAGGCCATGATCACTTTTTTCTGGAAACGACGGGCGGCGATGACCAGGAGGATCGTACCGATAATGCAAAGCGCCAGGCCATCAGTCCATAGATGCTTGATACCGGCCCCGCGGAGGATGACGCCGCGGGTGATGTTGATGAAATACGTGGCGGGAATCATGTAGCTGATGGGCTTGAAGATGGCCGGCATGGTTTCGCGCGGGAAAATATACCCGGAAAAGAAAACGCTCGGGAGAATCGGAAGAAAAGCGAGCTGCATGGCCTCCGCCTGGGAATTCGCTTTGCTGGAGATCAGAATACCCAGCGAGAGTGCGGCGAAGAGATACGGCAACGCGAGAAGCGCGAGCAGCAAAACGCTTCCATGAATGGGAACCCTGAATAGGAAGCGCATAAACGTGAGAATCAAGCAAAGCTCGAAAAAGCCGATACCCAGATAAGGAAGCAATTTGCCGAGCAGAAGTCCGTACGGACGGACCGGCGTGACAAAGAGTTGTTCGAGGGTCCCGCGCTCTTTTTCGCGGACGATGGAAAACGCCGTGAGAAAGGTGGTCACGTTAAGGAGCATGATGGCCGTGAGCCCGGGAAGAAAGAAATTCGGCGAACGCGAATCCGGATTGAAGAGCAACTTCGGGCGCATCTCCACGGCGAACGTGGAACGGTCCTGCAGAACGCGGCGGAGGGATTCGTCGAGGCCAATGGCGGTAGTCACGTTGATGGCTTGGCCGGCGACGGAAGAGTCCGAACCATCAATGAGGACGAGAACCTGCGCGCTCATGTTGTGGATCAGCCGGTCGGAGTAATCCACGGGAACCTTGATGCCTACGCGCGCGTTGCCGGAGATGATGAGATCGTTCAGATCGTGGTCATTTTCAACATAGCGAATGACGTGAAACGTGTCGGAGTTTTTCATGCGGTCGATCAGCTCGCGGCTCTCGCGTCGGCCATCCGCGTTGTAAACGACCGTATTGATCTGGCGGATGTTGGTGTCCACGCCGTAGCCGAGGAGAAACATCTGCAGCAGTGGCATGGTCAACGAGAAAAAAAGTGTTCCCGCATCGCGCCGCACGTGCAGCGCTTCCTTGTAGAAAATGGCGCCGAACCCGCGGAATAAATCAAACATGGGTTGTCTCCAACAGCGCCTGATGCTTGTTGGTGAGCTCGACGAAGACGTCCTCGAGGCTGGGCGCTAGCGGACGAATCTCCGCGACGGCGATGCCGTTCTTCAAGAGCTGCTCGCGAAGATCGTCAAGGTTGAAATGGTCCTCGACCAGCGCGTGGATGGATTGTCCGAAAATGGTGGCGCTGCGGATGCCCGGAATCTGCCGCGCGAAACGAAGCGCGCGCGTGACTTCCGGAGTGCTGATTTCGATGCGCATGGTGCCGGGTGGCTGGACGTCGGGAAGTTCCCGGAGCGAGTTGGGAGTTCCGTCAGCGATGATCTTGCCGTAATAAATGTAGGCGACGTGACTGCAACGCTCGGCTTCGTCCATGTAGTGCGTGGTGACGAAAAACGTGATGCCATGCCCGGAGAGTTCGAACAACAGATCCCAGAGTTGGCGCCGCGCGACCGGATCGATCCCGGCAGTGGGCTCGTCGAGAAAAAGGAGCTTGGGCTCGTGCAACATCGCACAGCCGAGCGCCAGTCGCTGTTTCCATCCGCCGGAGAGTTGCGCGGACAAGCGGTTAAGGTACGGCCCGAGGCCGTTGAGCTGAACGATTTCGTCGAGGCGACGCTTTAGCCTCGCAGGGTCGAGGCCATAAACGCGTCCGTAAAATTGCAGGTTTTCCGCCACCGTGAGGTCGAAATAAAGACTGAAATTCTGCGACATGTAACCGATGCGTTCGCGGATGGCTTCAGAGTCCGAACGAACGTCGAGCCCTTCCACGTATGCGGATCCCTCACTGAGCGGCAAGAGGCCCGTAAGCATTTTGATGACCGTGGTTTTTCCGCTGCCGTTGGGGCCGAGGAAGCCGAAGATTTCCCCTTTTTCCACGCGAAAGCTCACGTCGTTGACAGCAGTAAACTTGCCGAAACGTCGGACCAGATGTTCAGCGGAGATGGCGGCTTCGACGGGATTGTTCGTCGCGCTGGCCACCAGCTCAATTCCCCTCTTTGAGTTTCACGTCCGCCGCCATGCCGGCAAGCACGCGCCCGGCCGGATCGTTGATGCGAATCTTCACCCCAAACACCTGGTGTATGCGTTCCTCGCGGGTCTGCACATTGCGCGGCAGGAATTCCGCCTGCTGGTTGATCTGTTCGAGAACCCCATCGAAAACCGTAGTCGGAAAAGAATCGACCCGCACCTCGGCTTTCTGTCCGAGTTTGAGGCGGCCAAATTCGGTTTCAGGAATGTAGATGCGCACGTAAATTTGATCTTTCTCCAAAAGCGTGGCAATCGGTGTATTGGGAGCGATGAGGTCGCCGGGGCGCACGTCAAGAACTTCCACGGTCGCAGCCGAGGGAGCGACGACCTGCCGCTCGCGGAAGCGCGCTTCGTCGTAGGCGTAACCTGCTTTTGCCAGGTCGACATCTTCCCGGCGATTGCCGTGCTCCAGCTTGTCCAGGGTTGCTTGCGCCTGATGATAATGCGCTTCCGCGGAGGCGATTTCTTCGGAGCGATACCCGTGATGAAGCATATCGAGTTTCTGCTGCGCGTTTTCACGCTGCGCCACGGCGACTTTCCAATTCGCTTCGGCGGTATCGCGCTGCTGCTTGGAAACCAGATCCTTTTTCGACAGCGCTTCGTAGCGGTCGAAATCAAGGTGCGTGCGGACTTCATCGGCCTTCGCGCGATCGAGATCGGCTTGCGCGCCGTCAATGTCTTCCTTGCGGTAACCGTTCCTTTTCATCTCGTAATCGGCCTTGGCCTGCGCTGCCGCGGCGCGGGCTTCGGCGATTTCTTCGGGCCGATAGCCGCGCTGCGCTTTTTCGGCGCCAGCGCGGGATTGTTGCAGGGCCGCTTGCAATTCCTTGTCATCAAAGGTGATCAGCACTTGCCCCGGTTGCACGGAGTCGCCTTCGCGAACCAGAACCTTGTCAATCCGTCCTCCGATTTTGGAGCCCACGCGAATGTCGCGGGCTTCCACGGTGCCGGAGCCCTGCAGTGAATTGTCGCGATGGAACCAGCCGGCGTACAGCGCGGTGGCGGCCAGCGCCACGGCGACGACAATGATGATGAGAATGCGTTTGCGATTCATGAAACTACTCTCCCGGCCTTACGGCTGAAATTAGTGAGGGCGGCCCGGATTGCTCACGCGGCGCCAGCCCCGTCCAAAGCACGTTGAAAGACGCTTCGATGCGGGCGTTCAGCGTGGCGTCTCCGTAGAGCGACCAGATCAACAGCGTGCCGAAAATGGTTTGGCGGAAAACCAGAGCGAGCTCCGTGGCGGGCAGATCCTTGCGAATCTCGCCGCGATCTTGTCCCAGCTGAATCATCTGGGTGTGCAGCGCGTGAACGCGCTTCTGCAGATCGAGCATCGCCTCGCGAACGGGCGTGGTCGAAAGATACGCCTGAAGGAGCGCCCGCATGATCGCCGGGTTGCGCACGGGCTCCTGCGTCATGCGCGCGCCGAGCCCGCGGAGAAACTCGGACATTGGCGTGCCCGCCTGCCTCGCCATTTCGATAGCCGCTTCCAGCTTGCCAAGCTGCATTTCTCCGAACGCCAGGAGGATGTGATCCTTGCTGGGAAAATAATTGAAAAAAGTGCCCTTGCCGACGTCGGCGGCCTCCGTGATGTCCTCCACGGTAGTCTCGGCATAGCCTTTCTTTGCAAAGAGATCCAAAGCGGCATGGAAGAGCCGTTCGCGGGTTTCCGCGCTGCGGCGCTGACGGCGGTCCAATACAGGCTTGCGCGTGGAGAGCCGGGTCCGAGTGGGCGATTTGGGATGACGAGGCATTATGACTACTACTCATTTATGACTATAGGTCATATTTCGAGTCTTGTCAAGCACTTTCATTTTTAATACGAACAAATCCGGAGCGTAGTAACGGCTCGCCAAAAAGAAAACACCCCGGTGGTGTCCGGGGTGTTTCGAGAAACGCGTTGTTCCTGAAATTATTCTTTCAGAGAGTTGGGATCCGACAAATTCTTGGGTGATTTCTGATTCAAATACGCAATCATTTTTTGCGCGGGGGGAGGAACAGCGACGGCGCCCTTGAACACGATGGACTCTGCTTCCACTTTCTTGCCGTATACGCGTTCATTACCGTCGTTGTCGGGACGTACTGTTGAGCCTTCCAGCGAGACTCCGGCGAAGAGTCCTCGGGCGCGAGAATAGCTCAGAACCTCGGCGCGCAGGGTAGCGTCGGTGGAGGCATTAGCCGTGCGCCCCTTTGGACCTGCTGCTGCGGACGCGTCGGCGCCAAGCTTTACCTTGCTGCTCAAGATGGCTCGAGCGCCACGCGGATTCATGACCAGCAACACGAAATCCGTGGCCTGGCCACCGATCTGGAAGCCGATGCTGCCGCCTTCCAGGGCCATCATGGTCGGTGCGCTCCAGGGACCTGTGAAATGTTCACCACTTCGGCAGGTCATGGCGCCGCGGCCGTAGCTTCCGCCGACGATAAACGCGGCCTTGAGGACGGACGGGTAGACAATGATGCATTCCGCTTTGTCAACCAGGTCCGGGGGAATGTCGTCGGGAATGTCCATAATTTCTTTGATCACCGTCCCGCAATTCTCTAGCCGGTCCGCTTCCTTTTTGTCCCCCTCGGCGGAGAGCGGCAGAGCGATCATGGCCAGGGCCATAAGACTGGAAATTATTCGAGTAATCACAATTCACCTCTTCGAAGTTTGCTGGGCCACCACATCATAGAGTGCTAATTGGTTGGGCGCAATACGCGGCCGCGTGAAGCGGGCCGGAGAGTGGAGTTCGTTCCTTGCGCAAGACGCGGCAGACGCATTGTGTTGCCTTTCGACTATACTTTCCTGGACGATTTTCCGTGCGAGCGAAAAATGAAGATTGAGAATCTGGTGAAACGGTGTTCGGCAGGGATCCTGACCGGCGCGCTGTTTCTGCTCGGCAGCGGAGCGCCGTGGCTCGCCGCGCAGTCAAGCACGAAAAGCAATGGCGCGTACAGCGCCGGAAAAAAACAGAATGCTTCCGCGAAGAAAGCCGCCCAGAAATTTGCGGCCCGGGCGGAAGCATTGCTTGCCGAACCGACCGTGAGCAAGGGGGAATGGGGGATGTTGATCGCCGACGCCGAAAGCGGCGAAACACTGTATGAGCAGAATGCAGACAAGCTTTTTCTGCCGGCTTCGAATCTGAAACTTTTCACTACGGCTCTGGCGCTGGCAAAGCTCGGACCGGAATTCCGGTTTCACACCACGCTGGAAACGCGCGGAACGCTTTCGAACGAAGGGGTACTGAACGGCGATCTGGTGCTCGTGGGACGCGGCGATCCAAATCTTTCGAATCGCAAGTTTCCGTATGAGTTGAAGGAAGAATTTGACGGGCCACCGGAAAAAGCGCTCGCCGAACTGGCCGATACGCTGGTAACGAAGGGCGTGAAGCAAATCTCCGGCGACGTGGTTGGCGACGACAGCTACTTTCCGCGGGAAAGTTATCCCAACGGCTGGGAAATTGACGACATGGTGTGGGAGTACGGCGCCGCGATTTCCGCCATCGTCGTGGACGACAACACCGTAACGCTCACGCTCATTCCCGGAGAGCAGGCCGGTTCACCGGTACAGGCCGCCGTAAGTCCAGCGACGCAGGATTTTATAGTTGAGAACGATGTCCTCACTTCCGCGGCGGACGTAAAATCGGATTTGACGCTGAAGCGCGAGCCCGGCTCGCATCTCGTTGTTGTGAAGGGCACGCTGCCGGCCCGGAGCACGTCGCGAAAATTGGTGCTGGCGATCGAGGATCCGGCGCAACACGCCGCCGCTACGCTGAAGCATTTGCTGGAAGAGCGCGGAATCACGATTGTTGGCGCGGCGAAAGCGCGGCACGACTCTGCGAAAATGTCAGACGATCCAATCGTTCTTGCGGAGCATGTCTCAGTCCCGCTGGGCGACTCGGTAAAACTCGTCAACAAAATCAGCCAGAATCTGCACACCGAAATGCTCTTGCGGACCGTGGTTCGCCAGAATGGCATGTGGAATACGCCGGATGACTTGATGAAAATTCCCGCGGATTTTTACGCCACGGCGGGAATCGCGGCCGGTGACGTGATTCAAACCGACGCATCCGGCTTGTCGCGCCACGATCTCGTGACGCCGCGGGCCATTGTGAATCTGCTTTCGTTCGCGCAGAAGCAACCTTGGTTCGAGGTGTACTACTCTTCGCTGCCCGTGGCGGGAGTGGACGGCACGCTGGAAGACCGCATGAAAAACACGCCCGCTACGGGGCGCATACATGCCAAGACCGGATCGGTTGAGCACGTTCGAACGCTGTCGGGATTCGCGGAAACGCCCGGAGGGCGGCGGCTGATTTTTTCGTTCTTGAGCAACAATCAAGGGGGGAAGAGCCACGAAGCCGCGGATGCGCTGAATGGATTGTGCGTGGCCATGCTCGAGGAGTTCAACGTCACGCCCGCAAAACGCGCGCAAGATCACAAACATCCCACGTGAGACGCGGAGCACAGGATGAGCGAAGAATTGATTGTCACCGTTTTCGGAAGTTCGCGCCCGCGCGAAGGCGACGCGGAGTATGAGGAAGCGCGTGTGCTCGGCCGCGCTTTGGCGAGGCACGGATTCGCCGTCTGCAGCGGCGGCTACGCCGGGGTGATGGAAGCCGTTTCGCGCGGCGCAAAGGAAAGCGGCGGGAAAACATACGGAGTCACCGCGGAATGTTTTAAAACCGCGAAAACTAATTCGTGGATTGACGTCGAAGTGCGCAAGAAAACGTGGGACGAGAGGCTGTTCGAATTGATCCGGCTCGCGAATGGTTTCGTCGCCTGCAAAGGCGGCACCGGAACACTGGTGGAACTTGCCGTGGTTTGGGAAATGCTGAATAAATCCGTGATGACCGGAAAGCCGTTCGCGGTACTCGGAAATTTCTGGGAGCCGGTTCTGGAGCGCGTGCGCGAAGTGGAACTCGGCCATCCGGGCCCATGGGGCGAAGGGAACGAACGGCTGGTGCACGTGGCGGCCACGGCGGGCGATGCGGCCGGTCATCTCGCGGGAAAATTGAAGCAGGCGTAACGATGTCACGCACGGCGCAAGACGTACTCGAATTCGACAAGCTGCGCGAATTGCTGCGGCTGCGGACGACGTGTGCGCCGGGGCGGCGGGCCATTAATGCGCTTGAGCCGGGGACGGAGCGGGCCGCGTTGGAGTCCGCGTTCGCGCTCATTCGCGAAGCGCGAGAGTGGCTGCGCGCCGCGCGCGAATTGGGATTCGGCGCGCTTTCGGATCCGGAAAGCTGGCTCGAACGGATGGAAGGGCCCGGCGCGGTGCTGGAACCGAAAGAATTTCTCGACGCCAGCTCGCTGTTGGAAACCGCGGGTTGGCTGCGCCAGCAATTTCGCGAAGAAGCCGCGAAGTTTCCGTTGCTCGCGGCTCGAGCCGCATCGCTCGCGGATTTTCGCGACGTGCACGCGGCCATTCGCCGGTGCGTCCTGCCAAACGGGGAAATCAGCGATGATGCGTCAACGACTCTGCGCCGGATTCGCGCCAGCATCACGCAGACGCGCGACTCCATTCAGAAAACGCTGAAACAGATGCTGCGCTCGCGGAATGCGGAAGCCGGAGAGGACTACGTCACCTTGCGGAACGAGCGATTCGTTATTCCGGTGCGCGCGGAACACCGGCGAAATGTTCCGGGAGTCGTGCACGGCGCGAGCGCGACGGGACAAACCGTTTTCATGGAGCCGTTCGAGACCGTCGAGGCGAACAACCAGCTCGTGCAACTCGCCGAAGACGAAGCGGCAGAAATTCTGCGCATCTTGCGCGAACTCACGGACAAGTTGCAGGAGGTACGTGGTCCGCTCCAGGCCGCGGCTGGAACGATTGCGGAACTCGACGGTGTTTTCGCCCGCGCGCGATTCGCGCAAGAGTTCGACGCCGCGATTCCGGAATTCTCCGAAACCAGCGAATTGCGCTTGGAAGGCGCTCGACATCCGGTGCTCGAAGACAAACTACGCAAGGAAAATCGCGCCATCGTGCCCATGACGCTCTCTCTTGGCGGAGAAGAGCGCGTGCTGGTCATCAGCGGCCCGAACACCGGCGGAAAAACCGTGGCGCTGAAGACCACGGGAATGGCGGCGCAGGCGGCGCAGGCGGGAATCCCGGTAGCGGCACAACGCGCCATCCTGCCGTTGTTCGATCGCGTGCTGGTGGACATTGGCGACGAGCAATCGATCGCCGCGGATTTGTCCACCTTTTCGGCGCACATGCTGAACTTGAAAGCCATGCTGGAAGCCGCCACGCCGACGTCGCTCGTGCTGGTGGATGAAATGGGCACGGGAACGGCACCGGAAGAAGGCGCGGCGCTGGCGGTCGCGCTGCTGGATGAGTTTCGCGCCAAGAACTGCATCGTGCTGGCAACAACGCATCACGACCGGCTGAAGAGCTACGCCTCGACGACGCCGGGCGTGGTGAACGCCGCAGTGGAATTCGACGATGTGAATCTGCGGCCGACGTACCGCTTGATGGTGGGCGTTCCGGGCGGTTCGAGTGGCATCGCCATCGCACAACGCCTCGGAATCGCCACCGGAATTATCGAGCGTGCGCGATCGCTGCTTGCGCCGGAGTCGCGCGAAGCCGCGGACTTGATCGCTTATTTGCATCGCTCCCGCGACGAACTCGACCGCTTGCAGCAGCAAATGACCGCCGAGCGCCACGCGCTGGAAGAAGAACGCAAAAAACTTCGGACCGAATGGGTCGAGCGGCAGCAGAAACGCATCCGGGAACTCGAATCACAATTCGCGGAGATGCAGAAGCGCTTTGACGAAAATGTGGCGCGCGTCCTTGAGGCAGTAAAAGAACGCGAGCTGCGCGGACAGCTGGAAAAATCCGCGCGGCGCAAAATGCAAGACGTGCGCGCCGAAGCGCGCGACGAGCTGAATGCCGCAGTCGTGCAGACGATTGCCGATTCGCAAGCCGACTTGGGCGTTCATTCTAGTTCGCGAGAAGCAGTTACTGCGGATCGCTTGCAGCCCGGCGCACGAGTTCGCGTACGCGGCTTCAGCAAGCCCGTGGTGCTGCGCCGCATTGACGGTTCGTCCGCGGAAATCGAAGCGGGGCCGCTGCGCATGAAAGTGGCCATCGACGAAATCACCAGCGTCGAGGCAGAAACATCGCCATCGAAAACCGCCGCACCTGCCACAAAACTGCAGAGGGTAACGGTGACCGCACAGGGCGGCGAAGGTGCGGCCACCGATGAGATCAACCTGATCGGCATGACTGTGGAAGAAGCGACGGGACGCCTGGACAAGTTTCTCGATGAAGCCGCGCTGGCGCAGCGCACGCAAGTGCGAATCATTCATGGGCACGGAACCGGTGCGCTTCGCAAAGGCATTTCACAATTTCTCTCCTCGCATCCGCTGGTGGAGAGACATTCCTTCGAGTCGGAGGAGCGCGGCGGAAAAGCCATCACCCTTGTCGAGCTCCAAAAATAAAAAGTGGAAACTGGAAAATCGAAAGTAGAGAATAGATTTCCACCGACCCAGTGTCAGAACAGGTGTGAGCCAGCGCGCTTTGGTATACTCCCGGCGTTCCTTTTGCCAATTCACAACGAGGTGCCTCGATGAAATTGCTGCAAAATTCCACGTCGCTTGCAGAAGCGGCGAGTAAAACGAAGCGGCTGCTGGTGTTTTTCGGTGTCGCCCTGTTCCTGCTCGCAGGAACGGCGTGTTCCGTCAGCGCGCAGGCGCCTGCGCCGAAGCGGACAGTGGTTCATCCAGGGCGCGTGCTCAACGTGCGCACCGGGGAGTTGCGCGGAAACCAGGCCATCGTCATCGAGGGCGACAAAATCGTGCGAATCGCGGCGGCCAGCGAAGTCAAAACCGCCGCGGGCGACACCGTGATTGATCTTCCGGAGGCCACTTTGCTGCCCGGCTTGATTGACATGCACACCCACTTGACGTTTGATCTTGCCTCACTCGGATACCAAGGGCTGTCCATCTCTACTGCACGCGAAGCGCTGCACGGCGCGAGGAACGCGAAGCGCACGCTTGAAGCGGGGTTCACGACGGTGCGCAACGTCGGCGCGAAGGATTATGCGGACATCGCGCTGCGCGATGCCATCAATGACGGCGATGTGATTGGGCCGCGCATGGTGGCGTCCGGGCCCGCGCTCGGAATTACCGGCGGTCATTGCGATGAAAACCTGCTGCCGCCCGCGTTTCATCTTCAGGGTGATGGCGTGGCCGACGGCGTCGAGGCCGTGCAACACAAAGTTCGCGAAGTCATCAAATACGGTGCGGACGTAATCAAGATTTGCGCCACCGGCGGCGTGGTTTCCAAGGGCGATGACCCGAATGCTTCGCAGTTTACGCTCGAGGAGATGAAAGCCATCGTGGCGGAAGCGCACCGGCTGGGGCGCAAAGTCGCGGCACACGCGCATGGCGCGGAGGGCGTGCGCTGGGCTTCGGAGGCCGGCGTGGATTCGATCGAGCATGGACACTACATGGATGATGCGGCGATCGCGACGATAAAGAAAAACGGGACGTACCTCGTGCCCACCCTCTTCTTGACCGAATATATGCAAGAACATCTGAAGGACAGCGGCATGCCAGAGTACTCCAAGCAAAAAATGCGCGAGGTCGCAGCGGCCGCTCCGGTGAACGTCAAGAAAGCGTTTGACGCCGGGGTGAAAGTTGCGTTCGGCACGGACGCGGCGGTGTATCCGCACGGGCTGAATGCGGGTGAATTCCACGTTTATGTGAAACTGGGCATGACGCCGCTAGCGGCCATTCAGACAGCAACGATCAATGCGGCTGATTTACTTGGCCCGAAGTTCCAGGTTGGCATGCTGGAGCCCGGCAAATTCGCGGACATGATCGCGGTCGACGGCGACCCCACGAAAGACGTAACCATCCTGGAGCATGTAAAATTTGTGATGAAGGGCGGAACGGTCTACAAGAACGAATACGCGAAGCAGTAGAAAATGGAAATTTGAAAATGGAAAATGGGCAAAAGCCCGTCGACCCGAGCGGCCTCAAACGCATCCGTGATTTTACAGACCTTGAAACTTGGCGATTCGCGAGGCGGCTAAGGATAGAGGTCTATCGAATCTGTCAAGGGTTTCCAAAGAATGAGACTTTTGGACTGGCGTCACAAATCCGCCGCGCCGCCGTTTCTGCGACCGCTAACATCGCAGAAGGGTTCGGTCGCTATTCTTACCAGGAGAATATTCAGTTTTGCCGCCAGAGTCGCGGGTCCGTGTATGAGCTGCGGGATCACTTCACCACTGCGCTCGACGCGGGGTACATTACGAAAGAACAGTATTCGGTCATGGATCGCCAGGCAATCTCCGTGATCAAGCTGATAAACGGATACATTCGTTCCACAAAGGAAAGAAAGGTTAAACCAAGCGATAATAGTTGATGGCCGTCCCGTTCGAGCTGGGCGCGCCATTTTCTATTTTCACTTTTCCAATTTCTCTCTACCTCATGGCAGAAGCAGGATCATTTGCGGAGAAAGTAAAACAACAAGCCGACATCGTGCGGGTTGTCGGCGAATATGTGCGCCTGAAAAAGAGTGGGCAGAATTTCACCGGGCTGTGTCCATTTCACGCGGAAAAATCACCGTCGTTTGCCGTACATCCCACGAAGCAGATTTACCATTGCTTTGGTTGTGGCGTGGGCGGGGACGTTTTCAAGTTCGTGATGGAAATGGAAAAGTGCCCATTTCCCGAGGCCATTCGCATTGTCGCGGAAAAGTGCGGGATTTCAATCCCGCGGCCGAAAGAGCGCTCGCCGGAAGAGCGAAAAGAGAATCAACAGCGGTCGGTGCTGGTGGAGACGCACCGCGAGGCGCAGACTTTTTTCGTGAAGCAACTCGAAGGCACGCTGGAAGGCAAGGCCGCGCGCGCATACCTTGAAGATCGCGGATTGGATAAAGAAACAATCATGCGCTTCGGAATCGGCTATGCGCCCAGCGGCGGCGACGTGTTGCTGCGCCACTTGAAATCGAAATATAACGAAAAACTGCTAGTGGATTCAGGGCTGGTTTCGCGCGATCAAGGTGGGCGTCTTTTCGACCGCTTCCGGCGGCGCATCACGTTTCCCATATCGAATGAGTCGGGGAAGATTGTCGCGTTTGGATGCCGCGCGCTGGGCGACGATCAGCCGAAGTATCTGAATTCACCGGAGACGCCGATTTATTCGAAGAGCAATTTGCTCTATCACATGGACCGCGCCAAAGAAGGCATCCGGCGACAGGACTTCGCGATTCTCGTCGAAGGCTACATGGACGCTATCGCCGTGGCGCGCGCAGGGATCAGCAACGTGGTGGCCAGCTGCGGGACGAGTCTTGCCGAACCGCAAATCAAGCTGTTGGGGCGTTTCACGCGCAGGGTCATAGTGAATTACGATCCCGACGCGGCCGGTCAGACGGCGACGGAGCGATCGCTCGTGCTCCTGCTCGAGCAGGATTTTGAAGTGCGCGTGCTCGCGCTGCCGCCGGTGGGGAACAAGAAAGCGGATCCGGATCTGTTTATCCGCGAAATGGGCAAAGACGCGTATCTAAAATTGCTGAAGGAAGCGCCACCTTATGTGGATTACTTGATCGCGCGCGCGCGGCAGATGGATTTGACCACCGGCGAAGGCAAGCTGCGCGCGGTAAATTTCCTTTTGCCCTATGTGCAGAAAATTCCAAACCGGATTCTGCGCTCCGAATGGGCGACACGCATCGCGCAGCAGCTTCGTTTGGACGAGCCGGTGCTGCGCGCCGCGCTGAGCAAGGCCGCCTCGGAGCGCCGCAGCGAAGTAAAAACTCAGCCGGAACTCGTGGGCCGCGCGGCCAAACCGGTCGAACGGCGATTGATTCGCATGCTGGCCGAAGCCGAGGGCTTCCGGCACGAGCTGGCCCAGCAGTTGCAGAATGCCCGTCTCTATCATGGCTTGGAGACGGAGAAGATCTTTGCGGCCCTGGTCATCGCCAGTCTGGCGGGCCAGCCGCTGCAGGCCACCGAGGTGGCCGCCGTGCTCGAGGAGCGCGACCGGCGGTTGCTCTTCGAAATCCTGTTCGAGGAAGCCAACGAGCCGACTTGGGAGGAAGCGCAGAGCTGCATCGAGGCGCTGCAGCACCGTCAGGCCGAGCACGAACTCGCCGAAGTCCAGCGCAGCATCGAGGCTAACCCGCCCGCGCCGGAGATGCGCGGTCTGCTGGAGAAGAAGCAGGACTTGATGCGGCGTCTCGCCGCGGCAAGGTAAGCGTCGGTCGTGTGAGCCAACTGGCTTGGGCGGATTGGTGGCCCCCCTCCCCCGGTTTTTTGTATGTGTTGATTCTAAAGAGTTTGGAGACTTAGTAAGTCGTTTAGTTTCAACACTTACGAGATTGTCCAGATGTGTTGATTCTAAAGGAATTGGCTCGGAACGCGATGAACCTGTCGTCAGTTGCGCATGCTGATGCAGTCCGACACCGCCGGCCCTGCAAAACCGTAAGCCAGATGGATTGCAAGAAAGGATTGCGCAGGTTTACCTAGCCAATAGTATACGCTAAGTGCATAAAAAGTCAAGGGAAAAGACCGAGGCTCCTGGGTATCCGACTTCCGAGGCTCGAAATAAGCGGGACATTCCATGCTTAAATGGATTGCGCAGCTCGCGGGCTTACAGTCTTCCACACATTTCCACTAATTAAAACATTGACGCGGCGGGACTTAAACGTGTAGCGTAATAGGGTTTCGCGGGAAACGGAATTGCCGTTACGCGCATCTATATAGGTGTGTTTAGCGGCAGGTTTCCAGCCCCAGACAGTGCGGAACGCGGGCAACGCACGGGGCCGACGGCGAGCAACCGGCGCGGCGCAGAGGTTTTCAATCAAAAAAGCGAGCGATCTTCCGGGAGAAATCCCCGTGGTTTGCGCCTGCGCGCCAGCCTGCCTGTATCTTTGCCGGTAAGCACAGTCCGGGCCATACGGGGCAGCATTTGGGACAGTGGTTCGACTTTGGGAGGAATTTGTGGCAGCAGTAGGCCTTGAAGAAAAATATGATGCGGTAAAGCAGCTCATTGCCGTGGGCAAAGAGCGCGGTTACCTGCTCTATGACGAAGTAAACGATTCGCTTCCGGCGGAGGTGCATTCCTCGGAAGAGATCGACGACCTTCTCACGACATTTGAACGGAACGGCATCGAAATTTACGAGGACCAGGCCTCGGCGAAGGCCGCGCGCGCGGTGGAAGTTTCCGCGGAAGCCGGCGACCGCGACGTGGTGGTCAAGGACGACGCGCATTCCGACGAAGGCGGGAGCGATCTCGACCTCACGCCGGGTTCGCTGGAAAAGACCAATGATCCCGTGCGCATGTATTTGCGGGAAATGGGCACGGTGCCGCTGCTGACGCGCGAAGGCGAAGTCACCATCGCCAAGCGCATCGAGCGCGGGCAACTGGTGGTGATGAAGTCCATCACGCGCTCGCCGATCGTCATCAAGGAATTGATTGCCGTCGGCGACGATCTGCGCAAGGGCGTGCGGTCCATCAAAGAGATCGTGCAATTTGACGACGAAGAGCTGACCGAAGAGAAAATCGCGAACAAGACGAAGCAGACGCTCAAGTACATCGACAAGATCGCGAAACTCTACGACACGGCGCTGAAGCAGGCGACCAAGCTCGACAAAACTCTGAAGTCCAAGAAACGGCCGTATATCCGCGCCAAGTGGGACGTGGCGCGTACGCGCGTGGAAATTTCCGTCGCCATTCGCGACATTGATTTCAATCCCTTCGAGAAGAAGCGGCTGATTGACAAAATGCGCGGCACGGTCGAGCGTCTGCAATCGCTGGAGCGCGAGGCTGGACGCCTGGAGCGCCGCGCCGACGTGGCCAAGGGCGACGTGGCGGCGGAAGCGCGCAAGGAACTGCGCACGCGCCGCACCGAGCTGAAGGACATCGAAGAAGCCAGCGAAGTCGGGCTCACGGAGCTGAAGCGCACGCTGACGTTCATTCACCGCGGCGAAGCGGAAGCCGAGCAGGCCAAGAAAGAATTGATCGAAGCCAACCTGCGCTTGGTTGTTTCCATCGCCAAGAAATATACCAATCGCGGATTGCAGTTCCTCGACCTGATTCAGGAGGGCAACATCGGCTTGATGAAAGCCGTGGACAAATTCGAATGGCGCCGCGGTTACAAGTTTTCGACGTACGCGACATGGTGGATTCGACAGGCCATCACGCGCGCGATCGCCGACCAGGCACGCACCATCCGCATCCCCGTGCACATGATCGAAACGATCAACAAACTGGTGCGCACCAGCCGCCAGCTCGTGCAGGAACTGGGCCGCGAGCCGACCAGCGAAGAAATCGCCAAGCGCATGGACATTCCGGTGTCCAAGGTGCGCAAGATTCTGAAAATTGCGCAGGAGCCGATTTCGCTGGAAACGCCGATCGGCGAGGAAGAAGATTCGCATCTCGGCGACTTCATCGAAGACAAGGCCGTGGTTTCGCCGTCCGATGCGGTCATCAACCTGAATTTGAAGGAGCAGACGTCCTCGGTGTTGAAGACGCTGACGCCCCGCGAGGAAAAAGTCATCAAGATGCGATTTGGTTTGGATGACGGCAGCGAGCACACCCTTGAAGAAGTCGGCCAGTCGTTCGCTGTCACCCGCGAACGCATCCGCCAGATCGAAGCCAAAGCGCTGCGCAAGTTGCGGCATCCTTCGCGGTCGCGCAAGCTGCGCGCCTTCCTCGAAGGCCCTTCGCGCGATTACCTCTAGAATAATCGAAGCGCGAAAATCGAAATGCGAAACGCCCCGGCCCGATCGGGGCGTTTCTATTTGGAGAGGGGACTGTCCGCTGGCGGCCGGCCGAAGCGACTGAACAGCCGGGCGATCCACACGACCGTGAACAACAAAAATCCGGCGAGGATGTACCACATGCGGGAAGCATCCGGGCGGTTCTGCGGATGCAGATTGGACTGGATCGCGTAGTCGAACGTAAGAAGGATAATCAGAAAGACGGCGCAGCCGAACCAGGCAAAATAGATTTTCATGAATTCCATTGTCTCCGCGAGATGTTCGGGCGCGAGCCAGTAGCGCTTGTTCGGGAGGTTTATCAATTCCACCGGCATCGACGAGATCATTCGCGGGATAGCGAATCCAACCACGGCCGCAAGAACACTCACCGCAACAAACATGCTAAAGAAAGCGGATTTCGTTTGCCAGCCGTTGGCTACGCCGCGCGCGTTGAAGTGCGAGGCCACCACATCGGGCAGTTGCGGATAGTAAGAGGAATAGTGCGCAGTCGCATAAACCGCCAGCAGAACGAACAACAATTTGGGCAGCCGCGAGTCCATGGAAACCTCTTGGCTGCAGGCTAACCGATCGTTTGGCGCAAGGGCAATGGACTTCGGTCTTACTTTTTCAAGTCAGTCAATGCAAAGTGCACCGCACGCGTCCCGGTGTGATATCTTCATCATCAACCCCTCCCGGTTGTCGCATACTAGACTTGAGCTTGGATCTTCGAAAACGGGAAACGATGAAAATAAAACAAAAAATTGCCGCGATTGCGCTGCTCGTGCTGTTGGGCGCCGTTGCCTATGGATTGTTCCACACCGATAGGCCGGCCAGCGCGCCCCCGATGAACGCCAAGACCGCCTCCGCCGGAGCGGCGCAGGCGCCCATGGTGGATCAAACGCCGCTGCTAACCGCGCAGCGGCTCGCGCAGATGCCGACAAGCACCGAGGAAAAGACTTACGCTGAGGAAGCCCTGCGGATTGCCGATCACGAAATGGATCTTGCCTTCGCTGCCGCGGTTCGTGACGCCGAGGAGCACCCACCGGCATTAAGCGCCGAGGCCAAAGAGATACAAGCGCGGCTGCAGCACGCGGAGAAAGCCCTCGAAGTGGACAAAGCGGAGGTCGCGCGGCTCACAGCGGCGTCCGAAAAAGCCCGCGAAACGCAGAAGGATGTACTGGATAACCAGCTTGATGTTGCCAAAGCACAGATGGAGCTGGATCAGGATGAAGTGGACGACGCGAAGCAGGATCTGCTCCGTGCCGGTGGCGATCCCAAAGGCCGGATCCAGGCAATGGTCGAAGAGCATGAAGCCGCTTCGCATTCCGCGGATACCACCCATGTTGCAGTCAGCAATACCGTCGACCGGACCGGCCTGATTCACCGGTTTCAGCAATGGCTGGTGCTCCATCGAAAACAATTGTTATTGTGGCAGGCCAAGCGAGAGGCTGAATCCGCTGCCGCTTTTTTCTCGGCAAGGCATGATGCGCGGGAAGCGCACATCACCGCAAGCAAGACAAAAGCATTGCCGGTGGAGGGGCAGACCAACCCTGGACAAGCGGAGGTAAGCAACAGGCCGAGCGCAAAGCTTAGCCGTGAAGAGTCGGCGGCGCTTATTGAGGCCACAAAGCGGCGCTCATCGGATGCAAAGGCTCTGGCCTCCCTGAGTAAGCGCATTGATGATCAGAAACAGCTTGCCGAGAATTACGGCAAATGGATCGAAGTCATCGCGGCAGAGCAAAGAACCGTGGTGCATGGCGCGCTGATCGGGCTTAGTTTCATTCTTGTAATTCTGCTGATTGGAATCTTCTTCGATAGCTGGCTCGAACAGGTATTGGGCAAAACATCCCTGGATCGCAGGCAAGTTGAAACGATGCGCACGCTGACGCGCGTGTCGGTGCAAGTGGCCGCGGTGCTCTTTATTCTGCTGGTAATTTTCGGGCCGCCGAGCCAGCTCGGAACGATTCTGGGACTTGCCGGCGCGGGCCTTACCGTGGCGCTTAAAGACTTCATCGTTGGTTTCCTTGGCTGGTTCGTGCTCATGGGCAAGAACGGCATTCGCCTGGGCGATTGGGTGGAAATCAACGGCGTGACCGGCGAAGTGGTCGAGCTTGGAATGTTCCACACTGTTTTGCTGGAGACCGGCAACTGGACCGATTCCGGCCACCCGACGGGGCGGCGCGTGACGTTCACGAACAGCTACGCCATCGAAGGCCACTATTTCAATTTCTCGACCTCCGGGCAGTGGATGTGGGATGAATTGCAGATCGTACTTCCCACTGGCCAGGATCCCTATCCGGTTATCGATGCGATTCAAAAGAAAGTGGTGGAAGCGACATCCGAGAGCGGCAAGCTGGCCGAAGAAGAGTGGAAGAGCGCGGCGAGTTCGCGCGACATGAGCGCGCTATCCGCCGCGCCCGCCATCAACGTGAAGCCGGTGGTCGGCGGCGTGGAGATTGCCGTGCGCTACATCACCAGGGCGAATGAACGCTACCAGCTGCGCGCGAAACTCTACCAGGCCGCGGTCGACCTCCTTGGAGGGAAAGCGCCCCAGCTTGCTGCTCCGGAAAAACCGGCCGCCGGGCCTGCCTGAAATTTTTTTCGCGAAGGTTACTCCGCGCTGCTGCGGGCGCGGACTTGTTCCGAGGTAAGTCCGTAGAGCGGCGGTGTGGGCACGCCGAGCATGCTTAGATATAGATAGATCTGTCCGCGGTGATGGATTTCATGCTCGGGCATCAGCCGCAGCCATTTCCATTTCGTGATGTGCGCGCCGTCGGGCGTCTCGCACCTGCGCTGCAGTTCTTCATCGCTCAGCTTTGCGAAAATCTCCATCGATTCCGCGTGCAGTCGCTCCATGAAAGCCATCACGTTTTCATAGCCGTCCGCCAATTCTTTTCCGTGCGAAGTATAGCGGCTCCTGCGTCCCTGCAAGTTTTCGGCCCACATAAAGCGCTCCGCCACGACTATGTGCCGCAGCAAATCGCCGAGCGTGAATTTTCCAGGCGCATACGTCCAGTCGAGTTTGTACGCGGGAATGCAGCGCGCCACGCGCATGGTGCGCTCGCGGACATTTCCGAAATAGTGCAGAAACGGCTGAATCGTGCGGATTTCCATGCAGGCCTCACGCGAGAGAATGTTCCAATGCCAGAGTTTATCGTAAGAGCTGGCGCGCGCGAATGGCGGAGACGGTGGCGCCAGTGTAGAGCAGCGCTAGCAGCGCGTATCCCGCGATAAGTCCCGCGCCTTGCGCCACCCAGCCTAGGGCAACACTCATCAACAGCTGCACCACGGTCGTCAGAATGGCCATGGCGGATTGCGTCCGCCCCATAAAATGCCGCGGCACGATGCTCATCAGCGAAGACTGCGCCACCACGCCGCCCAGCGCGCGGCAGAATCCAAACACGATCTGCATTGTTACGGCACCTGCGACAAACGCCACGAACGGCGCCGCCATGTGGCCTGCGGCGAGCCCGGCGCACACCGCAACGTAGAGCGGCATGCGCAGCCGCTGCGGAAGCTGGCTGGCAATCAGACCGCCGATAATTGCGCCCGTGGCCCAGCCTGCTTCCAAGAAACCGAGGCCGCGCGCGCCGGCGTGAAGAATGTCGTTTGCCAGCGCCACGAGAACGACGTTTGCGCTTACCACGCCGGCCATCATGATCGAATGGGTGATGCCCAGCGCCAGCACGACCGGCTGCTCGCGCAAATACGCAAAGCCTTCCTTCATGTCCGAATAGATGGCCAGTGAAAGCCCCGCTTCGGCGACCTCGGGATTCCCGCCACTTTCCAGCGCCTCGGCGGTCGCTTCCGTGGCTTCGTTATATTCCCGTGGATATTGGTAGCTTTCGCGCGGCGAGACGTAACCGCGCCGCACCTGGTACAAGCAATAGGCTGAGACGAAATACGTCGCGCCATCAATGGCCAGAATTCCTGCGATGCCTGCGGAGTTATATAGGAAGCCGACGAAAGCGCCGGCGATGAGCATGCCGCTCTGCACTCCGACCAGCACGGCGGCGTTCGCGCCGGTGAATTGGCTTGTTGGAATGACTTCCTGCACCAGCGCGTTCACCGTCGCCCAATACATCGCGGAGCCGGTGCCGGTGATCAGCGTCATGGCATACAGATGCCAGAGCTGCAGATGGCCGCGCCATGCAATGTAAGCGGTGGCGAGAACGAAAACGCCGCGTGTCAGATCGAGCAGGACGCCGAGGTAGCGCCGGTCAAAGCGATCGATCAGCACGCCGCCGAGGAACGGCACGAAAAGCCCGGGCAGGGTCATGACGATGACTTGCAAGCTGACTTTCACCGTCGAATGCGTCGCCGCGAGGATGTACCAGCTCACACCCGCGAAGTTCATGCCGCTGCCGAAGAGCGAGACGAACATCGCGAAAAAGAAAAAGCGGAAGCCGCGCTGCGCCCAGATCAGCTTCCAATCGACCGTGCTCGTCGTTGCTGTTGCCATGGAATCTATTAGCTTACTATCGTATCCTCGCTCGCCAGACGGCCGCCGCTTCCGAAGGTTCACAAAGGGAAGCCAATCGCGAAGCAGGGCCACTGCGTGGAGAGGAGGTGAAGGATGAAGTGGGTTCTTTGGATCTTCGTGGTGCTCGCCGGGATTCTGATTCTGATCACGTTGGCCGGATACCTGCTCCCGAAGGAGCATACCGTCACGCGCGAAGCCCGCTTTCACCAGCCGGCGAACGTCATCTGGAAAACGATCACCGATGTGGGCGCCATGCCGGCGTGGCGGCAGGGATTAAAAAGTGTCCAGCGCTTTCCCGATAAGAACGGACTGCCGGCCTGGGTCGAGACAAGCGGTTCCGGAAGCATTCCCTTTGAAACTGTCGTTTCCCAGCCGCCAGCGAAACTCGTCGTCCGCATTGCCGATCCCAAGCTGCCATTCGGCGGCACGTGGACGTACGAAATCACTTCCCTGCCCTCGGGCACCAATCTGCGAATTCGGGAAGACGGAGAAATTTACAATCCACTCTTTCGATTTCTGTCGCGCTTTGTCTTTGGCTATAGCGGAACGATCGAAACCTATCTGAAATCCATGGCGAAAAAGTTCGGCGAACAGCCGCAACTGGGGAATTGAACGATGGGGAACGAAGCAACTTGCAAAGTGCGGTTCGGCAAGCAGGAGTCTGAAGGAAAGGCCTTGCTCGAAACGAGCGAGATTCTTTTCCGTGGCGCGTTCCGCCTGAAGATTCCTTTTTCCTCGATTAAATCGGCAAAAGCCGTAAATGGGGAACTCCGCTTGCAGACCGCGGAAGGTTCCGCCGTCTTTCATCTTGGCAGTGCCGCCGAAAAATGGCGCGACAAAATCCTTCATCCCAAATCGCGCATCGAAAAGCTCGGCGTGAAGCCGGAGGCGAAAGTGGCGTTGCTGGGCAAATTCGAGACCGAATTCGTTCGCGAGGTAGCCACGCTCACAAAGTCCGTGAGCAAAGAGAAAGTGGCGGCTGACTCGGAGTGCATCTTCTTTGCCGCGGATTCGAAGAGCGACCTCGCTGGGATCTCCAAAATCTCTAAATCCATGCAGGGCGCGACAGCCCTCTGGATCGTCTATCCCAAAGGCCAAACGCAAATCACCGAAAACGACGTCCTCGCCGCCGGCCGCAAGTGCAGCCTGAAGGACGTCAAGGTCGTCGGTTTTTCGGCCACCCACACCGCACTAAAATTCGTCATCCCGCTTTCACAGAGATGAACGTTCACCAATTCCTTTTCGTCAATCCCTGCCAGTTTCGAGTTTCACTTTTCCATTTTCATCTCTAAGATGGCCGCATGAGTGCTTTGCTCGAAGTACGCGGGCTCACCGTGAGCTGCCGGCGCCGTCTAGCCGAGCAAGTCCTCCACCAGCCGAAAAACGAGTACACCCGCGAATTGCTCTCCGCTGTTCCAGAGTTCCCCGGACTTAACCTTTTCCGAATATCGCACCAAATCCTCGGCCACCCTTCTTCCTCCTGATAACGGGCCACTGAAAACTGACAACTCTTTCCCATTTGCGCTAGAATCCACCCACTGAAATTTTCTGAACTGCCCTGCGTAGTGTCATTCAGAAGCAGTGCTATGCAACCTTGTGGTGGAGGAGTCCTCGATGGCTACAACCCCTGTGCCCGCGCCGGAGGCGCAATCGACCATCAGCCCGTTCGGCCGAGTGATTGGCGTTCTTTTCTCGCCTGGAAAAACCTTTGAAGATATTGTTCGCAAGCCTAGCTGGCTCGTTCCCATCATTATTTCTACGCTGCTGAGCATCATTGCCGTCGTCGCGCTGAACCAGAGGGTGAATTGGCGCGAATACATCACCCAGCAAATGGAAAAGAACCCTCGAACGGCAAACCTATCCGCGGATCAAAAACAGCAACAGGCCGAAGTCGGTGCGAAGTTCACGGTGGCCATCGTCTATGTGGCGGGCGTGATTGTGCCTGTTTGCTTCGCGCTACTGGTAGGCCTCGTCATGATGGGTGCTTACAATCTTCTCGCGGGGGCAGGTGCAAGATTCGGGACGGCCTTTGCCATTGTCGCGCACGTCGGCCTGGTCGGTATTATCAGCACACCCATCTTCTTGCTGGTTCTATTCCTGAAACCGCCTGGAACCATCGACCCCGATAACCCGGTGGTCACCAATCTCGGCGCCTTGCTCCCCGAAGATTCTGCGAAATGGCTGGTAGCACTCTGCAAGTCGTT
>Ga0210396_10000775_pt1 | contig 37843 bp, 33 predicted proteins | sample IncBWH17OmetaG_FD_155466 | JGI IMG/M metagenome (GOLD analysis project Ga0210396, IMG submission 155466) | Forest soil microbial communities from Barre Woods Harvard Forest LTER site, Petersham, Massachusetts, United States - Inc-BW-H-17-O ...
GCGAACTCGACGATCAGGATGGCGTTTTTAGCCGCCAGGCCGATCAGCATGACCAGCCCGATTTGCGAGTAGACATCGCCCTCGATCTGGACCAGGTACGGCGGCAGGAAAACGCCGGTCAGCACGCGGCGCAACCACAGGACTGCAAAAGCGCCGAAGATCGCAACGGGCGTGCTGAGTAGCACGCTGAACGGCAGCGACCAGCTTTCATACAACGCCGCCAGAATCAAGAAGACGAACAGGAGCGAAAGTCCGAAAATCGCCGCGGGCGGCACTCCCTCGCGCGCTTTCTGCTCTTGAAAGGAAATGCCTGAATAGTCGAAACCCATTTCGCGCGGCATAGTCTCTTTGAAGACTTCTTCGAGGGCGGCAGTGGCCTGGTCGGCACTGTAGCCGGGCGCGGCGCTTCCGTTGATTTGTGCCGAGCGGTATTCGTTGAAGCGCAGACTAAATTCAGGACCGAGGAGCGGCGTGACCGTAGCCAGCGAGGCGAGGGGAACATTCTCTCCGTTTTTGTTACGCACGTAAAACTGTCCGACGTTTTCCGCTTTAGCACGGTCCTCGCCCTCGGCTTCGATGTACACCTGCCACTGGCGGCCGAAGCGGTTGAAATAGTTGATGAAGTACCCGCCCATGAACGCCTGTATGGTGCGGTACACGTCATTGAGTGCGACGCCCTGTTTCAAGACTTTGTCGCGATCCACGTTCACAAATTGCTGCGGCACGCTGGACAAGAAAGTCGTGCTGAGGCTGGCGATTTCCGGCCGCTTTCGAGCGGCATCGAGGAAAATGCCCAGGTTTTTGGCAAGGAACTGAATATCCCCGCCGGAACGGTCCTCAAGCATAAAGGTAAAGCCGCCCGCGGTGCCGACACCCGGAATGGCGGGCGGGGAAAAAGCGAACGCAACCGCGGCGGGCAGTTTGCTTACTTGCTGGTTCAGATGTGCTTTGAGCGTTTGGAATTGCTCGGCGCGGCTGGTGCGCTCATCCCAGAGCTTGAAGTTCACAAAAAATGTGGCGTTATAAGTGGTTCGAACAAAGCTAAGCAGACTGAAGCCTACGAAACACGTTGAGTCTTCAACGCCAGGGGTATCCATAATGATTTTTTCAACTTGATCTACGACGGCGCGGGTGCGCTCCAGCGACGCGCCGCTGGGCAGCTGAACGTTGACGTAGGCATAGCCCTGGTCTTCGTCAGGAAGGAAACTGGTTGGGACGCGGCTCGCAAAGAAGCCGCCCGCTGCACCAAAGACAGCGAGTAGCACGACCACGACCGCTGTCTTTTTAACTAATACGCCACTCCAGCGCACATAGGTATTGGTGGCTCCTTCGAAGACGCGGTTGAACCAGTCGAAGAACCTCCTCAGGAGGCCGGTGCTCGGCTTTTTTGGTTTTAGCAGCAGGGCCGCGAGCGCCGGGCTGAGGGTCAGCGCATTGAAAGCCGAAAGCAGCACTGAGATCGCGATCGTTACTGCGAATTGCTGGTAGAGCTTTCCGGTGATGCCGGGAATGAATGCGGTGGGCACAAACACAGCGGAAAGGACCAGCGCGATGCCCACCACCGGGCCAGAAAGCTCTTCCATTGCTTTAAGGGCTGCGTCCTTCGGCGTCATGCCCTCTTCAATGTGGCGTTCCACGCCCTCGACAACGACAATGGCGTCGTCCACCACCAAACCAATCGCCAGCACCAGGCCAAAAAGCGAAAGCGTGTTAATCGAGAATCCGAACAATGGGAAAAGAACGAAGGTGCCCACCAACGAGACGGGAACGGCAAGGAGCGGAATCAGGGTGGCCCGGAAACCCTGCAAAAAGATGTAAACCACAAGGATCACCAGGGCGAGTGCAATCACCAGCGTAATCACAATCTCCTTGATACCTTCGGTGACCGCGCGAGTCGTGTCCAACGCGACGACGAAATCCAGGTCGTCCGGAAAGCGCTGCTTCATCTGAGCCATCAATTTCCGCGCCGCGGCGGCGGCGTCCACCGCGTTCGAGCCGGGCAGTTGGTAAAGGGCCAGTACCGCGCTGGGCTTTCCATTGAAACGGCCGGCCACACTGTAGTCCTGAGAGCCCAACTCGATTCGGGCCACATCGCGGACGCGAACGGTGCCGCCGTCTGGCGTCTCGCGCACGACGATCGCTCCGAATTCTTCCGGCGAAACGAGCCGGCTTTGCGCAAGAACCGCATAGGTAAATTCCGTGCCTTTGGGAGCAGGGTCGCCGCCCACTTTTCCAGCCGGGTTGACCGTGTTTTGAGCTTGAACGGCGCTTATGATGTCCGGGACGGTAACACCAAGCTTCGCCAATTGGTCGGGCTTCACCCACATGCGCATCGCGTATTGGCCGGCTCCGAACACCTGAACGTTTCCGATGCCCGGCGACCGGAGCAAGGGATCCACGAGGTTGATGTATGCGTAGTTAGCTAGAAATGTCGCGTCGTAGGTCCCTCTCGGCGAGTAAATGTCAAACAGCATCAACGGCGCAGTCACCGACTTGCGGACAGTTATTCCGTAATTGTTGACGTCCACGGGAAGCTGAGAGGCCGCTTGCGTCTCGCGCGACTGCGCGAGAATGAAATCGTTATTCGGGTCCGTTTTCGCGTCGAAGTCAACGACCAGGCTGGTGTTTGAGCCCCCGGTGGAGTTCAGCGAATACATATAATTCATGTTGTCCACACCGCTCATTTGTTGTTCGAGCGGAGTGGCCACGGATTGTTCGAGAGTCTGCGCGTCGGCGCCAACGTAGGTGGCAAGGATTTGAATTTCCGGGGGAGCGATGTTCGGGAACTGAGCGACAGGGAGGCTTAGAATGGTTAGTGAGCCCACCAGCACCAGAACGATCGAGATGACCATCGCGACGATGGGACGGTTGATGAAGAACTTTGACATGGGATTACCTCCCCGTCGCTTCTGCGCCAAACGGCTTGGGGTTTACGCGCATGCCCGGGCGCACCTTCTGAACCCCTTCGGCGACGATGCTCTCGCCGGGCTTCAGGCCCTGAGTGATGATCCATTCGGAACCGACACGGTCACCGACTGTTACGGTGCGAATGTTCACTTTGCTGTCGCCATCCACGACGGCGACCTGATAGCTACCTTGCAGCTCGGACACCGCGCGCTGCGGTACCAAAAGTCCTCCCTGTTCGACGCGAATGACTGCGCGGACTCTGGCGTAGCCGCCGGGCCTCAAAATGTTTCCGGGATTCGCAAATAATCCGGCCACCCGAATTGCACCGGTACCCTCATTCACCTGCCGGTCCGCAAAGTAAAAAGTGCCGGTGCGTGGATAGGTTGACCCGTCCGCCAGAATCAGCTCGAGGCGCAAATTCTTGTCGGCCTCCTGACGACTCGGCTCGGTGGGGAACCGCCTTCGCCACTCCAGGTATTGGGGCTCGCTGACGGTGAAATAAACCTTCACTGGGTCCAGCGTCGAAACCGAGGTTACGGGTACGCTGCTGGGACTGACTAAGGCGCCTACTTGGAGCTGGGCTTGTCCCGCGATCCCGTCAATTGGAGCAATCAGCCGGGTAAAGTCGAGATTGATGTTTGCGGTTTCAAGAGCGGCCTCATACGTCCGAATCTGCGCCTTAGCTGTCTCCACAGTGGCTTGAGCCGCAAGATTGTTTTGAACAGCGTTATCGAGATCCTGTTGGCTGGCGGCCTGTTCGCGGGCCAGAGGGGTGTAGCGCTTCACGTCCAGATCAGTCCTGCCTTGCACTGCTTGGGCGTTGGCCAGCGCGGCCTTGGCCTGAGCCAATTGACCCTCCGCCTGGTCGACCGCTGCCTGGAAGGGGCGCGGATCAATCTGGAAAAGCAACTGTCCCTTCTGAACGAATGCGCCTTCCTGGTAGGCCTGTTTCTGGAGATAGCCGGTTACCTGTGCGCGGACGTCGGCGTTCACAAGTCCGTCGAGTGTGCCGATCCATTCACCGTAGATAGGGATATCCTTCTGTTGAACCGGTACGACCTCGACGTCCAGTGAAGTGCCAGCCTGATCTCCGGAAGTTCGTTTTGGGCGTGTCGCCCAAACGATGGAGGCCACCACGATCAAACAGAGTCCAGCAGCGATCCAAATTTTGTACTTCCGGAAGGCACTCATCTCGTCACCACCGTCCAGTTAACAGGGCGTTCTGAACTGCCTCTTCGTGGCTTTCGGTGTGCAATCTCGGGCGCGAAATACGTACCGCGTGCATTCTGTGAAGAGTCTGATCTGAAGTGGCAAAGCGGGCTCTACTCGTCCTGCTGGAAACCGATTGATTCTCCAAGGACATCCTGCCTCCCACCCGCGCCATTGATCGCCCCTCACTATATGGAATCAGATCGACGGACACATCCCGCGATGGAATGGTTTTCGGGTACCTCCCGAGGAGTGACTTCGGATACCACTTTCGGTTAATCCGCGCGGCTCTGGCGGCAAGTTGTGGGACGCCAACAGCTTGACGACACCGTCAAGGCCATGACGAGAGCAGCGCACTTCCACTTCACTTAGATGGCCTTTGCTTGAGCCTGAAGTGCCGGCAACCAAAGAAAATAACTTGGCGATATGAGGCTTGGGTCGAGTGGAGCACCAATTGCACCTGGTGGAGCAGGCCGCGTCGCGACGTGAAATACATTCAGCGCCGCAACTTTCGCAGCCCACACCACAAATTGGTCATCCTGTGACCTCGAGAAGGCGTGCGACTAGAGAAATGATTGTTAGGGGTAAGAACAAGAAGGATTGGAATGCAGTCGCCCGCTTGGCCGTGAGGGTCTTCGCTCTCCTGCTCGGAGCCTTCTCTGCGACGGGATTGTGCGCCGCGGAACCTCCGGGCGGCAATCCGGTTACCAGCATTTTTGATCCGCGTTCAGCGCCCGCCGACTCGATCAATCGCAATGCGCACTTCGTCCTCGCGATCTGCGCTGTGATCTTTGTGGTTGTCGGCACGCTGTTAATTTATGCCGTTGTGAAGTTTCGGCAAACGAGGGGCAACTCCGACCGCGAGCCGGCCCAGGTGTATGGGAGCAATCAAATTGAAACGGCGTGGACGGTCATTCCGATCCTCATCGTGGTCGTATTGTTTCTCGCTTCAGCGCGAGAGATTCACTCCGTTCAGGATGCCGCGCGGCCCGCAGGCGCCGTGCAAGTGACGGTAATTGGGCATCAGTTTTGGTGGGAGTTTCGATATACGGGGTTTGGTATCGTCACTGCGAACGAGCTTCATGTTCCTCTCAGCAATCCGATACATCCGCAGCCCACGTTCCTGAAGTTGATGTCCGCCGACACGGATCACAGCTTTTGGATTCCCCAACTTGCGGGAAAGACGGACTTGATCCCCAATCGTATAAACGAGATGTGGATAGAGCCGCACGAAACAGGCGTGTTTCTCGGCCAGTGCGCACAATACTGCGGTACGCAGCACGCCAAGATGCTTTTGCGGGTTTCGGTGGATAGCCCCGAGGATTTTGGCGCTTGGGTTCAGGCTCAAAGACAGCCTGCGAATCAAGATGAAAAGGAAGCCGCCGGGAGACATGTCTTTGAAACGACGGCTTGCTTGAACTGTCACGCCGTCGGCGGCACCAACGGTACGGGGCGTTTCGGTCCGGATCTGACGCACCTGATGAGCCGGAGCACGATTGCAGCGGGAGCCGCGGAGAATACCGCGGGAAACCTGCGCTTGTGGATTCAAAACCCGGACGCGATTAAACCCGGCTCGCTGATGCCGGCCATGAAACTGAGTGACGATGAACTGGACGCGCTCGTGCGTTATCTCGAGACGTTGCGGTAGCTGGGGGACCTGGAGACAAGTATGGCATCGGATGCAATGGTCCTTGGAAACACGGCGCCGGCCAGCCGGACCTGGACCGAAGTTGTGCACGAATGGGTCACCACGGTCGACCACAAACGGCTCGCCATCCTTTACATCGCCTATGCTCTGACCTTCCTTTTGATAGCTGGTATCGAAGCCGTCATCATTCGCATTCAGTTAATGTACCCGCACTTCGACTTTGTTTCTCCGCAGGTCTTCAACCGCATGTTCACGATGCATGGCACGACCATGATTTTCTTCGTGGCCATGCCGGTTCTGTTCGGCTTCGGGAACTATCTCGTGCCGCTGATGATTGGCGCCCGGGACATGGCCTTTCCACGCCTGAATGCGTTCAGCTTCTGGTTGATGGCATTCAGCGGATTTCTTCTTTACTTTAGTTTTCTCGGCGGCAGCGGGTTGTACGGCGCCGGCAACGCGCCGGACGTGGGATGGTGGGCGTACGCTCCCTTGACCTCGCGCGCTTTTTCGCCGGGACACAGCTCGGATTACTGGACCATTGCGCTGCTGGTTTCTGGATTTGGGAGCGTCGGGACCGCGGTCAACCTCATCGCCACCATTCTTTGTATGCGGTGCCCCGGGATGAAGCTCAGCCGCATGCCTCTGCTGGCATGGATGAATCTGGTGATGTCGGGCATGGTGCTCATCGCCATCACACCCTTAACGGCCGCGCAACTTATGTTGCTCGTCGACCGCTATCTTGGCGGACACTTTTTCGACACGCAGGCAGGCGGATCCGCGGCAATCTGGATGCATTTTTTCTGGATCTTCGGTCATCCGGAAGTGTACATCCTGATCCTTCCTTCCTTTGCTTTCATTTCGGAAATCGTTCCAGTATTTTCCCGGAAACCCATTTTCGGATACCCGGTGATGGTTGCGGCCACGGTGTGCATTGGTTTTGTAAGCATGAGCGTATGGGCGCACCACATGTTCACCATCGGGATGAATTCCTATGCCAACAGCTTTTTCACGATCACGTCGATGGTTGTGGGAATTCCCACCGGTATCAAGATTTTTAATTGGCTTGGAACAATGTGGGGCGGAAAAATCCAGTTCAAGACGCCGATGCTGTTCTGTATCGCGTTCCTGTTCCAGTTTCTATTCGCGGGCCTCACTGGCATCATGCTGGCCAGTGCGCCTTTCGATTGGCAGCTTGGCAACTCCTATTTTGTCGTAGCACATTTCCACTACGTGATCGTCGGCGGAATTCTGTTCGCGCTCTTTGCGGCGTTTTATTACTGGTACCCGAAAATTACCGGACGGATGCTCAATGAGAGGCTCGGCAAGCTCCATTTCTGGTTGTTTGTGATCGGATTTCACCTGACGTTTGATTTGATGCACATTCCCGGATTGCTGGGGATGCCTCGCCGCATTTATACCTACGAGCCCGGCCGCGGTTGGGACAGGTTGAACTTTCTCGTCACGATTGGAGCGTTCATTCAGGCAATCGCGATTCTCGTGTTCGTCGCGAACCTCATCATCTCTTATTTCAAGGGAGCCAGGGCCGGTAACGACCCCTGGGATGCCTGGACCCTCGAGTGGTCCGTGAGTTCACCCCCTCCTGCCTACAACTTCGCTGTAATCCCGGCAGTTGCCAGCCGGCGACCCTTGTGGGATCAGAAGCACCCGGAAGATCCGGACAGCAACTATGAATGAAGTGAGCGAGCAATGAGCGCAATCACGACACCGTTCCCTGAAAGAACAGAAGAGTGGAAGCTGCCGTATCGCGGCACGGTCGGCATGGCGTCTCTGATCATTGCCGAGGCGGCGATTTTCACGATTTTCGTCGTGGCCTATCTGTACTATGCGGGAAAGAGCTTAGCCGGGCCAACTCCAAGCGAAGTTCTTGAAACGCCCATCTTCACCACGATCTGCCTGCTGTCGAGCAGTCTCACTGTGCACTTCGCGGCAAGATTTCTCCGTTCCGGGCAACGCGGCGCGTTTCTCGCACTGTGGTTTCTTACCATAGTTTTGGGCGGCATTTTTCTCGCCGGCACTGGCCAGGAGTGGAACACGCTGATTTACAAGCATGGGTTGACAATTTCCACCAACCTTTTTGGAACCACTTACTACTCGCTCGTTGGTTTGCACGCCTCGCACGTGATCGTGGGCCTGATCATGCTCAGCGTCGTATTTCTGTTCGGGCTGGCAAACCGCGTCGGACACGAGCAATCAACTCGAGTTGAAGTGCTTGCCATGTATTGGCACTTTGTCGATGCGGTTTGGGTTGTCGTTTTTACAGTCGTGTACATACTCGCTCGTTGAGGGATGGAAATGGCAGAGATGCAATCCGCCGAAAGCAAGAGTTCCTGGGCTGCCAGCGAAATCGCAATGCCCGCGCCCACGGCCTGGCCACTTGTTTTGGCCTTTGGTTTTACATTGCTGTTCGCCGGCTTTCTTACGGACGTCTCGGTGACGGTCCTGGGCGCTGTGCTTGCGGCTGCCGGCTGCGTCGGCTGGTTCCGGCAAGTCATTCCTCACGAGCATGAAGAAGGCTTTGCAGTGGTCCCCGAGAAGATTGCAGTACTGACGGAACGCCGGAGCGTCGAGCGTCTTCGCGTAGCGCCCGATCAAGTGCGCGCATGGCTTCCTGTCCACACCTATCCGGTTTCGGCCGGTGTGAAGGGAGGCTGGGCTGGAGGCGTAGCGATGGCTGTGCTGGCCTGCGCCTATGGACTGCTGAAGGCCGGAAGCATCTGGTATCCCATCAACTTGCTTGCCGCAACTGTCTATTCGCAATCGCTAAGCCTTGGACCTGGGCAACTCAGTTCGTTTCATCTGGGCAGTTTCGCTCTTGCTTTGCTGCTGCACGTAATCGGTTCCACACTTGTTGGGTTGCTTTATGGGGTGATGCTCCCGATGTTCCCGAGACGGCCCATCGTGCTGGGCGGAGTCATTGCGCCTGTGCTCTGGTCGGGGTTGCTTTACACGATTATGGGCCTTCTCGATCCGTTGTTGGCGGAGCGCATTGATTGGTGGTGGTTCATGGCTTCGCAGATAGCCTTTGGAGCGGTCGCCGGCATCGTTGTGGTGCGCCAGGAGCGTACGTTGACTCGTGAAAATGTGCCGTTTGCTATACGCGCGGGGATTGAAGCCCCGGGAGTCAGCTTGCCGCATGAGAACGGAGAGGAGCCCCGGTGATCGCAGCCCGCAATTTCTGTATGTTCCCCGCTCTTGCCGCGCTGTTTCTGTTGGGTTGCGGCTCTCCGCACGGACAGCCCAGTAAAGATTCGGAGGTTTTGGCGCCAAGCCAGATTTTGGACTTCGGCACGCTGTACAGCGAGAACTGCGCGGGCTGCCACGGCGCCGAGGGGAAGGGGGGAGCCGCGATCGCGCTTTCCGATTCCGTCTATCTTGCCATCGCAGACGACACATCGATTCGCAAAGTTGTTGCCGCCGGAGTGCCGGGTACGGCTATGCCCGCCTTTGCCCAAGGCGCCGGCGGGATGCTTACGGAGAAGCAAATCGATGTGATCACCAGCGAAATCCGATCGCGATGGAGCCAGCAGGGGATTCTGGCAGGGGCGCTTCCCCCTTCCTACGCTCCAAAATCAACGGGCGATGCCGGGCGAGGCGAAGCCGCCTACAAGACTTATTGCGAATCTTGCCACGGCCCGGCCGGTTGCGGCGGACCAAAGGGTAGCCCCATCGTTAACGACTCCTTCCTGGCGTTAGTCAGCAATCAGGGACTGCGCACCATGGTGATAGTCGGCCGCCCCGAATTGGGCGCGCCCGACTGGCGTGGAGATGTAGCGGGCAAGCCGATGTCCGACCAGGACGTTACGGACGTGGTCGCATGGCTAGCCTCGAAGAGGGTCGCAAACCCTGGGCAGCCATACTCCGCTTCGAATAACGTTCAGCACTAGGAGCTAGATGATGTCGGATGAAAACTTGCTTTCTCGCCGCCGATTTCTCATGAAGGTGGGAATCCTCTTCAACGGCCTGGTTGCCACAGCGCTTGCGGTGCCGATCGTGCGCTTCCTGCTTTCGTCCGTTACACGCGGCCGTTCGAACGCCTATCTTTCTTGGGTAGCTCTTGGCCGCGTCAACGAATTTCCGGAAGGCGAAACGAGACTGGCCACCTTTCGGAATCCGTACGCGATGCCGACCGACGGCAAGACGGTAGACACAGCCTGCTGGGTGCGACGCATCGCCGGAGATCAGTTCCAGGTTTTCGCGGTCAACTGCGCGCACCTCGGTTGTCCTGTTCGATGGTTTCCGCAGTCCGGCTTGTTTATGTGCCCATGTCACGGCGGCGCGTACTACCGCGATGGCTCGCGGGCCTCGGGTCCCCCGGAGCGCGGGCTTTTTGAATACGCCCATAAAGTGGAGAACGGTCTTGTCACCATCCAGGCCGGTGAGCTGCCCACACCGGGAGCAAGCGCGGCCCTTATTGGAAAGGAACCGCCATGCGCCGCGTGATTGTGCAAATCGGGGAATGGTTCGACCAGCGGTTACAGCTGGCCGCTCCGATTCGCGAGACTGCGGAGCATGCCGTGCCGCGAAGCACCGCCAGCTGGTGGTACGTGTTTGGAAGCGCCGCGCTCGTCGTTTTCCTTCTGCAGCTCGTCTCTGGAATTCTGCTGGCCTTTGTTTATGTCCCCTCCGCCGCCGAAGCCTGGAGCAGTCTACAGTCCCTGAATCACGACGTGACTCTGGGCTGGTTCATCCGCGCGATGCATGGATGGGGTTCGAATTTCATGGTGGCAATCGTTCTGATTCATATGGTCCAGGTCTTTCTTTTCGGAGCCTACAAGTTTCCACGAGAGCTCACCTGGATCATCGGAATATTTCTTTTGTTAATGACGCTCGGAATGGCCTTCAGCGGGCAGGTTCTTCGCTTCGATCAGGACGCGTACTGGGGCCTGGGAATCGGGGCCTCGATCGCCAGCCGAGTCCCATTCGCGGGGCCCGCGATCGTCAAGATGATGCTGGGCGGGCCGATCATTGCCGGATCGACGCTATCGCGATTCTTTGCACTGCACGTCTTCGTGATTCCGGGGATGCTCATCGGGTTCGTGTGCCTTCATGTCCTGATGGTGGTGAAGCTGGGTATCAATGAATGGCCGATGCCTGGCCGCACCGTGAAGCGGGCGACGTACACAAGCGAATACCACGAGTTGACCAAGAAGGACGGCGCTCCATTTGTGCCCTATGCTGTCTGGAAGGATATGTTCTTCGCGGCGTTCATCCTCCTGGCCGTTGCCGCGTGCGCTCTGTACTTCGGCCCCTTCGGCCCAACCGGCCGCCCGGATCCGACGATCATCCAAACCGTGCCGAAGCCGGATTACTTCTTTCTGTGGCTGTACGCGTTACTCTCGCTCTTGCCGCCTTCGATGGAGACGCCAGCGCTCCTCATTGGACCTGTAATCGTGCTTGCCGCACTGCTCCTCCTTCCATTTTTGTCGGGTGAAGGAGAAAAGAGCTGGCGCCGGCGACCCATTGCGGTTCTAACTGTGCTACTAACCGCGATAACGTTGGGGACATTTACGCATCTTGCCGGGTTCACTCCCTGGAGTCCGCAAATGAACGCCTGGAGTGGCGATCCTGTGCCCGCAAAATTTCTGCGTGGCACAACCGCGCTGGAGCGGCAGGGCGCGCTCGTCTTTCAGTCCAAACAGTGCCGCAACTGCCATTCCCTTGGAGACCTGGGAGGGCAAAGAGGCCCGGCCCTGGACTCCGTAGCCGTACGGCTGACGCAAGACCAACTGATACGCCAGGTGATCCAGGGAGGCGGCAATATGCCGGCGTACGGAAAGAACTTAAGTCCACCAGAAACCACAGCGCTCGTCGCCTTTCTCGAGACTCTGCATCCCGCAGGACAAGCTCCCGCGCATGATGCGTCGCGCGACGTGGCACTCGGAGAAGGTCAGGAAGAACACGCTGCCGCGCGGCGATAGACCGACCAATGCCACTCTCGATTCAGGACGCATTGCAATCGTGGACCATTCCGGTTTGGCTCACCCTGGCCACCCTTCTCGTGGCGTGCGTGTATTTGCGAGGGTGGCTGCATCTTCGGACGGCTTCCAAAAATGTCGTTCCTGCGTGGCGGGCGTTCAGTTTTCTCCTCGGACTCTCTTTGATCTGGGCGGCGGTGGGCTCACCGCTCGCTGCATTCGACGAGGAAGTGCTGACGGTCCATATGGTTCAGCATCTGCTGCTGATGACGATCGCCCCTCTTCTGATGTTGGCAGGCGCGCCAGTGATGCCGCTGCTGCATGGCTTGCCGAGGAAATTTGTCCAATCCATTCTCGGTCCGTGGCTTCGCCGTCCGGTGGTGCAATGGATTGGGCGCGCGCTTTCGGAACCTGCGCTTGCCTGGCTTGCGGCTGCCGGGGCGCTCGTCGGTTGGCACGTGCCTTCGGCGTTTACACTCGCACTGCATTCGGAAGGGTGGCATGTTGTCGAGCACGCAACCTTCCTTTCGGCCGGGTTTCTTTTCTGGTGGCCAGTTGTTCAGCCTTGGCCGAGTGTTCCGGTCTGGCCGCGATGGACCATGCTTCCTTACCTCTTTTCGGCAACGCTGCCGTGCGACATGCTTTCCGCATTTCTAGCCTTCTGCGACCGCGTTGTATATCCGGCTTACCTGTCCACGCCACGCCCGTTCGGCATTTCCGCCCTTGAAGACCAGCAGTGCGCAGGCGCACTCATGTGGACCTGCGTCACGTTCGTCTATCTGGTGCCGGCAACGATTCTGACCCTTCAGTTGCTGGCGGGGTGGGGCTCTCGAAGGGATGAGTCAGTCCAATCCGAATTCCGAGAGATCACGGCTCCGAGGTGTAATCCGCGCGGATTGGAGGTTTCCTAAGGATGGCAACCGAGCCTATCCTTGCGGTTCTCGATATGGCCGCCGTCGAGCGGCGTCACACCGCACCGTGCGGCACCTTCGCTGACTATTGGGCGCTGACGAAACCGGAAGTGAACTTCTTGATCGCGATAGCGGCGGGCGCTGCTTTCTGCCTGGCCTGTCCTCGAACCGTTGCGCACTTCCCGTGGATCATGCTTCTACACACGCTGCTTGGCACGGTTCTGGTCGCGAGTGGGGCCGGCGCCTTGAATCAAGTGATTGAGCGCAACTTTGACGCGCAAATGCGGCGCACGGCTCGCCGACCGATCGCGGACGGCCGAATCGCGACCAGCCATGCGCTGGCGTTCGGGATCGTGTTGTCCCTTGCGGGCAGTCTTTATCTGGCTTTGGCGGTGCGCCCTGCCGCGAGTCTGCTCGCCTTGGCGACGCTCGCTGGTTATTTGCTTCTCTATACTCCACTCAAACGCCTCACGCCTCTGTGTACGCTGGTTGGCGCATTTCCCGGCGCTATGCCTGTGCTGATCGGATACACCGCCGCGATAGGGAAACTCAACGCACAGGCATGGCTGCTCTATGCGGTTCTGTTCCTCTGGCAATTTCCGCATTTCATGGCGATCGCGTGGATGTATCGCGAGGACTATGCGCGGGCGGGTTATCTGGTTCTTCCTCCCGGGGAAGACAGCGGCCGTTTCATGACTTGGCAGACCGTGGCGCCCGGGCTGGCTTTGTTTCCAGTCACTCTAAGCGCAGCACTGCCCGGCCGTTCAAGTTTCACCTACACCGTTACAAGCTTGCTCGTTACCGCGATTTTTGCTTACTTTGCGACGCAACTGGCGATTCGCCGATCCCGGATGTCAGCGAGGCGTTTACTTCTGGCATCGATCATCTACCTTCCTCTGATATTTATTCTAGTCGTCCTATGCAGAGGTTAGAACAAAGGGTTTAAGGGTCTTCAAAAAACCGCGCGGCTTTTCATGAGCTTTGCAACGGTGTGATTGGACGTGCTCCATGAACTCGGGTATGGTCGCCGCATTTGCCGCCATTTTAGGGTCGTTTGTGGGTGCGATGGGTTCCGTGATCGGCACTTGGATAACCCAAAGGCATCAGGATCAGCGCGACCTGCTGGCCAAGAGAATCGCTCTCCGTGAAGCGCTGTATTCCGACTTCATTGGCGAAAGCGCGCGGTTATTGGTCGACTCACTAGAGCACAACGTTGTGGATCCCCAGAAACTAACGCCCGTCTATGCGCTCCTCAGCCGCATCCGCCTTAGTTCGTCGCAGCCGGTTTTGGACACCGCCGAGAAGATCACAAAGTTCATTCTGGAAACATACCAACAACCCAACCTGACCGTGGCGCAAATCGAATATCGAGCCGCCAACGGCGAGGATCCCCTGAAAGAGTTCGGCGACGTCTGTCGCATCGAGCTTGAGGGCATGCAGAAGCAATTGTGATAGACGCAGGGTGGAGAGAAAATCGTTGCAAGGCGACGTCCAGTGATGCTGCGCTTGATGTAATCATCTCAATTTTTTCGATAGGCGAATTCTCCCTGTATTATCATTTCTACTATGGTTGTACCGGTGCGCTTCCGTGGAATCAAAGCTTTGGCGGAGAAATCGTCGCCGGCCCCGTGACTTTTCAGGTCGATGGCAAGCAATACGTTTCCGTCGCCTCTGGCAACAGCCTCTTCGTATTTGCTCTTCGCGAATAAAGTTCGCTTCATCGAGAGCTATCAGCGCCAAATCCACATCTTACAGGTAGCCAGGCGCTCATTCTGCGAGGGTATTCATGGACTCGGCTCAACAGTGGATCGACCAAGTCGGGGTCGTTCTCGAAACACTAAATCAGGGCGTGATCATCAATGGCGAGGATAAGAAGATCGTTTTCGCCAATTCCACGTTCCTGGAAATGATCAAAATGCGCGCTGACGATCTTCTGGGGCGCTCCATCCTCGAGATGTACCCGCCTGAAGATATTCCTCGGCTCATCGAGTTAATTGGTCGCCGGGAAACAGAAGGCCGCGCCCGATACGAATTTTACGTGCCGCAGGCTGACGGCGGGCGCCTGCCGGTCGCCGTCACCGCACGACAGATCCGGGGGGCCAATGGTCAGGCATTCGGCATCGTCACGGCCACGGACATCAGCGAACTGAAACGCACCGAGATGGAGCTGCGCCAATCGAATACGCTGCTCCTGGGCCGCCAGCGGCAAATGGAGGAAGAGCTTCAGCTTGCCGAGCGCGTACAGCAGAGTCTCGCCCCCAGAAGCCTAACTTGGGGAGGAATTTCCATCGAGGCCTACTACCAGGCGGCTTGGTCGATTGGCGGAGATTACGGCCTCGTGAACCCGGGTGAAGACCATCTCGACATACTTGTTTGCGACGTTTCAGGGCACGGCATCAGCTCGGCGCTTGTTGCCAATCGCATCTATTCGGAAACGATGGCTGAGATCGAACGCGGCGCGGAGCTGGGTTCGGTCCTGCGGCACCTAAATCATTTTGCGGTCCAGAATCTCGCTGGCTCTACGTACTATTTCACGATGGCGGCTGCGCGGTTCAACCGGCCTTGCTCGCTCCAGTTTGCCGGGGCCGGCCACCCACCCGCAATGATCGTTCGGCGGGGTGAGTCACCGCGGCTACTCGAGTCGAGGAGCATGGCCCTTGGATTGTTCGAAGATGCCGTCGATTCTGACGCGACGATTGAATCAGCCTTGCAATCGGGGGATCGCGTCCTAATCTACACGGATGGCCTGACCGAGAATTTCAATTCCCGGCAAGAGATGCTGGGCGTTGATGGCCTCGCCGAGATCGTTCGCGAAGCCTCCAATCTCCCGCTGGCCGGGATGAAACGGGAGATCCTCAATCGCGTGGCAGCGTGGCGCAACGGACCCGCTGCGGATGACGTATCCCTGGTCCTGGTTGAAATTCCCTGACCCCTGCTGCATCATCGCCGGCGAATTTCCTTGCTGGAAGCGCCATCGCTCGCCAACTAATTGGCAGACTACAAGCTCCGGCTTTTTCGGACGCAAGTTAAGCACAGTAACGACCCGCGTCCGTGACTCAGCCCGATTGAGTCCGCCTCAGCGGACCTTTGAAGCAGCGGTTGTCGGGCCCCGACTTTCAGGCGGTCATGTCAGCGTTTATGTTTTGCGTAGCAAGACCCTCGGGTGGTTTTATGCTGGCTCTACATCTGAGTTCGCCCGGCAGGTCGAAAAGCACGACGCCGACGCGACGCCCGGTGATCCAGCGCTGGATGCAACCCTCAACAGCCGGATCGGCGCCCGGTGCGGATTCTCTCGGTGTATGATTCCTGCCATGGCCTCGACAGGGCAGCAACCCGAGTTGTTGAATATTCAGCTCCTCGTCGACTCGATCCCTGCGCTAATTCACACAGCCAGGCCTGACGGTTACCTCGATTACTTCAATAAGCCTTGGTTGGACTACCTGGGCGCCACTCTTGGCGACGTAACCGGCTGGAATTGGACGGCTTTTATTCACCCTGAGGACGTCGAGGGGATTGTGGCCAAGTGGCGAGCCTGCCTCGCGACGGGAGAAACCTTCGAATACGAAACGCGCGTCCGCAGAGCCAATGGAGAATACCGCTGGATGTACCACTGCAAAGTGCCACTCCGCGATGCAAACGGCAGCATCCTCAAGTGGTATGGGTCGAGTCTGGATATTGAGGAGCGCAAAACTGCGGACGAACAACTCCGCCGAAATGCCCAAGAGCTGCAAAGAAGCGAGTTTTATCTAGCCGAAGGGCAGCGTCTTGGCCACATGGGAAGCTGGGCCTTCGATGCTGACGAATTCGACTACTGGTCTCCCGAATTATTTCGGATGCACGGACTCGGCCCGGCCAGCAAACCGCCCAGTGTCCAGGAATATCTGGATCGTGTCCACCCACACGATCGCGAGTCCATGGCGAACCTGATCAAGGAAATCGTGGCGAAAGGTTTGCCCTTCGATGCCACGATGCGCATCGTGCGCCCCGATGGTGAGGTCCGGTACATTCGCTGCGTCGGTGTTCCTTTTGTCGAAAACCGGATTCTGAAAAAGTATGTCGGCAGCGCCATAGACGTTACGGAGCACGAGCTTCTGGCGGAGGAACTCCGACACCGCGAAGCCTACTTGGCCGAAGCTCAAAGACTCAGTCACACAGGCAGCTTCGGCTGGAAAGCTTCCAGCGGGGAGATCTTCTGGTCCGACGAGAGCTTCCGAATCTTTGAATGCGATCCAAAGTCAAAACCGACTTTGGAATTTGTCCTCTCACGAGTTCATCCCGACGATCGCGAAATGGTGCAGCAGGAAATCGACCAAGCGACACGTGTGGCCAAAGGTTTTGATTTTGAAAATCGCCTCCTACTGCCGGATGGTTCCATAAAGTACGTCCACGTGACCGCTCACCCTTTGCGGGATAGCGCGGGTACCCTCGAGTTCGTGGGGGCGGTGACTGACATCACGGACCACAAGCGGGCGGAAGAATCGGTGCGGCGGAGCGAGGCCTATCTCGCGGAGGCGCAGAGACTCAGCCACACAGGCAGTTGGGCATGGAGTCCGGACACCGACGTCAGGCATTGGTCCGAGGAATGCTACCGCGTTCTGGGTTTTGATCCACCGGATGGTGTGCCCCGAATGGAAGAACTCATCCAGCGAATTCATCCCGACGATCAACCGGCGTTCCGGAAATCTGCCGAGAGGGCCAAGCATAGCAAATTAGACGAAGAAGTGGATTATCGCATTGTCCATCCGGGTGGCGCCGTCAGGGATATTCACAGCATCGGTCATCCTGTTTTCAGCCCGTCCGGCGATCTCATTGAGTACACCGGTACTGTCATCGACGTCACTGAGCGCAAACGAGCGGAGGAGGAACTGCGCAGAAGCGAAATGGAGCTAAAAAAAGCATTTGATGAAATCAAAAAAAGTGAAGCGGATCTCCTTGAGGGTCAAAAATTAAGCCACATGGGCAGTTGGCGGCATGACGTGTTAACAGGGATCGTCACGGTCTCGCCGGAAGTGCATCGGATATTCGATATTAGACCCGGGGAGGACGCATCAACCGCTGGATTCCATTTCGGCAGGATTCATCCGGAGGACCGGCCGATGGAAGCGCAAAGGTACGAACTGGCGAATTTGGCGAAGACCGGCTTCGAATCGGACTACCGTATCGTTCTCCCGGACGGATCGATCAAGTACGTCCACAATGTCGGTCATCCAGTCTTGAACGAGTCGGGCGACACCAGGGAATTTGTCGGGACCGTGATCGATGTCACTGAGCGTAAACGAATAGAGGAGGAACTGCGCAGAAGTGAATTGGAGCTCCGGCAGATGCTGGACCTCGCGCCTCAACAGGTTGCGGTATACGGGCCTAACCGCGAACGTCTTTACGCCAACCGCGTCGCGCTCGATTACTTCGGTCTTAGTCTAGAAGAATGGCAACAGTCTGCTGGTCGCGACAAGTACTTTCATCCCGATGACCACGGGCAGATCGACGGATTTTTTGATCGCGCTGTCGCTCGTTCCTCATCTGACGAATTGGAGTTGCGACTGCGCAAATCTGATGGGAGTTATCGCTGGTTCTTGGCTCGCCTTAATCCAGTACTCGACGAAAAGGGACAGATTACGCGTTGGTATGTGGCATCGACTGATATCGAAGACCGCAAGCGAGCTGAGGAGAGACTGCAGCATGAGAACGTCGCCCTCCGGGAAGAAATCGACAAGGCCTCGATGTTTGAGGAAATTGTCGGCACCTCGAAGCCACTGAAGGCGGTTCTTTCCCGGATTGCCAAAGTCGCCCCCACCGAATCCACCGTTTTGATCGTGGGAGAGACCGGCACGGGTAAGGAACTCATTGCCCGCGCTCTCCACAAAAGATCCCAGAGGTCTGGACGTGCCTTCGTCAGTGTGAACTGCGCAGCCATCCCGCGTGACCTGATCGCCTCGGAGTTGTTCGGCCATGAGAAGGGCGCCTTCACGGGAGCCATCCAAAGACGACTGGGCCGTTTTGAACTTGCCGACGGCGGCACGATCTTTCTGGACGAAGTAGGCGAACTCTTGCCCGACACCCAGGTGGCATTGCTCAGGGTGCTTCAGGAACGGGAATTCGAGCGGGTCGGGGGAGCACAACCTATCCATGTGGACGTTCGCGTCATCGCTGCCACCAATCGTGACCTCAGGGCCACCGTTGCCAGCGGGACCTTCCGCCAGGATCTCTTCTATCGCCTAAACGTGTTCCCCATCGACGTGCCGCCCCTCCGGGAACGGAAGGACGACATCCTGATGCTGGTCGAGTATTTCGTCCAACGCTACGCTACCAAGGCCGGCAAGAATATCCGCTCGATCGATAAGATGACGCTGGACCTGCTGCAATCCTACGAGTGGCCGGGCAACATCCGGGAATTACAGAATGTAATTGAGAGGTCCGTGATTCTGAGCCCCGGCGAAGTTTTTTCCGTGGACGAATCGTGGCTTTCGAATGAACCATCGCGGCCGGCATCCCGGGTTAAAGAGTTGGCGCTCTTCAAGGGTGAGGTCGAACATCGCAGCGAGAAGGAGATAATCGAAGCCGCGCTGGCCGAGACCAGAGGCCGCGTTTCCGGACCAGACGGCGCGGCAGCAAAGCTTGGAATTCCACCATCGACTCTGGACCACAGGATCAAAGCATTAAGAATCCATAAAAATCTGTTCAGGTTCCGCTGAAATCTGGTCGGGAGTTACCAGATTCACCAAAATCACCAGATTTCCCCCTATTCGCCTTTTTTCAGCGGCTCACAATCGGCCACGAGTCCGATTGTTCCTTTGTTTCAAGGAGATTACGTGTGGCACTGGAGTTGCTTCACAAGAATTACATTGGGAAGAAACGCTGGCGCGAGAGGAAACAAATGAACGGTGCGAAAAACAGACTCGCCGACATCGAAAATTCCGCACTGAGCGTTGCAGCAGGGGCATCAGTCTTGCCCCTGACTGCCTCCGCTGAGCCTAGGCTCGTGTTGCTAGATTCCACCGAGATTGGAAAGGCCGGAACCCCGCAGGCTGCTCCGGAGGGGCAAGGAACAGAGAGGTTGAACCGGTATCCTACAATGACCTGCAGAATCGACCGTCTTTTTATCGGAGAAGGTCTGGCGATCTTGCGCGTCGCCGGACGGATTGCCGGTGAGTATGTGGACCTGCTCCGGGCCTCGCTGGAAAAGGAACCGAACGTAGTGGCTATCGATCTCAAGGAAGTCTATCTCGTGGACCGCGACGCCGTAAAACTGCTGGCACTCATCGAATCCAACGGAACCGAACTCAGGAACTGCTCGGCCTATATCCGCGAATGGGTCACCAGAGAGAGAGCAGACATGAACGCGCCGGACCAAGAAATAGAAGGAAGGGAGGACACAGACGATGTTTGATGCGAGTCCCATAGCGGCCTTACCTTTTTTGGACAACTCTTCGATCGAAGAGCGGTCTGCCGGAAAATGGTGCATCAGCGGCATGGAGATTGAAGGACGAAAACAGCAAGAAGTGCGATTCTTGCAAGAAAAAGTTCGTCTTGAGGAGCGCAATCGAATTGCCCGCGAACTCCATGACACTCTCTTACAGACGTTCTTCGGTGCCTTCTACCAGCTTGGAATGGCTGTCGAGAGCCTGCCTGCTGAATCGCAGGTTAAATCCAAGTTCGATCCGATCCTTCACTTCATGGAGCTGGGGATAGAGGAAAGCCGGAATGCAATTCAGGATCTCCGTTCGTCGGACTCTCCCCGATCGGATCTGGTTGTCGCTTTGTCGGCCGTTCACCAGGAATTTTCGACCGAAGACTATGTGGACTTTCGCGTCCATGTCGTCGGGCAACAGCAACCGTTGCGGCCGGCGATTCAGGACGAGATTTACCGCATTGGCCGAGAGGCCCTGGTCAACGCCTTTTGTCATGCCGCGGCCAAGCGCATTGAATTAGAACTCGAATACAACAGCAGTGGCCTGACCATGCGGGTTCTTGACGACGGATGCGGAATCGATCCGCAAGTTCTGGAGGCAGGGCGAAAGGGACACTGGGGCCTGACCGGAATGCGCGAGCGGGCCGCGAGAATCGGCGGGCTGCTCAAAATCTCCAGTAGCCCAACGGCGGGCACGGAGATCCAGTTGTCCGTTCCAAGCGTTTTTTCGCTCCAACTCTGAAAATCGTCAGCTCCAGGTCGCGCGACCTCTGATTTTATGGACACGCCGCCACGCTCCTTCCGTCGCTGAAGGATTCCGGCGAGCCGCTGGAGCACCAGGATTCGGCGCATCAATGCGAATGCGGGACTTGCTTTGATGACGAAGGGTCTTCACCCTCCGGCCACACGATTGCAAACAAAAGAGCAACTGCGATCCCGATCGAAACCTCCGCGAAGCGATGAAAGGCGACTAGCCACGGTGGATTAGCCCGCGGTACCAACTGCACAATCGCCAGGGTAACGCCCCCAAACCGATACGCGCTGCGGTCCGCCCCCACCACGCCGCAAAGTAGTCCGAGAATCAATACGCCCGCACCGAACACAAAGACGTTCGTTTTGAATTGGCTTGCCACAAAGCCTCCAACGAGCGCACCGAGGACGGTCCCGACGAATCGTTGCCTGGAAACAGGGAACGCTGCTCCTAGCGACGACTGCGTGACCACCAAGGTAGTGACGGGAGCCCAATACGTTTCCGGCAGCGAAAATAATCGTGCAACTAAAAGTGAGGCTATGGCGACAACGGCCGTCCGGACAGAATGCTCCACGACAGTCAAGCGCGTTGACGAAGGCTTCTCAGTCGGCATCGCCACTCTTGTCCATGGTGGGACAGGCTACTCCGCCCCGACGATTTTTGAAAGAAAAGACGTTTCCAACCTTCCAGGATAAAGCTGTGCGTTGCGCTTTTGTTAAGTCAAACGACCGCGCGAATCAGCACATTTATGCAATGTGACTGCCAAAGCGGGTAGACGCCGCGAGATGGCAAGCCTTTTGAATCGAAGAAACGTGAGAACAATGGCCGCTCCCTCAGGAAGGCTTGGTCAAGCCACTAACGAAAGGGTCTAGAGATTGACGGCGGCTCTTCCCAAGCGCGTCCGGCAGCTACCGATAAGCTCCTATTTTTTCTGAAGCTTCCGCCGGGTGTGTACTACATATGTTTCGGTCCAGGGATTGCAACATGAAAGGGCGGGGATTTTCGTTCGACCAAAAAACATCGCAGCGGATTTGACGTTCAATCATACGAAGCGGTCAAGCTTTGGCGATCTAACAAGAAAACTCCAGAAAATACAACAACGATTGTGGGGCGCCCCAGTTCGACCAAGTCAAAAGCCTGGCAGGCCGGATACGCGGATTGGAAACACCAGGAGACAGCAATTGAAAGCAAAGTTCCGTTTGGTAGTGTGGATTTTCGCAGGGACCCTGGCGCTCTTGAGCGGCTTTGCGGCGAAGGCCCAAAACACGGAACCCTTCAAGTTTTTTCGTGAGTACATCGGCCTTGATGACGAACAAATCAGCGCGATTCGAAATGGGAAAGCGATCGCGAAGATTCTGGATTCGCCGACCGAAGAACAGGTGTTCGTTTTTGGCTCGGTCTACATAAATTCGACTCCGGAGCGCTACCTCAAGCTCGCAGCGGACATCGACGCGCTCCGCAAGCTTCCGAATTATCTTGCGATTCAAAAGTTCAGTGACCCGCCAAAGCTTGCGGACCTCGAGAAATTCACTCTCGAGGAGGAAGACTTCAAGCAGCTAAAAGATTGCAAGGCTGGGCACTGCGAGGTGCAATTGCCAACCGAAGCAATGGAGGACTTCCAGCGCTCTGTTGACTGGTCCGCGCCTGACGCGGCGGGCCAGGCGAATCACCTGGCGCAGCAAATGGCTCTAAAAGCCCTCCTGGACTACCAACAAGGCGGCAACATCGCGCTGGGAACGTATCGAGACAAAAAGCATCCCACGGCCGTGGCTGAAACTTTTTCGTCTTTGCTGGGCCGTTCAAAGGCGCTTCCCGTGTACCTGCCCGAATTGCGTCGTTACCTGCTCGATTATCCCAACGCGGAATCCAAGGACATCGAATCCGAGTTTTATTGGGAGAAAGTGAATTTTGGACTCAAGCCGACCCTTCGTATGGTTCAAGCGGTCATCTATCGGGGCAAGTCCCCCAGCGAACCTGCATTTGCAGTTGCCGTGAAACAGCTTTACGCGAGCCACTACTTCGAAACCGCACTGGACTTGACCGTGTGCGTCAAGGACACGGAACGCCCGGATCATGCCGGTTTCTACCTGATTACCATGAAGGGATCACAACAGGCGGGCCTGACTGGCTTGAAGGGGAGCATCGTGCGCAAAGTCGCGGTTGACAAGACCCGCTCTTCCCTCGAACGGGCCCTTGTATCGATCAAGAAGAAATTGGAGTCCCAAACCGAATAGCCTGAATCGCCAGGTGTTGACCATGGCTTTCCCCGATCGGCGCACGATGAGCGTTCTGCTGACGGCCCTGCTGTTTGGGGTTGCGCTGGCCATTGTGTACATCGCTCGCGCAGTCATCGTAATTTTTGCCTTTTCGATCCTGTTCGCCTATCTGATCAATCCAGTGGTGAAATTTCTGCAGCGCCATTCCCTGCTTTTCAGGAACTTGCGCGGGCCTCATGTGGCGGAGGCCTATCTCGCGCTGCTACTTTTCGTCGCGCTGATCGCCCATGTGTTAGCGCCAGGATATCTCAACCGTTCGATTAATCTAATTCGCCAAATCCCGGTTTGGAGCGACCGTATCGCTTCCGGCGAGATCGCCACGGACATGGGCGGCAAGTACGGGTGGAACGATACGCAGACGCGCCGCATGAAAACATTCCTCGTGCAGCACCGCTCCGACATTCAGAACGCGATGGGAGCGGCGCAACGATTTGCGACGGCCGCGATCGGGGCCGTCGTCGTAATCCCAATTTTGAGCATCTTCTTTTTGAGTGACGGCGAAAATCTTGCCAACCAGGCGATCCACCTTGTTTCAACGAAGGACAATTACGCCGTAATCCGTTCCTTGGCCGATGAATTGAATGTGATGCTCCATCACTACATCAGGGCGAAGGTGACTTTGAGTGGATTGTCCTTCGGTTACGCCTCCATCGGAATGCTGATTTTAGGCTTTCCGCATGCGTTGGCCTTGGGTGTTCTGGCCGGGATCCTGGAGTTTATTCCCATCGCCGGCTGGATGATTGCAGCGACAACGATTATCACTTTTGGAATTCTCTCTCACTGCCAGTGGATTTGGATGGCAGCTCTGCTCGGCGTGTGGCGAATGCTGATTGACTATTGGATTGCCCCGCGCGTGATGGGTCACGAATTGGAAATTCACCCACTTCTTGCCATCTTCACACTGATGGCCGGTGGCGCGGTTGGGGGATTCGCGGGAGTGTATCTTTCCCTGCCGTTGGTTGCTGCGTTGCGAGTTGTGTGGCGCAGATTCGCTTCAGCTGCCCCGACCGGCGCAGGCATGACTGACCAGCTTCCGGCCTCTGAAGGTGGCAGCCGGCTGATCCCTGCCATGAATCAAATTCGCGCGGCGGATCCAGCATTATTGGAGGGGATCCCGGGCCAGTTGAAGCAGTCATGAGGAAGGATTCCACTCACCAATTGCAACAGCCAGCCGTGGAGGTGTCCCCTCCCATGATTTCTACTCTGGCGATCGACACGAAATTCTGAATGAGACTAACCGGGATGAAGTTGTTAAGAACCTGCTTAGCTGGGTATCCGCTCTTCTCGAAAGAAATTACCCGGAACGTAATCCCTCCAGCTAACGGGTCACCTCGGAAACAGATTCCGCGGGCTGTGCCTCGCGCGTCGCCTCAAGTTCTTCGGCCAGGATCGTAACGCCAAGGTTGCAACCCTGCACCTCGAGTACCACCCCGAGCTTCAGAACTTCCACTATCTCTTCGACTGTGGCGCCTGCTCTGAGCGCGTTCTTGATGTGGCGCCGTGTTCCGGGACCGTACATGTTCGTGAACGACGCATCGAACGCCATGATCAGGAGTTCCAGCTCCTTGGGAGGAAAAACACTTCTCCCGTAGAGCTCCGTGCACATGGCCATGAACTGATTGGTCCACCCGGGGGCCAGGAAAAGAAGGGAATCCCATTCTTCAGTCCATTGCCCGATCGCCTTCATCTTTTCCACGGCCGGAGTTGCTTCTCCAACCTTCTGCAAACGCTTCCTTCGGGAGGCGCTGAAGTCGTCCAGACTACCCACACTAGCTTCCTCCAGGAGAATGGGAGCATTGAAGCTGCAGGAATGAATGGACATCATCGACGCACACTTCAGAACGAACAAAATCTCTTCTCGGTTCGCTCCGGCTGCGATAGCAGCTCGGATATGGCGGCGGACTCCATCTGGGTTGAGGTGCGTGCCGGCGGCATTCAAACCGACGCAGACCAGTTCGATAAACTTGATGGGCAAAAGACCTCTCGTCCAGGGATCCGTCGTCATCTTCACGCATTGCTCCGCCCAGGCCGGATCCCATTCTCGCAGTTTGTTCACTGCCGCATCCCACGGGCTTATGGAATGCTCGCTCCCTGGGGCGTGGGCCGTCCCGCTGTTGGTCACCATATTCTTTTCCTTTCTCCTCTCTCCATTTCTTACGGGCTATTCGCTTGTTCAGCCGTAGGATGAACGACCACTGCATTTTGATGCGCTTTTTTAGCAGATACTTGAAGTCGGCCCCGCTTCACACGCCTTCAACCAACCAAAAGTGGTATTCCGAGCCCCTTCCGGTGTGGTAGCCAAAAACCATTCCATCTCGTGATGCATCCTGGGGCTCCTGCCCCATATATTGGCGCACGGTAAGACGCGACGGTGTACACGGTAGCCGTCGCCGGGCGAGTTGCTTCAAGTCGAAAATCGTTCGAAAGGGATTTGCAGCCATTTGGTCGCGTGAAGGCTGCGCCACGAGGGGAGGAATCGATCATGACCGCCGCACCAGCAACCGCAGTTCCGCCTGCATCAGCTCCCCCGCGAGCCGTCGAGCCTGAGAAGCCTGCCGTGCGAACCGAGTCGAGATGGCAAAAGTACGGGATTCCCGTTGCGGTGTTTCTGCTCGCTGCCGCCGTTGTCGCCACAATCACGCGGAACTGGAACGCTTGGGAAGGGGGCCGAATCGAGCAGGCCACCGACGACGCTTACGTGCGAGGTGATCTAACTCCGCTCAGCACGAAGGTTGCGGGCATCGTTCGTGATGTGAAGGTTTCCGACTTCCAGCAGGTGCATAGGGGAGACCTGCTTGTCGGACTCGAGGACGACGACTACCTGGCGCAATTAGCACAAGCAAGCGCAGCGGTGGAAGCTGCGAAGGCTGCAATCGAGAACAATCGGCGCCAGCGCGACCTGCAAGAAGCGCGCATCTCCCGAGCCCTCGCCGGGGTCGACCAGGCCAACGCGCAGATCGCAGCGGCGCAAGACGGCGAAGAGGCGGTGCGAGCCGATGTGGTTCGCACACAAAAAGAGCGCAGGCGGCAAGAGGCCCTGCTGCTGGCGACTTCGAGCACGCAGCAGAAAGTCGAACAGGTGGTCGCCGACGAGCAGCGTTACGCGGCCCAGCTGGCGAGCCGTGAAGCCGATCTTCAGCAGGCGAAAACGGTCCTGCTCAGCAACGAATTGGGGGTCGAAACCGAGCGGCGATCAAAGTCGGTGTTGGAGTCACAGGATCTTCAACTCGTCGCCGACCTCCACGCGAAAGAAGCAGCGCTCACCGTAGCCAAAGTAAATCTTGGCTACACGAAGATCGCCGCGCCCGCTGACGGAAGCGTTGGCGAAAGGCAAGTAAGACCGGGGCAGTTGGTATCTCCCGGAACGCAAGTGATTGCGTTCGTCAGCAATACTAAGTGGGTACAGGGGAACTACCGTGAGACGCAACTCACGAACATGAAAATCGGCGATCCGGCTGAAATCCGTATCGATGAATACCCCGGCAAGGTCTTCCACGGCAAAGTCGCTGAGATCGCCCCGGCCAGCGGATCGCAGTTCGCCCTGCTCCCACCCGACAATGCGACCGGCAATTACACGAAAGTCGTCCAGAGAATCCCGGTAAAGATTGTTTTCGACGATTCGAGCGTCGCGGCAGCCTTACGTCCAGGGCTGTCCGTCATCGCTACCGTTCGCACACAGCGCTGATAGGAACCCGCGATGGCCTCTTCAACATTAGCCCTGACGCCACTGACTCCTGCGCAAATCGCGCAAGGCATGGGGCGGGTTGTGCCTGCGGAATTGTCGAAGAGTCCGCTGGTCGGCATCCTAGGCGTCATCATGGGCGCGGGGATCGTTACCCTGACCGGACGGATGATCTCGCTCGGCCTTGCCGATCTGAAAGGCCATGTGGGAATTGGTTTCGACCAAGGGGCATGGATCGGCAGCGCCTATAACGTCGCGCTGATGTTTATCGGCCCCTTTACTGTGTATCTTGGCGCCCTGCTTGGACCAAAACGAATTCTGCTCTTCGCTTCGACAACGTTTACGCTGATCTGCGCATTCCTTCCGCTGATCCACAATTACAGTCTGCTTATCGTGGCGTTAGTAATTGCCGGGCTGACTTCGGGCACCTTTTATCCTCTTACACTCACGTTTGCGCTGCGGAATATTCCTCTCAAGATTCTGCCTTTTACGATCGCCCTCTACGCGACATTTGTCGATGGCGCGGTGAACATTGCTCCGACACTCTACGGTTGGTACAGGGACAATCTGTCCTGGCAATGGATGTTCTGGAACTCAGCGATGATCACACCGCTGATGATGGTGTGCATCCATTACGGGATACCGGCAACTCCGCCAGGAAAGAAATCATCCCCGGTGCCGAGTTTCGCGGCTTTTCTCGAAGCCAGCGCGGGGTTCGCCATGCTCTATGCCGCATTCGATCAAGGCGAACGGCTCGACTGGTGGCGTTCCGGAGTCTTCACCGCATTGTTCGTGGGTGGCTCATTTTTTCTGTTGTGCGGCCTCGCGAGACGCCTGCGCAGCCCCAACCCTTTAGTGGATTTACCATACTTGCGTCAGTGGAACACCGTGCTGCTGGGACTTGGTCTGATCCTGTTTCGTTTTAACCTTCTCTCTACAATTATTCTGATCCCGCAATCGCTCGGAATACACGGCTTCGAAGCCGATCAAATCGGGCCGGCACTGATCTGGAGCACCATACCACTGCTCCCCATCGCGTTTATAGCCGGACTGTTTTTGCTGGCGGACCTCGATTCCCGATTACTCATGGCTACAGGATTTGCATGTATGGCGTTCGCAGCCTGTCTGAACGCCCAGATCACGAGTCAGTGGTCTGCCTCAAACTACTACCGTACGGAATTGTTGCTTGGAGTTGGGCAGGCGTTTGCGTTTATCGGATTGGTCTCCACGATTGTCTTGCAAGGAATTTTCTCCCTGGGACTATCAAAGCCCCAATGGATTCTGACCTTTTCGGCGTATTTCCACACAGTGCGTTTGTTCGGCGGGGAGCTTGGCGCGGTCTTCATGGGCCACTTCATCGCGCAACGGGAAAAACTGCATTCCAACCTGACTGGCTTGCACGTGCAGCACGGGAATTGGATAGCCGACGGCAACATTCGGCGCCTGACGCAGGGGCTGTTCTCGAAATCCTCCAGCCTTGAAGCAGCAACCGCACGGGCAATCGGACTGACGAGCGGCCGCCTGAGACTTGAGGCGTACACACTTTCGTTCATCGACGGATTCCATTTGCTGGCTTGGTCATGCGTCGCGGCCTTGTTGCTGGTTGCGTTGATGCATAAGTCCCCACTGAACCATGGCGAGTTGAGTGCTAGCCAGCAGCAAACGCCCGCAGCTCAGGAGACGAAATCATGAACCGGTGTACCAGGAACATTGTCCCGAGGAGAAGGCCATGACTTCATTCAGGTCATTGGGAATTTCGGCCATCGTAACAACACTTTTGGTTTGCACTGCTTCGGTCTTTGCCGGTGAAGCTCGCCGCCTCACGCTGCCCGAAGCCGTCCAGTTGGCCGTGGAACAGAACCGAACCCTTAAGGTTGCTCGTCTGAAGGTCAGGGAGAACGAATATAAGAAGGATGGGGCTCGTTCCGACTACTTCCCCACTGTCACCAACCAATCGAACCTCCTCCACATTACCGAACTTGAGAATTTCACCATTCCTCAGGGGACGTTTGGCTCGGTGTCGGGCTTTCCTGTTCCCAGTCGAAGTGTCGAAGTGCCGCAGGGGAAAACCACTTTGTATTCCAGCGGCACGATGATCGCTCAACCGCTAACACAGCTTTTGCGAATCCACCAGGAAAACCGCGTGGCTGCGGCGGAGATTGCCGCTTCCCGCGACGAGCTCAAGAATACAGAGAACGACGTCGCGCTCGAAGTGCACACTCTCTACTACGGAATTCTCGTCTCGCAACTTCAGAAACAAGCCGCCGAGCAACAAACTTCCTTCGCTTCTGAGACGTTGCGCGAGAATGTGAACAATGTGCACGGCGGGAGTGCTCTCGAGATTGCAGAAATCCAGGGCCGCGCCGAACTCCTCCAGGCAAAACAATCCGCCCTGACCGCGGAACTTCAGATTGAAGACTACACGACGGAACTCAACGACCTGCTCGGGCTCCCCTTGGATACGCAATTGGAACTCGAGCCCGAGGAGGTCACGAATCTGACAGTTTTGAACAAGACTGACTACGTAAAGGCCGCGTGGGATGAGAATCCCGAGATCCAATCTGCCCAGGAAAGCGTCGAGAAAGCAAAAGCAGGGGAGGCCGCTGCGAAGACAGCTTTCATTCCCGACGTTACCGCTTTTGCACGCTACAGTTATCAGGACGGCGTGCCGTTCTTTGTCAGAAACTTCGGGACTTTCGGTATCAATCTCAACTACACACTGTGGGATTTCGGCAAGCGCCGGGCTGCCGTGCGGGAACACCAAACACAGCTGGCGGAGGCCGAGCAACAGCTGGAGCATCTGAAGGAACAAGTCGCGGTGGCGGTCGAACGCAGCTATAACAAACTCGAACGAACCCGAAACATGGTCGACGTGGCCGCCGAAGCCGCCAAACTCCGCGCGGAAAGCGAACGCCTGGCCAGCAGCCAGGAACAACACGGCGTGGTCTTGATTTCCGATGTGCGGCAGGCCACGGCGGCAAGCTACAACGCCAAGGCCGAACTGCTGCAGGCCAACCTTGCCTATCTTTTAGCGTGGGCCGAGCTGCAACGCACGGTTGGCCGCACCCCGGGGGCAGGGGCGCCATGAAAAACTCCAGCCGTGAGTGGCTTGACCTCGAACGCTTAACACGCCAGGTCAAACATTAGAAGTTGGCAGCCGCACAAATTTTATGCTGCCCGGAAAGGAATCAAGGGAAATGGCAACTTATAACCATCCTTCGGATTTAGTTCATCGCATTGCATACCCGCCCTCTGAGAGATCAGGGTTGCGAAACGATTCGCGGATTGCATCAATTGCGAATGAAGAAAATGAACGGCCTGTCTCTTCTAATCCGGGAGGCACAAAAGAAAACGATCTTATATTCCACAGTCTAATTGAGTCTGGAGAAAAGTTAACGCCGCGAAATCCCTGGGCGACCGTTGGTTCGCTGATCTTTCAGTTGCTCCTCCTGATGGCGATCGTTGTCATTCCGCTGTTTCACGCGGATCCACTCGCCAAACGGGAGAGGCTGACGATGTTAAGTCTACAGCCGCCACCACCGGCAGGTTCCAATGCCACGGACATTCAAGCGCCGCCCAAGCTAAGGTCCATGTACACCCCTAAAAGCACCGTCATTCCCGCCCCAGTGCATATCACGCCAGCAGCGGCTCCACCTCCAGCCAGCATAACGGACGAAGTGGTCGGGGGAGTTCCCGGTGGCGTGGTGGGCGGAGTTCCTGGCGGAGTGTTTAGCGAAATGCTGGGTGGCCCGCGTAGCATGCCCCTCCCTGCGAAAACGCCCGAGCCGGCGCCGGTCAAGAGAATCCGTGTCGCCTCCGGGGTAGCCGAGGCGAACCTGATCCACGACGTTCCGCCGCAGTATCCGCCTGAAGCTGGGCGGGAGCGGATTGAAGGGACGGTAGTGCTGCTGGCCGTGATCGGCACGGATGGCTGCGTACAGGATGTGCAAGTTGTGAGCGGTCTACCAATCCTCGCACAGGCGGCTATAGAGGCGGTAAAGCAATGGCGCTACAAGCCGTACCTGTCGAATGGAGTGCCGGTTGAAATCGATTCCCGAATCACAATTAATTTCACACTGTCCCGAGGTTGAGAAATGGTTACCATACACAATAGGATATGTGCCATCCCGAACGGGTATCCGGGGGCGTTCCTGAAAGCAACGCAAGTGCTACTGCTGATCGTTCTAGCTGGTCGATTGCTCTTTGCAGCACCCGCGTTTGCGCAAGGTAGTGAAGCGGCAAATACAAAAACGGGGGGCATCCTGGGAACAGTGGCCGATCTCAACAGCGATCCGATTCCCAATGCCACGGTGTTCCTGCAAGGGCCGGCTGGCACTCGTCTCACAGTTACAACAATGGACGATGGATCTTTTGCACTGCACGATGTCACGCCGGGATTTGACTCTCAGATCGGCGTCACCGCTGATGGATTTGCAGACTGGAGCTCGTCCGTTACAGTCGACCCTGGACAAGAGAAGAGTCTGGGCGAAATCAAACTCCGCATTTTGACTGTGGCGCGGCCAATTAATGTGAGTTATTCCTCGAAGGAGGTTGCTGCCCAGCAACTCAAGGTGGAGGAGCACCAGCGTGTTCTCGGTTTTATCCCGAATACTTTTGTCACTTACGAACCTCACCCCGAGCCTCTTACCGCGAAGATGAAATTCCACCTGGCCTACAAAGGTCTCACCCACCCAACTTTCTTCGCCTTCGAGGCTATGTGGGCCGGAGTCCAGCAGGCCTCTGGTACCCCCGATTATCGCCCAGGTGCGAAAGGATATGGCGAGCGCTTCGGCGCTAACCTCGCCAGCGGCGGGAGTGAAATCTTGTTTGGCGACGCGATTCTGCCTTCGCTCCTGCATCAGGACCCTCGGTATTTCTATCGGGGTTCCGGGACAAAGAAGTCTCGGGCCTGGCACGCCATCATTGCTCCATTTGTCTGCCAGGGAGACAATGGGAAATTGCAGCCGAATTATTCTCAGTGGGGTGGCAGTTTGATTTCCGCTTCGCTTTCGAACATCTACTACCCAAGTTCGAATCGCGGGTCCGGTCTTGTATTCACAAATTTCGGGACTAGCATGGGTCTTCATGTTGTCCTCGGTCTGGCCCAAGAGTTTATCTTGGCTAAGATTACAAGCAAAGGTAAGCGCTAAGCACGAGCAGTGGAGGCCGCTGCGAAGACAGCATTCATCCCCGACGTTACCGCCTTTGCCCGCTACAGTTATCAGGACGGCGTGCCGTTCTTTGTCAGAAACTTCGGGACTTTCGGTATCAATCTCAACTACACACTGTGGGATTTCGGCAAGCGCCGAGCCGCCATGCGGAATTGCTGCAGGCCAACCTTGCCTGTCTTTTAGCGAGGGCTGAGCCGCAACGGACTGTTGGCCGCATCCCGGTGGTAGGGGCGCCATAAAAAACTCCAGCCATGCCCCTGTTGTCAGCCGAGAATCAGCTTGGCGGCGGCGCCCGCAATCATGTGGGCCGACGCCTTTGTCCCCGGCCCCGTAATGATCTGTGGCATCACGGAGGCGTCCGCCACGCGTAAACCCAAAATGCCGTGCACGCGTAGCTCTGGGTCGACAATAGCGAACCTCCCCACGCCCATTTTGCACGTACCCACTGCGTGCCCAAAACTCGCCGACGCAAGTCTGGCAAGTTCTTGGATCTCCTCGGCGCTCGCCTTGGGCCCTGGAATGAGTTCGCTCTCGCGCCGATCGTCAAAGGCATGCTGATTTCCAAGTTCACGCGCGTCCCATCCGCGGCGATGTTCATGTTGATTTAGCCGGCGCCGGGGCGCATCGGTCCGCTCACGTCGTCCAGAATCGGCATGCCCACCTGTCGTGCGGCTTCAATGAAGGGGGGTGCTGTGGGATGAGGATGTTTTGGGCGACAGATGTGTTTCGGGCCACCCGAGCCCCGCCATTCATTCGCGCCGCCCTCCCAGCCCTCGTGATTCTTGAAGACTGGAAGTACCTCGGCGAAGGCCCAGCCATTCGCTCCGTTCCTAGCCCACCCGTCGTAGTCACGTTGCATGCCCCGCATCCACACCATGGCATTGATGCTGCTGCCCCCGCCAAGTACGTGACCGAGGACCATGTTGAATTTGCGATTCTTTAATCGCGGCGACGAGTTGATCGACAGTGATAGTCGAGTGGTCCACCGACGTTGTAAAACCAGACGCTCGGGTTCGTGATGGTCGGCGCGTCGTCGGGTCCTCCTGACTTGATCACGAGGACTTGCGCGCCTGACGCGGACTATTCCGCGGCAAGAACCGAACCTGCCGCGCCTGCTCCCACCACTATGAAGTCATAGTGACTCTGGATTTCTTTATTCGATGTGTCGATCATTGTTGGATCTCTCGATGCCTAAAAGCCAAATTCCAGCATGGCAGAGATCTTCGCCAAAGGCCTCATTCAGGACTGAAACAGCTTATGGTCAATGAACGTGTACAGCCTTGACACGCGACCATCCCGCTCTTCGAGGAAGTCTGTTCCCTTGTAGTGGAACGGTTGACCTGGCATCCCGCTTCCCCACCGGCAAGTCGCTACATTGTGCATGACCTGGATCTCACTCGTGACCGTGTAGCGGTATTCTGAGAAGCGTTTGCGAATCTCTGAAGCCGCTTCATTGATACCCTCGCGGCCCAAAATGCGGCCGCCGGGATGAATCCAAAGGTAATCTTCGGTGTAAGGCTCCGCGAGCATTGCCGAACGCTTGAGGGGATCGAGCTCTATAAAAATCTAATTGAAGTTGCGCGTAAGCAGTCCAGAGGAAGTTGCCTTCATAAATGGATCCTCCAGAAATAGTTCGGCGCGCCTGGCCGGCTCACTTTTCTTTTCTAAGTAATTCAGGCGAAGCGCGACCGGCTGCGCATTCGCTATGGCTTCCCCGCGCACGCAGACCAATGGCATCTCATCGAACAGCACGCCTGCCTACTCTTCAGTTCGGGATAGACAGATCAAACGGATTGGTCTAGTGTGTTCAGGTTTTCGCCTTGAGGAGACAAAAAATGAACAAGCGATCTGAGGCCCTTGCCGCCCGACTCGAAGCCGGCGCAACTGCTCTCGCCGCGTTTGTGGCCACACTTTCCGAGGCGGAGTGGCAGAAGTGTATTCCCCATGATGGACGCAAGATCGGCGTAGTGGTGCATCACGTGGCCAGCGTCTACCCAATCGAGATCCACCTCGCGCAATTGCTGGCCTCCGGCAAGCCGGTCGCCGGGGTGACCTGGGACGCCGTCCACACCATGAACCGCGACCACGCCAAGGAGAATGACGGCGTCAGCAAGGAAGTTACGCTCGCCTTGCTGGCGTCCAACAGCGCTGTGGCGGCTGCCGCCATACGCGCTCTGAGCGATGCAGAATTGGATCGCGCCGCGCCCGTGTCGCTCAACAGCGACGCGCCGCTCACCTGCCAGTTCATCCTGGAGGATCACGCGGTGCGCCACAGCTACCACCACCTCGCCCGGATCCGGGCAGCGCTCGGCCGCTAGCACGTGGCGCCTGGCTAATGTTGGCGCTGAAGGGGCGAACCTTCGCCGGCGGGCGCGCAACCCGCCTGTGCCAACCCAGCCTGAGCTTAATTCGAAATATTGATATTGACGGTTGTTGTCACCGTGGCTCCATCCGCCGTGGTAGCTGTCACCGTGATGGTGGACGCGCCCGTAGGCGTGGGAGTCTTTTGCGTCGTCGTGCATCCGACCAGTCCACCCGCGGCCAACAGCAGCACACCGAGCGTCAGATACATCGGAACGCGCCGCAATGGCACCGCCCGCTGCCGGACCGCACCCCACATCCCCAGCATGGATAGCAGCGCGGCGACAACGGACCACAGCAGGAAAGTGGACCATGGCCCTCGCCCACCCGTCCCCGGCACCGATGGCGAGGATCCTGATGTTCCCCCGCTTGTCGGAATCGCATTGATGGTAATGGTCGAGCTGCCGGAAGTGGCGCCCGCCGCGATCGTTCCGCCATTTACGGCGCAAGTTGCGCCAGTGAGCGACTGCGGCACCGCGCAGGTAACGGTGAGCGCCGCCGGCAAAGGAGCATTTGCCGGGCTCGTCGAGTAATCGATTTTCACCATGGCCGGAGTGCCCGCGGTGACCGCGATTGTCCCGGAGGTCGAGGCATCCTGCGCGGCGGTGACGGCCACGAGCGGGAATGTAAATGTAGTTTGCCCACCTCCGGCGTTTGAAGCCGGGTTTTTGGGGTTCGTGATGGTGACCGCCAAGTTACCGGCATTCGCCGCCGCTAGATCCGTGACAGGCACGCTGATGGTAAGCGAAGTGCCGGCCGCGTTGGCCGTACCAGTCAGCGGCGTGTTCAACGGTGCGGTACTACCTAGGGTCACTTGCGTCGAGCCGTTGAATCCTGCGCCCGTTATGGTGATCTGTTGCGCCGAAGTGGCTCCAGCGATCAAGCCCACGATCGGCGAGAACGAGGACTCTGTCGGCGCGGCATTATTGACAGTCGCAGTATCTGCGGCAGAAGTTTTGTCCGCCCCTGTGGGGTTGCCATCGTTCGGGTCAGAAACGCCGGCCGTATTCGGCACGGAGGGATACGCTCCCGGAGCTACCATCACGACGAGCGGGAAGCTGCTGCTCGCGGCCGCAGCAATGGGGCCGGCGCTGGTGCATGTGACGACCTGACCGTTCACTGTGCATGCCCAAGCGCCTCCACCACTGCCAGCAGGCACAAAGGTCAGGTTCGCGTTCAGCGTGTCGGTGACGGTGATCGTGCCAGTGGTCGGTCCAGTGCCATTGTTGGTGACCTTGATCGTGTAAGTTCCGTTCTGACCGACAGTGAAGATGCCCGCGTGCGACTTTGCGACGGTCAAGTCGGGAGCGACGACCGTCAGCGTCGCCGCGGTGGTGGTCGCTGCTCCCACGGAATTGGTGAAGACCGCCTGGTACTTATTACCGTTCTGGGAAAACGCCGCGTTGAATGTCAGCGTGGTGGAAGTCGCTTTGGGCACGTTGCTGAACGCGCCGCCGCCAACGCTCACCTGCCACTGCACCGTCGGGGCGGGGGTTCCGCTGGCCGCCGCCGTGAAACTGACACTGCTGCCATTATTAACTGTCCTATTTATTGGATTTATAGTAATCAATGGCAGAGAGTCCACCGTCAGCATGAAACTTTGCGTCGCATCCGCGCCCACTCCATTGTGGGCTGTGAACGTGACCGGATAAGTGCCTCCCGTCCCCGCTGCCGGCGTCCCACTCAGCTTTCCAGTGCCGTTGCCGTTATCCACAAAACCTACTACGCTGGGTAAATTACCGCTCTCGCTAAGCGTTGGCGTGGGGAACCCCGTAGCCACCACGGAGAATGTCCCCGCAGCGCCCACAGCGAACGTTGTGCTATTGGGGCTGGTGAACGCCGCCGCCTGGTTTACCGTCAGCGTGAAGTTCTGCGTCGCATCTGCGCCCACTCCGTTGTGGGCAGTGAACGTGATCGGATAAGTGCGTCCCGTTCCCGCTGCCGGCATGCCGGCCAATACGCCTGTAGCGGGCGTGAACGTCACACCCCCGGGCAAATTCCCTGCCTCGATCAGAGTAGGCGCAGGCGACCCTGTCGCTGTTACCGTAAATGTTCCTGACGTGCCCACGGCAAACGTCGTTGCATTTGCGCTGGTGATCGCCGCCGCCTGCACACCTGTCCCTTGAACATTCACGGACTGCGGGCTTGCCGGGGCACTGTCCGCCACGTTCACTGCCGCCGTTCGCGCCCCTCCCGCCGCTGGCGTGAACGTTACGTTGATCACGCACGAGCCGCCATTCGCTGTCAGCACGAAACTCGCCACGCACGTCGTCGTTCCTCCCACGATCGCGAAATCTCCGCTGTTCGCTCCCGTGATCGTCACCGGAGTCCCTGCCGCCAGCGTCGCCGCTAGCGTGCCCGAGTTTGTAACCGTGATGGTTTGCGCCACGCTCGTGGTCGCTACCTGCTGATTGCCGAAGTTCACTGGTGCTGGATTCAGGATCACTGTCGATTGCACACCCGTGCCGGTCAACGCCGTCTGTTGCGGGCTCCCCGGTGCATCGTCCGCCACACTTACCGTCGCCGTCCGCGCTCCTGCCGCTCCCGGTTTGAACGTCACGTTAATCACGCACGACCCGCCATTCGCCGTCAGCACGAAACCCGCTACGCACGTCGTCGTTCCTCCCACGATCGCGAAATCTCCGCTGTTCGCTCCCGTGATCGTCACCGGAGTCCCTGCCGCCAGCGTCGATGCCAAATTACCGGAGTTCGTCACCGTGATCGTCTGTGCCGCGCTCGTCGTCCCTAACGTCTGGTTGCCGAAGGCTACCGGGTTCGGCGCCACTCCCACGTTGGCCAGCACTCCTGTCCCTGTCAACGTCGTCTGTTGCGGGCTCCCCGGTGCATCGTCCGCCACACTCACCGTCGCCGTCCGCGCCCCTGCCGCCCCCGGCGTGAACGTCACCTTGATTACACACGACCCGCCATTCGCCGTCAGCACGAAACCCGCCACGCACGTCGTCGTTCCTCCCACGATCGCGAAATCTCCGCTGTTCGCCCCCGTGATCGTCACCGGAGTCCCTGCCGCCAGCGTTGAATTCAACGTGCCCGTGTTCGTCACAGTGATCGTCTGCGCCCCGCTCGTCGTCCCCTGCTTCTGGTTCCCAAAGGCCACTGGGTTCGGCGCCACTCCCACGTTGGCCAGCACTCCCGTCCCTGTCAACGTCGTCTGTTGCGGACTCGCCGGAGCATCGTCCGCCACACTCACCGTCGCCGTCCGCGCCCCTGCCGCCCCCGGCGTGAACGTCACCTTGATCACGCACGACCCCCCATTCGCCGTCAGCACGAAACCCGCCACGCACGTCGTCGTTCCTCCCACGATCGCGAAATCTCCGCTGTTCGCTCCCGTGATCGTCACCGGAGTCCCTGCCGCCAGTGTTGAATTCAACGTGCCCGTGTTCGTCACCGTGATCGTCGACGCCCCGCTCGTCGTCCCCTGCTTCTGGTTCCCAAAGGCCACTGGGTTCGGCGCCACTCCCACGTTGGCCAGCACTCCCGTCCCCGTCAACGTCGTCTGCTGCGGGCTCGCCGGAGCATCGTCCGCCACACTCACCGTCGCCGTCCGCGCTCCTGTCACCCCCGG